>Ga0160423_10001482_pt1 | contig 19594 bp, 39 predicted proteins | sample CRUFie14St8metaG_FD_108191 | JGI IMG/M metagenome (GOLD analysis project Ga0160423, IMG submission 108191) | Marine microbial communities from the Costa Rica Dome - CRUD Field 142mm St8 metaG | ecosystem: Environmental > Aquatic > Marine > Oceanic > Photic zone | place: Costa Rica: the Eastern... | reverse complement strand
TGCAAAAAATTAAATGGGTTCTTTTTCATACACCTGAAGAACTGTTCATTAGAACTGCAAAACACTTCGAAGCAGAAGTAAACAAACTATCAAATAATAAATTTGAATTTGATATTCTAACTCTCGACGACTATCAGAACAAATACAATGAGGGTAGGCCCTGTGATTTGTTCGCTGATTTACGAAACGGTAAAATTCACATGAGCCAGATGTACATTTTTAGTCTGGCATTTTCAAATGCAACTGATTTCCTTGCTCTTGGACTTCCTTTCCTGTTTAAGGATCACGATCATGCTTCTAGAGTATTTGAGAGCAAAGTAGGCGAGGATTTACTGACTCACTTAAAAGATACTTTACAAATTAAAGGTCTTAGTTTTACCTACTCAGGCGGTTATAAAGTTATGGCAAGTGACTCTCCCATTAACTGTGTTGATGATTTCCAAAAATTAACTTATGCTAAAAGTGGGAATGGTTTATGGACTGATATGTTCCAAGCACTTGGCGCAAAAGAATCCTCTGACTTTAAAAAAGCTAATTTCAGACAAACCACTTTGCCAAGGTATCACGCTGATGCTGCAAATCATCAAAGATTTTGTACAGACACGCAGCACTCTATGTATTTAACAACTATTTTAATGAATGATAATCTTTGGACTAACTTTGACTCTGATACAAAAGAGATTTTTAAATATGCAGCAAAGGTTACAGCTAAAGCAGAAAGAGTTCAGAGTGTAGCTGACGGTGAAAAGATTGCTTCCTCACCTGCTATCTATAATCAGCACGGTATTGATCAGATGTTGTACTTCTCTGATGAAGAGCAAAATCGATTGAAAGAAACACTTTCACCTTTAATCAATAAGTGGAAGCCATATTTCTCACAAGGACTAGTAGACAGAATACAGGCTGCCTAATGCTACTTTTAGATTCGACCCTTAAAAAGATAGACTTCAATTCTATTATTTCTAAGGGTCGAGTTTTGTGTGTCAATTACTCTCATCTTCAAAACGACCTACATCATCTCGAATACTTACATCCTTTTTTAAAAAAGGGTTTAGATAAAATCGTCGCAATATCAAGCATATCAAATATTCATCACCCACACATTGCTTCTTACTTCTCTGATGTAGTTACGCTCTCTGATCCAGATAATCTTTGGTTACAACAAATTAAAGAGACTGAGAACCTTAACGAGTCATTAAGTGTTCTCTCACACCACCTAAAGTGCCAGCAGCTTTGGGTTGATGGGCAAGTTAAAAAGTTTTGGTATCAACCTGTAGAAAGTCAACTTGACGAGTTTATAAATCTTAAAAAATACAATCTATTCAAACACTTAGGCAAAGGTGGAGTAGACTGGTTAACTAGTCTAAATAAAAAGAATTTAGAACACCTATTCAACAGACAGACTGAATTGCATATAAACGGTGATATGAAGAAAAATGACTATTCATTCACTGATTTTGTGTTAACCCTTAAATGGTATAAGTTAATTCCAAACGACGAATTAAGAAAAGCATTACTTAACAGTGGCGATGAGTGGCAGAGTGGTTATGCGTAATTACAGAGGTTCGATTCCTCTCTTCGTCTCAGAGGGTGTAGCTCAGTGGGTAGAGCAGGCGAGTTGTAATCGTCAGGACGGCGCTTCGATACCGCCCCCCTCGACCATATTCAAATGAAGATAGGCATTTTTGGAGATTCATCAGCAGTTTGGCGTCCTAATCAAGATTGGGGATGGTTAAGTTACTGCGAACAGGTTAATAAACATTTTAGTGAAGATACTATTAACTGGTATGGAGCAAATACTGGTTCTTTATCGAGAACAATCGTTAATATTAAAAAGCATAAGCATCTTGACCTGTACATTATATTTCACTCGAAACCAGACTATATTTACTCTCCAGGGTGGAGAAGAGATTTTCCTCTTGAGGAGATTAAATTAGCTGTAAAGGACGTCAATGCACTTGAGTCTTTCAAAGAACAACTACGTAGACATAGTCCTTTTAACTACGAACATATTAAGTCTGAACTACAATTTTGGTTGAACACTTGGCATGATGAAAAATTACTACAAATGAGTTTTGTTGCTAACTTACTACTCTTAAATAGACTGCTACAAGGGAAAAAAGTAATTCATGTTCCTAGATCAAATGTTGAGAAACAAATAGCACAGACGGGTTTACATAACGAATATTTACAAGAGCTACTTAAAAGTGCAGGAACTCATCCTACCTACATTCCTCGTGAACAACATGATATTGTAGCACAAGAAATGATTTCTATGATTGAAAAGATTAAATCACTTTAGATTTATACTTGATTAATTGTTAAATCTTTTGTATTATGTTTTTAATGATTGAGGGTTAGCCAATGAGTCCCGCCGCTGAATTAGATTCGGGCAAAAAGATTGGCGTACTGATAATGAGTGTTGACGGAAGGGATAACCACTCTTAAAAAACCCTCCACAAAGACAATGGGGGAGTGCTGTTAGTACCGAAAGCAAGGCCCGCCAACGATGTGAACCCAAAGGGGGGAGCTAGGCACCGCAAAATAACCTTCGCTAGTAGAGAACACACTCTTCCCCCAGTTTTTTTCTTGCTTGTAGGTTTTATTTTTTATATACTGTTTTCACAGAATGAGGGAAGGGGACGCCTCTGGACGGTTCCCAATGTTTCAGAGCTAATGAGGTGAATTATGGCTGAAGCAACCCAAAAGACTGCGAATTATACCGCAGAGATGGTCGAGCAGATGGTCTCGATGTATAATGAACTCGGTAATGATGGTCTCGACCAGATTGCCGCTGAATTGGATAAACCAGTACGGTCTGTCCGTTCTAAACTTGTCCGTGAGGGCGTATACGTGGCTTCTCCAAAGAAAGCCGCTGTAAAGCAGGAAGGCCCTTCCAAGAAGGAGATCCTGCGCGACATTGAGGCCGTTGGCTTTGATGTATCGGGTTTTGAAGGCGCTACTAAAGCGGCTCTGACTCGTCTCATGGGAGTAGTGGCTAACTAGCCACTACCTTACTAAGACCTACCAAGGCTGACCACAATTGAGTGGTCTATGTAACAAACGAAAGGGTCGGGGTAGGCAGAGTTATGTGTAGATTTGGGGAGTGGTTCTCCTGCTCAACCAGCTAACAAATCTACAAATGGTGAACCTCCTACACCATGCCAAAGGGCAAACGGGAGAAGTAGCAATTCCGCTACACTAACATAGGAGAACGGTGCATCCTGTCTATATTTACAGGCTCTGCCCATTAAGAGTGGTATGCAGTTATAGTACAATTACAAGCGCCACTCATTTACTTGACTATACCGTTGGTAATAATGGAGACTTGTCCATAGTCATAGTAAGTTACCGTGTCTCAGGGGTTACTAATACTGAGAGTCGGGGGGATACTAAAATGGGGTATCTCGAATAGCAGGCGAGGTTGGTGGCAGCTATTCACATCGCCAAGGGGAAGTTCTCATTACTGACTGCTTCCTTTCAGGTTTCTGGTGTTTTCCTTCCTTAAAAACACAGGGTGGTCGTCCAGACAATTCACTACCAGAGTGTGATACAAGCAAAACCTCAAGCTGGGTTTCACAAGCCTATGTAGTCGGTCAAACTACACCTTGTCCAGCACGGAGTTGATCCTATTGATTGATCATCACGGTCTGAATGCTCTTGAAGGAGTGGACAAAGCTAGTCCACTCCTTTCTTGCTTTTTAACTAATTATTTGATATAGTTTATCATAATCAGAAAACAGGAGTAGGCAAAATGACATTGAATCAAGATATCACCATCGTTCGTAACTGCACCACATCTGCACAGATGTTTGCAGTCGCAGAATCACTATCACACCAAATCTCTGACCTTGAAGAGATGCTCAAAGATTATGAGTACGACTACAACTGGGCTGGCATCGAGTCTTCACTGAAGGCACTTGCTGTGAAGCGTTATGCTTACAAGTTTGCATATGACGCTGCCTCTGAGCAGGAAGATAATGAGCATGAAATTGAACTAAGTCGTGAAATCAACGACGCAATGATGGGAGACAGAATCTAATGATTGAGTACAGGTATAAAGTGTTAGAAGAAGTTCTTATCTCTATCGCTAAGGACGGATCTAATGATAACATTGTTCAACAGCTTGATAAGCTAACATCAGATGAAATCAGAAAACTTCGTAATCTGATGACAACAGTTGAAAGAACTCTTGTAGACAAAGAGTACAATGAGTTGTTTGCAGATAGTTATGATAATCAAGCAAACTTAAAGGAGTTGATAAGTGGGTAAAGTTGGACAGTTGGTAATGGAAGCACAACAGTTTGCACAAGATCACTTTGATGTGGAGCGTGATGAGTTTTACAAGCTCGCAGCTGAGTATAAATGGGCATACTCAATTCAGTTGCGTGAAGCTATTGCACACTGGGAAGAAATTCAAACTGACATGAAGCTGTTTGATGATGCTATGGAGCAGTATGTGGAAGACCCTGAGTCTCCTCTGTACGCTGACAACGACCGTATACCATACTAATTGGAGGAGCAGATGGCTGCAGCATATAAAGTTCTTAAAAATACTGCAAAAGCAGGTAATGCAATTATTGGTGCAGGGGTATACTCTGCTGTGCTTCAGCATGGTGAATCTTATCTAGGAAAAGTCATCAAAATCTCAAATACTACTGATGATCCTTGGCTTGATTACTATCATGACATTATCAAGTGTAATGAGGGTAATCCTCATGTTCCAAATATTGACAAAGTTTACGTAGATCATTATTATGAATATTATGTAGCTAACATGGAAGAGCTATCACCTGCGTGTGACTTTGATGATTGTGATGGTTTTGATAAGGGTGAGCTTTCAGATACTATTCGTGACTTGATCCAAGGTGAGTTAACAGAAGAAGAGTTTGTTATTACTTGGGACTTGTATGAACAAGAGGTATTTCCTGAAGGATTTGAACAATTCTTCAGACTTACTAGACAACTTCGAGATCAAACTGATATTAAGTGTGAAGATGATCTCAGCTGGAACTGTCACTCTGATGAGGAAACTCGTAAACTTGATTTACACAGTGGAAACATCATGTTTCGTAATAATACTATTGTAATAACTGATCCTTGGTGTAATCTCGCTGTTGACGACCATCCATCTATGGAGAACTACATCGAAGAATCAGAAGACAAAGACATTGAGTATCAGTGTCAAATATGGAGCAACTAATGACAATAATCAGAATTGAACCCACTTATAAAAAATCTACTATCGAGATTGAGTTTTTCAAAAACGATGAGGGCACCTGGATTCATGTTGAAACTGGGTGGCGTTGGGGGACCTTTTATGCTGATGTTTCAGATTCAGAACTAGCTGAGATTAACACTCACAATAAGTATTGCAGAGATAACGATGAGTATGATGAGTTTGAGATCTCTTGCCTCTCTAACTTTGAGATGAATGATTGTTGGGATGGGTGTTGGATGGACTACACTGTTTGGAACAGCAAAATGTCACAAGAGGAGTTAGGTGCTATAAAAGAAGAGATAGAGAACTCAGACGACTGGTGGGATTGGTTATGCGAGCGCGGATACGAAACTCAAGACTGCGAAACCTATATTGTAGGTGAGATGAGTATTGAAACACTTGATAAGTATCCGTGGGACGATTAAAACTTTATCATTGCCTATTCCTCTGTTTTTTGTTATACTGGTCACATCTTTTGAGGAGGTAGGCAATGACATTTACACCACACATTTACAAGTCTAGTGACGTTGACATCTATGGTAACTCTAAAATCACTTGCGAGGAGGTTTACGTGGACGAATCTGAAAAGAACTTTACTTTATGGAAGCTCGCTGTTGACGATCTTTGCGTCAAGTCTTTTGGTTTGTCGTCAGATGATCTTCCTGATGCTCTCTGGTATGACTATTTTGAGGACGGCATGACACCATTTAACGCTATCGACTGTGCAGTATTTGACGCATGGTATGATATGCCAGGCATGGAGGAGCTTTGGAATGTCTAATGTAATCTATCATGATTTTACTAAGTCAGAAATGCAGATTGAGGTCACATTTGAGGAAGATGAGGAAACTTACTTCAGCATGGATTATGAGGCAATTCCTTGTCTCTTTGGTTGGGAGATTAAGGTAACTGCTGATTGGAGAGAAGAATCGTACTACTTGCCAGAGTTTTTCACATCTGAGATTATTGCTGAAGCAACTGCAGAAGCGCATCGCATTGAAGAACTTGCTAAGGTTGAAAAGCTGTTTGACGGCATTGTTATGGATATGACTCAAGATGACTGATGATTTGACTAGAAAACTCACCACTGTGCTATCTGAGTTGAAGGATGTCATGAATCAACGTAAGGATCGCATTGACCATCTTCGTGATGAGATTAATGAGATTGAGAATCAGAACTACGACTTAGAGAAGCAAATACAAGAACTTATCAACGGATTTTAGGAGGATCTAAAAATGTATGAAGGCGTAACACTTGACTGTGGGCTGAAGGTAAAGAATGGCGAAGTGCAGAACAAGCCAGACATGGAAGCCATTGAGAAGGCAGCTAAAGAGCTAATTGATCGTATTAACTCTGGTCCGCTTCCTCAGACTCTTGCTCGTCGTAAGGCTGTTGAAGATGCTAAGAATAAGCGGAGGCGTTAATGCTTATCAGCTTCTACTACCAAACAGTTGATGGTGAAAGTTGGCAAGAGAATTTTGACTCGCTTGAAGAAGCAAAGTCGCACTTTCTCTATCAAATGGGCAGAACATATGATATTGGCAGCTCCTACGCTGTCAATACATATGGCGATTGTACTTGCACAGTTGACGGTGCAACCTGGGAGGAGCTAGGTCTTGGTTGATAAACAACTACTAAAATCTGTGTTAGGTAAATCACCTATATATAAACGAACAGTACACTATGCGTACTCACCTCAGACAAACGCATTCACCTTTTTTACTAAAGATGACCGTAGTGGTATGGGTCTGATGCCGATTGGAGTTTTCTCTCCAATTCAAACCAGAGGCATCACCTATGATCCAGAAGGTATGGTAGAGGAGATTGCGGAGATTATGTCAACCTTTGAGAATGAAGACAGTTATGATATCGAATCAGATGACGATTCTTGACTATATAGCTGTCGGATTTTTTTCTAGTATCATTGGTATTTATGTTAAAATGATACTTTTTTACGGTGTGTGGGCTACATCACTGTTTAACATCTGGGTTTTTTGGGAGCTTTTCAATATCTATCTCAGATGGCGTTACAACAAACTCAATTCATAGGCAATTCAGTGGACGATTGGCAACTACAAGCGAATACTTGGATTGACATTGCATACTCTTGCGTGAACACTCCACTCCTTCCAAAATATCAGTATCATGTGCTAGACCGCTGTTTGCGAGGAGCATCCGATATCATTTCTTGCGAGACTACCTCAGTTCATTCTAACACTGCATCTCTAATACAGTGGTGTAAACTGTGGAGCGAACATGCTCTTGATACATACTGGCAGATTAGAGATTGGCAGACTGAAGAGCGTGATGGCAAACCACCCACTCATCGTCAAATTAGCAATGCTCGAATGAACACTGGTAAGCGTTGGTTTACCTGCGAACATGAGTATCCTATTATAATTCCAAAGAAGGGAGTGCGTGATCATGGCTGGACTCTGCAACAGCTACGCGATTGGATGTGGGAGTATTCTAGGGTCACAATCATACTCAACTCAGAAAATGATGAACTGCTTCCCTTTACAGAAGATATGAACCTAGCGGCCAAAAGATACGAGAACGCAGGGATTGTCGTCTGTGAACATCCTCAACATCAACAGGAGAGTTAGAATGGGTCTACTTATCTGCATCCTACTTCCAAGTGTAGCTATGATTGTAGGATTTGAACTAGCTGAACGACTAGAGGAGAACAAACAGTGGTAACAGGACATGAAATACACGAATGGTTAGGTATTACGTCTACTCAAGATGCTCACGGAGTGTATGTAGGGTTTCAAGAGATTCGTTCTCATCGCGCCCCTACAAAGGTTGGGCGTTCTAAAAACGCACAAGCCATACAACGTGGGCGAGCACAAGGCGGAGCCAACTGGTGGTTTGCGTCTTATTTTCTACTACCTAATCGAGAATGTACTCAATTCGTAGAGCGAGAATGGAAGCAGCAGTTCAAGTCTCAGAACATTGTTAAGGCTGAACAACGCCAAACAGAGCTGTACTATTTATCTCCAGACGATGCTACCGCAGAATTAGAGGCTCTAATCCGTTCACTGGGTCTACCAATTCGTGATTTGGTAGACGAAATACTTGAGAATTGTCTACATCCAGCTGCATAACGGCTGCCAGGGCAATTGTTCGATGAACCAAAAATTCACAAAATTACACAACCCAGTCTGTAGCAATCATAGACTGGGTCATTCTTTAACGGTTGAATTCCAGACCAATTATGGTACTATGTATACAAGGTTAAAGAACAACCTGTCCCTCAAAACTACACTTCTCAAATTCACTTTATTACCCATACAAACCCGTTGACAACATCCAAAATTTCTGCTAGTATTAGTTATACAAAAGGCTAATAAGCGTTGTCACACAGCGTATTTTTTTTTGTGACAGCGATCACACGGCTAACACACACGCTTGCACACTTGTTAGCCAGCGTTTCAATCACAAAAGTACATATCAAACATAACGACCGTAGGGAGTGAGTGGCTGTACCAGCTGCGCGACTTCGTCGCTTCGTTACTTGAACAGATTTTCCACTATAACAGCTTTTTCGATGTGACGCGAAGCGTCTGCTCTAATTACACTTAAAACACGTAGTGTTTAAGTGCAGCGCAGCAACCATGAAGATTGTTCGTCAGCTTGCGAACGGAGTTCGCTTGGGGCTGCGCAACGAGGCCACTCTCCAAGCTTTTTCTCACTTTTTTGGGTGCCAGACAGCTAAAAAACTACGTTTTTTGGCTATTTTTGTACTTTTTTGCATATTATTTGATTTTTTTGGTGATTTGTGGGTAAAAACACTATAAAATCACCTTTTTTTGTGCGTGGCGACCGTAGGGAGCCAGTGCAGGCTTGCATATTGGGCTTTTTATGTGTTATTATACCAGGGTGGGGAGGGGTCTAGGGACAGACTTGACAATTTTGACGCATTTGCACTAATGTTAGCAAGCAAATCGACTTCGTACTTCGCTTTTGCACTGGCGCTAACGCACTAGTAGACTTAATGTCATTCCTACGAATCCACGCAGACGAATCGACTTTCGACTTGACACTTAGGCTGGTGCGCTGGCGCGTTGTGCAACTATTCTTTTTCTTCAACTAGTCCTGTGCTATCAATAAAACGATCAAACAGTTCGTGCAAACCTTCTCGGTCTGCGGTAACGTGTTCTGAGTTCCATACATAGGTGGTATCAGTGGCTGGCTGTAGTTTTCCTACTTCGGTTACCCACTGTTCTTGAGCTTCATCGCGAATAAAGCTAAATCGAATACCAGGCATGGTTATTCCTTTCTGTACAAAAAGAGGGGCAGAGAAAACCCTGCCCCTTCAATGATTTACTGCATTGCAATCAAGCGAGTGATTGCATCTTTCGTTGCACCTTCGAAACCAGACACATCGAATCCAGTATTCTCAAGGTCGCGAAGCAGTTCCTTTTTAGTAGGCCCTTGCTCCCGAGTCGACTTCGCCTTTGGGACGGCTACATATACACCTTCCCGTACCAGCTTAGAGCGGACAGAACGAACAGACTTCTCGATTGAAGCTGCAATATCCTCAACGGCTACACCGTTTTGGTAGTCGGAGATGATTTGAGCGGTCATCTCAGCGCTGTAGTTTACTTGTGCCATGCGATTGGCTCCTTTCTGATTGTTATGAGTTATATTATCAGAAAAAAGGGTAGAGAGCAAGTCTAAAATAAACTCTTTGTTGCCTTTCACTCTCATCGCCTAACCCTTCCTCTGTCTTGATGAACTCATTATAATCGCTCAGGCACTAGAAGGCAAGCGAAAAGTGACTTTGATCCCTAAAAAAATATTTCACCATTCGAATCAACTTTTTACTTGACAATCGTCGAACTACTACTGGCGCAGCCTACGGCGCGCAGCTAAAGTGGCGTGGGAGGAATGGCCGCTAACTGATTTCAATTTCTTAAGAGTTGGTCGTAACCCGTTGATAAAGTTAATTTTTCTGCATTCAACAAAAGCACGTAAAGCATTGTTTTCATTGACAAAATGGGGTTCGCCGCCGGGGGCCAGCTAAGTATTTGAAATCATTGAATAAAACGCGTCTTAGATACGACCGGCGCAAGTTGTTGTTTTTGCATGAAAAAAGCCGCCTATTGGTGGCGGCTTCTCTCTAGTTGGCGATCCTCGTCAACCCAGACCTCGCGATCTAAATCGTCCGATTGATCTTGATCGGGATGATCAAAGCCATCCCATTCATCTTCATTCATGACGCTCCTTTCACTTCAAACATTTCCCAAATATGAGACTGAAAATCTCGCGGATTTTTGACGACGTGCAGCTTTTTCTTGCGGCGAAGGACGCGAAGCAAAATCTGTGCCTCGATCCTAGTGTCGTCTGCCGCTGTGTGGGCCTCGATAAACTCAGGCATCTGCATCTCAAAACGGTAGACGTTTTGCGCGGTGGTAGACAGGAAACGGCCTGACGCTGTGAGCGGTGCGTCGTAGGCTTTGGGTGCGCTGTTAGCCCAGTTCCCCCAAATGTCCAGCAGATCGACCGAGTGCGTCAGGAACCGCTTGCCTGTCATCCGCTTGCTAGTCTCACCGAGAACGCGACAGTCAAAGCCAGCATTGTAGGCGCAAAGGATAATCCTAAAGCCTTGACGCTGAAGCCATGAAAGGTGAGCGTTAAACAGACGGCGACCAGCCGCGAAGGTAGTCACGCGATGTATGCCGTGGCGTTGGCGCTTGGCATACCCTGCGATTTTGTTGACGTAGTAAGGTTTTTCCTTGGTGATAACGTCCAGAAAATTCAGATCACCCGAACCCAAAACATTGCCGCGCTTGTCAATGGTAGTCCAACCGAAATCAAAGACCAATCCATTGCGGAAGCTGGTTTCGGTATCCATCACGACATACGCATTTTTAGAAATCATTGTCCGTCTCCCTAGACAAAAAATAGGTAGTAGATTGCGCCGCCCCAAATAATGGTGTCTGTGGCGACAGAGTAAGCAAGATATAATCCAGCCAAAAGTTTGAACCAATTAATATTCATCAGAGTAAACCTCCCCGAAATCTTCCCATTCCTGCTCCCAAGAGGGCTGACCGTCATCAGCTTCCCAGTCGCATTCCTGACAGATGAGAATGTCCCCATCTGTTTCGTTAGCAATCCATTGGCAGTCGTCGCAACCTTCCTGCCCATGAGTTTCCCAGATTTTTTTAGTCATGTAAATCTCCCTTGCTATCCATTATATATAATCATTCTAGCCCAATATTTCAAGGGGCAACGTGCATTTTTTTGAAAATAATTGCATAGTGTGACATTTATGCAACGGTTTTTATCAATAAAATCAATGACTTACGATCGCGGGCCGGGGCCCCGCTAAGTCTTTGTTTTTGCAGTAACTTTTGCGTTTTTAGGCGATTCTTTGCCGCGCTTGTGCAACGGCGCGAACGAGCGAGCATTGCTTAGGGTTGCGAATGATTTTTTAGAACGAATTATTTTAACCGCCATTTTGCTTTTCCTTTTCGGCTGTATTGCTTGCGCGAGCGAACAACCTGCGGGCGATGTGCCCGCAGATCCCTCGCGATAGGGTTGCGCTTAATGCGCTTCGAGGTGTTTGATAAGGTCATTTATCGCTTCCTTCGTTGCGCCCATAAAACCATTAACGGCAAATGGGGCAATCCCTTCAAGGTGGTTGATAAGCTCCTTTTTGGTAGGCTCATCAGATTTACGCGCTTTGGCTTTAGGTGCCGCGACATAAACGCCTTCGCGCACGAGTTTGGAACGAACCGACCGAACCGACTTGTCGATTGCGACGGCGATGTCTTCGACAGCCACGCCAGCCTGATAGTCGTCAACAATTTTTGCGGTGAGTTCTGCGGTGTAGTTTGGTGCTTTCATTTTGCCTATCTCCTATAAAAGCGATTTCGTTTTCGATATATTATATATGGGTATTGTGGGGTAAAATTTCAAGGGGTCAGGTCAACTTTTTTTCATTTTCTTTTCCTTTAAAATCAATGGGTTATCATTTTTATTTTCCTTTAAAATCAATGGGTTACGGGCGCGCGCCGGCGCCTCCTAAGTGCTTGATTTCATGGAAGTAAACCATAAAAAGCAAAAGTCCCAACAACCAGATTCGTGACGAGTAACGCCTTGTCTGAACGCTCAAGAGCGTGAAAAATCCAGCAGACAGCGGCACCCAATCCAAAGAGCAACGCGGCATGGATTGGCGCACCAAATGCCAGTAAAGCCATTTGAGCAATAACGCCAACGGTTCCAATAATTCCAAACATCAGAAAGTCCATCCATTCAGCATCATAATCTGAATAACGAGAATTATGCAAGGAATAACCGTGCGGATAATTTCCAAGAAGTGCCAAAACATCATGCAACCCTTTCTGCGATTTTTTCGGGATGAATAACAGCAATCCCAATCTTGCGAAGTGTAGAGCGAACCGAAGCCGCATCATCAAACATAACCTTAGAGGCTTTTTGAAACTGCCTCAGCGAAAGAAAAGATTTTAGCTGACGCTTTTTCAATTCGCCATCTGGCATCATATTCCCAACAGGACGCGAAATGATCTTGTGTGGACAAATCCCGTTGTCCTGCAAAAATTCAAAATCAGCATCAGTCATGTTGCGAGCTGTGCAAACAATGGTGTAGTCGCCAGCCTTTTGACGACGACGAATTTGCGTTGCCAATGGCAAAACCTTGTCCTGAAAAATCATTTCAGGCGTAGCCATCTCGAACCATTTTTCAAGATCAAGTGTGCCATCAGGCTTGACCATCTGACGATGTGAGCTGTCAATGGTGGTTCCGTCGAGGTCAAAGATTGAGATATTTTTAATCATGTGTCAATTCTCCTTATGTATTATATATGGGTATTGTATAGCACGATTTCAAGGGTCTGTGTAAAAAAAGTTTCGTTATAAATCAATGGGTTGTCATTTTTATTTTCCTTTAAAAACAATGGGTTAGCGGTCGCCGCCGGAGAACGGCTAAGACATTGATTTCATTTGATAAAACGCATGTTAGAACGTAAGGCCGGCTTTGTTCACGTTTTGTTCCAGCTGGCGCTAGGTGGGGGCTAAGCCCCCGCCGTTTAGTATTCTGATTCCCTAGTGGGGACGACGACATAGGCATCGCCATTGGCTTCTAATACCTCATCCTCGTAGGGTGCGACAAGCCGCCTGTAGAGTTCTAGCTTGCAGCATTCAAGCGCGCCTATCATCTCATTTAGTCTGGCATAGCGACAGCCATTCTCGAAGATGTAGTTGTCGATAAAGCAAGTGACAGCAAAGTTGAGATCACCAGCATTTTGCGGTGTCCAGTGAGTGCCTTGTTCTCGCATTTCTGCGAGAACATCAGCGCGACGATCTTTTGGGATATAAGGCATTATGCAATCTCCTTTGCTTTACGAGCTTCCATTTCCTGACGAGCGCGCTGGATAGCACGCAGCATCTTGAGAGCACGACGCAGTTCAGCGCCTGATTTGAATCCGCCAAAGCGGATGCGGGTTTGGATTTTCTTTTCAGTCTTAGTCATCATGCCGCAATCTCCTTCATGATTTGGGCTTTACGTTTTTCGATTTGCAGAGCCATCTTAGCCCCTTCAACCAAATCGCTTGTGGGTAGCCAATGAAACTTTGGGTAATGCGTGAAGGCAACATCCGAAATTTCGTTTGGCTGGATAGTCTTGCAAGTGCCAACCGCATAGACTGGCTTGTCAAAACCGTAGGCCATGCCTAGCTCGACCAACGCCCCGCGTTGTTCCTCGTTAAAATCCTCGCAGTAGAGCAGAACAAAATCTGAATCACGGACATCCTCGAAGCAAAGTGTCCAAAGCTGATCCTTGTGATTCTGGACGATATCGCTATCGTCGTCTAGGTCAATCCAGCGAGCCTTAACAGCGAAGCCAAGATTGTCGCGAAGGTTTTGGAATTTTGGAGCGTGCCAAACTTTTCCAGCGGTATAAAATGTCATCATGGTCTTAGTTCCTTATCTGTTTCTATAATATTAATATGGGGATTGTAGGGGTAAATTTCAAGGGGTAAACGAAAAAAAGTTTTGTTTGTTATCAATGAGTTGTCATTTTTATTTGTCAATGATTTCAATAGGTTAGCGGCGGCGGCCGGAGGCGAGCTAAGTCGTTGAATTGATTAGATAAAAGCGGGATTAGAGTCCCGCTATTATCCTGATGATGAGGTCTAAGGCCAAGAGCAGTCCTAGAGTTTCCATTAGAAGTCTCCAAATATTTCATCAAAGGTGGTTGGAGCCACGCCATCCGCGAAGGTCTCCTCGAACTCCGCTTCCATTTCAGCGACCAGCTCAGGCGGAAGCTTGTCAAACTCAGCTTCCAATTCCATCAGGTCAAAGTCGTCGAATTTTTTAGTCATGATTATATCTCCTCGCGTGCTAGCAGTACGCCAAACATAACAAAACCGATGACGCCGACCGTTGCCAGCATGCCGCCAATCAGCGCGACCATCGTGTTAGTGTCCTCGACCATGCCGATGCCAACCAGCATCAGAATGAAGCAAGAGACACATTCAATAAAGAAGAAAAGCTTTATCATCGCCAAACCTAAGATGTTCATTTCGATATCTCCCTATCAGGTTATAAATAGAATATAGTGATTAATGATAGCAAAGTCAATAGCTAGATGCAAATTAGTTTCCAATGTTTTCAGTGGCTTATCATTTTTATTTGTCAAAGATATCAACGGCTTAGTCCTTTAAGCCGTTGATATAAGCGCGGAATGCCATGCGACCTTTTTGCCATTTGCGGCAATCCCAAATAGGCTTGCGTGGCTCGAGCTTTGGAGTCTGAACGTGCCGCTTAATGTGAGAGTTGCAGACAGTGCAGAGAACCTGCAAGTTTTCAATTTCATCAGAGCCGCCAAGGGCTTGCGGAATAACGTGATCAATCGCTAGCGCGTCACGGTCACCGCAACCGCAAGCGGCGCAGCAATGGTTGTAGTCTTTGAGGACTGCAGTGCGAACCTTGTGTGAGCGAATTTTTGCCATTTCTATCTCCCTTGTTGATAATTATTTATAGCAAGCCGTTGCCAGCAAGTAAACCCTTAAAGTAAAAAAAATGCATTATTTTGTGTCAGTAATTTGACGGTCCTAGGGTAATAATGTTGCGTAAGGGGGCGGTTATTTAGACTATTGTTGCGCCCGCCCTGCAAAGCACCTCTACACGGCCTCGAACTGGGAATTTACGAAAAACAAGGTATTGTCTTGACAACCCTTAAAGGGAAGAGTATTATAGACTTAAGTTTGAATTGTTATCCCTGAGCAATCCAAAAAAATTTTCAGAGGAAAAAATGAGATTTTTATTAGCAGCATATTTAATCATATCAGCATGTTCACCTGCCTTTGCAGAGCCGGAACTTAGGCAAAAGCCTGTACAGTGCGCAACACCACAAGAAGTTCTTAACCACTATGTTGTGGCTAATGGGTTAGAGGTCGTGTATATTGCCGTTGCGCAGGTGCGCACACAGTACGGTAAAATTATACCTACTGCAATTGCTTTCTTTGCAGACCCAGAATCAGGAAAGTTCATTTTAGTTGAGGGCGACAGGGATGATGTGTGTGTCATCAGTGTAGGTGATAGACTACAAGTAGGTCCTGACCATAATGAAGTGATGAATTTGTTTTTACAGAATAGTTTGAGCAAAGACGGTACTTGATGGCAGAAAAATTTAGATATGGTCCTTTAATTTATAATTGCTTTGGCGAAGAGGATGATTCAGGTAATTACTGGTGGCCTGGCAACCCTCCGGTTGCGTATGAACAACCTGAAGGGGTGTGGAAGATTCCTATTGATGCACAAGGTAATCAATGTCTGCCAGGAGAGTGTATTTTACATCCTTGTTGTCGCGTAGAAGAATGGACTACCCATCCAGTCTTAGATAAGATCCCGTGTTTAGACTGGTGTCGTGAGTGGTTTGAGGAAAATTTTTTAGTAATACAAGATCATCAGGTGTGTAGATATATTCTTCGTTGGTGTTGGCATAATTATCAATACGAAGATAAGTGGCAAGAGTTTTCAGCAGGCAAAACTGTAGACCAGATGATAGGTGAAATATGGCCAGACGTACCCAAATCTTAGCGGCTTTTGTAGACCATTTAGGTTCTAATACTGATGTACATGCTAACAATGTGCATCGTGTCTATAAGTATATGAACGACCTCAATGATTTTCCTGCTATTACTTTTATTCCTAGGCAAGAGCAGCGAGATCACTTCGGTGATCAGCAGGTACACGGTATCATCGCTGTGCAACTTCGTTGCTACGTATACGACGGTGACACCTCTGACATTGCAGATGAGTGTGAGCGTTTAGCAGATCAAATTGAGGATGCTGTTGACACTTTTGCCGACACTTATCCACAGCATCAAGTAGAAGAGGCACGCGTTGTTTCTTTGCGTACAGATGATGGATTGATGGCACCTTATGGAGTGGCTGATTTACAGGTCTCAATCCTATACAGACTGGAGGACTTTTACTAATGAAAACAAATAATACGTCCGTTACTACGACTGTTGATGCACTAAACCGCAGCTTAGAGGCTCCGCCTCTTGACCCGGTTATGCTTGCGCTCGCTAACGATTATCTATCCGGTAAAGGCATAGACGAACTCGCTGATGAGTACGGAATCTCTGAAGACCGCGTAACCTCGGTCATAGAGAAAAAAGAAGTAAAGAACTACATCGATTCCGTCTTTGCCACACAAGGATATCTCAATCGTATTAAGCGCATCAATCTAATCAATTCAGTCATTGACCAAAAGATCCAAGAAGCAGTGGAAACAGGCATCTACTCTAAAAAAGATTTGTTGGACTGGATGAAGCATCTACAAGAGGTGGAAGCCAGCCTGAAACCTAAACAGCAAGGACCAGCTGTTGCGGTGCAGATCAACAACTATGACAAGCTTATGCGGGATTTGATGGAATGATATCTAAGCGTTGTAGAGCACACTGTGAGTCTGCTGGTGAAACTCCGGTTCAACACATGATTTCCGCTTTGAAGATTGCAGTGAAGCTGCAACTGCTGGTTGTAGCTGTGACTATACATGCTTTCATTCCTCGTTGGTTTACTTACACAGCTACTACACACATGAAAAGAATTGTTGACGCTCGATGACAGAGATTGATGACCTATATGACCCAACACTTGACTGGGACTGTGCACCTTCTAAAGACGACGGTAGACCTATCATTTCTGATTGGATGAGAGAATATGTTAAACAGCATGTTATAAGCGAAACAAACAGTTTGAGTTGGAATGAAAGAGAAAAAAATTTGCGAGCGCTTCGCGCTCGGTTATTCAACGATGCATGACTCGCCCCGCGCACAAAATACATTTGGACAGACTTGACTGTCTAATAGATAATTAAACAAAGGAGATGACATGAGCAAACAGCCGCGTGATGATGGTAATGAACCCATTCCTGTGTTAGGGTTGCGTCCTAACAAAGGGCATCAAGTTCCTTACACCACTTCTTCTAATACCTCACCTGCGATCTCGTCTTCTGTGAGAGTGGTGACTCTTTATGCGACTACTGATTGCTTTATTGAAACTGGTGACGCATCAGTTGAGGCTTTTACTTCAAACTCTCATTTTTTACCTAATTCAGTACCGTATGACGTGTCTCTTGGGGCTGAAAACGACGCTTCTGATAACGATAAATTTGTTGCTGTAATTCAATCTGAAAGCGCGGGGAAGCTTTACATCTCTGAGAGAGAATAATGCCTTTAGGTATTACTCGCCTCGTCTTATCAACCTCCGCAATTCGTCGAGTATTTGGCACAACTCCTGTTGTCGAAGACTTTGAGTACCTTACTACTCAAGACGGTCGCACTCTTCAAGACCAAGATCTAAGATTCATTGCAGTTGAACAGAGTGATATTGTCACTGATGAGGCAGTTTCTACACTCTTTGATCCGCTGATTACTCAGGATGGCAACTTCTTTGCTCTGAACCAAAACCCGCTCCAAATTCTGCTGATTGAACAAGACTTTGAAGCAGCTGGAGATTCTCTTGAAACTCAAAATGCACAGGCCGTAGTAACGCAAGACGGTCGAGGCATAATTACCCAAAGGCAGAGTTAAACCTTTTTCATTTTGACAGTCTAGTAGAGTTGTGCGACAATATGTGAAATATGTTCTCTTGGTCTAAAGGAATTTAAATGGCAAACGTAAAGATTACCGACCTCACTGAATTGGCTGCTGTTGATGTTGCATCCAATGACGTGTTACCAATCGTTGATATCAATAACGACTCTACTAAGAAAGTTACTATTGCATCGCTGACTACCTCTGTAGCAGCGGCAAATGATCATGCCACTTTTACAATTCTCAACGCCAATATTAACACAGTTTCTTCAAATGCCGATGCGATTGAAGCTCGTCGTGTTGCCAATGTTACCGTACATAATACTGAAGATACTGCCTTACAAGCTCGTCTTACTACAAACGTCACAGCGTTAACTAATGAAGACACTGCTCTTCAAGCTAGAATCGCTGCTAACACACTAGTAGCTGCCTCAAACGATTTCGTTACCTTTACACGTTTGCAAGCTAACATTGATCTAGTACAAGACAATGTAGCTTCTGTCACTGTAGGCACAGCCGCTGACACAGAGACTCGTCTTAATGCTAACCTAGACATTGTTTCAGATAATGCAGCAGCGGTCGAGACTCGTCGAGCAGCTAATATAGCGGGCGCTGTATCAACAATTACCACATCCGATCTTACAGCGTCAAGGGCACTAGTATCTAGTGGATCTGGTAAAGTGGCTGTTTCTGCTGTTACCTCTACAGAGCTTGGGTATCTTGATGGCGTTACGTCAGCTGTTCAAACTCAATTAGACGCCAAATCTACTACCGCCAATGCTGCAGCGCTTGCTGCAGAAGATGTAGCTCTACAGTCCCGATTAGCTACTAACGTTACCGCATTTACTAATGAAGATACAGCATTACAATCCAGATTAGCTACTAATGTTACAGCCTTTACTAATGAAGATACAGCCTTACAGGCTAGGATTACAGCTAATAACACTCTGACAACAGCAGTCGAGACTAGGCGCACTCAAAACATTGCTGGCGCCGTTTCTACTATTACAACTTCAGACTTAACAGCATCAAGGGCTATGGTTACTAATGGCTCTGGTAAAGTTGCTGTATCGGATGTTACTGCTACTGAGCTTGGGCACTTAGACGGCGTTACTTCTGCAATTCAAACTCAGATTGATTCAAAACAGGCAACTATTACAGGTGCTGCTACAACTATTGATGACGCTGATTTAACTGCTTCTCGCGCACTAGTATCGAGTGGTTCAGGTAAAGTAGCTGTTTCAGACGTTACTACTACTGAGTTAGGATACCTAGACGGTGTAAGTTCAGCAATTC
>Ga0160423_10001481_pt1 | contig 19595 bp, 12 predicted proteins | sample CRUFie14St8metaG_FD_108191 | JGI IMG/M metagenome (GOLD analysis project Ga0160423, IMG submission 108191) | Marine microbial communities from the Costa Rica Dome - CRUD Field 142mm St8 metaG | ecosystem: Environmental > Aquatic > Marine > Oceanic > Photic zone | place: Costa Rica: the Eastern... | reverse complement strand
GTGTGGGGGGGTGTGGGGTGTGTTTTTGTGTTGGGGGTTGGGGGGGGGGGGGGGGGGGGGGGGGGTGGGAGAAAGATAGAGATAGGGAGACTGCGCGTCAGAGGGGGTGTGGTTGCGGTCGCGTGGTGCCTTCTTCCTCTCGCGCGCGTCGACGAGACTCACCCTTGAGCGAGGCGAGGTCGACGCCCTCGTTCAGCGCCTCGACCTCGGCAATCTTGATCCCGCGCTTCGAGATAATGTCCTCGATGGTCTCGCCCTTCCTGACAGGGTACGCGCGGTACTTCCCCTTCCCCTTTACGCCGTCCAGGATCTCCCTGTCCCTCTCCGACAGCTTGCTCGATGGCAGCAGGATGGTCTGGCCCTCCTCGATGACGTCCTTCTTCAGGCCGTGGTTCACCGAAAGGATATCTTCAATCTTGACGTCTGCGCGAGTCCAAGTCCACCAACACGCGCGCAGGAGAAGGAGAAAACGGAGAGAGCAGAGCGAAACGTCGTCAGCGTTCGGAGTGGCGGTCGCGGAGTAAAAGTCGCTCGTCGAATCCTCGCGTGCCATCGAATCGATCTCCGATTCTTGAACCGTGGTCTACCTCACCTCTCTTCTGGCTTATTTTGAAGATGGTGTCCCCCTTCCTGACCGTGTAGGGCCTCACGAGCATCGCCTTGGTGGTCAGTCGGGATCCCGAGCGCCTCGCCTTGGGGGTCGTCTGGGACCTAGCCCTCGCGCACGGTCTCGTCGACGCACTCGTCGCCATCATGGTCGGTCCCTGGCTCCAAAAACGCGGTGAAGAGCAGCGCCAGCTCCAGCAGATCTTGCCCGCCCCAGGCGTTTCAGGCTTCACCCGAGGGTTTTTCGCCCCAATCAAAATTGTGGAGCTCCAACGAAAAAAAAAAAAAGATTTCCATGGAAATGTCCAACAGGCCTCTGGCCGCCGCCCCCCCCAACTCAGAAACCGGAAGAGAAGACAGGAATAGACCTTTGGGTGAGAGGCGCGTCAAGACCTGCGCAGCTCGACGACGGCGACGACGAGAGGGGCGCACGAGGCTGAGCGCGCGGACGCCATGAGTGCATTGGCGACGGAGATGGGGTGCTTCGCGTTCCCATGCGGTTCGCAGACCTCCGTGAGCGTGAGCTCTGAGGTTGTGATGAACATACTGGATTCGTTTGTTAGGAGAAACGAGGGGCAGGAGAGGGTGATAGGTACGCTGCTCGGCACCGTGTCGGAGGGCGGCAAGGTTGAAGTGAGAAGCTGCTACGCCGTGCCCCACAACGAGAGCACCGAGCAGGTCGCCCTGGACATCGAGTTCCACAGGACTATGCTCGAGCTCCACCAGAAGATTAGCGCAAGGGACCAGATCGTGGGTTGGTTCTCGACGGGAAAGGGTATCGTGGGCAGCGACTCGCTCATCCAGGAGTTCTACGGCCACGACACGATGCACATGATTGTGGACGTCACCCTCCCTCTGGACGCCCCCATCTTCACCGCGTACAGCGTGACCGAGTGCAGTCTCCTGGAGCAGAGCCTTGCTTTGGAGTTCCACCCGATCCCCGTGGAGGTCAAGACCGAGGGCACGGAGCGAATAGGCGCGGACCTCTTCAAGTCCAAGTCTACGAAGAACCTGCCGACTGAGTCCCAGTCCATCCAGGAGGCCGTCAAGTCCCTCACTGGTATGATCGAGACCGTCAAGCTGTACGTGGACAGCGTCTGCAACGGAAAGAAGGAGGCGGACGCCACCATCGGAAGGTACATCGCCGATACCCTTGGGGTCATCCCGAACCTGAGCCCTGCCGCCATCGCGGACATTATCCACACCAACTCGCAGGACGTCGCGCTGGTGGAGTACCTGTCTTGGATGATTCAGACCCAGCTTGCCCTGTCCGAGAAGCTCGGAACGGACTGTATGCCCATCCTCTAAGGGCGAGGAGCCAGCCTCCCCCTTCCAACCTTGTGTACCTTTGGCGTGTAAGTTATGGGCCCGAGGACAGCTGGACCGTGAGGGACCTCTGACCTCACAAACCTCTGACCTGAAAAAATGGGACGCCAAGAAACTACTTGTAATCTATGAAAGAAACCAGATAAAGTACAACTCAAGCGATTCGTGGGACAGCTTCCTCGAAGTCTTTTCCGCTCCTTCTCGTTCGCATCTGTTGGTTCAAGTCAAAGCCGTCTCTTGAGGCGGTGTGTCCTGTTTCTTGCTTGTGGAGAAGGGGAGCCGGAGCGGAAAGAGGGATCGAGATACATAGAGAAATAGGTCGCAGGCTTCCTATACGAGTGTCTCGAAGGATAAAAAGTAGAAAATAGACGAACCGTGCGGGAGCTTCCAAACCTGGAGGCCCTTCTCTCTTCAGAGCTCGGTCCTCAAGAATTTTCTGCTATCTGTCCCTGCCCCCGGGGGGACCAAAATCCATCAGTCCGGCCGGACAGCCTTTGAAGTCGCGCGCGCGGGGCAGCGGAGCGCCATTGAGCGAATTGCGCGATGGCGGAGAGCGTGGAGGCCGGCGCGATATGCTGGCGCACGGGCGCCGACGAGTTCGAGGGGGCCGATCCGAACAAAGTCCTGTCGTTCTCGCCCGCGAGCACGAGCAAGGACTACGTCGCGGAGCTAGTTTCTATGTCGGAGGCGTCCCTTAGCTGGATGCGTACGTTCGAGGAGAGTGTGGACGAAACGAGCTTCTCGACGGATAAAAGGACAGTGCTCGTCATCAATTGCGGCAGGGCCGATATCTGGCTCACGGTGGTGAGTGGCGGCTGAGGTTGGCAAGCGTCGCGTGGAACTGACGCGCGCAAGGGCTGACCGCGATCTCGTTTTTCGCCCCTACGCTCCCCCTTCGCTCGCGCAGGTGTTCGACAACAGAAGGGAGGACCTCGTGGACGCGGAGGACCTGAAGCGCACGCTAAGGGTCGCGGTGGAGAACCACGCGGGCGGGGCCGGGGCGGGCGCCGGGGAGGACGCCAGGTTTCGCAGCCTCGCCTCGGTCGCCCTACGATATTTAAGGGCCAAGCTGAAGCTGGAAGCTGCAACTTCCCACGGTCTTCACGATGTATTGGGCGGTCTGCCCGTCCTGCCGATCCACCGCACGTCCTTTCTGCTGCTGAGGTACCTGGGGAACTCGCTCGCGGAGCTGCTGCGGTCGAGAGGCCGTTCGGGAGCCTCAGGTCCTGCCAGTCCCCCGGCCACCGACTCCTGTCCCCTGCAGCCCGGCTGGGCGCCGGACACGCTCTTCCTGGAGCGAAACTTCATCCTGGCCAGCAGCTTGGGACCCCGATCGACGGAGCGGCTGTATCACAAGTACGTCGACCACCTGCGGGATTTGGGAGTTCTGCAGACGAAGCCCCCCGCGGGCGTCGGGGACGACAAGTCCATGGGATCCGCTTTCAACTTGACCAAGCTCAACTTGAACTTCGAGAGCCTGGCCGGCCCGGCGCAGGCCAAGGCCGTGTCCGCGGACGGGTTCGTCACGCAGCCCGACCTCGTGGCGAGGACGGAGCTCACCCGGTGCTTCTCTTTCTCCTCTGAGGACGCCGGGGAGACCAGGGCGGCGTACGTCTTTGTCCACGGCCCCTCCTCTGCGGTCTTTCTCGCGCCGGAGGGCCTGGAGATCCGCCAGGAGCTCAGGAAGAGGGTGGGGGACTTACTGAGGCGGTCGTGCGCCAAGATCAGCGAGTGCGTCCAGTTCGACGAGGAGAGGGCCGAGGAGCCCAAGAGCTCTGTCTTTGACGCCGGCTGCGTGGACGATGCCAGCCAGACCAACAGGACGATCCACCCGCAGGCGGAGAGGCAGGAGACGATGAGGCTGCGGCTCGAGCTCGCGGCGCAGCTCAGGCGGGACTTCGATCTGGGGGTCGGATCGGGAGAAGACTGCGGAACGGGAGAGCTCATGGTGCACGCTTGCGGAAGCGTGTGGGCGAGCGCGCAGAAGTCCGGCTTGAGAAAGTACTACACGCTGAGCGAGGAGAGCACCTTGATCGAGGCCCACGTCGGCATGAAGCAGAACGCCCAGAAGGCCTTCGAGGCCTGCATCCCTTAGGTCGGGAGGGCACGGGGGGGGGGGGACACCAAGCGGTGCATCCATGGGGGCCGAGGCCGTTTTTCAGCCGCCCGTGAAGAAACGTGTGGGCAAAATGTATGGCAAATGCTTGCCCGTTTGGGCAAAATTCCTTGAGCTTCTAAGACGATGTGCGCCCCTCGTGTAGATTTACCGTATTAAATTCAGCCAATTCCCGAAATCACGAGAGTCGCATGTCGCCAAGAAAAGTACACCTTTCTCATCCTCGAGGGGGCCACACCAGTGACGACTGGAGGTCGGCACACGCACAGCTTCAGACGACCGACGAACGACGACGACGAAGGGCACGCGCGCGGAAGTACACCCGTTTGAATCAAGATGAGCGTCCAGGAGTACATCGACAACCACAAGCTGCAGGTCAAGGTCGAGGAGGCCATCAACGCCTGCGTCAAGGGCAAGCCCAGCGAGCCATGCTCTTACATCGCTAAAGTGCTGCTCGGGATGTGCCCCCCGGCCATCACCAAGGTCACCGGCAGGCAGATATTTGACTCCAGGGGCAACCCAACCGTGGAGTGCGAGGTCTCCACCCACAAGGGCACCTTCAGGGCCGCGGTCCCCTCGGGGGCCTCGACTGGTATCTACGAAGCCGTCGAGCTTAGGGACGGTGACAAGTCCGCGTGAGTCTACGCCCCAACCCTCTCTCTTTCCCCCGTAACCCTCCCGCACCTTCTCTCCTTGCGCGCGCGCTGACTTGCCATTTTCGTGTTTGCCTCGGCCTCCGCCACCGCAGCTACATGGGCAAGGGCGTGACCAAGGCCGTTCAGAACATCAACGAGGTCATCGGACCTGCCCTCGTGGGGAAGGACCCCACCAAGCAGAGGGAGATCGACGACTTCATGATCAAGGAGCTCGACGGGACGGACAACAAGGGCAAGCTCGGCGCTAACGCTATCCTCGCCGTGTCCATGGCCGTGTGCAAGGCCGGTGCCGCGCAGAAGGAAATCCCCCTCTACAAGCACCTCTCCGAGCTCGCCGGGAACACCAAGCTCGTGCTCCCCGTCCCTGCCTTCAACATCATCAACGGCGGGTCGCACGCCGGCAACGCCCTCGCGATGCAGGAGTTCATGGTCCTCCCGACGGGTGCGTCCAGCTTCACTGAGGCCATGAAGATGGGCAACGAGGTGTACCACAACCTGAAGTCTGTGATCAAGGCCAAGTACGGCCAGGACGCCTGCAACGTGGGAGACGAGGGAGGGTTCGCGCCCAACATCGCCAGCAACATCGAGGGCCTCGACCTGATCAAGGAGGCCATCGAGAAGGCCGGGTACACAGGAAAGATGAAGATCGGCATGGACGTCGCGGCCTCTGAGTTTTACACCGAGGACAAGAAGTACGATCTGAACTTCAAGGTTCAGCCAAACGACGGGTCGCAGAAGAAGTCCGGGGAGGAGATGGTGGCTTTCTACGAGGAGATCTGCAAGGACTACCCCATCATCTCCATCGAGGACCCCTTCGACCAGGACGACTTTGAGCACACCGGCATTCTCACCGGCAAGGACATGTGCCAGGTTGTGGGAGACGACCTCCTGGTCACCAACCCAAAGAGGGTGAAGACCGCGATCGAGCAGAAGGCCTGCAACGCCCTGCTCCTCAAGGTCAACCAGATCGGGAGCATCTCCGAGTCCATTGACGCCGTCGGCATGAGCAAGGACGCCGGCTGGGGCGTGATGGCCTCCCACAGATCCGGGGAAACCGAGGACACCTTCATCGCCGACCTCGCCGTCGGCCTCGCCACCGGCCAGATCAAGACCGGAGCCCCTTGCAGGTCTGAGAGGCTCGCCAAGTACAACCAGCTGCTCAGGATCGAGGAGGAGCTCGGGGAGGACGCCGTGTACGCCGGCGAGAACTACAGGCACATTGGCTGGGAGTAGGAGGGCCCGCACCCGCACCGGGATTCTTTTCGTTTGCCAAGCTCGGGACGCTGTAAACTTCTGCTGTCCTTGTGTTGTAAGAGAGAGAGAGAGAGAGAGAGAGAGAGAGAGATCAATTCACTCTTGCTTCGCCAAAAAAGCCATCTTCCAGATCTTCAAATCCTATTTTTCACTCTCGCTTTTTCATTTTCTGCGGCTGAAGGATTCCTCCAGCCGCCTGACCTGACAATCTCTATCTATAAAAAGACGCTTATACCGAGCCCTGCAGAGCGGAGCTCGAGGCGGACGAGGCGACCATTGCCGAGGGTCGACGACGACGACGAGAAGTCGGGGCGCGAGAGATCGATCGGAGCCTAGGGTAACCTCCCGCCGAAGCTCGTCTTTCGAGCGCGCTTGTTTGTCGACGCAGTTCGAGTTCCGTTTCCGGCGGCTTGTTGAGTAGCTCGGTTCCAGACCACCAGGTGGGGGCAAGCGTTCAGGGGGGTTGGTGGGGTGTCGAGGGGGGGGTCGTTGGCGTGCGCGGTTTGTGAGGATGAACGGGAACATATTCGCGGCTCTCGACACGAAGAGCAAGGGCAAGAGCAGGGGTGGCAAAGGGAAGGAGAAAGGCAACAGCAGGAAGGCCAAGCCCAAGGCCAAGGCGGAGGAGACGAAGCCCCTTTCCGAGGAGGAGCAGAAGGCTTTATGGGCCCAGGTGGAGACCCAGAACAATAAAGTGAGCGACTGGGCGGACGACGACGACGATGAAGAGTTCGACCCTGAGGACTTTGGTTTTGGGGACAGTAGCGCTGCCGTGGAGCCCGCAGCGGGCGGCGGGGAAGACGCTCAGGACGCCGAAGAGGAGGAGGAGGAGGAGGTGATCGACGGGAGCAACGGGATGCTGATCGTTGAGGACGAGGACGAGGAGGAGGAGGAGGAGGACGAGAACGAGGAGTCCAGGGATGCCGACGGGTCTTCCCAGCAGGAGGAGGCCACCACAACGGGGGAGCCGGTCAGGCAGCTGAGCAAGAAGGAGCAGAAGCAGAAGGAGATGGACGAGCTCGACGCGGCGCTGGCGGAGATGGGGATCGACCTCAAGGAGGAGGGGAAGGACGGCGGTGAGGGCCTTAGCAAGAGCGCCGCAGCGAGGAGGAGGAGGAAGGCCAAGCAGAAGCAGAAGGGCGGGGCCTCGCCCAAGGGCGACCAGTCGCCGGCCGGCGGGGAGAGCGGCGGCGAGTCCGAGGACGGGTCGCCGGCCACTCTGGGCGGCGGCATCAACATGCAGGGGCTGGCAAAGCTGGCGGGCGGCAAGAAGAAGGGAAAGAAGGCCGGAGGGGCTGCCTCTGCCGCCGCCTCCAAGGAGGCCAAGGCCAGGGCCAAGAAGATGTCCAAGAAGACCGGAAAGATGTACTTTCCTTCGAACCCCTGAGTGAGCTCCAGGACCCTTGACGGGCAGGCGGGTTGAGCCAAGCCGAGAGTGGGGAGAGAATAGAAATAAATAAAATAGAAGAGGAGGAGGAGAAGGAACTTGGGAGGGGCGGCAAACACGCAAGCAGCTGGACGCTGGCGAGCCCTGACGAATGAGTAAAACAATGGCTAAAACTTTCATTGGATATGATAAATTTATCCTCCGTCCCGTCTCCGCGAGGAGAGGAGGAAAGGCCACCATCATGCCTCCCGCATTTCCCAACACTCTAGTTGCCGCCGCTGAAAGAGTTTCCAAAGTACGTGAGGGACTCCAGGCATCCCTTGTTGAAGAGGAGGGCCTGGGTTCCGAGGCCGAACATGGCGACCATGGCGAGCCTACAGTGCCTGATCTCGGCCTCCTTGAGGTTGATGGACTTCTCCGAGTCTGAAGCGAACCCAAGTGGGTCAAAGTACCCACCAGGGTAGCACCTCTTCTCGAGGTCCCTCTCGGTGTTCCTGAGCACCTCCACGCCGAGCATCAGGATGGCCTCGATGTAGGAGGTCTGGGTCACGTCGAAGGGAACCTGGAGGCCGGCGTAGGATCCTCCGTTGAGGATGTACTCGCCCGCGTTCTGCCAGGACACGCCGGTGGCGGACTCTCCCACGATGATTCCCAGGGTGGCAAGCATGCACCACCTTCCGTGGATGAGCTCGCACTCTCTGAACCTCTGGATGCCGAAGGCCTCCGAGTAGGGGGAGAGGGAGTCTCCGCTGACCTGGTCGATGTCAGGGGTGATGGTGCCGACGACGCCTCCCGCCTTGTTCACGGCCTTGTTCTGGTCCAGAGCGTCGAGGTCCATCTGGATGAACTCGGTGGGCTTGGAGAGGCCGAGGGGGTCGAAGCCCCTGTCTCCGACCATGGATCCGTCGAGCCATGCTGCGCAGTCGGGAATCGGGAGGGAGGAGGGGGGGAAAGGGCGTCAGATACGAGATCGTCGATAGACGTCGTGTTTCGGGACCGAAGCCTCTCGCGTGTCTCTCTCACCTGGTGGCTCGATATCGGGAAGGTACAGAGGCCTGCCCTCGAACTTCTTGTAGCCGACTCCTCCCTTTGGACGAGAGAGAAAAGGGGAAAGGGTTGCGTCAGAAACCTGCTCGCGATTTTTTTTTTTCTCTCTCTCTTCGTTCCCATCGACGACGACGTGTCCGCGGTCTCACCTGGCGGACCGTGCCGGTCTTCCTTGGGGTGGTCTTCTTGGCGGCGGCCTTCTTCTTGCCGCCCCCCAAGATCATGGAGGTGGCATTCTTCTTGGTGATCATCTTGTTCATCGCGCTCCGGTGCGTCTCGGTCGTCGATCTGCGTTCGCTCGTGTGTGCCGCGGCTGCCTCCCACGGCACCCAATCGCGCGACGTACGTCGCCAGATCTCGCGACGCACCCCGTGCGGATAACAAAGGATTTCTACAGCACTCCGGAACCCCAATTAAATCTTATCCCTCGGGCTGGGGATGAAAATGGAAAAATCTTGATGAATTCTCACAGAATCTGGAGGAAACTGCCTGCCGATCTGGGCATTCGTAACGGGCAAAGACTGAGGGCCTGGGAGGCCTCTCGTGGATATGGTAATGGTACAGAGAAGAAAAACGTTAACCGTTAATGGTGGTGGTGTCCTCGGGGGTCTACTCGAAAGGAATCCTCAGCCTGATCCCCCCTGCTTCTTGGTCTGCTGGGCGTCCAGCACCCTCGCGAGCCAGTTGGCGAGCCAGGGGTGGACGATGTCGATGCCAACGCTGGCGTCCAGCATGGCCTTGACCTTGTTGAAGATGGAAAGGACCTTGGCCTTGTCCATGGCGGGCTCGCCCTCCGCGGCGGGCTCCACCCTCGACAGCTCCGAGATCGTCTTCCTGACGTGGCTGGGCTCCGCCTTGTCCGCGTCCTGGTCGCTGCCCACGAAGAGAAGGACCTTGGCCGCCGCCTGGAGGACCCTGCGGAGCGTCTTGAGCGCGGCCTCTTCCTCCTCCTCCTCCCCCTCCTCCGTCGCGCTCGCGACCTCCAGCCCGCGTTCCGCCTCCACCAGAAAGTCCTTGAGGTCGCGGAGCTTGTGCCAGTCCACGTGGCCGTACCCGCACCTCCAACCGCCCCCCTCCTCACCGCCCTCGGGCAGGACGGCATAGAAGAGCAGCAGGTTTTGGGCCCTCCCCTTGCCAGACTCCTGCTGGTCCGGGGTCTGGGCGGACGCGTTCGTGCCAAAGTACTGAATGCAGATCGACCCGGGCTTGGCCTCGACCTCGGCCTCGGCCTCGCCCTCCGCGAGGGCGGCACTGCCGTGGCCCAGAATCAGCGCCCTCACCGTGCTGACCTCCTTCTCGTCGGCGAGGTCGAACTGTCCTCCGGACATGTTCAGCCCGTTCGCCGCCACGATGCTCCCAAGCACGTTCCACCTCTTCACGACGGTGAAGGACATGGGGAGCATGCTCGGCACGGAGAACATGGCCGCCTGCAGGACCCTGCTGGCGTACATCGCGGCGGCCCTCTTGTCCTTGTTGACCTCGGACAGGTTTTGGGAGTCCAGATCGTACCGATCCATGTGCATGTTGATGGCCTTGGGCAGCGAGTCCTTGTCCGACAGGTGCACGCCGTAGTGCTCAGGGGCCCTGCTGGCGGCAAAGACCTTGGAGACCCTCGCCGCGTACTGAACGAGGGCGAAGAAGTCCCTCTTGTTGTGAAAGTGGTCGTAGGTGGCCTGAGCGGAGCAGAGCATCAGCACCCTGAGCAGGCCGGGGTCGCTGAAGTCCCCGGTGGTGAACCAGCTGAAGGCCCTCTCGAAGTACGACAGGGCGCTCTTAAAGTCTCCCAGCGTGGCAGAAGCGCAACCCGTGTACGTGTGCATTGAAGCCTGGATGTGGGCGTCCAAGGCACAGTACAGGGCCTTGTTGTGGCACTGAGCGAAGGTCTCCAGGGCCTGCTTCGCGTAGCGCTTGGCGTCCACGGCGCCAGACTGGGCGAGGAGGACGTCGCACCTCCCCAAGTTCATTAGAGCGTTCAGGTACAGCGGAGTGGAACGGCAGAACATGTTGGTCCTGTCCTTGTGCCTCAGGCCGATGCTGAACCCCTGGGCACCAGACTGGGACTCAAAGACCTTGACCGCCCATCCAAGTTGCTCCCTGGCGCCGTGGAGGTCGCCCTCCAAGGCCTCCAGCGCGACAGCGTAGTCGGAGACGAGGACTGCGTGCTGCTCCGGCGTCACGCACCCCTTGTTCCTGTCGATGAGCATCAGGGCGGTCTTGTACCCCATGATGGTCGCAGAGGAGTCCCCCTTGACCAAATTCAGTGAGGCCTTGATGTGCTCCATGTGGACCAGTACGTTGTAGGCCTTGGTGTTGAAGGCCTCCGCGGAGAGGACCTGACACAGAGAGAGCGCCTCGTCGACGTTCCCGAGGTCAGCGTAGCACTGCATCAGGGTGACCATCGACTCGAGCCAGATCTCGAGGGTGAGGTCGTTCTTCATGGGGAGCCAGCCGAGCTCGGGCTCCTGGGAGGCACCGCCCTCGGTGACACTGGCGTCCTTGATGCTCTGGAGAGTGCTCCCGGCCTTCTTGACCAGCTCGATGGCGACCCTAGGCTCGCATAGCGACCTCTTCATGTTGGCGTACTGAAGGAGCATCTGGCACTTGACTACCAGCCTGCCCTCCGTGTCGAAGATCCTCTTGGAGGGCTCCGTGTGATCCGTGGAATCCTCACCGAGGATGTTCTCGATCACGTTCTCGGCCGCCTCCATCAGCTTGGGCATGGAGCAGGTCTCGTCCAGGATATAGGTCTTGTCTGGGGTGGAGTTCTCCCCCACGGGGAAGTTGATGCAGCTGGCGATGTTAATCAGGAAGAGAGACTGGCACGCCGAGATCTCCATCTCGGCGGCTACCCCGAGCCGCTCCCTGAAGGCGCTCCCAATCTTGATGGATGCAATCTCCTGCAGGGCGTTGGCGTTCTCCTTGTCCGCCACAGCCTTGGAGGGATCAAACTCCTGCGAGACCCTCCGTGCGCTGGCTGACATGCCGAGGGTGTTGGCGTCGGAGAAAAGCCACTCCTCCGTGAGCAGGTCCAAGGACTCCAACGAGTCCGAGGCCTTGAGAATAGGTAGCAGGAGGGCGTGAGCAGCATTGAAGAAGCCCAGCTCGATGCAAGCCCTGATCCTCTGGGCCCTGAAGTGCATGACCATTCCCTCCCTCCAGATAAGGGGCCTATTCTGAGGCTCCCCTTGATCTCCATCGCCGTCCTCGCCTTGATCGCCGTCCTCCCCCTCGGCCTGCTCCTCCGGCTTCTCGGGCGTCTTTACCTTGGCCTGCTCGCTCATGCTGTACTGAATGATGCAGTGGTCTGCTATAACGAGGACGGGCATGGCCTCCAGGAAGGCCTTCCTATTCAGCAGGGTGGACACGATACTCTCAAGCCCGAGCAGCAGGTCCACGATGGAGGCAAACCTAGGCATGTGGATGAGGTCGATCTTCTCGCTCAGTTTCCTTGGGGCGGTGTACCTCGCAAAGTCGCACAGGTACGAGGGGTGCCTGAAGCTGGACGCAAGAATGGCGCGAGAAACGAGTGCGGCTAGCATCGCACACTCTCCCGTGATGTAGATGTCATTCTTGTTGCTCAGGTTGAGAAGCTTTCCGAGCACGGAGATGGCCAGAATTCCGCGCTCCTCCCCAATCTGCCGGATCAGCCACTCTGCCGAACTCGAGCTGACGGTGCTGTCCTGGAAGAATTTGCTCCTCCAGTTCATGATCGTCTGGAACTCGCCGAAGATTGAGTCTAGGAGCTCGTTCAAAGTCCGCTTTGCAGTCTTCTCGTTCCCGACGCTGATTGCCAGGTCCGCAAGTTCCTGAAGGGCCTCCATCATGAGGTCAATCTCGTCCATCTGCCTGAGCAGGGGAATGCAGGTGGAGTATTCCTTGATCGCCCTGCTCATGTTGGTGTTCACGTCCACGTCCTCATATGTGAGCATAAGGTCTCCCCTGAACGCGAGGTCCCTGCATGCCTCGAGGCTGTTGAAGCAAACACTTGAAGTCTTTTCCATCTTGAGGAGCTTCTCATTGTAGTCGGGTGTGCCGGGGATGAGGTCGCCGTGGCTCGAGATGATGGACACGAGGTGCTGCAGGACAGACTTGAGGGAGTACGCCGAGATCCTCTTCTCGCGGCCATCGCTGATGTACTCCGCCCCCAAGCGGAGCACGTCCTTGGTCCGCGACGCTCCTTGAGACCTCAGCAACGCTACGAAGGTGGCGTCTTGCATCTTGGCGAGCCACTCAAGGTCCTGCGGCGTGTTTGGCCCCTCGAAGGAGGCCGCCACCTCCTTCTGGTTCTGGAAGTAGATGTTGTTGGTGCCGTGGACCTCCTGGCCCCTGACATACTCCTTCTCCTGCGCGTGGCCGAAGAGGAAGTCCATGAGCCGGTTGCAGATGACAAGAAGGTCGTCCTTGAGGTTCTCTGGCAGGTTGTCGGCCTGGTCGAACAGGTTGAATTTGCAACAGCAGTTCCAGGCCTGGACACACGCTGCACGGAAAAGGTTTCCAACGTTGAACCTCGATGTCATCTCCACCGCGATGCAGCTCAGGTGCAGCACCTCCATGACCTTCTTGTGGTTCTCGCTCTGGTTTGACTCCTCCGTCTGCTCAGCGACGTTCCTGTCGTGTGTGTACTCAGAGGCCTCGCTCACGAGAAGCATGACCCTGGACCAGAGCTGGCACTGGTTGACAAATGCACTCCGAGCCTTCCTCAGCTGGCTTCGCCGTTTCAGAAGTCTCACCAGCGTAGAGGAGATGTGCTTCTTGGCCTGTGCTTCTGCCTTCTCCTCGGGGCTGGGCTTAGCCTCTCCCTCTCCCTCTCCCTCCCCCTCGTCAGCGCCTTCCTCTTCGGCCTCCAGCTCCTGCTCCACGAAAGACCTCGCGGTGTAGTGGCCCTCTAGGACGTCTGTGGCCTTCTGCTCCAAAGCCTCAACAATCTTGGGCGCTTCCTCTGCCACTTTGGAGGCTAGGGGGTGCTTTGTGCCCGTCCTGTCCTTAAGCATGATGCTCAGAACATAGATCATGACGTGAAGTGTCTCGTCATAGTTCTCAGAGGCTCCCTCTTGAATTGCAGAGGAGATGAGATCTGGAATGCCATCTGGCCCCTTCTTCTCGTGCAGCATCTGCTTTGCGAGCGAGACTATTGGGATTGGAATCTCGTCTGAGAGGGAGCCGTTCACAAACTCCTCGACCCCCTTGAGCTGAAGGACGTTGAAGGCCTTCTTTGCACCGTAGGCCTGGAAGTCACCTTGGTCAAACCCCTCGCACAGCAGCTTGATCAGCTGAAGCGACATGTTCATGAGCTTGGACCCAGCCTCCTCCTCTCCAACCTGCTCGTAAATTCTCTCCACCTCGCACACGAGGAGGGCAGATATGTACGTGCAGACCTTCTTGGCCTCGTCTGTCTTGGTAAGCTTGTTCTCGTCAAAGTGGCTGGACATTAGAATAATGAAGCTGGATAGCAGCTTGATGAGGTAAGGGCTCCTTGTCTGGCAGCGGATCAGCCTTACGATGATGTTGTTTGTGCGAACCAGGGATTCAAAGCACAGGCCCCTGTCGTTGATCAGGCACCCCAGCTCGAACGCCATCAGTGCGTGTTTTGCTTGCATCATGGTCTTCACCTGGATGTCCAGCAGCAGCTTGGATCCCGCCCCCTTCGACTTCTCCTCGCCGATGGGATTGTGGTTGTGGAGCATGTCGCTCTCGCAGAACATCACCAGGGCGAGAGACCTGAGCATGGACTGCGCCATCATTGGGACCTTTCTGTCGTTCATCTGCATGGTGTCCACTGGGTTCAGAATCCAGTCCGCTCCACCGGAGGACCTCATGTCCGTCCTGAAGATCTCTTTAACATGCTTGCAGGCAATCTTCAGCAGCTTAATCAGGGAAGAGGAGCCCTTCGCTGTGCTCACCACAGAAGAAAGCGAAGGGAGCTTTCTGTGCATCGGCAAGGACAGGTCGTTCGCCAGTCTGGCGCAGGTGATTGCCGCGTAGCACCACAGCAGCTCTAGTGACAAGGGGTTGCATGCGCACTGAGCTTGTGTGGGCATGCTGATCGCCACTTTCTTACCATCACTGTCATAGTAGCTCGCGATAAAGACGTAGTTCAGGTTGCACTGCAGCCCCTTCACAGTGAAGAGGTCTCCGATGGGGATCAGATGGTTCTTCCTCTGCCCGAGCGCCCTGACGCTGGTTCCAGACGAAGCCTTTGCATCGATCGAGAAGTACTTGATGGCCTTGAGCACCGGGGGCCCCTTTGCAGGCTTTGAGGACGTCACCACAGCCTTGTTGGAGGTGATCATGACCACCTCGGGGGGTGGCAGCACGATCTCGTCTCCCTTGACAAAGGCCGGCCCGGCGCTGCTCTCGGCCTCCATTGACTTTCCGTCCCCAGCGCCCTTGCCAGTAAGGTCCTGCAGGTGCCGGAGAGACTCAAGCATCAGCGAGGGAATCTTCGACCTATCCGCGTGAACGCAGGCATACTGCATGTAGAAGAGCGACAGCCAGTACACGTTCTTGCTGCACAAGTTGGCGATCTTGTTCTCCGCCATACGGAGGTGAGACACAGGCTGGTTCTGCTTGTCTGTCTTGTCTCTGAATTGGGCCGCCGTGAGCTGAATGCGGAACTGCAGGCTGATGGCATCGACCTGCAGGCACCCCACGAACGCCACGATCGGCTCGGTCTCCCCCTTGCCGACGGAGGATATGATTGCTTCGCTCCTGAAGGCGGCCGCAGCCTGGACGGAAGTCGTCAGGGCATCCACCGCCTTTTCCTCGTCCTCGATATTTGCGCCCACGTAACCGTAGGTTCCCGCGTACAGAAGCCTCTCCGTTATGATACCCAGCTGGATCGCCGTCCTGAGACGGAGGGAAATGTCATCAAAGTCCGTCTCCCGGAAGGCCTTGTCCACGCAAAAAAGAGCTAGCTTTGCAACCGAGATCAGCTCCATGTCATAGTCCTCCGCCTCGTACGAGACCTGCTGAGGGGACTGCGAGGCCTGGAGCGACGTGGAGGAGAGCTTGTGCCCGGACTTTTGGTTCCTCCTCTTTTTCTGCTTGTAGAGCTTGTGCGCATTGGCAGCCATCCTGTCCACCTCCTTGCACGCATCCGAGATGATGATCTGGGAGTACTTGCACAGCAGCAGACTGACATCGATGGCGAGGTCCACGTCCTCGTACTTGGAGTCCTGCTTCAACGCGGAGCTGAGCTCCTTGATCGACTTTGTGGACCCATTCTCGGTCTCCACGGCCCTGCAGCACTTGATCACCATTGCCGTCGACCTTATGTTCTCCGCCAGCGGGCCGTCGAGGATCACCTTGGGGTTGATTGTCTTGGCGGCCTCCCCCTCGGCGCCCTCGGACTCGGGATCAACCTGAGGCTGCGTCTGAAGCGGGTCCTCTGGGGCAGTGATCGCGTTGATGTGCTCGCAGACCCTGCCGAAGTCCTCCCACTGCTCGTAGAGGTAGAAAGTCCTGCACAGGGACACGAGCATGTCCGCCAGCGTTGCGTGCCTGCTGAACTTCCTCGGGTGGATCTCCTTGCCGTCCGAGGTGTAGCCCTGGGAGAGCTCCAGGTCGAGATTGGTGAAGATGTCCCTGAACCTCAAGTTCTCGCTTGTCGTCAACTCCAAGTAAGACTCGAACGTCTGCGAAAGCTTGTCCAGGAGCTTTCTCTCCTTTGACTCCCCAGGCGGGGTGTAGTGGTGCACCACGATCCTCATGCTAGGCCTCTGCAGCGCCAGCAGCAGCGCGAGCATCCGGTCCCCAACCTGAGGGAAGGCCTCCTCCAGAGAGTCCAGACCATCCCCCGTGGACGACAGGAGCTCGTACTTCGGGAAGTGGAGCGACAGCCTGAAATTCGCCCTGCTGATGAGCTTCACAAGCTGCGGGTCCATCTGCACGGTGTCCATGCTAGCCAGGGTCTTCATCCTCTGTCCCTGGTCCCTCGCCTTGTTCAGAAAGATTTGCGCAATCTTCAGGTTCTTCTGGTTCATCTCCTCGTTCTCCGTCGTCGTGTCGCAGCACTCTGCGACCGCAATGCAGAGCTGCACGTACCAGCCCACGTGCTTTGGAATATACAGCAGCTCAATGCAGTCCAGGCACTCCACCGCAAAGATGAGGTAAGGCCTGACGATATGGCCGAGGCCCTTGGACGAGCCAGCCCTGGCTATGTCGTACAGGACGATCGTGCCGTTGAAGACGGACCACAGGTGGGCCTCGTTCGCGATCGAGGCGACCATGAACTGCTGGACCCTGTCCAGGATGCTGGTGAGCTTTCCCACGCTCTTGCCGCTCCTCAGGCCTCTCGTCTTCTCGACAAGGACCTCGCAGTCGCAGAAGGCCTTGCGGTAGAACGCCGTGGCCGTGATGTGGAACGGGAGCTGCTGGTGCTGCTCAGAACCCGCGGAGGCCTGGCTATCCAATATCGTATCATAGCACTCCTGGGTGCTCAGGCTGTACAGCTGGGCATGATCAATCTTCTTGCCGAACTCGAGCAGCTTGTGGCTGAGGACATCCAGCGGGACCTTGGTCTTATAGTAGTCGAAGACCTCCTTCAGCTTCTTCTTGCACTGGAACTTGAGGTCCTTCTCCGTGGTCTCTCCTTTGGTCGCCCCGGACCCCGCGTTCGCGTTCTCCTTGAGCTTTCTCGTGAGAATTCGAAGAGCCTTGTTGACCTCGCTCTCAAAGGACGAGAGCGTGGTAGACAGGTCCACCATCGCGCAACTTAATCAAGCCCCTCGGCTTCTGTGGTCGCCCTTCTTCACCTCTGCGCGCCAGACTCTGTCCGAGTCCCGAGCGTTCCAGCTCTGTGATTGCTTGCAGGAAAGGATCGAACAAGGGGGGCCTCACTGCGCGCGGCGCGGCCTCCCTAACCCAAGGTCTCCGCGGACGGTCCAAGGGGAGAGAAAATCCTCCGGCGCTGGGAGTCGGCTCGGGCTACCGCTCGCGAGACTTCGCGTCCCGGCCCCCAATACTCGTGTGCCTGCTCACCGCGCCCGGCTCCAGCCCAGGTGATGCCTTGCTGGGCAAATGTTCAAATGCAGCCTTCGGGAAGGGAAATTGCTAGAGAAATACGATCAGAATTACGATCATTTCATTTCATTTCCCAGAAGCAGAATGGCAGTCCAGTATAGACAGCGTGCTGTTGACCGTTTGAGACCTTGGAATGCAATGAATTCTTCGTGGAAAGTCACACGGATCGAGCAGCGGGGGCAGACGGGCAGGACAGAGAGAGAGAGAGACGATCGCCCCGGCCATCGAAGGGAAGGCGAGGCGAAACTTGTCGGCCGAACAAGTGTTTTAGCGCCGGTCGCACAGGCCTCCTTCCAGGCGAGGAGGACCCTTGCGTCAGGCGGAGCGCGCGGCTACCTCAAGAGGGGAGGGCACCGGCGTTCGTTCCCTGAGCAGGAGCTCCCAAGCTCCCAAGCTCCGGTAATTGGCAAGGCCGAGCGTGGACCGCCGCGCGACAAGGACGCGTTTCCGAGGGCTTGGCGTACATTGGTATGGCCGCTGAGCGACTCGAGGAAAGTGCGTCCGCGACCCGTCTCAAGGAAAACGTTTCACACGACTACACAGGCATGATGAAAAGCGCAACGAGCAGCCCGAGGCCCAAGTTGAAGGGCAGCAGGTCAACCCAGAGCGTCGGGGCCGCGTCGAGCATGACCATGTCCACAGGTGAGTGCGACAGAGGGCGGCCGAGCCGTGGTGGTGGGACCCCTTCCCGTCTCTTCCCCCGCCGACTACTCCCAGCCTCGCACCTTGAACGGCTCCTGACTCGCGTTGTCTTCCTCTTCACCCCTCTACCCACTTCTCTCTCGCGCGCTCAGAGTCCGGCATGTTGCTCAGGCTGATCGACGCCCAGAGGGCGCGCAAGATCGCGGAGGAGGACAAGAAGCGGCTGAACAACAGGGTGAAGCAGCTCCTGAAGGAGGAGGAGAAGGCGAAGAAGAGGATCTCCGAGACGAAGAAGAGGGCGGAGGAGATCCTGTCGCTCAAGAAGCGCAATGAGCTCCGCGTGCAGGAGAAGGAAGCCCAGAGGCAGGAAATGGAGGACCACATCGTTGTGCTGAACAAGAACAAGGTCAAGCTTAAGGAAACTCACGCAAAGAGGAAAGAAAAGGCGCACAGGGAGCTCGTCAGGGTGAAGAAGCAGCTCTCCCAGGAGACAAGGAACGAGTCCATGCAGCACGAGAGGGCCCTGCACGAGCAGAGGAGGCTGACCCAAAAGCGGGCGATGGAGACGAGGGAGTCCATCCGAAAGTCCAAGTCTGAGGCCGCCGCCAAACTGGCCAAGGCCAAGGTCAAGCACATGAGTAACGTCAAGGAGGACTATTTGTCCAGGCTGGAGGATGAGCTCTCTCACCTCAAGGAAACCGAGGAGGAGCTAAACTCGATGACTATTCTTGAGATGGAGCTGATCCAGAGGCTGCAGAGCAAGCAGAGGGAGCAGGAGAAAGCGTACAACAAGCTCGAGCATGTCCTCGGCATCGGCAATACAGGTGCCGCGGGCCCCAGGTCTCCGGGGAAGAAGCCCGCGTCCGTGGCGCCGAGCCCGGCGGGGCGGCTCAAGAGGCCGAACACGGCGGGAACGCCGCCGCCAGCCGCCCCACCCCAGGACTCTGGGTTTGATGAGCCAACGGACGATGAGATCAGTGCCAAGTTCGGACTGCTGGACAAGGCCGGGAGCGGGTTCGTCTCCACCGATGACCTTGGGAAGCTTCTCGTCTCGCTCGGCCTTAACCTCAGCGAGGACCAGCTCGAGCAGGCAAAGGAGCAGCTTGACCAGGGGGGAACAGGTCAGGTCTCGTTCGGAGAGTTCTTCTTGTGGTGGCAAGGCTGAACCATTTGCCAGTCTTTGTAATACTACTTGTTGAGTGATACACAGTGATACACTGTGTGGATGTCCACCGTCGAAGGTCGATCGGAGCAAGCCTTGCCTTCGAAAACTATACAAGTCATGATTGGCACCATACCAATGCACATCTTGCCCCTTGGGTTCGGTCTCAAAAACTTTCCAGGATATTTCCAGGAAATGAATTCCGCGGGTTTCCCGCCGATGCTCTCGATTTTCTGATTTTCTCGATCAACACGGGTTTTCAACGCGGGCCCGGGGGGGGGGGGGGGCCGGGGGCCTCCCCCCCAAAAGAAAAGAGGGGGGCAACCGGAGGGGCGGCCCCGCGCGCGAGGGGAGGGGAGGGGGGAGGGGGGGGAGGGG
>Ga0160423_10001480_pt1 | contig 19603 bp, 28 predicted proteins | sample CRUFie14St8metaG_FD_108191 | JGI IMG/M metagenome (GOLD analysis project Ga0160423, IMG submission 108191) | Marine microbial communities from the Costa Rica Dome - CRUD Field 142mm St8 metaG | ecosystem: Environmental > Aquatic > Marine > Oceanic > Photic zone | place: Costa Rica: the Eastern... | reverse complement strand
TCGTAGAGTATTTCTATAGAGAGTATCTCTCTTTCTTTTTTATTTTTCATAATTTCAAGTTTGGGAGGTTAACGATCGTTTATCGTTTATAAATATTTAGAAGTCTAGCATCTTTGAGTTATTATCGGGGTCATGTTTCGCCCATTGTCCCCATTTGTATTTAAAGTATTCGTGGCATAGTTTTTCTTTTTGTTGTTTAGCTTGTTTTTCTTCGTAAGTAGCTTCAGTACCAAGAGAAACAAAATGATAAAAATGACATTCAAATGTTCTTAGCATTTGTAAACCTGCTACTTCACATTTTAAGAAAAAATCCCAATCAGTAACCCAAGCCCCAGGATAAGATTCATCTAATCCTCCTACTTTCAGATAATCCCATTTATTCATAAAAATAGGAAACGTACTACCATTAGGTTCTACTTTATTTTCTTTAATAATACTTTCCTCATATTCCCAAAAATTCTCTAAATCAAATTTTTTAGGATCCCTGCCTAAATCTTTAATGTGAAATTGTTTAAACATACTAGGTTTAGGTTCTATTTGGTTAGGAGTTAATACTGAGCCCGGGGAATAGCTTGCTACAAGTGCCACATCCCACTCGTCAGGGAACACATTATCATCATTTACAATAAGAATCTTATTAGATTCAGCATTATAAACCCCTAAATTCATAGCCCTAACTAAGCCTACATTTTCTTCCAAATTAAGGATTTCAATAGACTTTTTATGTTTGTCAAGTACTTCCTTATTTAAATCATAAAAACCATCTACTACTACTATAATTTGATTTTCTTGAGTTTGACCTTTAATAGCAGAAGTAAGACATAAGTCTAAAGCTTCAGGTTCTTTATAAGTTGGTATTATTACTGAAATCATTTTTTAATTCCCCAAAAGTATAAATCGCAATGATTTGGTTCTACTTCAAACTTATATGAACTAAAAATTTCATCTACATCACAAAAAGATCTAATGTCTTCTTCTGTAACATTTTTATAGTACTCATTATCCCAATCTTCTTTTTCTACATTGGGCATAGTTTTCCATTCTGTGATTTTATTACCCTGGGCTGTTACTCCTTGGGTTTTATCAATTTCATCTTGGGAAGCTGTTCCGTGAACTGGTCTTCCTGTTGTGGCACAACTCCAAATAAAATATCCTCCTGATTTGAGCATTCTAATAGCATTTAAAATACTTTCTTTGTAGAAAGGGTTGTGCTCCCAACATTCACAAGAAATAATAGTATCAAAAGTTTCATCAGGGGCATCATATTCATTTGCGGGGCATGCTACGTCTACTCCGGGTCCTGGAAGCAGATCTAGTCCAATAAATTCACAATCATCAAACCAAGGGGCTTCATTACCATTTACATCAAATGAACCTATATCTAAAACTTTAATATTTTTAAAAGCTTTAGGGTGTTCTTTTTTTACCCTATCTAGGTAATCTTTTTGTTCTTTGTGCGCCATTTTTATTTTTATTTATTAATTATATTTTTCCATTTTATTATTGGGGATAACATGTTCGTTTCGACATGAGCTGAATACCCAGGAATACAAGATACTAGATTTGATCCTTCATTCCATAAATGGGTAAATTTATCATGGTCCCTAGTCCATTTTTCGATTAAGTCGCAATATTTTACATGTATGCTAAAATGTTTTTTTAAAGTACTTACAGTACATGCATACGTATTTGTTGTTGAAACTGCAGTTCTCCAATGAGATGATGGGGTTGTTATTAAATAAGAGGGATAGTTTTCCCACATACCAGGCCAGTATTTATTAGGGTGATCATATAATGTAAAATAATCAGCATTTATATGTTTAAACCCTTCTAATAAAATATCTATCCATCCTTCTTTATGGAGGTAATCATCTTCTGTAAAATATATTATATCAGTATCTGGGAAGTTTTGCTCGTTGACATAATTTAAAAGGTTTAAAAATGAGTGGGCATCACTCCCCCCAGATTTACTTATTTTGTCTACGTCTTTGTTATGTAAAAAGTGATCCTCAATGCTACCATTTCCACAATCGTGAAAAGCAATGTATTTGACACGTTCATCTAAGGTACTAATAAATGAATCAAATATTTTTTCTCGATCAAACCAATCAGGACGAGGTTTATTGTGAGAATTAGATGAAAAATTACAATGACGTTGAAATATTCGAATCATAATTTAAATTGGGTTTTTTATAATAGCTACGATTTCATTCTGGTGTTCGTTAGCTTTAGTCCTTAAATCAAATACATAAAAATCCTCGTACTGGTTACAAAGGTGTTGGAGATATGGTAAATATATTTGGCTAATATCTTCGCACATTATAACCCCTCCAGGGTTTAAAAGAGGAAAATAATATTCAAAAAATTTAAGTTGGCTTTCCCAAATATGATCTCCATCGTCTAAAATGATATCAAATTTAGAGTGTTTTTCATTTATATATTTAACCACTTCGGGATCATATCCATCTATTCCTTGTTCTAAAGTAACTTTGTCTGAGAAGGTAAATTTTACAATATTTTTTTCAGCAGGGTCAATATCAAGACCTACAACTTTGTTAAACACAGGGGATTCATCCCATATTTTAATAGAGTCTCCTTGTCGTACTCCTATTTCTAAAATACTTAAAGGGGATTGTTTTTTTAAATATTGGGTATTAATAATATAATCATATAAAACTACGTATTTGTGTAAATCATTTTTATCTGATTTTTGAGTAGTGCCCTGTGTATTAACTAAGGGGGTATTAAAAGCTTTTATAAAATCGTAATATTGCATTATTCAAAAATTTGTCTATAAAAGTTATTAGTAGGTATCATTTGATTTTGAATATCTTCTCTAATTTTTTGCCAATAACGAGGTCGAGTTACTTCCCAATCGTATAATTTAGTTATATTATTTTCGTGGGAATAATTAACATATAAAATTTCTTCTGAGGCCCCAACTTTCCACTCAGGCTTTTTATTAGCACATACTGCTTCTAGTCTCCACATATAGTCTGTATCACCTGAAAATCGGGTGTTATCAAAGTATCCTAATTCATTAAATACTTCTCTTCTATAGAAAGCTGTTCCTTCTCCTGTAAAAGTAGCATATTGTCCATTTTTAATAGTAGGTTGATCTGTTTTCGAATCATATTCAATAGAAGTAGATTTAATTCCTACTGTATTAGGATTTTGTTCGAAAATATCTATAAAATGTTGGAATCTTCTTATATCGGAAACATCATCAGCTCCATGGAGGGTAAAATAGTCCCAAGGTTTATTTTCAAATAACTTTAGACCTTGGTTTATACTAAAATAACAACCTTTATTTTCAGGATTTTGTAATACTGTTACATTGTCTAAATGGGCATAAGACTCAGCTATTTGTAAGGAACCATCAGTTGAATTATCATCTATCAAAACTAATTCAAAATTAGTAAAAGTTTGTTGGATTACCCCCTCAATTGTTTTTTCTAAAAACTGTTCTTTATTCCAAATAGGAACTATAACTAATAACTTACTCATAAGCAAAATGTAATTTTAAGTATTCATCTGAAGGAGCAGGGATTAATTGTCCTGGCATTCTATCTAATCTATTCCAAATATTATCTCCGTGTACTAATTGGATCCAAAGATTTTCTTCTGTAATAAAAGGTTTTCCCCCTCTATATTTTATGTAGTTATGATGTTCATCCTCATGGGGAGACATAAAATCATTTAATTTAGATTTTACACTTATAAAAGGACCAGTAGGGAATACAGAATCAAGAAATTGATTATTTTTTATATCCCAGTACAATCCTTTAGCTACAGAAATTATATCGTAGTGTTGATGTGCTAATTTTACAGCTTCATTATATCTAACTTCAGGTATATCATCATTTTCAAATCTGCTACAAATTACTTCAGTAGTATCTGGGGGAGTTAGATTTTTAATATTATCTAACACAGAATTTTTAAAGGATTTAGCCCAAAAATTACTATCACTTGCATACGCTTGAGAAAATTCCCAACAAATATTAATAAATTTATATTTAGTTTCTAATTCTAATAATTCGCTTTTATAAGGATCAGGAGTAGTACTATCACAATAAATTAGTAAGTGGAAATTAGGATCTGTTTGGTTAGCAAAAGCATTGATACAATATTTTTTGAATATATCTAGCCTTTGTCTCAACCAAGAAGGATCCCCTTCATATGTTAAAGGGTAACCTTCATACTGGAGGTTGAATATTATTAATATTATATGTTCCATTATTATTTATTTTTAAAATATTCGTTTACCCAATAAATTACGTAATCTATATCTTCTTCATTCATTGCCGGATGAACAGGGAGAGATACTAAACCTAACCATTCATGATCCGCTACTGTAAACTCCCTCCCAGGGTGGGTCATATGCTTTTGTATAATTTCATACTTATGTAGGGGTTTAAAGTGAACTGAAGTATGAATGTTTTTACTAGCAAGGTGGTCAATTAAACTATCTCGGTCTTGATGGGGAACTTTGGCACAGTAATATTGTACTGTTTCAGACCAAGCAGGACGGGTTACTTGATCACATAATTCATTATTGTATCTAGTTTGAACGTGTCTTCTCCACTTTAAGTGGTCTGGGAGTTTTTTCATTTGTTCTAGGCACATAGCTGCTGTAAGGTCTATCATGTAACATTTGTATCCTATTTTATCTACCTCATAATCCCAAGTATAACCTGGTTTACCTGTGATTCCATCTTTTTTATTCACTCTAGAAAATGTAGATGAAACCCCAAACCAAGTCATTTCTTTAAGTTTATGATAAAGTTTTTCATCATTAAGAGTAATCATACCTCCATCACCACAAGGCATAGTTTTTACAGCTTGGAAAGACCACACAGCAACATCTCCTTTAGTACCAGCTCCTGGGGTCCAGCAGCTGTGGGCACAATCTTCAATAATAAATCCATCATAAAATGATCTGATTTCATCAATAGGAGCAGGAACTCCTGCTTCATTTACAGCAATAAGAACATCTGATTTTGGTGTAAGGTGTTTTTTTACATCATCCGGGCAGATATTCATTTCATATGGGTCTACGTCTACTACGTTTGTAGTACAATCATTCCATAAAGGAATCATAGCAGTAGCCATAAAAGATATAGTTGGGTTTACTACATCTTTATTTTTAATTCCTAATGCTTTCATAACTAGATCTTGACCATGGGAATTACTAGTTACGGCAACAGCATATTTAGCCCCCACTAATTCAGCAAATTCTTTTTCAAATTGGCTTACTTTAGGACCATTTCCCCACCATCCACTTTCAATTACTTCACGTAAAGCTTCTACTTCTTCTTTCCCCCCATAAGGACGAAGTACTGGGAGCATTGTTTCTCTGATTTTCATCTATATAATTTTAATTTTTTACAAAGTTTCATATAAAGTATTCTGTTTTTCCTGACGTTCTATGGTTTTAGGATGGTGAATACAAAATTCATCATTAGCCGGAAGTCTAGATTCTGTTTTATGTCCTGTAAGTACTTCGTGTACTTTATTTTTCCACTTAATGCGTTTTACATTTTTCATAATACGGCATTGGTAATCTGGGAAATTTACCCTTCCATTAGGATCAACATTCCATCTCCATTTATTAACATGTTCTTGGGTTAATCCCTTAACAGTATTAATACGAGGAACCCAAAATACATCTGTGCCTGGGTTGTTTTTGATTAACCACTCAATGGTACTCATTAGATACTCTTCAGGGTATTCATCAGCATCAATCTGGAATATGTAATCCCCAGAACAATTATCCTTAAGATTATTTTTAAATGAAGCAAAATCTTTATTTAGTGGAAATTCAATAAGTTTATAGGGCATATTAAATTCAGAATATTCTTTCAATACACTATATACTTCTTGGGTAGTATTGCCTTTATCACACTGTACTACAATTTCATCCTGTTCACGTTTGTGTTTAAAGAGATAATCCATAAGGTATTTTATCTCTTTCCACTCATTACAAACAGGTATAGCGTAACTTATTTTCATTCTTCTGTTGTTTCAAAGACCCCAATATAATCAAGAGCTTCTATAAAATCACGCTCGTTAAAATACTTTACATTTTGCATATCCATTTTGTGAGTTGCCTCTTCAGGAAAACGTTCTTTTTCTTCTTCAGAAATTTCAATTGCAGGACAAGCTGCCCATCTCCAATCTTTAGTAGAGGTACCATCTATATAAATCATTCCTTTTTCATAGTTGTTGATAGTAGAAGGCATCCAATGCTGTCCATTTTTATCTTCATAAACTAAATCCTTATAAAGTTCAGGGAGAACTTCAAGTTGTTCTTCTAGGAACTGGCTGTCATTAGTCATTAAAGTGTTAGTGGTAAAACCACAGCCATAACACATTTTAACTACATAATCCGCTCCTAAATCTTGTTCATAACAAGCATCACTTCCACATCTGGGGCAAACTGTTAATTTATCTTTAGACATTTTCTGGGGTTTTAAGTTTTGGTAGTTGTAATTTTGGGGGATTTATTTTAGGTGAATTTAATTGTGGTAAATTCAAAGTTACTTCAGATGGAAATTGAGGTACCACATTTAAAATAGAACCTAATAATTTTTTCATCCCTTCAAAACTAAAATTATTTTTACTTTTATGGTATTGAAGCATAGCACCCTTTTCATATGATTTATAATTTTTAAACATATTTTGTAAGTGGTGAGCAACTTCTGCTGTATCAGGGGCAAACCATCCACTTTCTTTTAAAATCATATCTTTTATAGCAGCACTATCATGTACTTGTTTTACTTCCCCATTAATTAAAGTAGTAAATTTAGGATCTAAGAAATCAGTGTGACCACTCCAATTAGTAGTAATAATAGGTTTTTTAGTTAAGCTAAATTCAAGTAAAGGTCTCCCAAATCCCTCTCCTTTAGTTAATGAAATCATAGCTTTTACTTTTTTATGGTTATAAAGCTCATTTATTTCTTGATCTGAGAACTCACCATGGAGAAGGTAAATATTAGGGAGTGTGTCTCCTTCTACAGTAGATTTTACTTGTTCTATTTGATTAAGTATTTTTTCTCTATCCAAATAAGAAGTACCAGCCCCACTACATTTTAATATCAAAGCAGGAGTTTTCTTTTGATTTTTAAAAGTTTCAAGGAATAATTTAATTAATAATCCTACGTTTTTTCTATCTTCTCCAACAGCACCCTGCATCCAATGTCCCACAAACAAATAAGCAAAAGATTCTTTAATATCATTTAAGTCAATAAAACTTTTTTCTTTAGAAGGGAAATACTTAGTAAGATCTGCTCCTTCAAATAACACTTCTACAGGTTTTTCTAATTGAACCGATCCTATTATATTATCATTCCTATCTCTTTTTTCAAATTTGGAATTTATAAATACTTGTTTAGCATGATTTGAAGAAACAATATTCATATCCATTCTATTAAGTCCTTCAATCCATTGGGGGGCACATATTGTTGTTTCTATACCTGCTGTAAATCCTATATTGTATTTACCAACTCTTTGAAATTCATTAGGTACTGTAACTTGAGCCCAAACTTCAGGTTGTCTTGGAATTTGGTTTCCAGTAGGTAACAAATGGGGTGTTAAAAATCCCCATTCCTCATTGTGGTCTTCTATAAAACCCCAAGGACAATTTCCCCATCTTTGAGGTAAAACTTTTACATCGTATCTATTTAGTTGAATAATAGCTTTAACTAAATCTCGAGAACGTGCCCCATATCCTGAATAGGTGTCGATAGGGCAACTTATTATAAACATTGGTTTCATTAGTAAATTAAATTATGAGGTGCAACTCTAGCTTTCCTTTCTCCAGTTTTGATCAATTCATATTTTTTTCTAGGAGTCCAAGTAGTAAATAATTGATCAATATTTTCTATAACTCTATAACACATTTTTTCTGAGGTAAAACCAGCTTCATTTCCCATAGCCCATTCTCTGCCTAATAATCCTCGTTTTTGACGTTCTTCTTTTCCTAAATTATAAACATTTAAAATTTGTTCAGCAGCATCTTCAGCTCTACATCTATCATCCCAAATGTAAGGGGTTTGAGGAGAACCCTGAATAGAACGAGAAGCTGGGAAAACAGGGAATGCCCAAGGACCATGTTTTTTATAAGTCCCAGTGTTATTAGAAGGAATTCTATCATCTGGGGTAAACCAGTCGCCATGTTCGTTTTCAAATCTCATTTGGTCTTGCATTCCTCCTGTTACATTAGCAATAATAGGATTACCTGCTAGTAGGGCCTCAGTTAAGCTAAGACCCCAACCTTCATTAGAAGTTAGTTGGATCTGGACGTCTGTGCAGTTATATAACCATGACATTTGTTCAGTATCAATCTTATGATCGTGAAAAAAGATGTTATACCTATCTTCATCATTGCTACCACATAACATTTCTACAACAGCAGGAAGGTCTGTACCGTTATTATCTATGGCATGGGTTTTTAGAAGTAAAGCACATTTTTTTGCTTTTTCTAGTGGCAATTTGTCTACAAACTCTTTATAAGCCCATATAGTATCCGGGACTTGTTTTCTTCTAATATTTCTAGAGTTAAAGAATACAGCAAAATCTATATCTTTTCCTTCAAATAAATTTTTCTTAAAGTTTAAAAACTCATCGTATTTTTCATAAGATTCATCAATAGGTTTGTGGATCACATGATTTAGCCCATGGGGTACATAAGATATAATTTTACCTTCTGCTTTATCTCCTAATACTAATTTATTTATGTTAACAGTTTGCTTAGAAATACCCATTAACAAGTCACAGGATTCATAATATTCTTTATTGTACATAGGGGCAGGATAATCGTCCCAAATGTTTAAATATATGATAGGGATTTTTCTTCTAATTTCATTTTCAATTTGAAATAACCAAATCCAATATCTAGGATCAGTAAATAAGAAAATAGCGTCAGGCTGTTCATTTTTTATAAGTTGCCTTACTTGATCAGGGCTCCCATATCCATCACTGGGATAAATAACTACTGAAGCATCATCTATTCCTAATAATTCATTAGTATTTGGACTTAAATCATATCTTTTTCCTGCTTCAGGATGTTTAATAGCAGCCCCCAACTGTACCCAGTTATACTTATGGGCAGTGTGAATTACTATTTCTTTAGCAATAGTACCTATTCCTGAGTGGGTTCTAATATCATCACAAAGTAATAGGATTTTTTTACGTTCCTCCTTAGGAACATATCCTTCCATTTTCGTAACCATTTTATTTTTAATACTTTTATTTTAAATCTAAATTGTTGTGATTGTGTATTTGTTTTTTAAACTCTTCATCAGTGAGATATAAATGAACACAACGATCAGCAAGTTTTTGGAAAGAAAACTTATGTCTCACACATGCGATTTTGAATTCATCAAATAATTCACTTTGAATTTTTACACTTGTTAAGGTCATATCTTTTTTCATAGCATATATTTTTGGATATACATATGTATGGAGTCAAAAAAATTATATTCTTTTTAATTTATCTACTAAAGCTATGGAAGGATAAACATCTTTAATCCCAAAGCCATTTCCATTCAATATTTGCTCATAACTTCTATTATGTAATTCTGTGAATCCCTCAGAAAACTCTAGGGGGGTATCATCTATAGTTATATTCCTATAGGGTTTCCACTCTTTCCAAGGAAGATCATTAGCGTTAATGCTTAAATTATATTCCACTTCAGCATGTTCTAAAAGTATTTTACCTTTAGAAGAAGTAATGGTATTTGTTGCATTAAAATCCAAAACATCTCCAAAAATCCAAATAAGCATATCAAAAAAGTGGATTCCTATATTACAAGTAACCCCTCCAGATTTACCTAAGTCTCCTTTCCAGGAATAATCGTACCATTTACCTCTAGGAGTTATATAATCTAAAGTAACCTTATGAATTTTATTTGTATCTTTATATTTATTTTTTAAATCAACGATAACATCATGATATCTTAATTGAAGAATAGTATTAATGTTATTACCTGTAGATTGCTCTAATTCATAGAGAGAATCTAAGTGATCAGTATTTAATACTAAAGGTTTTTCACAAATAACATTACATTCATTACGTAAAGCTAAACGGATATGGGCATCATGTAAGTAATTAGGGGAACATATAGCAACATAATCATACTCATTTTTATGTCTATATAAATGTCTGTCAAACAATTCTGCTTGTTTAAAATAAGAAGTATTAGGGAAATATTTATCTATATAACCCACCCCATCATAAGGATCTAATATAGCTCCTAAATCATTTCCTGTATGTTGTATGGCTTGAACATGTCTGGGGGCAATGTACCCTGCCCCTCCTATTAAAGCAAATTTTTTCATGTAGTTGTTCCTTTAAAATAGTTTTCTCTGATAAACTTAGCAGTTTTTTCAGCTACAGGGCAATTCCCCGTAATCCCTAAACGTTTAATAGCGGGTTGATCATAAGCAACATATGGGTAATGACCATTTTTAATAGTTCTGAATCCAAGTTCAGCTTCAATACCTTTCATATGGAGTTTCATCTGGTTATAGGCTAGAAGACAAAGGGGTTCAGCCATTCTAAAGTTAAATCCTAGATACTCATGGTGGTATTTACTTGTTTGTCCCTGATTACAAATAGCTCTAATTTTATCAGCATTTAATTTGGAATCCTTAGGGATGCAAATCATTCCTCCTTCAAATGTGTTAATGTTTTTAGTTTTTTGGAATGAAAAAGTCCCCACATCAGACATCATCCCTGCCATTCTACCTTCTGATTTAGCTCCAAACGACTGAGATGTATCTTCGATGACTACTAAATTGTGTTTTTTGGCTATTTTATTTATTTTATCCATATTACATACTTGACCAAATAAGTGGACAGGCATAATTGCTTTAGTTTTGGGGGTAATGGCTTGTTCAATAAGATCAGGATTAATTAAATAATCACCTTCATTTATATCTACAAATACAGGTTTAGCACCCGCAATTACTATTGAGGTAACTGTTGATATGAAAGTAAAGGGGGTTGTTATTACTTCATCATCTGGGTTTAGGTCCATAGACCATAGGGGGGCTATGATGGCACTACTTCCATTATTTACTGCTATGCAATCTTGGAGATCAAAGCGTTCCTTTACATAATTTTCAAAAATATTTCTTATAATTATAGGCATGGTATTTAATTATTAATAGGTTTTTCTAAAATAGAAGTATAAGTTTCTATGTAAGATAATAAACTTGTTTTAGTCAAACCAAATCTATCTAAATTATTTTCTCTTAGTAATTTTGCAGGGTTACCTACATACACATTCCCAGGAGTAATAGGAGTCTTTTTAGTTACAATAGCCCCCATTCCTATCATAGCAAAAGCTCCTAAAATAACTCTTTGATGGGTAATAGAACCTAACCCACAATTTACTCCTTCCATTATCCAAGTATGACCTCCAATTAAAACATTACAAGATAAAGTGATATTGTTTTCCATAACAACATCGTGTCCTAAATGACTCCCTCTTAACATAATATTATTATTACCTACAGAAGTGGGTCTCCAAGTTCCAGCGTTAATTGTAACATACTCTCTTATAGTGTTATTATTGCCTATATGAACTTCCCCATAATGTGTGAAATACTTTCGGGACTCAGCAGGGGTGCCGATGGAGCAATAACCTTCAAATCTATTGTTGTTTCCTATTACGGTATTTCCTGTAATATAACAATAAGGACCTATATAATTATTTTTTCCTAAAATTACTGTAGGGTCTATAGTAGATGTGGGGTGGATAAAATTATTTATTTGTTGCATAGTGGATAAAATTATTTATTTGTTGCATAACTCTTTATTTCCATTAAAAGGACACCATTTACATAAAGAAGATACTACTTTAGGATGTTCTTTATCTTGATACTTGCCCTTAGAAGTAAAACATTCTGTAATAAATTCATCAAGGATTTTATCTGCTTTTTTAAGTTTATTACGTCCCGCAGCTGGTTTATGTTGTTGTACTCTATAAATGGGGTAATCACTGTTTTCCCAAACTTTTCTACGTACAATAAAAAATTCTACTTCAATATTTTCAAGTGGGATTCCGTACTGCTCATTGAAAAATTTCTTATAAAGTACAAGCTGCATTTGCTTGTTTTCGTCTGATTTGGCTTTAGCATTCCACCCTCTAGTAGACGTTTTTATATCGTAGATATAAAATTTGTTTGTAGGTTCATGGTATAATACTAAGTCAATAAAACCCTTGTACATTAAGTTTCTACCAACGTTCATTACAATTGGTAGCTCAATACCTGCAAGGTGCCAACCACGCTTACTAAAGTATTGGTTTCGTTTTTTCTTAATAAAATCAAGAATTGCTACTCCATCTTCAAAAAACTCTCTAAGTTCTTCAGGTGATGAATAATGGGTTTCTTTATTTTTAGAATAACTTTCCTTATAAAGTCCTATAAATTTTTCTTGAAATTGTTCTTCTAGGTTAATTTGGTCTGCCTTAGTAGCTGATTCTTCATACAGTACAGTAAGCCAATCTTGGATTACTTCGTGCATAGCAGTACCAAATGTAAAATGAATTGAAGGAGAATCATCATAATGCCCGTCTTTATATTGAAGTGACCACTTATGTGGGCAACTCCTATACATAGACATCTGTGAATAAGAAATCGTCTTTTGGTAAGCGTAATTTACCTCAGGCAATTCTTTATTCTGTATCTCCTTAAGTATTTGGGGTTTTTTCACCATTAATATAATATTGTTCTACAAAGGAAATTAACTTATCGTAATTATTAGTAGATTTAATAAAAGCTCCTGAAAATTCTGAGTACCAATTTTCGAAACTGTTATTGGCTATTTCATGTCCTTTAACAGCGTAAACTAAATTGGTTCCCTTTGTTAAACTCGCTAAAATAGAATTACCTCCTTGTACTGAGATTTGTTTGGTTGAGTGACTTCCTAGGATTAGTTGAAGTTGATTAAAGGGGATTTTTTCATATGTAGCTAAATCACCCAGATCAATAACATTAGGGTACTTGTTTTTTATTAATTCAAAATCTTTTAAATCTTTTAATTTATGTTTTTTATTCAATTCCTCAGCAAAATCTAAAGGAATATTAGTAGTAGGTCTATTATAAAGTACAGTATACTTTTTAGATAAAATGTTAAATAAATAATCTAAAACATCTAAATTTAAATAATTTACAGGAAGGTGATCCCATTCACAAGAATATTTATTATTAATAATTAAAATTTCTTTTTCAAACTTAGTTTTTAATTGAAACTTTGAGTAAAAATCCTTAAAGGGGGGAGTAACCCACTTATTTTTGTTTAATTGAGGAAAGTGTATTCCTTTTAAAGGAACATTTTGAGGAACATGCCATGTTCTTTTGTCATATTTTTCTATATATGATCCTTCAGGTAAAAAATAATAAAAAGGTTTCATACCTTTACAAGTTAATACTTTACAAGGTATATTTTGAGTATAAAGATAATAAACATAAGGGACTACCATTATAATTTCATATCCAAACTCACAAGCTCCCCTTCCATATTGAGGATCACCCCCCTTATTACCTACATCTATAATTTCCATTTTATTCAAAAATTTGTTTTTTAACTTTATTTAAAGCTGATCCTATTACTTGGTGCATATCATAGTAACGATATTCTGCTAATCTACCACCGAAATATATGTTTTTCAAGTTATTTGCTTTTTTCTTATATTTTTTATATATTTCTTGGTTTTTATTATCATTTACAGGATAATAGGGTTCTGAGGTTGGGGTCCAATTAATAGGGTATTCATAAGTAATATACGTGTAAGGTTGGGTCCCAAACTCAAAATGTTTATGCTCAACTATTCTTGTATAAGGTATCTTTTCTTCTGTAAAATTATTCATTGCTACTCCTTGGTAGTTAGGTATATTAAATCTCTTAGTTTCAAATTTAAGAGTTCTATATTCTAACTTACCAAATTCATAATTAAAAAACTTATCAATAGGACCTGTGTAAATTACTTTTTTATGCTCTGGAAGGGGGTCTGTGAAATAATCTGTGTTAAGTTTAGTATTAATCCCTTCTAGTAATTTTTCAAATATTTGAGTATAACCCCCTATAGGGATACCCTGGTAGGTGTCATTAAAATAGTTGTTGTTGTAAGTTAGTCTTACAGGTAGTCTTTTAATTATAAATGGGGGCAAATCTTTAGGATCTTTTTGCCACTGTTTTTTAGTATAACCTTTAATTAAAGTTTCATAAACATCCTTACCTACTAATGCTAATGCTTGTTCTTCTAAATTAGTAGGTTTATCTTTAAATCTTTGTTCTTCAATTTTAGATTGGGCTTCTTCAGGTGTTTTTACCCCCCACAATTGATTAAACGTCCACATATTAAAAGGAAGGGCATATTGTTTTCCTTTATATGTTGCTACCGGGGATAAAATAAAGTTATTAAATTCGCTATATTGGTTAACATAATCCCATATCTCCTTATTAGAAGTATGAAATATATGAGGCCCATAAGTATGGATATTAATCCCTTCTTTATTTTCAGTATAACAATTCCCCCCTATGTGATTACGTTTATCTATAACATAACAGGAATAACCCTTATTCGTTAATTCTCGAGCACATACTGAACCAAATAAACCAGATCCTACTATGAGGTAATCATACATCATTTAGGATCAGAAAGTTTTTCTAATTTTTCTAGATAAAGTATAGCATCCATAAGTTCCTCTTTCATATGAGTAACCCATTCTTTAAATGATAGATCATCTCGATCCATATTAACACCATACTTTTTTTCGCCAAACTCTGATCGAGTTTTGAATTGTTCTATAACTGAGGTTACAATACTGTCCATTACTTAAACATTTTAGCTACTTCGTTAGATTGATAACCTGCTTTATAAAGCACTTCTTCTAAATGATCGTTATCTAATGTCATAACAGCATTTGCAGCCTCACGTCGGGAACATTCCATAATTTCAGCAATAGCTGATACTAATTCTGTAGTTGGTTGTTTCATTTTTGGTTTGATATATTTAAGCCAAACATTTTGTTTAGGAAGTAACTGACAATATACTGTGTAATATTTTTTCTTGTCAGTATAAGGAATGGTTTGAACGTAATTGACTAGTTCAACAAAAGGTTGATGCATAGATAAAAAACGATTAACCATATAAGGATTAAAGGACTCCCTCTCTTTATCCGAGAAGGAGTCCCAATCCCGTTTTTTACCTGTTAACTCTTTTAACCAATCAAATAGTGTCATACTCACTACGGAGTTCAGGTGGCAAACCCTCTCCCAAAATCTTTTTAGTTTCAGGATCATAAAATACTGGGATTGGCATTACCGAGTCCTCAGTACCTCCTGTAATAAAACGGGATACTCTACGGAGAACAAACCCTTGTTGGAAAATTTGACCACCATCTCCAGTGTTAATAACTGTTGTTTTGCTCAAATCAATTTGAGGCTGTTGTTGAATTTCAGATTTCTTCATAATCTATAGCTTTAATTTCGTTACAAAAATAATATATGTTTTCTTTTTTTAATACTGTGTCACAATGCCAATACTCTTTTATTATATTAGCATCTATTTTTTCATTAATCCTTACTGTACGATACAATAAAAATTTTCTATCCCCAAATTCTATAATGTCTTTATAGAACAACTTTACCAGAGATATCAAGTAATTTAGAAATACAGGCCATCACGTTAATTTCCTTATCAATTCGAAAATTAGAGTGATACATGTATTCCTCAATAATAATAATAGCTTCTGCAGGACGTGAAGTGTACTCGTCCATACGCTCATATAGAGCTTTATATAGCGCTTCAAAATCCTGTACGTTGGAATCAGCAATTACTTGTCTAATTTGCTTAAATGACTTTTTATTAGGCAATAATTCAATCACTTTATCAACATAATTAGATGATACAAGTGTTTGTTTATCTAATTCTAATTCACCGTCTTTAGCAGACATCTGACATACGTTAAGCATTTTACGTACGTCTGGGTAGTATTGATTTACTAAATCTTTAAGATGTTCAGTGCTATGTTGAACGTTTTCATTGGAAAGTACTTTAAAAATATGTTTTGCTACCTCACCTTTGCTAGGAGGTACAATTTTAAGTACTTGACAACGTGATTGTAGAGGATCAATAATACGCTCTACATAGTTACAAGTTAAAATAAACCGAGTGCTTTTAGAGAACGTTTCAATAACATTGCGGAGAGAAGCCTGGGCTTGGATGGTAAGAAAATCGGCCTCATCAAGGATTACCACTTTGAGTGGTTTAAACGACATAGTACTAGCAAACCCTGATACTTTATCTCTAATGGTTTCAATACCTCTTTCATCGCTAGCATTAATGTAAAGGTATTCACAATTAAGGTTATTAACCAACAGCTTAGCTAAGGTTGTTTTTCCTGTACCCGCAGGGCCATAAAAGATCATATTATTCATGTCATTACTAGTAATATACTTAGCCATAACATCTTTAAGATGATCATTTCCTACATAATCCTCTAACTTTTGTGAACGGTACTTTTCTACCCACAAACTATTATTAATAGTTGTCTCCATAAAAATCAAATGTTTTGATAGGTTCTGGTTCGATTTCAACTTCTTCTCTCTTAACAGCATACAATTTACCACCCAGTGGATCTAGATAAAAAGCAGCATTAAATCGAGTTTGTTGAAAATATGCCTCTAAAGCTTCAGTAATAGATTCATACACTACCTTAGAGGGATCTGCAGTAAGAGCCCACCGGTCACCCGGTGGAACTCTATCTGCGATCAGTTGTTTATTCTCTATTGTTTGAAATTCAGACATTATCTAAATTTAAAACATTCCAGGCATGCCTCCAACCTCTTCTTGGTTTTCTTGAGGTTTATTAACTACTGTACATTCAGTTAATAGAATAGTACCAGCAATTGAGGCAGCATTTTCGAGAGCACAACGCGTAACCTTGGTAGGATCGATAATCCCTGCTTCAAGAAAATCTTCACACTTACCAGTTTTAATATTATAACCTATATTTTTATTTTTAGATCGTTGTACAGTATGTTCAACACTATGTACATCTTCACGTCCAGCATTCAACAAGATTTGTTGGAATGGTTTACGCAAAGCATTAAACATAATATTACACCCAAGTTTCTGATCATCATTCTCAGGCTTACATTTAGTGTCAACACTTGCTCTAAGAAGTGCTACACCACCACCCGGAATGATTCCTTCTTCAATAGCTGCTTTAGTGGCTTGGAGAGCATCATCAACACGATCTTTCTTTTCGCGCATTTCAGTTTCAGTATTACCACCAACGTGAATTACTGCTACCCCACCAATCAACTTAGCAAGACGTTCTTGAAGTTTTTCAGTTTCAAATGGTGAAGTTGAATTTTCAATTTGTGACTGAAGTTCAGTACATAAACGTTCGATTGCTTCTTCTTCACCAGCACCATCAACAATAGTTGTTTGTTCTTTAGAAACTGTAACTGTGCGACATTGACCCAACCAATTAAGGTCAAATTTATCAAGTTTCATACCTTTATCTTTATCAACAACTTGACCACCAGTAAGTGTAGCCATGTCATTCATAAGTAAAGTACGACGATCACCAAAATCAGGAGCTTTAACAGCACAAACGTTCAAAATACCTCTCATTTTGTTTACAATAAGGGTAGCAAGTGCCTCACCATCAATATCTTCAGCAACAATAAGAAGTGATTTTGCTTGTTGAGACAAATTCTCCAACAATGGAAGCAAATCTTTTACTGTGGTAATTCTACCGTTATAGAAAAGGATTGCAGTATCTTTAAGAGTAGCAGTCATAGTGTCGTTGTTAGTCACAAAATAAGGTGACTTAAAACCACGGTTAAATTGCAAACCTTCTACTGTCTCAAGATAAGTTTCACCAGTACGTGATTCTTCAATGGTAACTACACCATCACGTCCTACTTTTTCCATAGCAGTAGCAATCAACTCACCAACTTCAGTATCATTATTAGCTGAAATAGTAGCTACTTGGCGGAGTTGGTCTTCACTAGAAATATCTTGTGATTGGTCACGAAGGTTATCTACATATGCTTTTACACACTTGTCAATACCACGTTTAATTTCTACAATATTATGACCTTTATCACTGTAACGACGTCCTGCGTTTACAATTTCACGAGCCAACAAAGTAGAAGTAGTGGTACCGTCACCTGCTTGTTCAGCAGTACGAATGGCAGCTTGTTTAACGAGTTGAGCACCTGTATTTTCAACAGTATCCTCAAGTTCGATAGCTTTGGCTACAGTTACACCATCCTTAGTACTTTGAGGTACTCCTTGATCATTTTGAATTACTACATTTCGTCCATTAGGTCCCAAAGTAGTTACGACTGCATCTGCAAGTTGATTAACTCCGTTAATCAGCTTTTTACGGGAGTCGTCTCCGTAGTTTACAATTGTTACTTTACTCATTTTTCTACAATTCCTAGGATTTTATTTTCTTCAATCATTAAATATTCTTCTCCATCGTAATCTATTTTAGTGGCACCCATTGATGGGAGGAGTACTTCATCTCCTACTTTTACAGTAGTTTCAATAAAGTTACCCATAGCCGAATAATAACCAGGACCAACAGACATTACTTCTCCACGAAGATTTTTTTCCTTACCCATATCTGGGACGACAATGTTGCCGTATGTGCTTTCGTCTTGCTCGATTTGCTTGACGATTACTGCATTAAACAGTGCTTTTACATTCATTATACAAGATTTTTTAATTCGTTTTTAATATTGTTCAATTCTTCAATATACTCTTTAATAGTATCATAAGATTGCTGACGCACCTTATGTTCGGCAATTCGTTCAAGTGCTCTGCTCAAATTACTAAAGTGACCCACACATGAATCATAAGGGATTCCACTATCAGGAATAATTTTTTGAAACACTGAGTAGTTCAGGTCATCAATTTGAATAAAGTATTGGCCGAGCGCCGGGTCTTTAATAAACTCCATAACTTGTTAATTTTTTAATACGTGTAAATATACGAAGAAGTCCTCAGGGCACCAACCTTTGATTACTTAATTGTCAAAGTTTTTGGTTTCGCTTCGTTCGCGAGTGGGATTTGGATACAGAGCAATCCGTTAACCATTTCAGCATTTGCTTTAGCAAGGTTAAATCGGCGGGCTACTTTCCATCCCAAATTAAAGCTGCTTTTTCTTACACCAGTATGGTAATAGCGCTTTTCCGGGGTTGATTTTTGTTGAGATCCTTTATCATAGGATACTTTAAGGATATCTGATTCAATACTAATCTTTACATCCTTTTTATCTAGGCCTACACATGCGATTTCAAAAGTAAGGCCGTTTTCATCTTCAAACACATCAATTGGATGTGTAACACTTGTGCGTGTTGGTTTATCAAAAATTGCTTCTTTGTCGAAAAAGTTCTTTACAAGAACGTCCAGAGGTGAAGCAAACCCCTGATCAAAGAGATTTACGTGTGTCATTTTATTTTGTTTTGTGCCCCCTAAGGTAGCGGTTTATAAAAAATATAACTTTGGTTGGTGCCCTAAAGTCACTTATACATATACATAAAATTAGTCTCCTTGATACCTTCCGG
>Ga0160423_10001479_pt1 | contig 19604 bp, 29 predicted proteins | sample CRUFie14St8metaG_FD_108191 | JGI IMG/M metagenome (GOLD analysis project Ga0160423, IMG submission 108191) | Marine microbial communities from the Costa Rica Dome - CRUD Field 142mm St8 metaG | ecosystem: Environmental > Aquatic > Marine > Oceanic > Photic zone | place: Costa Rica: the Eastern... | reverse complement strand
TCCTCCTCATTTGGCAGCACTGCATCTTTCAAAGCCTTCAGGATTTTTCCAAAAGATTCTTGAGAGCCGATTTCTTGTTCAGATGAGTCAATCATCTCAATAACCTGCTCTTCAGTGCTTTTGACTTCACCCATCGCTTCGTGTATTGCATTACCAAGTTCATCAAGCAGTTGTTCTAGTCCTTCGGGCATACTACCTTTCCCCCCAAAGAAATCTTCTAAATTGATTTCAATGTCAGGTCTGGAAGGAGGTTGAAGCATAACTTCTTCTAACTCTTCCATAGTTTCTTTATCAGATAACATACCGAATGCTCGCTGTCTTAATGCGTTGTAATTCATTCGTGCAACAGAAGTTAGCCAATCCATAAGAACTAATCCTTCGAGCAGATTTTGTTTCTTACTAATACAAACTTCAATAGTTTCATGAAGTTCTTTTGCTAATTCATATACTTTATGAAAATCAACTGGAAAATTATTTGGCCACATTTTGTTTCCATTCATATCTTCCATAAAATCATTATAATCAAATGACATTCTAAGGAGGTCAGTCCCCCGGGTTTGCTTTTAGTCTAATACAGTCTTCACCGACTTTTTCTAAAAGCATCATTTTTTCAGGCCACATCCATATTCCACCAACTGTTAATTTGGAAAATACGGAAGTTAACCATTCTAGATTTGCTTCAAACTGATTTCTTGGAAGTCCATTCCAAAATTCCATTGCAAATTCATCTAATGTCCATTCTTTCGACATCTAGGGAGGTTGAACCTCCTTTCCAATCCAACTTTTACCGAGGTTGTCTATCTCGTTTAACTTATTTTTTCCCACTCTCCAGTGACAGGGTTCTTTCGGTGTCTCCCTATCATTCCGTCAAGTATTTTGCGTACTCCATGGTGTGTGAACGTACTTCGTCCATTTCCAAGGTCTACGGTTTCTGGTGGGTTTACTTGTTGTTCAAGTTGTTTTATGCGACGCTCAAGCGTCGCAATGTATTCTCGCAATTGCGATACATACTGATGAAGTTCACTGACTTCCATCTAGGGAGGTTATTCCTCCTCGGTTTTTTCTTTCAAAAGGGCTTCAAGCGCAGAGTCAAGTTTGGAATTGTATTCACTATTCTTGAGAAAGCGCATGTGGCCCTCTCTTTCCTTTTTTTGTTTCTCTCGTAAGTGTATGAGGTCTTGTTCTTCCACCCATGATTTCCCATGGATTTCAGTCAAGAGTTCTCTCATGTGTCCCTTTAACGGCCGTTGTTGCCGTTCTCGGTTCGCTTGGGTCATTGCGGAGGCAAAACCTTGCGGTCCATCTAGCGCCATTCTTTCCCATTGACAGATTTTGTTGTACAATCGCCGCCGCTTCTCGTAAGAAAGAGCAGACGCTTCGGCTCTGAACCATTTCAGGCCGTACTTTGTATCAAATGATACTTCCATATCTAGGGAGGTTAATCCTCCATGCTCGATTCAGATAATTCCTTTGCATGTCGCAAAGTTGCTAAAATGTGCTTTAAGTCGATACCGACCTTTCGGTATCTCTTCTCCATAAGTAACAATTGTAAAGGGTCCATGGCTACATAGCCAAACTTTTCAGTATATTCTAGACGGCATTTCATTGTAATTTCATTGATTATTTCACCACCCAGCGACATTAAAGCCGCGCCAAGGTGTGTTTTATGTAAAGCAATTTCGTTCGATAAACCGGGCTCTCCAACCACACTTGCTATTGGATAACAAGGATGCTGTGGGTCGCTTATTTCAGCAGGCCGGTTCATCATTATATCATAATAATCAGACATTGTCTAAGCGGAATCTAGTATCTTTAGCCGAATTCAGTGATTGGACTAAGTTAGCAACTCCGCGTGAATGGATTTCTTGCATCAAGTAAGCAAGATGTAAATGAGTAACTAGTTCTTTTTCTTCTAGTTTCTCTATCACTCCAACTATACGTTCAACAAAGGCCACTGCGCTACGTTCTTCATCTAGCGCGACCTTTTCAGGTAAGTCATCATTTAACATGTAAGCGAACTGCACATATTCATGCATATCGTCATTACAAAATTCAATTACAGATGCAAAATCCCCGATTTGCTCTCTCGTCAGAGGGTTTCCCATATTGTACGAATAACAAAAAGGAGGTTATAAACAAATCTCTAAGGGGCTTCATCAGAAACCGAGTGAACCGGTTTTCTTCTTCCCCATTGTTGGTTTTGACTTTTCAGTTGGTTTTTTCTCAATTTTCAACCTTGACTGTTTAGTCATACTAGCCCGTTGTTTTGGATTTCTTTCAAGCCAACGGTTCAAGTCATACTTATAGTCCCAAACGTAAGTTTCAGAGTCAGCAGATGCGCCTTGCGCAAGTGCATCAGAAATTACATTTCCAGTACAAGAACCACGACGCACATGCGTCAGGTATACGAATCTATTACTTTCATAGATTAGAGCATGCAATACTTTCCATAGGTCTTCATTTGCTACACCCATGTAGTTATTTTTATGCCATCTTTGCAAATTTTCAACACTATTCTTAGACACATACTCACTATCGGTATGAATATCAATAGAATCAGCGTCATCAACAATTAACGCCAATATAGCCGCTAATAGTTCAGTACGATTATTCGTTACGTCCTCGTCCTCGATTCTCCATGATAGAGCCTGTCCAAGTTTTGGAATATATACTCCAAGACCACCGACAGGGCCCGGATTTCCCGGGCAAGAACCATCTGTATAGACTGTACTTCTTTTGATTTCTTCAGAAGTCATATCTAAGGCCACATGGCCAAAAAAATCAGGGTTCAGTGCTAGTAAGCAAACTGAACCCTTTCGATACTGCGTTCCGACTATAATAATAAAAGTACGCGAACGGTAGTAGGCATACGAGAACAGTTAGCCGTACTAGCAGATAAACAATCATTAGCAATTTCAACATTAGTTGAATTAATGCAATATCTGTTAGTTTTCCCATCTAAGAGGGGTTTCCTCAATTAATTTTGAACTTCCCATTAGTAGCAATTTGCATCCAGACTCCTCCAAATGCAGATACAGCACCAATGTTTTCCCAAGATTCAATAATCTCTGCAAGGTCTTCTTTAGTTCCAACCGGAGGTTTATCCGAATCGAATTTTAGAAAAGTTTTGAGTATCCCTTCGTTCAAAAGATACCCAAGGACCTTTGCAATATTTCCTTCATACAGAATTCCACCGGTATCGGTTGCCGCAATAGCCATTTGTCTGGCTGTTTTATACGGAACTTTCTTTCCAGTGTCTTTTCCTGAAGCAGTTACTAATAATTTCAAAATTAGTTCTTCGTTAGCCAATTGTTGTTTAACCATTGACATTAGAACCATTTCTTTTGCTTCATTGGGAATATTATTCATTATATCGGGAGGAAGAGTTATACCGCACGCATATGGCGTACCATCGTCATGTCGAAATTGTTCAATCACGACGAATCTAGTTTTTTTATCTTCCTTAAGTTCAGTTTTTTCTTTTTGCTCTAGTACTTTAGAAATAATTTCAGGGTTATCAACCGGATTGACATAGTTGCCATCGTCGTCGACGTGTATCCTTGAAAACTGCTGCAAATCAGCAGTTTCAATAAATTCTTTCAAAGTCTCCTCTTTAGTGAGATGCCCGGCGAGATATCCGTTAAACGCAATACATCGACGATAATCCCATATAGAAAAGTGCCTAGTCATATCCGAGGTTCCACCCTCGTTTATCGCATGGATTTCATAACCCATTCTATGTGCCAGCCTCGGGGGACAAGTCCCCTTTGGATGACACCTACCTTCCCTGTATCAACCATTAACCCTTACACGTTGGATTTTGTTTAAACCACGCCCATATGAACGAGCCGGAAACAAAAAGATATCCTTAAGCGTAGTCCGCGAAGGTAGGTCTTGGTATCGTGTGATACAAGGTAATCACTAGGGCCGTTAGGCCGCTTTTTGGGTTCAAAGTTTGTCTAATAATCCAGACAAAGTCTTTTTGATATCTCCAAGGGTATTCTTGGTATCATCATCAGACCTTTCGTTCTTTGATAGGGATTGCTCAAGAGCAGTAACTCGCTTTGCTAATTTTGATAGTTGCTCGTTTCTGATTTCAAGAGTAGTAGTCAGCACATCGAGTTTTTCATCAATAAGTGCCTTTACAACTTCATCAAGCGTAGGTACATAAGCGCTGTGTACATGACCGACTACTCGGCCTTTTTTGACAGGCTTTACCACTTTTGCTTCTTCTTCTTTTCCATCTTTTTGCTCTTTTGGTAAGATTCTTTTCTTACCTTTCCCTGCTACCCAACGATTTTGCTTTCGCTTTGTACGAATAGCATTCGCTGTACGACCAATAACTGGTGAAATTTCTGCATCAGTTTTACCCTCGTTCCAGAGAGTTTTGATAATTTCCAGTTCTTTTTCGGTCCACCGTCCTGCTTTCGCGAACTTTACAGTTCTCTTAACGGAAGGTTTTGAGACTTCGACTTTGCGCTTTCTTCGTGCGGTCAAAGGCGGTGTCTTACCTTTCCTTGCCGGCTTTACCGGCTTTTTCTTTACAGTACCAGCGTACCATTTGAAGTCCGTGACTTCACGGCCGTTACGGTTTATTGTAGTCCTTTCTGTATATGCACTTCCGGTACGCCTAAGTTCTCCACTTAGTTTGTTCCACATGCTTCGGCTTAGGTCGGCTACTTTACAGTAGTCTTCTCTAAAATGTCCGGGCATTTTTTCAATTACATCCAACAGTAGGACTGCTCCATTACTCAGATTTTTCGTCATAATAGGTCTAAGAGGACTATTCCTCGGTTAAGTAGCGAATTCTTGCTCTAAATCGTTCTAAACGAGTTAAAGGGCATGTCGCGATACTATCTAATGCTTCGGTGTTGGAATTTTCTTTCCAATTTCTAGTATATGCCTTACCGATTTGTTTAGCGGCATTGACATCAATACAAAATACACAAGCATGTCGTACCCAGACAGCCGAGGTGTGTACACCTCGCTCTCTACTTAGTGTCCAAAATCCACGGTTACATGTTTTACATACATAATCTCCGATTTCTTTAGTTTCACTATCAAACACTAGGCCTCAATCACCGGAGGCGCGTTATGAATCAACGACTATGTGGTGTACATGCTTGCACTCCTCATCTTGAAGAATAGCAATTATTACTTTTCCACCGTCGTATCCCATTCTTAGTTTAGTTTCTTGATTAGGAATATCTAGTGTTAACTCAAGTACATCATCTTCAGGCCTTGAAGTTACTTTACCAGCAATAAATTCCTTCCTGTTTTTCAACATAAAAAACATTCTAGGGCCGTTAGGCCACATTGACAATCAAATCCTCAACATCCGTGAGGAATCTTCTATATCGATAGCACTATCCAGCGCTTGTTCTTGTTCAGACATAGTTAATTTACGGAAATATTTTTCCGCGGTAGTTTCTATTTCTTCATCGCTGGGCTTTTGCCAGCGGATTGTTATGATAGGTCGTACAAGATACCAGTGTGCTTTATCGGGCAATTTAAGTGCCGGATATTGTGTAGCAGATTCTTTTGTTATAGGTATTGACCTTGTACTATCATAAACGTCCGACCACAGACCATGTGGCGGATTTTTTTCATTATGAAACTCCTTATATTCTTCAATTACTTCCCAAGTTACTTCAAATTTGAAGTGTCGTTCGATAAATGATTGTCGTACTGTATCGATTATTCTTAGAAACTTTTGACTTCCATCACGTTCAGGAGGTTCGGCCATTTCCCAATCATAGGTTTGCCTTATTTCCCTTCTAGAAAGTCCAGTTTCAGTTGCTATTCTCGACATATATTTATCGGCTAAAACGTGTTTAGCCTGTTCGATTATATGTGCGAAGAATCTCGGCTTTGCCACGAAGACGTTTGAGCCTTTTTTCGCGGAATCATAAAGCCTTGTCAATAACAATTCTTCGTGCGGTGAGTTCGCTATTTCATAGCATAATAATCTTTCAAATAAATTATTAAATGAAGCGCCAAGTTTGGTCATCGCTTCTAATTCTTTTGCAGTAATCATGTACTAGGGCCTTCATAGTTTGGCCTTTATGCCGCGTAAAGATAAGCGGACATTTGATAGACTGTTGTGTTCAGTAAGAAATGCTTCACAACATTTCATACATAATATGCGTTCTTTGAATGCTTTACCAGTCTTTACCATTGGCTTATAGACGGCATTACCATTACAGCCATCCACAATACAGACTTTTGTCTTTTTTGCCATCTAGGGCCACAAGGGCCGATTAGTCTTCCCAAATCTTCTGTCCTACCTTTTTAGAGGCAGTATTAGAAGTACTGGTCGTGTCGAAAATAGTGCCTTCATTAGATTCCATAGAAATCTTATTTACGGCTTGTGTTTTCAACTGCTCTTGAGCATGCGCCTTACGGTACGACTGCATAAATGCATCAGCCGCAGAACCCCATGTTTGCCTTGTGTCATTCTTGCGCTGTGCCGCTTGAAGGGCAGTTTGCAAGTTACGACTCATAGTAACATTGTGATTCTTTTCCAGCCAAGATTTGATACCACCAACGGCAGAACCGTTAGCAAAATCTTTACCCGCTTTTGGCAGAGGATAACCTAATTCTTCAAAGAGCGCACCGACATAGCAGTGCGTTCCATCAGAATGAGTATATTTTCCACCAATCTTGTCGCGGTAATCTTCGCCGTACTTCTCGATAAGTTGCTCGTTTGCAGCAACCATTTGGTTATAACTCAGATGGCCGGAGCCATCCGGACTCGTCATTTCTTTAGACATGTCTAGGTGATGTAGGCAGGTAGCCTATTAATATCACGGTATCTCCTTGTTTTCCCAATCGTATAAATCAGTTTCTTCAATGATTCTACACACGGTCATATGTTTTCCGTGTACGGTACCCGGGAGTCGGATAATTCTTCGCGGGTCAGGTGTTACTTCAAAGTCCACCAGTAACCCATCTTTCTTCATTTGGTCCACAATCAAGCGTTTGAAATTACGGCTTATGTTTTGCCGTATCCCCATAGGAGTCATTCCTTTCTTCTTGTATTTCTCATCATATGCACCTTGCCATGCTTGTAGCAATTGGCCTTTCAAATGCAGTTCAGGTATGAATCCAAAATCAATAACATGAAACCCTTTGCCTCCGCTACTTACAACAGTAAGATTAGCAAATTGGTCCATATTTTCCCTATACCATTTTATTACTTGGCGAGTCATTTCTGCCGCCATAGTAGTATCTTTCATTTCATAATCAACATCAACATAGAATTCTTGGCCCATCCATAAGTTGTCGAGCCATTCCATCCTGTTTTGTTTCTTGAATTTTTTACGACCACCCTTAGAGTAAGGGTCTGGTCCAACATTTTGCGCACGCATCCATTTGCTTGTACTGTAATATACATGCAAGGGAGTTAGTTTTCGCAAATGCTTTAGGAGTTTTTCTTTGGTGTTAATGTTATCCTTAATCTTCGTTACCCGTACAAGTTTTGCTCGTCGGTCGTATACGAAAAATCGGATTTGGCGCCATTTGGCTTCGTTAGGAAGCCAAAGGTCATCCACTGTAATACTATCATAATACGCTTTGATTCGTCGTAGTTTGATTAGCATATTCAAGTGGTTCAGTCTGCGTTTTGTAGGATGCATTGAAAGCGACTTTTCATTCCCTCGCTTCAACGCTAGGGCCAGTATCGCGCCATCCGAAATATTCGGACAGTCACATACTAGCGACCCCTTCTTATCACACGCAGGATGATGCGCCTTACCCCAATACTGCTTAAATAAATTAGCAGCAAATATAGGATTTCTCATAAAGGCTCTTAGGTCATACCTGTGATGTTCACAAAGATATTCTCCTTTTTCAGCCTGTAATTTACATTTATCACCATCCTTTTTGATGTGGTAACATTTTGTTATATTGTTTTTCCACTTCATTCTAGGGTCTTATTGTAAGACCTTGTCGAACTTTAGGTACATATTACCTAGTTGTCTAACGGTATCAGTTAAACTAGCATAGTTATTAATCGAATGTGTATATGAAGAATTTCTTTCGCCATATTCCATAATTATTCGAGAACCATTCCAAGAACCGATTAACTTGTTCAAGCCTTTTGCTTGATTATTTTCTGCAAAATCTTTGAACTCTTCATTAATTGTTTTAGAGGTTAATAACATATAACCATACATAATAACAGATGAAGCATAAGTGTTTTCAGAACCAGAATGATAATAGTTATTACTTCTAGTCGACTGTCTACTACTCCAATTAGTACCTTTCTTACTTGCTGGAACACTTCCATTGTAAGTAATCAAAGTTCCAATACCGTTGATTTCAATATATTCTCGTCTATCGAGATTGATAATTCGTAATCCGAACATCTAGGGGCATTTTGCCCGATTAACCAAATAAACTACCAAGTTCTCCAAATCCTTTACTTTCGGATTCATCCTTGGTTGTTCCCAGCATAGACATGAATCTATCTGCTGTGACTTCATCAACTGTACGTATAGCCGCCAGTCGCGCATCAATGTCGCTCTGTTGGTCTTTGTACGGTGTTGTACGGACATTAAGGTCCCTTCCAAGTTGTTCTTGGAATTTACCAACCATATCGTGAAGTTTCTGACTTTCATTACGGAATTGCTCCGCACGCTTACGTAGTCGCTCTTGTTGCTTTTCAGCACCCTTAGAGTTCTTATCAGCATCTAGCGCTTCGGCTTTGAGGTCGCGTAATAGTTCGCGAATATTCTCGTGTAGTTCGCCAAAAGCAATGTTAAGTTGATGCTCAACGTTGTTTGTCATTTCATCCAATAGGTCTTCGGTTTTGACTCTCGGTACTAGGCGTAAATCGCCACGCAACCGATAATCAACTCGTCCATCGTCATCAGCCCAAACCGCTTCTTCAGCAGTCGGGTCTGGCTTGTTTTGGTTACCCCAATAACGAATTAGTCTTCCGAACGGTCGAAGGGTTGTTAGGTGAGGTTGCACCTCTCCTTCCTTCAGTTCTTCTGACTTTTTCGCATTTGCAATCTGATAGATACCACCTCTAACGGTGGAATCAGGTACAGCACTATGACTAACCATTAGTGCCTTCAGTTTGTTTCTCATCAATACTTCATCAACAGTCGTCGACATTTCGACAAATTTGTCTTGAAGTTTACTTACCATCGCAATGTGTTCATCCACATCATTAATAGCAATATCAGGATTATAGGGTACAATTCTAACACGAGAGCGAAGTTCTTGGTTATTAGCCGGCCCCACAGGGCTTGAAACTCCTTCCTCGTCAGTCAATTGAGTAATACCTTGACAGCGCAACATGTAATTCGTACGCCATTCTTCGGTTGACTGTCCATTTGGTACAGGTATGTGTTCAATCCTGTATAATGGAGTCTGTTCAATGTGCTTTCGCCCATTTTTCTTACCCAATCTTTCCCTAATTAGCGCATACTCACGTCCACGCAATAAAGCGCGAACAGCCCAAGTTTCTTGGAAAGTATTGCCATCCCATTCTGATGATTCACTTAGCGTAACTGTCGTTTTAGAACGACGATTAAAAATCTGTACAGCAAGTGCAAACGCATCGTTTCCGCATCGCGGAGGGGGAACTAGCGCCACGTTTAACTGGTTTATTTGACAAAACTGAACCAAAGTTTCGTATCCAACTGAATTGTTAGATACTCGCCACTTTGCTTCATGTCCAAAAACCGGTATTGCACCGTGTTCACTAGTGATAATAAAAGAACCGTTATCAATTACGTCCTCTGTCATCTAGGCCATTAAGGCGTGATAAGACTCATCAAATGATGTATCTCGTTCAACTGCCTCACGGCGTGCATAGTTAGTTGGAAAGAAGTTTCATCAGAACGTCCTTGCTCAACTAATCTCAAATAGTGGGTAAGAACGTAAATAATTGCGTCTGCAATTTCTTCTTCGGCCATTTCTAGCCAACTGTCGTTCTTTGTACCCCAAGTAGTAGTATTATCCAATGGTCTAATTTGATGTCCGTATTCTTGTTCACCCTTTGCTAGTCGCTGCTGTACAGCGAATTTCAACGAAGGGCCAATATTTTCACAAACATCGATGATATATTCATTGGCTGTTTTATCAATACTCTTTTCCATTTCTAGGGCCATTGTGGCCTTATATTCGATTAAGAAAATCATCGTCATCGTTGTAAGCAATGTTAGCCATGCTTTGTATTTCCCCAACCGGCATAATACGGTCGGTGATATTTTTCTCGATAACAACTTGCGAATTAGCAAGCATAGACAAAATCCATGCTTTCTTACCGTGAGGATATTTGTATGACTTGTCATAGTAAAAGCAAGTCTTGTTGACATCAATAGCATACCTACCCGGAGGCAGTTCTAATGATACTTGATTGCAAACTTTACATCCATTATCAGTATAATAATTGAAGTAATGATTATCAAGTGTTACGTCCATAGACTTCTCAACATTCAGTATAGGTATGATTCCATACCATTGTACATGGTCAAGTACATGGCTAGAATTATTTCCAACCATTCCATCAGCCACTCTTACAAATCTCAAGTGACCTACATGATAAATATTCTCAGCGTCTTTGAATTGTTCGCTGTATTTTACAACAGGAGCAATCCATGTCTTCGCTTTGACGTTTTCCTTTTCTTCTTGGCTTGCTGATAGTTCGTCTAGGCAGTTGTTTAGTGACCAACTTACCCAGTTAGTAATAGCAGGGCCTTCTCCAACAGAAGGACCTTCATCAGAATTTGTCATATTACAAACCCTTGCCGCCATTAGGTAATCCATTCCAGATAATTTGGAAGTCATACCGTATATTTTACCAGAACTTGAGCAGAATCTAATATTAATAGATTCATCAGATGAAACTTTCTTTCCAGCCTTTATGGTTGTATCACATTGTACATACCACGCATGTCCTGTACCAGTTCTGACCAAATGACATTCGTCGGGGTCAAAAGCAATCAGGTAATATTGCTCAATAGGTGGAAAATCAGGTCGTATTTTTCCAGTGAAATTAGGACCGGGGATTTCATTATGGCCCCCGCCACTACTGTACTGACTCTGTTCTCTAGTTTCGCTCGTAACTTTTAGTAGTATAATATTCAATCCACAATGAATTCCGAGATTATGACCACCGAAACTAAATTCCGAGGTAGCATTTCTCGCTTTATTGCGTCTTGGTGTTGTATGCAGTTTGAAACCGCCACCAAAATCTGTTATTTTCAAACTAAAATCTAACAAACCAGCATTATCACATCGGTTTCCATTACCGTAGTGACTATGTATAGTACCTGCTAAACAATTCAATGCATATACGTCAACACCAAGTGTTTCCGTAAGTGCTTTATGTTCAGGAGGGTTATGTTCTCTAGTATTTAGATTAAACATTCTAGGGCCCGAGGGCCGAATTTACTCCGCTGTTTCTTCTTTCTCCTCTTGGGAGTCAGCGTAAAATTGAAGGTTGTATTCCGGTGCATTAGGACTGTTCTTGTAACTGTTAGGCCATACTTTGAAAGTATCACCAGTTCGTACAACGATTTCGACAGGATTACCCTCCATGTCGGGTTGTACTTTACCGCTGAGGTGAGATACCTCTTCGGTTTTGTTACCTGCTTCGTCCTTCTTCATTTGAGGCCAAAGACCAGTCAGTTTAATGCCTTTAGAAAAGGCCTTCTTTGCATTGCCAATAAACGACATTGTCTAAGGGTAGTGGACGCATTGACCTTACACATATGCAAGACCAAATTGTCCTTGGTTGAAACTACCCGCTTCCCACTTCACGGCGTTTACCTGCGCAGAAAAGTGTGTTCTATATTTTATCCTCTCACTACGAGGATAGAGTATAACGCGTCGCTCCAGAGGAGCAAGCACGAATTACTCGCGCGTGTGGTAACTAGATAGGATATCCTGCCTGTACTACTTACACACGTAATATGTTTTTATTAACACATCTAGGGTACCTAGCATTATTCTAGGCACCGAATTTGGAACTCAGTTATCTTCTGACTCCTTGTCGTCGTTAGACTTTGACTCAGGTTCTTCATAACCTGATTCGTCAAGGACTGCTTGGGCATAAGCCGCAAGTTCTTCCCAATCATTACGCGCAGGCATTGATTGTGGGAATCGGCGCATGTTAATACTGTGCTTGCGTCGGAACTCGCTGGCTCTTTGCATCACGGTATGTCGTGCTAGTCCTGTCTTTTCGACAACCTCATCAATATTCTTAGATGAGTTATAAATACGGATAAACTCTTTCGCAGGCACCGAGGGTGCGCGGGTTCGCTTTTCCGTACTGCCAGTATCATTTACAGACATGGTCTAAGTGAGTTATTCCCACGTTTTATACAGTGGCGCTAAGTTAAGAGCCACAGCCATTACATCATTTAAGATAGATATAGGATAGTGTACGCTCTCATCACCTTCAATCGTTACTGTTCTGGCAACGATGTAAAAGGGATTGGCATATGCTATCTCTTCCCATCCGGCCCCAATAACGTTTTCAAACGCTTCTCGTAGGTCGGAATCATATTGATTAGTATTAGCAACCAAACAAATTCTTGCTGGTGCAATTGGTATCATCTTGTCGTTGTCTTTACCAGACAACACCATAGGAGGTACTCCTATCCATTTTGCGTCCCAAGCAGCAATATCAGGATGTCCACTTTCGATTTGTTCAATGGTCAAATTCATTCGACCATTCACTTTATCGTAAAGTATTCTATATCCTTCCATCGCTTTTTTGAACATCTCTTCAATGTCTTTACCAGTAACAGCACAATGCACTTGTACAGCATTGTATAAACTGGATTCAAAATCATTTAACGGATGTTTCATTCTTCGGTCAGTTGCAATCATATGTCGCAATTGTGCCTCAGTTTTTTCATGGGCTCCGCGTAAAGTAAAACCAAATAGTGGTTTTGGGATAGGTATTTCATCATCTCCAAAAACCGCATCAATACGGTCTTTCATTGGAATCCATCCTTAACTTCAGTAATAGTTTGCAATACTTTATTGATTCTATTCCCAGTGATTGTTGTATCATCAGGATTAGCAATGACAAATTTAAGAAGTGCTATTCTAACATGCGCCATGGCTTCATTTGACTCGATATTTTCGGTCAAACTTTCACCATCCGATGTCCAGAAGTAACACTGCCTAGTGCGTATTCCATCGGCAATTTTGCCGCTTTTCTTAGACCACGGGTATGTTGTTACTCCACGGTAAGATACGCCTTTTGCATCATCTAAATTATTAGAATTCAATGTAGGGTTAATTTCGATGAACTTAATCCATCGGTTAATTGGCCCGGCTGCAATCATTCTAGGTGCCTATTGGGCACTTTTCTTAATTTTCTCAAATAGTTCAAGAGATTCATTAGTGGGTTTTCGACCAGCCATAATTTCGGCATTAACATGGTCGTTCCACCAACGAATCAATATCTTCGCTTCATCTGGTGTCATATCTTCTTCCTCCTCAATATTATCATAACCTTGTAAAAATTTAGGTAATCTAAAATCATCGCGCACAGTAGGTAATTCAAACGAGTTAGCATTCAATGGCGTTATTTCTATATTAGAAAATTCGTCAATCATTGGATGTATTATTTCTGTTTGTTGTACATCATGTTCCCATAAGAAAGTTATATCATTAATCTTCCATCCAAGAACAACTTTTGTGTCGCTTGCTCCGAAATACATTTCTTCGGAATACTTTACTAGACTGCCTAGGTCTTTGGTTCCAATGCTATCACGAGCAATACCAATTAACCTATCTTTACCAGAATATGAGTATGAACGGTACTTTCCACGCTTCCCTGCTTTGCCATGTTGGCCGTAGTCAAGGGAAAGTTCAGTACCAGTAGGACTTACGCCAAAGAACATAGGAGTCCCTTGACGAAAGTGAATCAGTAGTTCGCCTTTCGTTTTACTAGTCGTCTTAGCCGCTTTGTTTAGCAACCATCGACCATGTTCAGGCTTTACACCGACAATAGCAGACGGCACAACTCTATCCACTATGGAGTTTTCAACCCCAAAATGTATAGAGTGTTTATCACGCACACGTCTGTATTCGATAAAATTTTCATCGAGAGTATCTGACTTTGGGGCAACAAATGGACGAAGTCCATTATATGACCACATACCGACACCAATATTTTGGCCGGCTATCATTGTCCTTTGTACGGTACTACTGGTAAATAATGAGTCAGCGGGCTGACTACTATTCCATCCGTTGCAAAGGATTCCAAATACTTCAGAACTTGCTACCAAAACGAATCCAGTTTCGCTTTGACTATTGTAGTTCCATGGCCTTCCAGATAATGCATGTACGTTAAGACGAATCCTTGGTACAATCACATTGAATACTCGTCCATTTTCAACAGGAGAGTATATATTAGCAGATAAGCCAGTTGATAAGCATGTAAATGACATATATAACATAGTTCCATCACAAGTGGCAGACACTCTAAATGCAGTAGTCTTGCCGGATGAGCCATGCCACCTCCACTTGTTAGTTCGCTTGTCGAACGTGTTGGAGGTATAAGTCAGTGCTTTCTCGATAAATGTATAGGGTAGCGGAACAGATAACATAATTGGCATCTGTTCTGCGCATCCCGATTGGATAAGTTCTCTAAAATTAGAGGACTGATGTTGTAGCCAATCTTTCATTCTAGGCGCATTACATACGCTTTAATTCTTCACTCTTTTCTTCGATTTGCGCTTCAAGGTCTTCAAAAGATACTACTGAAATAAAATCTAGTAGTTTATTGAGCGCAACACCGATTTCATTCAGTGCTAGTTCAACTCCTTCAAGGGAGTTTGCGATTCGTTCAAGATTTTCTTCTTGTTCCGTCATCTAAGAGGAATCATTCTTCCTCAGAAGGTGGGTCACATGCTTCTGTCCCACAATGATACGATACTGTAACGTTCTTTCCAGAAAGTCCGACAGGTTCCATATTAACTTCACCTCGGCTCTGATGGTCGTGTAAATCTATATATCGCCACATAGAATTGATATTCCACTGAAAAAAGGCGAGTAAGCCTTCTTGGGTCAATCCATCAGCAATTGCATCTTTTACAATAATATCCATTACAGCAGTAATTAAATTCATATGAACATCACCAACATATTGGTCAAGCAGGTCACCTTGAGCATAAGATAATTCTTGCCCATCAGGATTAATACCGGCCGACTCATAAGTGAGGTCTTCACGTCGAATTGTTTCTTCCATATCTAAGAGGTCATGCCTCGCTGTCTTTAAATTGTTCAAGAACTTGGTTTGCTCGTTCTTGGATATTGGAGTTAGGCCCTTTTGGACCAATTTCTTTTTCTCGCTTTGTACGCTTACTTTTGATTTCTTGAATCCTAGCAGCGCTTCGTTGAAACCGTATCCACAAGGGTTCACGATTCCTGCGACTTTCGAGCAATTTTCTGCTCATTGTAAATTTTCCCCCAGATTCAAATCTAACATGGCACCCGCCATAAAATTTGAAATTAAAGAGTATAACTGTTCATTATTTATTCTATCTCCACTATTAATACCGGATTCATTCCCGATAAATAGTAAGGTTGCAATCATTATCTCAGACGCTATTTCTTCATCGATTTTTCCATCATTGTTAGAAATCAGCGTGTCTATTCGTTGCAATAAACTTACAAGTAGTTTGTGTGATAGTTCAGGGTTCTTAGGCATATTTTCCTTTAGGATTTTTTCCTTAGCAAAAGTCAGCCTAACGACTTTTTTCATGTTCAGCACTATGTATGCTCAAGGCATACAGTTAAAAAAATATACCCAACCAACTTCGTAACAACGGAAGTCAAGTTGGGCTTTCCACTAAGGCTTTTCAGCCGTACATCGGATTATTTTTCTCAGCAATTTCTGTATTAGGTTTATTTTTCGATAATTTATCCTTGAAGTCAGCATCGCTTTCAATAGGCATTCCGTCAATTAGTAATTGTGTCTCAAGTCCATCATCGAATACATCTAGTACTCTGAGGCTTAATCTTTTAACATCACCATCGGTTAAGTCTAATGATTCCTTTGCCCCAATCAGCGATTGGGCTACTGTTCCAAGAATATGCTCTAATCGCGTTGAAGCGATAGATATAATTCGATTAATAGTGCGGTCGCGTTCCACGGCCGCATCGGTTAATTCCATTTTCTTTTCTTCCGCTATACGGAAAATAAGTACAGCACGAACAGCATCTTTGAATACTGATTCGCTAGTGAGATTTTCAACAGGGTTTCTAAAACCTGTTTTAACCCGTTCAGCAAAAACAGATGGGTCTTTTACAAATTCAGAAAAGTCATCAACTGTTTTATCAAATAAACCGTGTAATGATTCCATAGCAGAATCAGGTACCCTTTGCATCGTAGTAACGAACATATTTCGTATTTCTTTTATCTTGATGTTGTCTTGGTAGTCCTTTGTATTCTTAAAATGGTGATACACGGCTAGTGAACTAAATACTTCTTCAGGTCCGAAGATTCGTTTTAATTCATCCATTGACCATTTAATCGTCATGGTTTACTCTAGGGCCATATGGCCTTTATTCTTTCTGCTCAAATTACAGAACGGATAGACTCTTCGGATTCTGCTTCCGTTAGAGATATACTCTCGGAGTTTGCAGGAATCATAGTCTTGTCCCTGACCCATTTTTTCATGTGGTCAATTTGTTCAGCGTATGTGTGTGCAGTAGGCACAGTCTTCTCAATAGCCTGAAGATAATCCTCCGTGGTAGGAGGCCTTCGACCATCTCGATAAGCATATGACATTGCCTTTTCGACTACTTGTTCGATATCGGAACCTGAATATTCGTTAGTGTTACGTACGAGTTCATCCATGTTGATTCCTTCATCAGTTTGTCTGTTCTCAGCCATCTTCAAGGAGAAGATATGACGTCGCTCTTGCGAGGACGGCAAATCAACAAACATCCGCAAATCGAAACGACGAACCAGTTCAACAGGGAACTTGCTCATGTCGTTAGCCGTGAAGATAAAGAATACACCCAACGCGCTGGCTCGCTCTGACATAAAAGTCAGAATCTGTCCAAGCATTGCTGAATGCGCTCCACCATCTGAAACCTTGTCTTGCTTGCCGACGATTTTTTCAGCCTCGTCAAACATTACCGCGATTGGTGCCGCGGCTTCAAGGGTCTTAAATAGACGCTTCAAATTCTTCTCGGTGCCACCGACGTACTGGTCCTTTAGCGTACTGGGGTCAATAACCAGTACTGGGATTCCCAGTTCGTTTCCGATAGCCTTTGCGGACAAAGTCTTACCCGTACCCGGTACACCTGCAAGCAGGATACCAGTTGGGCGTCGCTTGAAACCGTATTCCAGCGCATCTTGAGAGAAGCGCGGTTTGAGTAGTACGATTTCTTCCTTTAGTATGTCCAGACCACCTACATCGTCCATCGTTAGAGTAGTTTCAAGTAAGTCGTAGCCCATGGCTCGTACTTTCTTGGCTTTATCTGCCGAGATGTAAGTTGTGTCAAAACCGCGCTTGAGTGCTAGACTCTTACACAGTAGGTTGTCAATGCCAACAGATGATAGCCCTCCAGCGGCGGAAGCAACAGACTCTATATCTTGGTCTGTCATTGCTTCAACCATAGGGAAATCACCACTACGCTTGGCAGATAATTGATTCTTCATATTGCGAACAGCCTCAATCCGAGCCTCTTGGTTCGGTAAAGCAAGTTCAGCAGAATCAACCCATTCCCCAATTTCAGGAGGAATGTCTATGGTATCAGGGGTTACCATAAGGACGATTATATCAAGACCTTCTTGTGCAATCTGTTCAAAAGTTTGCAGTTGTAAGTCAATTAGATATTTATTATGTCCAACCCAATTGTGCCAGTCGCGAAGCATAAGGATTAATCCCGGAGCATTTTCATTATCCGGAATGTTTAGTTCCTTACGTACCCAGCCGGGGTAGTTTCGGATGAACTCGACAGCGAAGGGAATTGTCGCCCCTTCTTGTCCTTTTGGTGGTGCATACGGGCCTGCAACGTATTTCACTTGCGCGCCTTCGTAATCACTTTCGTCAGTTGCCACCTTTAGTTCTTCCACGTTATTGCCACTGTTTCTTTTAGTCAGGGCTACACGGCGGATACCTTCAACCAGTCGCCACTCCATTACTAGAGGGGCAACACCAGTCTTCTCACGGCCGCTTTTTCCAACGGCGTATCGGCATAGACCTCTTCTTAGGTCTTTTAATTCGACAGTACTCACAGCGATTGACGGCACTGAAGCCGCACGACACGCGTGAGTCTGGTCAAAAACATTAACTGTTGTCATGTCTAAGTTACATTAGTAACAATATACTGCGGGTGTGTTATATCAACGCACAAGGGGTAATTAATACGCGGCTCCGAAACCGCCAAGGCCAGCAAGGGGCTAGCCTGTCAATACCCGCATGAGTTGGAAACTTCTTTCTATTCAAACTTGAAACATCTTTGATGTTCCTGTGCCGCCGAAGAAGGCAGCACCTTTGAACTGAATTAGATAGGTCATTTTTGCAGAGCATAATGCAATTTGTATTTTGCAAAAGTTGCACAATAATCACGCGTGCAAGCGCGATGTTTTCTGCTCCTCAACGAACTTCAAAACAATCGTAAACATGTTACGAAACTTTAGTTTGGCGTTCTTCTTTCCTGCAAAACAGCCTTTTTGGCCATTTTTTCACAGTTGTCAGTCCAGAATTCCTCATCTTTCCTGACGGGATTCCAGTACCACGTTAATCCAGACGCAGAATTTGAAGTTTTGAGATTCCTCAGAAACCATTCGTTTGGTATGAAGAGCCAATCCATCAGGGTTGGAAACAGTTCCTGAACCCGATATGGCATCCAAAATGGTTTTGAAAACATCTTTCTGTTGTGATAGCGGCTAGTCATAACCTGTATACACAACCAATTGTCATCTCGTCCTCCTAATATCCTGCTTTCTGGCAGTGAATATCGATGATATTTACATTTTCAGAAGCGCTTTCGTCGACTTTAGGTCCCTAATTTTCTCTAGTTCATTCCAGAGTAGAGTTTTATTAGGCCTCTATCTTTTCATATGGACGTCATCCATAGAAGTTTTTCCGTTTATTTTCGTTTTTGTACGTAAACAACCGTGCTACCGGTCGTTAATCCCAAGGTCATGGGTTCGAACCCCATAATCAAAGTAGTACTTTTTACACAAATCTTCTTTTCAAACACCAAAAGATGTTCTTTTCGGGTTCTCGGAAGAACTTACCGCGGGAGTTTCATCGATTCCCGGTAGTAGGTATCTTCAGTGCCCAGAAATTCTGCGCCCATGTTTTTATGTGAATATGAAGAGGAGACCAAACTATTGTGCAGCAATGGACCACCCAGTGGTACATTATCTGCTAGCGCAGTCTGCAACAGACACTCGTGTAAACAAGTTTCCGTGGTGCAAATAGAATCATTCAACCTACTTCTTCTGCCAACGTTGAACACGATGCCATCTTCAGTAGTATCCATTTTCATAGATTTTGACCCTAGTTGTCCCATATGCATTCCTCTAGAAACAAATCAAAGGCATCAACTATATTGTCTTTCCTCCGCGGAATCATGTTTTGGAATATTTAGTTCCACTTTTT
>Ga0160423_10001478_pt1 | contig 19614 bp, 13 predicted proteins | sample CRUFie14St8metaG_FD_108191 | JGI IMG/M metagenome (GOLD analysis project Ga0160423, IMG submission 108191) | Marine microbial communities from the Costa Rica Dome - CRUD Field 142mm St8 metaG | ecosystem: Environmental > Aquatic > Marine > Oceanic > Photic zone | place: Costa Rica: the Eastern... | reverse complement strand
GACGATGAAATATTTAAAGGTAAATCTTTTTCAGATATAATGTCTGACATTTATTCTAATCAGAAAAAGAAAGACCGACAAATAAAACTACTGATAGCACAACTTGAACCAATGGTCAAGAACCTAAATGATGCCTCAGTAGTTGTTCCTTTAATAAAGGAGTATCTTGAAATATCCGTGAAGAATGATGACGCATTAGTTAAGTTAGCGGCAATTGTTCAAAGGATGATGAAAGATAACAATACAGGTGATGGAAACTATATGTTGTCTGATGAAGAGAAACGACAACTTATGGACGCAATAGAAGAAGTAGAAAAAGACCTACCACAAGAAGATACAGGAGATGAATAATGACTGGCATCGTAACCGAAGTCAAGTATACTGATACCGATAGTGAATTACTATATTCCATTAAAGTTAAAACCAATATTGGTAGTGGAAAAAGTCAAGTAGAACGAATAGTATTTCCTTTAGACACAAATGTAAAAAGAACACCTGTTGTGGGTGAAATGGTATATCTTGTACCAAGAGTATCTTCAGATTCATCTGCAACTGCAAGTAAACCAAAATTATATTACACAAGTCCAGTATCGTTACAGAAGAATGTAAATCACAACGCAATACCAAAAGGATATACAACTATAAAAACTGGCGGTGCAGATACAGGTGATTATGCATCAGCTGCAGCAGGAAATGCAAACGCAAGTTCAACATCAGCATTTTCATTTGATTTCGGATTTGAAGAAGTTAAAGATGTATCAGGATTACAACCATTTAGTGGTGATGTTATTGTCGAGGGTAGGTTTGGACAAACAATACGATTAGGATATACTCCATCAAATGCACAGACTACACAATCACCTTCTTGGACAGGAGACTCTACTTCACCAATATCAATTTTCAGAAACACTCAAAATACAAGTGGTTGGAATAAATTTGTTATAGAAGATGTTAATGAAGACGACACTTCTTTGTATATGACATCCAAACAAAAAATTAATCTGAGTCAAGCACATCCTTTTTCATTAGGAGTAAAACCAGCAAACCTTCATGGTGACCCACAATTCTTAGTAAACTCAGATAGAGTGTTGTTAAACGCCAAAAAGGATAGAGTCATCTTGGCAGGAACGGCGGATGTAAATATTTCAACACCAGCGTGGAAAGCTGCGATGGATAATATGTTTACACAAATAGACGAAATTAAAAATGAACTCGATTCGTTAAATAGCGCAGTCAATGCATTCGCAAACGCCTTAACGGGTGGTGGTTTAGTTCCACCACCGCCACCATCAGGTGGACCGAATGTTCTTTTAGGAGCACAATCTGGTGTATTGGTAGCAAAGACAAGTACTATAAAAGGTAAGATTGCAAAGATAACAACTGAGTTAAATTTAATGAAACAATAATTATATATAAAACTATTTATTACTATGGACACGAATAAATTTGTAAAAGCTATACGAACATTAATAAAAGAAGAGGTTAGAAAACAAGTAGCAAAAGAAAAACTTGCTATTCGTGAATCTATCATTCAAGAAATGAGTAAACCTCAACCAACTAAAAAGGTTAAGAAACCAAATGTTAAATTTAAAGACGGAAAATTTTCCGAGTTATTAAATGAAACAGTTGATAATTGGCCAACGATGGGTGGTGGAACTTTGACTGCAAATAATGCACAAGGTATGGACAGAGCTACGATGGCATCAATGATGGGATTGAGTAGTGCACCAACACCACAATCAATGATACCTCAGGTTGACTCTGACGGAAAAGCAGTAGATGTAAACGCAGTTATGAATTCAGGCGTTGGTCAAGCATTGACAAAAGATTATTCAGGTTTAATGAAAGCAATTGATAAGAAGAAGGGTAGAGTATAATGGCTAGACCTACTAAAAAAATAAACCCATTAGATTTAAAAAAGAATGTGGCAATAGGAATACCATTCCCATTGGGTGGTACTCCTATATTTAGTAGTACATTTACAACAGAAGAACAAGCTTTATCTAATTTAAAAAACTTGTTACTAACAAGAAAAGGTGAACGACCTTTTCAACCATTATTTGGAACAGATATACCTTCATTCTTATTTGAAAATATAACAAGAGAACTCTTAGATAGTTTAAAAGCAGGATTAGAAAAAGATATAAAATTCTGGTTACCCTATATTAAGATGGAAGAAATAATAATTGAATCACTTGAAGACGAAAATAGAGTAAACATGACTTTTTCATTTTCAGTAGGAGAAAGTGGAGCAAATCAGATAATTATAGTAGAGGTAGATAACCAAGGTGGTCTATCAATAGCATAGGTAATAAGATATGGCAGACAAAATTAAAAAGGATGTTAAGTTAATAGGAAGGGATTTTGGGTCAATAAGAAGTAATCTTGTTGATTTTGCAAAAACTTATTTTCCCCAAACTTATAATGATTTCAACGAATCATCTCCAGGTATGATGATGATGGAACTATCATCGTATGTAGGTGATGTTCTTTCTTATTATACTGATGTCCAACTTAGAGAATCTATATTAGAACAAGCTCAAGAAAAGAAAAACATATTTGCTATTTCACAGGCATATGGATATAAACCAAAATTAAATGTTCCAGCTACGGCACAGATTACTATGTTCCAATTAGTACCTGCGATTGGTAGTGGTGCAAATGTAAGACCTGATTGGAGATACGCATTAACAATTAAAGAAGGTGCAAAGATAACTGCAGAGTCAGATGGTGAAATTGAATTCAGTACAAATCAAAAAGTTAGATTCAACTATTCATCTTCGTTTGACCCGACTGAAGTTTCTGTTTATCAAATAGATGATAGTACAAACCTGCCAGTAAAATACTTACTTAAGAAATTTGTACAGGCGACAAGTGGAAAAGAAAAAACAAAAACATTTACTTTTGGCGCACCAAAAATATATGACAAAATAAAGTTATCAGATGAAGACGGATTAATTGATGTAATTAAAATATCAGATGATGATGGGGAAGATTGGACAAAGGTAGATTACCTTGGACAAGATACTGTATTTGAAGAAAGTCCAAACACATCTGAATACTCATTAAGATATTCGGCATTTAACGCAGATACACCCGCATTGTTAAAATTAAAAAAAGTTCCTAAAAGATATGTAACACGAATTACAGACGAAGGGGAAATTTCAATTCAGTTTGGTGCAGGAGTATCTTCAAATGCAGACGAAGAATTATTACCTAATCCAGATAATGTTGGTTCTGCTTTGTACAACGCGAGTGGAAACTTAAATCAAGGAATAGACCCATCTAACTTTTTATATTCAAGAACATATGGTATTGCACCTGCAAACCAAACTTTAACTGTAACTTATAGAGTTGGTAAGGGAGTAACAGACAATGTAATATCAGGCGACTTAACGGGTCTTGCAGATGTAACAATAGAAACTGCAGGAACAGGATTAGATGGTGCATTATTTAACGAAATAAAACAATCACTAGCGGTAGTTAATGACGAGCCAGCAAGAGGTGGTAAGTTTGAAGAAGAGTTAGAAGAAGTAAGAGAAAATGCAAAAGCATATTTTAGTGCACAGAATAGAAGTGTAACAAAAGAGGATTACTTAGTTAGAGCATACGCACTACCACCACAATTTGGTTCGATAGCAAAAGCATATGTAGCTCCAGATTTTCAAATACAAACTCCGCTTGATGATAGTGGTCCAAACTCAAACACAAAAGTTGTAAATCCATTAGGTATAAACTTTTATTGTTTAGGATATGACCAAGAAAAGAAATTAACTGCATTAAACGATGCAACTAAATTTAATCTAAGAAATTATTTATCTTATTATAGAATATTAACTGATGCAATCAATATCAAAAATGGATACATTGTAAACATTGGTGTTGATTTTGAAATCGTTGTAAAACCAAACTATAACGGAAATGATGTTTTATTAAAGTGTATTCAGAAAATAAGAGATTATTTTAAAGTAGACAAACGAAGTATTAATCAACCAATAATCTTATCTGACTTATATGTAATGTTGGATGAAGTTGATGGTGTACAAAGTGTTGTAAGACCAGACAAAGACGGATTGGGTGGATTGCAAATTACCAACAAGTATGGTGGGACATATTCAAACAAACGATATGATGTTAAGGGTGCAACACGAAATGGTGTAGTTTATCCACCAAAAGACCCATCTATATTTGAAATAAAATATCCAGACCAAGATGTTAGAGGTAGAGTAGTACCATTATTTTAAAGGTTAAAATATGATTTATAGAATATATTCAAATAAAGATACTACAATTTACGAAGATTCAAATCGTAAAGCTCAGAATACAGGTAAAGACCAAATTCTTGAGGTTGGGAAGTTATACGATACTGATAACACAACTCTATTGGGTAACAGTAGAGCATTACTTGAGTTCGACCTAAACGACATTTCTCAATCAGTATCTAATGGTACAATCACATCACCTCAATATAGATTAAGATTAGAAAATGTAGAGTCAAGTGCAATCCAAGATAATTATGATTTATTTGTATATCCAATTAAAGAATCTTGGGTAGAGGGATTGGGACAAGAGGCAGACACACCACATCATGAAGAAGGATGTACTTGGACAGAAAGAACAACAGGTACAAGTTGGAATATTGCAGGAGCTAAAGTAGGTGAACCTCTTGACGCAGATACAATTAATTCACTACTCGCATCAGTAGACTTCGCAGGAAGTCTTGGTGGGTTTGAGTTAGTAGACAAAATTAAAGGACAAGATGGAAGTGACCCAATACTATTTGTATCAGGTGGAAGAATGCAAATGTCCTCTTCTCAGTTTAGTGGTGGTACGGCAAACCTATCATCTTCGTTAGAGGCAGGTTCTATATACCAATTACAATTTGATTTCAACAGAGGTTCATTATCAGGCGTTGATTTCAATGTAATCAACCCAAGTGGTTCTTTACTAAATAATGATATTGTAGGATTCCAAGAATCACTAACATCTACTGCAACTTATAAAATGGCATTTACAGCAAGTATGCCAGGAGTTCATAAATTACAATATACTTTCTTTGATGATAATGGGGCAGATGGCTCAGCGGGGTCAATTGATAACTTCCTACTTTTTAGAACTGTGGATGAGAGTGTATTGGTATTCGACCAATTTTCAGTTGTGACCAGTAATGGACTACCGAGTACATATGTTTTAAATGAAGGACTTGAAAACTCGGCAGGAGTAACAGGGTCAGCGTTTGTAGCAAATGGTTTACTAAACATAACCGCATCTGATTTTGGTGGAGCAACACTTAATAGAACATATCCTTTACAAGTTGATGCAATTTATACTGCAAGTTTTACAATCGACCCAGGAAATTTCCCATCTCAAAGAGGTGATGGTAGTGCATTGGGTGTTGAGTTTACAATCCAAACACCAACAGGTAGATTAGTAGATATCAACGACTACGACAATAACTTAAGATATATAACATCAAGTCAGTCACCATCTGTAAAGTTCACGGCAAGAGAAACTGGTGATTACAACTTTAGATGGACTTACTACGCAAGTGGTAGCGGATTAAATGCAAGTGGTTCGATTGACAACTTTAAAATAGAATCAGCAAATCACGATACAACAGGTTCCGCATTCCATGATACACTATGGGAAGCGCATCACAAAATAAACGAAGGTGGTGGAACATGGTTCACATCATCATATAGTGCAGGCACACATTATACTCAGAGTTTTACCAAAGCAACCAATAATTTAGATGTACCAATAACTGAATATGTAAATGAAATGATAAATGGTACAAGAGCAAACAATGGATTTATAATCAAGAAATCTAAAGCAGATGAAAACTCTACTACTAAATTTGGTTCAATAAAATTCTTTTCATCAGATACACATACAATTTATCCACCTGTATTAGAGGTAAGATGGGACGACTCATCCTTCGTAACAGGTTCGTTATCCGCACTAACAGGCGATGATATTATATTGTATGTTAAAAATCTACAACAACAATACAAAGAATCTTCTAAATCTAAGATTAGGGTTTTTGGTAGAGAAAGATATCCAGCAAGAACTTTTTCAACAAGTCCATTGAAGACTGTTAAATACTTACCAACCACTTCATACTATTCAGTAGTTGATTCACAAACTGAACAAGTTATCATTCCATTTGATACTAACTACACAAAGTTAAGTTGTGATAGTAGTGGTAATTATTTTAACTTTTGGTTCAACGGATTACAACCTGAAAGATTTTATAAATTTATTTTTAGAGTTGACCAAGGTGGTAATACAAGATACTACGATGACAACTTTTACTTTAAGGTAGTTAGATAATGGGTGAAGTAGCAGTAAATACAAGAGATATACAAAGAAATGTCAGAGGGCAGATTGTATCCTATCCAGCACCAAGCAACACATTGTATGGTAAGGTTTATTTTATAGACCAAGCAGATGGGACGCAAACTAAACCAAGTAGATACGCAATAGCAGATTTAATAAATAATTTTGACATAGAAATAAAAGAACTAAGTTTCCCACAATTAAGTATTCAACCAAACCAAGTAGTTAGACAAAGAGCTAGACAAGGTGCGATAATAACATTACCTAACGCAGCGACTGGCAATCCAGGAAATATCTTTTTCCAAATTCCACCTGCGAATGGAATTCCATGGCCACCATTTAATGTTTTAGAAGACGGAACACGAGTTCCAAATGGATACGGATTCCCACCAAATGTCTATCCTGCCTTTGGTGACCCGAATATTTCAAATCCGGCAATAGGTGGACCAAGTGGTGGTGCACCAGGCGGTGGTCCATCAGGCCCATCAGGCCCATCGGGAACTCAACCCGGTAGTGGATATGGTGGTACTAACACGGGTACTTCAAGTGGAACAGGATTTTTCGGTGGACTCGCAGGTTACACTACCTCAACTATTACAGGCGGTGGTCGAAAGATTATCTGTAACGAACTTTACAGACAAGGTTATTTATCGGAAGAGTTATGGAACGCTGATGAAAGATATGGTGATATGATGTTTGAATCAGACCCTAAGTTGGTAATCGGATATCAAATGTGGGCTAGAAAAGTTGTTAAATATATGAGAAAGAATCCTAACAACACGAAATTTGCATATTGGTTATTTAAACCATGGACAGAGTATATGGGATATAAAATGGGTGTTATTAAGAAACCAACACTTATGGGACGATTCACTAATTGGATAGGTTCTAAGTTCTCTTATATGGTGTTTGATTTGTATGGTGGACAAAAGTTATTAGACAAATACAATCAGAGATTGGCGGTGTAATGTTTTATTTTAGAATAGGAAATATTGAAACAACAACACCATGGGAACGACCAAGGTATGATAACTTTAAAGGATGGTGGTCTGACTTTGACAAAGAAGTTGATTTATCAGACTATAAAGTTTATTTAGTTGGGTCATTTGCAGAAAACATTTATGGAGCAGATATACCAACTATGGATGTTGATATTGTTTTAAGAAATGAAGTAAAAGATTATGATAAACTAAAACACATTTTAGACACCGCAATGATATTAGGATTTGACAGAAATATGTTTATCGATATTAAATGGAGTAATGAATCATTGTGGAAAGAACACTTGGGTGTTAGAAAAAAATGTGAAAGACCATGTAGGGTAAACAATAAATTTAAAAGAATTAAAAACCATAAAAAAAGTATTAAGACAATTGATGGAATTACACTACAAGAAAAAGTTTTACCAAAAAGTTTAGCGGTAAAAGAATTGGTTAGTGGATTATATGAAATCGAAGGAAGTGATTATTATACCATATCAAAGGTAAACAAAAGAATTAGAGAAAATACTTATACTGGTAAATTTTTGGATTTGAAAAATGGCATTAGATAGATTTTATAATCAAGATGAGGTATTATCAAAACAACCGACAGATGGTCAGTTATTTGATAATGCGGACCAGTCTCTACTTGATGCCGGTGCTAACTTCGTAAGACTAAACGCTTCAGATATTACAGGTATCGATGGAATCACACAAATAAATGTAGAGAAACATTACTACGCAGGTTCAAGTTTAGTCGCATCTGAAATTGGACAAGGACTTCAGACATTAGGTAATGACGCAGAAGGATATACAATATTTGTATCACCTGAATCAGACTTAAGAAGTGCAGGATTTAAAACCGGAACATATTCTGTTGTTTATAATTTCTTACATAGTACACCAAATGTAAAAATTACAGAAATATCAGGTGATAGAACTGAAGTTAGACTTGGGTCTGTTAATGGTACTCCAGGAGCACTTGAAGCATTTGAAGCATTGTTTTTAAAAAATAGTAATGTTCAGACGCCAAACTCGATAATAACTCCAAATGATAGATACGCACCATTACTTTTAAATTTAGGAGAAAATAATTTAATCCCAATAATTAACGCAAAGTTCAATGGACAGATTCAAGGTGAGGTAACTGACTTTCTTCCATATCCCGTTGGTGATGAGCCAGGTTCAATATTTTTTCCAGTTGAAGATAGAGCATTAGAAAGTGCATTGGACGACAATAATGAAACTGCCTATCAAACTTTCGCAGAAGTTAAAATTGATAGAAATACATCATTTGCAGGAAACCCTACTCCTCACTTTGAAATGACGGGTAGATTTGATGAATTTAAAATAGTACAAAATCCTGACACGACATTAAGTTGGGATAGAAAATTTAGTTTAGGAACAATTACAAACTCAGGGTCACTTCCACAAGATGTTACCCAAGAAATGATTAGAAGTGCAGTAGAAAGAGCTGGTAATTGGAATGGTGGAAGTCCAGGTGGTGGTGTAGTAGTTGGATTACAACAACCACATAATTGGAGTGTGAGGTATCAAAGAATTAGTTATGAGATACTTTCAACAGATGAAGCTATCATAAAACTATACAACCCATTACCTGACAATGTTCAAGTAAATGATGTAGTTGGGTTAGATGCACAACTTCAAAAATCATATATTGATAGAGTAATACTATTTGACCAATTAGGTGTTGATGATACACCTTTCTTTTCTGAACCTAACTTTAATGTTGACTTAGGTGAAAACAAAGGAGCAAGTGGTGAATTCGAAACATGGGAATCTTTATTAGATGCAGGTACATCAACACAACAAAAAATTATAGATAAGTTTTTTAGTGGTTCTCTGGGTAATGTAAAATTAAATATAGATTATTCAAACTTTAAAAACTTTGTTAACTTTTCATCAGCAGTAGAACGAGTTGAAAACTTTTATTACAAATTACAAAGAGTTGAGGCGTTCAATAGAAGAATTGGTGTATTAAATAATGTTAGTGGTAGTGAAGCATTAACAAATATAACCGCATCTGCAAGAAGACGAGATAATTTAATTGGTGGGTTTGATGATTTTGAATATTGGTTATACTATAATCATGACGCTCAGATTTACTCACACTATTCATCATCTGACTTTACAATTAACCCATATCCAAAATCAAATAGAAACCCCGATGTTTTATATCATAGTACATCAAGTCAAGGTTTAAATTGGAAGACTGCAACATTGGCAAGCGCATCTTTATATGATGCACAAAACTCAAACACATTAAGTGATATTATTCCTGTAAATCTGGCTGATGATGAATTAAATGCTGAATACAAAATATTTGTAGATATGTTAGGTCAACACTTTGACATATCTTGGAACTACATTAAATCTTTAACAGATATTAATGTTAGAGAAGAACACCCTAAAGATGGATTATCCAACGACCTAATTGATATAATCGCAGAATCATTTGGTTGGAAACTATTTAACGGATATTCTGATGTTGGATTGTGGCAATACGAGTTTGGAATTAATCAATCGGGTAATCCAATACAATCAGGTTCATTATATTCTAAACCAACTAAGGAAATTGTCCAAGAGACTTGGAGACGATTGGTAAACAACTTGCCAGGTATTTACAAGACTAAAGGTACTGCAAGGTCATTTAAGACATTGATATCTTCATATGGTATTCCAAGTTCATTCTTGAAGATACGAGAGTATGGTGGTCCACGAGTAATTGAAGATAAAAACATATATGAACATGAAAGATATGTTTATAAATTACAATTAGATGGTAAAAACCGAGGGTCACATATATGGGATACAATTAACGGATTCAGACCAAAGACTATCGAGTATGTTGGTAAGTTACCAAAAGATGACCACACTATATTTAGATTAAATCAAAAAGATGGTGGTCAGATTGATTTACATTGGGATTGGAATAATGTTACAAGACAAGCTAGATTAAGATTAAAAGGTGGTAGTCCTGTAATACAAATCAGTTCGTCATATTTTCCATATAGAAATCAAAGAGATGTTGTTATTGGATTTTCATCCGCATCAGGTGGATATACTTTAGACGCTGCATTTGTAGATGACTTTGGTGAAATCTTACACCACGCAACTGCATCTACTACCGATAACAATTGGAACTACATTTGGAATTCAAGTGGGTCAAGTGATGAAAATAAATTCATGTCACCATTTACAGGTACAAATCTTAGTGGTATTACAAATACTTCAACCGCAAGTATTCAAGAAATAAGATACTACAAGAAAAAACTTTCAGGTGAGGTAATAGATGGACACGCAAAAAATAGAGAGGCATATTATTCTGACGATAATACCACGGACTTAGATATTGATACTTCATTTGAAAATGTTCTTTATAGAATATTCCCTGATAGTACATTTAATAATGTTAGTGGTTCAATATCATCCATACATCCTAATCAAGAGTTTACATCATCTGATAGAGGATTTATTTTATCAGCATCATTCCAACACGGACATCCACAACATTTGTCTGGTGAAGTTGATACTCAATATGTAACAATTCCATCAGTAGGTGCATTAAATCTAAGTAACAATAAAGTTAGAATAGAATCCTCATCACTACAAGGTCCGTTACAATTTGATAGGTCAAATGAACTTAGTCAATACGACCAAGCACCACTTGATTCAAACTTATTAGGAACTTACTTCTCTACAACAGATACAGTTAATTTTGATATCTACGCATCTGAGGGTTACTTTAGTGTTGACGACTTAATTGGTGATACTGATGTTAGAAATATTGACGGATATGATTTATTAGACTTTAGAGCAAGAAACTATTTCCAAAAGTACAATAGAGGTACTGCGTTGAATATTTTAATAGGGATGTTGTCAAGATACGATATGTCTGTTTTTGATACAATGAAACAACTTGTACCTGCAAGAGCAGATTGGCATAAAGGGATATTAATTGAACCCCATGTTTTTGAAAGAAACAACTATAAGACACCAGACAATATAGACTTTACTCAACATCAGTTTAGTTCTAATGGTATTTCAGTAGTAAGTTCTGTAACAGGTTCATACTTGACTTATACAAGTAGTATTCCACAAAATCCATTTAATCCGTCTGTTTACAAATACACGAACATTTTAAGATTCAGTTCTTCAGGCGATTACTTTACAGATACAAATCCATATTGGGAATATTCACCAACTGGTTCTACTGTATTAGACGCAAGACTTTCATTGAGCGCATTAGAACCTAAGTATTTTTATTCTAACTCTGTTAGTGCATCTCTTGGAATTACATTCGCAAATTCTGCATCATTCCACTTTGCAAGAATTCAAGACGACAGACTAACTGGTGGTTTAGAAAATTTATTTTTTAAAGGATGTAGAATATCAAGTGATTCATTAACAACAAAATCACCAGACACACCAGATAACACGCCTGTTGTAGAAATAACAAGTGTTGACCCTGATATATTAGTAAACAATACAGATGGGTTAGAATCATCAGATGAAGTATCAGGTGGAGTAACAAAGCCAGTTATAGAAAATGATTTGTTAGATTTAGTTATGATAACAAAACCACTTGAGACAATTGAAGAACAAAATAGTGGAAAGGGTGACGCAGTTCAAGATGCAGGAATGGTATTTAGACCAATCCCATTAGGACCGCCTGTTATACCAACAGTTACTTTAGGAACAGGACAATCAAGGGTCACACAACCAAGACCTATAATTAGACCATCAGTTCCAAGGCCAGTTGTTTTAGTTCCAGACAGAGTTGGTAGACCAAGTGCGACTAGTATAGATTCAAACGCACTAAGTAGACAGATTGGATTAACACAAAGAAGACAACAAAGACCACCATCAGCGGGTGGAAACTTTAATCCGTTTTCAAATAGTGATAACCCTGTAAGAAGAAATATTAGAGAAAGTAAACCACGATTTCCAGGAGGATAATTAGGTTTATTTAAAAAAATGATTTAAAAATAAAAAAAACTATATTTATATAAGTAAAAGAGGAAACAACTATGGGATTTTTAGATAATTCATCTGTAACGGTAGACGCAATCCTTACCAAAAGAGGTAGAGAGTTGTTAGCTGAAGGCAGAGACAAGTTTTTAATAACACAATTCGCATTGGCTGATGATGAGGTTGATTACGACCTTTGGAATCCAGCACACTCGTTAGGTAGTGACTACTATGGTATCGTTATAGAAAATATGCCTGTATTAGAGGCTATAACAGATGAAAACTATCTAATGAAATACAAATTACTATCATTACCAAAAAGTACTGTTAAGTTACCATTCATTGAAGCTTCAACGACAAGTATTGTTTGTCAAGAAGAATCTATATTAGTACCGATAACAGTAACTACAAAGAATGGTGGTAATGAAAACTTAGGATATACCGCAGTTCTACTTAATAGTGATGTAGGACAGATAGCAGGGTTAGGTGCAGTACCAGGTAAACAAACTGCAGTTGTAAATATAAACACATACGCAACAGGAAAAGCACAATCGGTAACAGGGACGGCATTCCAATTCCAACCTACTACCAATCTGCCTGTAAATCAAACAACTACTACAAGAATCATTATTATAGGTAATGAGACAGGTGGTAGAACTGAGATAGATGTTACAGTAAATCCAAAAGTAGTATCTAACGCATAAAGGAGAGAAAACTATGGCATTATTTAATAGAAGTGGATTTGGCGGTGGTATCGGTGGTTTTGACTCACTTTATGGTGATTCTTATTATGGCGGTTTCGGTGGTGGACCACGAGGTGGTGGTTTATTCGGAGACTATATAGGAATCAATGGTGGTGGTTCATCCGGCGGTGGAAGAACTGTACTTACAGATGTAGGTGGTGGTTCAGGTGGTGGTAGTACATCAGTCACTAGTGTTGGAAGTGGAAACACGAGTGTAGGTGATATTACGGCAGGTGACAACAATACAGATGATACTCCAGTAATTGGAGCAGGCGCATATGATTTTGGTAGTGGAAAAGTTTATACTGCATTTACAAATGAAGATGTAGTAGAAGGTGGTACTAAAAGAATAACAAGAGGATTATGGAGTGGTAATAGTGGTGAGTTAACAGTATTCCATACTTCATCTTTTCAATCAAATACTCAAAAAGCATATTACTATGAGATATACAATGGACTTCCAAGTGTATCTACAAACGAACCTCAATTTTCAATAGCATACGGACACTACGCAGGTAGTGGTTCGGCAGGAACAAATGAAGATTCACCATCTTCAGCGATATACTCACAATTACAACAAGTATTGTTACCATCAAATCAAAAATTCTTTAGATGGAATGATACTAACCAAGATGATGTTTACGCAATTGCAATAAACAGAGCTAGATTAAAAGATAGACTTGACCCAGGAAATTGGGAATTATGTCTTTCAGGTTCTGGCGGTAATTCAATGTTAAGGTTAATTGATGATAGTGGTGATAGAGACCAATCAGGTAACTCAAGACAAACTAAATATAATATTGTAAGTGGTTCTTTACTAAATGGTATTCAAAACTCAAGTAGAATATTTGGTGAAGTTTATCCACAACATGGTATTATAGTATTAGGAGCAGCACTTCTTGATACATCAGCATCATTGGGTACTGTTAGAACTCAAGCAGATAATCAAAACCACAATAGATTGTTTACGGCAATTAGTGGAGCTGCAGCTAATTTAGGCGCAGCAAATGGATTCCAAGCTAGAAATGAAGAAGAGATAAAGTCAACATTCTATTTTGTTAGAGCTAAAAACTCAGAATATAACTTTAGTAATAACCCAACATATGTTTCAGGTTCAGAAGGAAAGATATCTCAAACTACATTTATCGGTGACCCAAAAACTTATATTACAAGTGTTGGTCTGTACAATAACGATAATGAATTATTGGCGATTGCTAAACTTTCTAAACCTATATTGAAATCTTTCTCTAACGAAATATTAGTTAAGGTAAAATTAGATTTCTAAAATGAAGATGTATGGCACAAGCGTTAAAAAGGATATTCAATCAAGGGATTACAGATTATCCCTATACTGCATATAAATCATATGAGGTAACGGATACTAACTATTCGTCCTCGTTTGAAATATCTATATTCAGAGGAATATCACCAAACGGAGTTCATGTAGAAGTATCTCAATCCAAACATCAAGGAGTTGAGTATGACAACACAATCTTAACAGGTTCAGGCGCAACAACTAAAGAATTAAATAAGATTCCTCAAAAAATTATATGGAGTACAATTGACCAGAGTTGTTTTAAAGGTGGACATGGTGGACACTTATTACATCCAACTGCATCAATAATATCTATACCACAAAATAAATTTGGATTAGGAATTAAGCCAGGTTCAGTAGTAATTACTGACCATTCTAAGTTAGCTGGCTCCGCTTCATTATTTTTAAGTGAATCAAAACATACAACTGAATGTGGTTATGTATATGATAGTACAATAGATAACACTAACTTTGTACCCAAAGAAAATTTACAATTCTATTTAGGATTTCAAGATGGGGTGGCCAACAAATTTTATAAAAGACAAGTTGAAGAAAGTCCAAAAAGAAATAATGTTAACATATCAAAAGTAAGAATAGTTAAAGGTATAACAACAACAGGTGAGGTTAGTGCAAGTGGGTACGGAGTAACCACTACTGAAGATTCTTACATATATACAAGCGCAGGTAGTAACAACTATAACTTCTTTACACCAGAAAATGATTTTGGTATTTCGTTGTGGGTAAAACTACCACCAAGTCAATCATATACAGATAGTTCAAGAAATAGTTTAATAAGAAAAAGAGACCAAAAAAGAGACCCATATAGTTACTTATCAGGAACATCTCAATTAACAAGACGAACAGATGGTCAATATCCATTTGACATTAGTGTACATAATCAATTGGCTGGTGCAAAGAATGGACAAATTGTTTTTCAATATAATGATGGAAGACGGGCTAAAGAACATTTGATGACTATAAGTTCATCTGCAAAATATAATGATAATCAATGGCATAATATTATAGTAACTCATAATAACTCATCTAACGCAGCAGCTCAAAAGTTTGACTTTTATATCGATGGTGTAAGTCAAGGAAATCTAAGAACAAATGCAAGGTTATATTTTCAAAATGAGTCAGACATTAATATAATGTGTGATAATGCTACGGCAAGTACAGGAACAAGTGGTTCTGTTGATGAGATAAGAATTTACAACAGACACTTAACACCTAGCCATGTATCTTCTTTATCAAACAATCATGTAATTAGTGGTTCTGCATATCAAACAAGAAATGTAGGATATGTTTACTATGAAAAAGGATTGATAGTAGTAACAGACCCACGACCAAAATACCAAAACGCATTTTTAGGTAGTGGTAATTTTAATTACGCAAGTAAAGGATTTGAGTTTAAATATAAATCAACAAAAGATATAAGACAACAATCTTATTTATGTGAGATTGGTAGGGGTGAATTTAATGTATCAACAAATAATACATTGAGAAAAGGTGATGGTGAGTACTCAAATGAGTTAAGAAACTTTGTGACAAGTTCAGATTTTAGACCATATATCACATCAATAGGATTATACAATGATACTGGTGATTTATTAGCAATTGGAAAATTAGGTGCACCTCTAAAAAAACGACAAGATGTCGATGTTACAATCGATGTTAGATTAGACATAGAATAGTTATGAATAAAAAAGGCAATTGGAGTCACATCCAAAAAATGAAAGGACATAAGTCCGGCCTTGAGACACGAATTGATGAACAATTAAAAGCTCAAGGTATCGATGGTGAGTATGAACAACACGAAGTATCATACACAATACCAGCAACACATCATACATACAAACCCGACTTTAAGTTACCAAATGGTATTTTTATAGAATCAAAAGGATGGTTTTTACCTGAAGATAGAAAAAAACATTTGTTGATTAAAGAGCAAAATCCTCAAATGGATTTAAGGTTTGTATTACAATCCCCAAATGGTAAAATATACAAAGGTTCTAAAACGACTTATGCAGAGTGGTGTGAAAAGAACGGATTCAAATGGGCAAAGAAAGAAATACCTCAAGAATGGATAGAAGAAAAACAAAAAGAAAATTTCTTTGATTTCTCAAAATAATTTTGTATATTTACTTAATTTTGTATTGAATGGAAGATAGATTACTTGAATTATTAGAGTCTGTTCTTGGTAAATCCAAGAGAACATCTGGTGATAATTATGCGTTTTATTCACCATTTGTAGACCATTACAAACCTAAGTTAGAAGTAAATATTAAGATTACTTCTGATGGCAGGAATCCATGGCATTGTTGGATATCGGATGAAAAGGGTAGAACAATCAAAACTCTTTTCAAGAAACTTCGTGTATCAAAACAAACTTGGGATGAGTACAATTCCATATTCAGTAGAATAAACAGATACAATACAGAATATCAGAATGATAGTGTTATGGAAGTAGTAGAACTTCCAAAAGAATTTAAACCACTATACAAACCAAGTAAATCATTTAAGTACAAACACGCATTAAATTATTTGTTGAAACGAGGTGTAAGGCCAGAAGATATTGTTAAATATAATATAGGATATTGTGAAGAGGGTGAATATGAAGATAAAATTATAATTCCATCATATGATGACCGAGGCAGACTTAACTTTTTTGTAGGTAGGTCATTTTATCAAAGTAAGTTTAAACATAAAAATCCAAAAGTATCTAAAAACATTGTAGGGTTTGACCTATTAATAAATTGGGATATTCCTTTGATTTTATGTGAAGGTGCATTTGACGCAATTGCAATTCGTAGAAATGCTATACCATTATTCGGAAAATCAATACAATCTGAATTAGAAAAGAAAATAGTTGCAAATAAAGTAAAAAAGTTGTATATTTGTTTAGATTCGGATGCTATATCTAATGCAATAGGACTATCTAAAAAGTTTATGTCCTATGGAATAGATACGCATTTAGTTGATTTAGGTGAGAAAGACCCATCTGAGATGGGATATGACGACATAAACCAAAAAATATATGATACACCACCACTTGATTTAAGAAAGTTGATGGAGTATCAGTTGTTTAGTGTATGAGAAAAATAAAATACATTGACATCGGTGTAGAAAAGATTGGTAAAATCTATCACATAGCAGATGTCCACATCAGAAACTTAAAAAGACACAAAGAATATCGTGAAGTATTTTCCCAACTTTACGGATACATTCTTGCTACAATGAGGGAAAATGACATCATCTATATTGCAGGTGATATTGTTCACGCAAAAACAGATATGTCACCTGAGGTTGTAGATTTAACACAAGAGTTTTTCTGTAAGTTAGCAGACTTACTACCAACGATTGTTATACCAGGTAATCATGACGCAAACCTAAATAACACATCAAGACTTGACGCACTTAGTCCTATCATATCAGCATTAGACCATAAAAATTTGTATTACCTAAAAGATACAGGTGGTTATGGTATTGGTGGATATACATTTATACATAAATCAATTTGGGACAAATCAGAAGGATTTCCACCTGCAAAAAGTTTTAAACAAAACAATGGTAGAATCGGTGTATTTCACGGACCAGTAGATAATATCGAAACAGAGCATGGGTTTGTAATACAGAATCAAAATGTAAAAGTATCTCACTTTGAAGACTTTGATTTAGTTTTATTAGGTGATATCCATAAACCAAATAATGAGGTGATGGGTAAATCACACATAAAATATCCTGGCTCATTGATAGTTCAAAATCATGGTGAGGCTAAATATCCTATCCATGGTATTTTAGTTTGGGATATGGAAAAACTTACAAGTGAGTTTGTTCCGATTCACAACGATTATGGATATGTAACGATTGATATTGAAAATGGTAAAATAGTTTCTGACAACCACATTCCAAAAAAACCAAGAATAAGGGTACGAGTAAAAGATACGAAAACATCTCAACTAAACAAACTAATCGCACAGATTAAAAAAGGTAAAGATGTACAAGAGTTTACTGTACAAAAAGTTTTAACTCGTAAAAGAGATGTAGAACATCAATCAATTGTTTTACAAAATGTAAGAGACACAGGATTTCAGAACAAACTTATTCAAGAGTATTTAGAAGAAACTGACCATCTTACAAAAGAACAACTTGAAGTTGTTACAAGTATAAACAACGATATAAATGATAAACTTGGTAAACATAATATTGTATCAAACTCTACATGGATTCCAAAACGATTTGAGTTTTCTAATATGTTTTCCTATGGAACTAATAATGTAATTGATTTTACAAACATGAAAGGTGCATATGGAATCTTTGCACCAAACGCAAGTGGTAAATCAACTCTATGGGATGCATTATCATTTTGTATGTTTGATAAATGTTCAAGAACAATCAGAGCAGAAGATGTATTGAATTATTCTAAAATGAACTTTGATTGTAAGTTTGAATTTGAGTTAAACAATATTGCTTACTTTATAGAAAGAAAAGCAAAGAAGAGTCCAAAAAGAGGAACAGTAAAAGTAGATGTTGATTTTTATCGTATGATTGATGGTCAAAAAGAATCATTGAATGGTGAACAACGAAGAGAGACCAATGCAATCATTCGTGAGTATATTGGAACATATGAAGATTTTGTTTTAACTGCGATGTCAACACAATCTAATAGTAGTGGGTTTATAGAAAAATCTCAAAAGGAAAGAAAAGAACTGTTAGCACAATTTTTAGATATGGATATATTCGAAGATTTATGGGCGATAGCAAGTGAAGAGATTAGAGAACTAAACACATTACTTAGAGAATATAAAAAGGAAGACTTTCCAAGTCAATTGATTGAAGCAGAACAATCCCTAACATCAATCACAGGTTCTTTAGATGAACTACAAGAAAGAAAAGATGAACTTGAATTAAAGTTAGATAATACTAACATGAAAATGGAGTTCGAAATGAGATTGTTAAAACCTGTTGAGGATATCGGTGATAAAGAAACCTTAGAATCCAAATTAAAAGAAGTTCAGATTCTTTTAGATAATCAAAACTCAGAGTGTGATTTTAACAAATTACAAATCAATGATATTGAAGCAAAGCAAAAAGATATTGAATCTAAGTTATCCAAGTTAGATATCAAAGAACTTAAAAAGAAAAATACAAAGTACGAAAGGTTAGACAAAAAATACAATAAGTTAGAGCAAGAAAGTAAAACTATTGAATTAGACTTAAAACATATGAGGTCTCACTTAGATGG
>Ga0160423_10001477_pt1 | contig 19625 bp, 18 predicted proteins | sample CRUFie14St8metaG_FD_108191 | JGI IMG/M metagenome (GOLD analysis project Ga0160423, IMG submission 108191) | Marine microbial communities from the Costa Rica Dome - CRUD Field 142mm St8 metaG | ecosystem: Environmental > Aquatic > Marine > Oceanic > Photic zone | place: Costa Rica: the Eastern... | reverse complement strand
CAAAAAACCAGCCGCGACTCCGCCCCCCCCCCCCCCCCCTTTGTCCCTCCCCCCCCCCCCCCCCCCTCTCTTTTTGGGGGAGTGTGTTGAGAAGAAAAACAACAATTTTTTTTTTTTTTTTTTTTTTTTTGCTGAGAGTTGAGACAGTGTGAACGATGTCGATGAAAAGGTTTAGTCTTTAAGGTTTAGCACAACGGTGGGGTCGTAGATGGTCCCGGAGACCACCTTCCTCCTCTTCCCGCCCCCACCACCCACGCCGCCTCCGCCCCTCCCCACCGCTCTCAGGCCCTCCACCGCCCTCACAAAGGCCCTCTCCAACGCCCTCTTCTCCGCCACCCGGAGCGCGAGGGCGGCCGCCACGCCCACATAGGTCGTCCCTCCGCCCGCAACGCAGGGCGCGTGGTTTCTCTTTAAGAAGTCCTCGTCCGATGAGGACGAAGTTGTCTCCCCGGCTTCCTCGCCACCCCCTCCCTCCAGAGGCGGGTACATCCAGAGGCGGGCCGAAAGGACCTCCATAACGACCCTGTAGAACTCAACAGCGTCGGAATCGTCCGCTGGGGGCTGGCCCGACTCATCACACCCTAATATCCTCCTGAGGTCCAGGGAGAGGGACCCGTCCGGGGCGACCTCCAGGTCCACCGGCCTCAACCCGTCCTCCCCCTCCTCGTCCTCCGAGGCCAGCTCGATCTCCCCGCCATCCTCATCCTCCTCATCAGCACCATCGCCATCCCCATCCTCCTCATCGCCATCCTCACCGTCACCATCGTCATCGCCATCCGCATCATCGCCCTCGTCGTCGCTCCGTTGCGCGAGCGAAGACCCCAGGCCCAGCGCCGCCACCGTCTCCAGGTACTCCTCCTCCCCCAGAACGCCGGCCACCACCTCCTCCGGCACGTCCACCACCGTGTGCCCGTTGTCCAGCTCCGCAAAGCCGTACTTGTGCACCAGCCCCTGGTTGCCGTGCACCCCAAAGGTGTTGAAGACCTCCCCGCCCCGGCAAACAGGCCTGGAAAATGAACGACAGAGCGTCAGTCAGGCCGCTCACTGCGGAATGGTGCGTTTCAATTGAGACCAACACTCACCGGATCAGCAACATCTCCAGGACTCCGTTGTCCTGGCTCTCCTTCTCCGCGTCCTCCTCGTCCTCGCCGTAGATCCTAACATGCTCCGCGTCCGTGCGGTGGTTGAAGAGGTCCGCAACGGGCACCATGCCGTCTCCGTGTCGGTCGTCCACCCGAAAGGCGCGGCTCGCCACCACACTCGCCGCCGCCGCGAAGTCCTCCTCCGTGGGACCCTCCCCCGCACCGGCACCCCCCTCCTCCTCGAAGAAGGGCCTCACAATCGCCTCGTAGTCCTCAGACATCAGTTGCGTGTCCTGCTTGACCTTATGCTCTAAAGAGGTGCCCCTTAGGGACTTGAGGTCGTCCTCCGGCCAAAACACGGGAAGTCCGTCCTCCCTTTGTGGAATGAGGTTGAGATAAGGTGCGAACTCGCTCTTGTCTCCCAGGAGCCTCTCGTGCATGACCGCAATGATCAGAGCGAGCGGGCCGCCGACCTCGTGCTCCTCGAGCCTGGAGGCGCACGACGCCGTCAGCCGGGTAAGGCAAGCCGACTTGGGGATCTTGGCCACCGCGACTACGTTGTTTTTCTTATCACCCTTTTCCTTTAGGTCGTCGTCTGCCTTGTTGTTCTCGCACTCGCGGCGGGCGAAGACGGCTACGTGTCTACGTCCCTTTTCCGTCCACTTTTCTCTGAGCTCTACGACGTCCTCGTTCACAAATACCCCGGCCTTGGAGAGCCACGATCGAAACGACACCATCGCATTGCTCTCCCCGACCCCCGCCATTGCCACAGCACCTGTGTTCACCCTGCTACGAATCCCGCTGCCGCTGCCCCTGCCGCTTTTTCAGCTTCTTCAAGCTGTCTCCCCGAGGTGCCCATCGTTCCCCCCAACATGTGGGCATTTTTCCCAGGAAAGGAAAGGTTTCCCGCGGTTTTTTTCCCGAGCAGACCCAGATCAAGAGAAGAGACGAGACGAGGAGAGAACGAGGCTCGAGGCGACAGAGAAAGAGTCGAGTTGGTATTTGATCTTGGTGCGCACAAGGTGTGAGCATGGCGCACAAGGTGTTGCACAAGGAAGCGCACGCCCGTTACGTCGTTTCGTTTCAGAAAGATAAAAAAGGTTACGAGTACGTGGCGAGCGAGTACCTCCGACTGAGCGGGATCTATTGGGGGACCACTGCGCTCATGTTACTCACAACAAAGGAGGAGGAAAACAAAGAGAAAGACAAGAACAACAACAACCCAACAACACAATTTGTGGACTACACAAAAGGCTTAAGTGCAGACGAGGTCGTGGCGGACGTGTTGGAGTGTAGGAACGCAGACGGCGGCTTCGCCAGCGCCCCAGGACACGACTCCCACTTGCTGTACACGCTGAGCGCGGTGCAGGTGCTGTGCAATTACGATAGGCTACACAAGGAGCTCAGTGAGGAGCAGAGGCGGGAGACGGCAAAGTGGGTTGCCTCCCTGCAGAGCGAGGAGGACGGGAGCTTCAAAGGGGACAAGTGGGGCGAGGTCGACACGAGGTTCTCTTACTGTGCGTCGTCGTGCCTGCGGCTGTTGGGGTTCGGCCCCGAGCTAGGGGACATCATCGACGTCGAAAAGGCCGTGTCCTTCGTGCTGTCGTGCCGGAACTTCGACGAGGGCTTCGGCGCCCGCCCCGGGGACGAGACCCACGCGGGCCAGGTCTTCTGCTGCGTGGGCGCGCTCGCTCTGCTGGACGCGCTGGACAGGGTGGACGCGGACCGGTTGGCTTGGTGGCTGTGCGAGAGGCAAACCGAGGGCGGGGGGCTCAACGGCCGGCCCCAGAAGAAGTGAGCGAACCGTCCCCCACGAGGATGGACCCGAGCGAACACCTCTTGCTGACAGACACGACCACCTCCCCTTTCCTCCTCTCCGCTGCGTTCTGTGCGTCCAGGCAGGACGTTTGCTACACGTGGTGGGTGCTTTCTTCCCTTAGCATGCTGGGCCGGCTACACTGGGTGGACAGGACGGCCCTCGTCGCGTTCATCTTGTCGTGCCAGGATCCCGAGGAGGGCGGGATCTCCGACAGGCCGGACGACGAGGTGGACGTCTTCCACACCTTCTTCGGCATCGCGGGGCTCTCGCTCTTGAAATACCCGGGGCTCTCCGAGGTAAACGCGAAGTACGCCATGCCGCAGCGCGTGATCGAGAAAATGGGGCTCGCGTGACAATGCTTTGATTTTTAACCACGTGATGCGCCACTCCCCCTGTCCCCTGGTCTTCTTGGGGCGCCGGCAACGCTCCGATTAGCGCCACTCCCCCTGAGATCGCCTCCTGTCGCCGCCCCTCGGACCGTCCCTCCTCCTCCTGTCGCCCCCCCTGTCCCCATTCCTGCGCCCTCCGCCTCCACCTCCGCCTCCTCCCCCGCCGCCCTGCCTGGGCTTCCCCGGGACGTAATCAGGCAGCAGCTGCCTCGCGCTCACCCTCACCTTGTTCCCGCCGTCCGCCACCTCGATCACCTTGACGTCCAGGAACCCGCCCTCCTGCACGACGTCCTCCACCGTCTCAACGCGCTGGTTGGCAAGCTCCGAGATGTGGCACAGGGCCTGCCTGCCGGGGCCGGTCTCCACGAGGCAGCCAAAGGGCAAGACCTCCACCACGGGGGCCTGCTTGTAGACGTCCCCGACGCTCGGCACTCGACACATGCTCTCGATGTGGTCGGCGCAGGCCAGGACCTGGCTCCTCTTGGGCCCGAGGATCTCGATGGTTCCCTCCGGCTTTCCCTCCACGTTGCAGTTCACGGTGGTCAGCCCAAAATCGGCAATGAGCTGCTTGACATTCTTCCCGCCGCTGCCGATGATCATGCCCAAATACGACGGATCCACCTCCATGGTGTGAATGGTGGGCGCGTGCTCAGAGACCTCCAGCCTTGGGGGTGGGTCGCACCTCGTCATCTCGCTCAGGATGTGGCCCCTAGCCTCCTCCGCCTTGGCCAGCGCGTCGCGCATGATGTCCACGGTGATGCCCTCCACCTTGATGTCCATCTGGTCCGATCGAGGGGAGGGGCGGTGGAAAGGAAGGCGGGTCAGTCCGTTGTTTGCCATCTTGCGATACATCTCTCTCTCTCTCTCTCTCTCTCTCTGCATTCAAAGTGACGCACCTGCACGGCGGAGATGTTGTGCGCGTCCCCCGCCACCTTGAAGTCCATGTCCCCCAGTGCGTCCTCGTTTCCCAAGATGTCCGACAAGATGGCGTAGCTGCCGTCCTCTTGGTTAAGGATCAGTCCCATCGCCACGCCCGCGACATCCGTCTTGAGCGGCACCCCAGCGTCCCTCAGCGCCAGGTTTCCCCCGCAGACAGACGCCATGGAGCTTGACCCGTTGCTCTCGGTGATGGTGCTTTCCACCCTCACGGTGTACGGGAAGTCGTCCTGCTCGGGGATGACGGGGAGCAGGGCCCTCTCGGCGAGCTCGCCGTGGCCCAGCTCCCTCCTGCCTGGGGCCCCGACCCTCCCGGTCTCCCCCACCGAGGATGGTGGAAAGAAGTACTGGAGGTAGAAGCGCTTCATTTCATTGTCGGTCTTGCTCTGCACGTTGTCCAGCTTCTGGGCGCTCTTGTCGTCCCCGAGGGTTACGACGGCCAGGGCCTGGGTCTGACGCACGAAAAGGGAGGGGAGGGGAGGGGAGGGCAAGCGTGTTGTCAGGAAAAGGCTGCGGTTGTTGAGATGAATGTTGAGGGCGCTAGTGTCCCGGTTCCTACCTCTCCCCTGGTGAAGAGTGCGCTCCCGTGGGTCCTGGGCAGCACGCTCGCCCTGGAGGTGATCGGCCTCACGTCGTCCAATCCCCTTCCGTCGATTCTCATGCCTTCCTCCACCACCATCTTCCTCACCACGTCGGACATGAGCTGCTTGAACACGGCATTGTAATGCCTCTGCGTTTGGCAGATCGCGTCCTCGCCCTCCGCGTACCGCAGCCTCAGCTGCTCCTTGAGCTCCGTCAGCTTCTCCGCCCTCTCCTGCTTCTTCCTAACGCTGATTGCCGCCCTGATCTCCCCCTCCTCCCTGCCCATGATCTCCGAGACCGCGCTGTCCACGTCCGATGCCTGCTTTGAGACTTCCCTCTTGGGCTTGCCCACCTCCTCGGCCCACGACTCGATCTGGCGGCACATCGAGCGGACCGCCTCGTGCCCGAGCTCGACCGCCTCGAGCACCACCTCCGAGGGCACGAGGTCCGCGCTCCCCTCGATCATCAGCACGCCGTGCTGGGTGCCCGCCACCATCAGGTCCAGGTCGCCCTGCTCCAAATCCCCCGCCGTCGGGTTGACGACTAGCTCGCCCTCCACCCTAGCGACCCGGACTCCGCAGACCGGGGCACTGAGCGGGATGTCGCTCACCGAGAGCGCCGCGCCCGCCGCGGTGATGGCCAGGGGCTCAGGCTTGACCTCGCCGTCGTACGAGAGTAGCCAGGAGATGACCTGGGTGTCACGCTGCCAGTTCTTCCGGAACATTGGCCTGATCGGCCTGTCCACCAGCCTGCTCACCAACACGTCGGCGTCCCTGGGCCTGCCGTCCCTCTTGAGGTAGCCGCCAGCAGTCCTGCCCGCGGCAGAAAAGCGCTCCTGGTACACCACGGTGAGTGGGACCATCCCGCCCATCTGCTGGCCGTCGCCGGCACCCTCCTCGAAGGCATCGGGGTCGCCCTCGGCGCAAGCAGTGCAGTACACCACGGTCTCTCCGCTCGTCACGGTCACGGCACCCCCAGCCTGCCTGCCGATCTCCCCGGTCTCCAGGGTGATTTGGGCGGACGCCCCGCGAGCGCCGGGAACCTCGAGGACGAGGCGGCGCGCGACCGGAACGTTCGCGTCGACGCCCTCCGCCGCGGCGCTCCTGCACCTCACCGCGCGGCCCAAGACGCTTTGCTGGACCTCGATGGCGCCCGAATTGGTATTTGGCAAGTGTTGCCTGTTGTGTATCGCGGACCTGCGTTCCGCGCAAGAAGGCATGCCTCGTTGGCATGTTCTCGATGTTCTCGATGTTCTCGACGTCAACCTCCTCTCGGCCCGAGCTGTCGTTTTGTTCGTGTGGCGCACCGCCCTCCCCGCCCTACACAAGCCAGTCATCTTGCCACTTGGCGAAATACTCCTCTACCCACCCGCCCCGTCCCGCCCTTTTCGGGGGCCGCGACAACCAAAGAATACCAATCAATCAATCGATCAATCAATTGACTCGACTCGACTGGTCTTTCTCTTTCTTTCTTTCTTTCTTTCTCGTCTCTCTCTTCCGCCTCCTCCGTCCAAGCGATGTCTGTGCTGTGTGCGCTGGTGATGGTGGTGCTCCTGCCGCTTTCTCTTGGGTTTTATCCGGTTGTCGTGATTTTGGCCTCAACACCAGCCTTGACGTGGACACTCATATGGGATTTCAGCCTCATCGGGAAGAACAAAAAAAGGAGCCTTCACCCAGGCCAGAGTCGGCGGGCGGGGGGAGTAGGTAGGGTAGAGGAGGAGTCATCCATCATCATGGTGGCCTTGGGGAGAACGACGATGAGTATGAGGGGTAAGAGAATAATTCAAGGGTCAAGACCTCAACTGTCGCAGTCCTCCTCCTCCTCCTCCTCGAGAGGACTTGGGGGGAAAAGACGTCCAGGAAAAGTCCAGGCGAGACAAACAGTGGCGCGAAGGGCAACTAGTTCCAGGGACCAGGACAACCAACAAGACCAAGAGCAGGGGTTCTCCCTGGACTTCAACGAGGAGGTGCTGGAGGAGAGGAGGGAGAGGCAGAGGCAGTCCAGGCAGATCCTGGAGGAGGGGGACCAGGACACAAAACCAAACGACGCGGGAGCCTCGACCACCACGACGACGACGACGACGACGACCGCGGAGCAGGAGGGAGGAGTCGAAGAGGCCGGCGACGAGCTCTTCGACGACGATGAGCGCGGTGACGCGGTGTCCACCGCCACCACAGCGGTGATGGCGGATTCTCCTGCGGCACGGGGCGCCTCCTCCCTCACCCAGGAGACCTCCGTCGCCACCACGGTCGCCGGGCTCCTGGTCTTGGCCCTCGGCGTCGCCGGCTTTGTCAAGCGGCGCGAAATCGTCGCGAAGGTAGGGTCCCTGCTGGGCGTGTCCGCGGGCGACTCCTCGTCCTCAACTTCCTCGGGCGAGAGCACCATGGCCGACAAGGACAAGGAGAAGGAGGAGCGGAGGTGGAGGCAGGAGGCCCGGGGCCGGCTGAACGAGATGTGCGCAGAGCTGAAGAACTACCCTAACGTGGACCTGTCCTCCCGCAACTTGAGGTCAGAGGGGTGCGCGTACATCTCGGCCGCCCTGGCCTTCAACGACGTGTGCGAGGTCGTGGATATGAGCAAGAACGGCATCGGCACGGACGGCATCCTGGCGCTGTGCGAGGCCCTGGAGAACAACCTCGTGCTGGCCGAGATCAACCTGGAGGGCAACGCGGTGGGGGACGAGGGGGCCTCCGGCTTGGCGGACCTCCTCAGGACCAGGCAGAACATCACCTCGATCAACCTGAACGGCAACAACATCGCGGACGACGGCGCCAAGTCCATCGCGGAGATGCTTAAGTTCAACACGGAGCTCGCCAAGATCGACTTGGGGAACAACGTAGTGGACTACGACGGGGCGGTCGCTCTTGCGGAGGGAGTGAAGGCCAACTCGAGCCTGCGCGTCCTGAACCTGAGCGGAAACTACCTCGGCGCATTGGGCGCCAAGGCCCTGAGCGAGGGCCTGCGGGAGAACCGCACGCTGGAGGAGCTCTACGTCAGCGGAAACGACATTGGGGACGAGGGCGCGGAGCAGATCATGAGCTCCCTCGTCAAGGGCAAGGTGCCGCTCAAGAAGCTGGACCTGAGCAATTCGGCGGTGTCGAGGGCCGGGATCGGGTCGCTGTGCGAGTACCTCTCCCGGGAGGACTGCGGGCTTGAGTGGCTGTCGCTGTACATGAATGACGTTGGGGTGGAGGGCGCCGTGGACCTTGCCGAGGCGATCAGGAAGAACTCGTCTCTCGAGCACCTGGACATCGGCGGGAACAACATCGGCGGCGAGGGCGTGAAGCAGATCGCGGAGGCCGTCAAGGAGAACGCCAAGATCACCACGCTGGAGATGGGGTACAACCCGCTGAGCACGGAGGGCGCCACGATATTGGCAGAGCAGATCAAGTTTGACTCCAAGATCACCACGCTGAGGCTCGGGTGGTGCAAGCTGGGGGCGGACGGAGGCCAGGCCATCGCGGACGCGCTCAGGTTTAACGAGACCCTGGGCACCCTGGACCTGAGGGGAAACACGCTTGGTGACAAGGGCGTTGGGGCGATCTCACAGTCCCTGAAGATTGTGGGGCTGGAGGGCCTGGAGAGGCTGGACCTTGGTTACAACGAGATCAAGGACGATGGCGCGTTCGCGCTCGCGCAGGCGATGAAGGCCAACCCGGAGGGCGCCGCCGCGAGCATCAACATGAGCAACAACTACATCACCAAGTTTGGGAAGACGGCGCTCGAGGAGGCGGCCTCCATGGTCAACGAGTTCACCGGGAAGGAGGTCTCCATTACGTACTAGGTATGTTAACCGGATAGAGATGAAAAAAAACGTTGTTATATTAAAATTTTCAACTCGAAACGCAGTCTCAGAGCTTGGACCTCACGAAGGTAGAGGGCATGTCCCTCTCCTGGGGCCCCACGTAATGAGAGCTCGGCCTGATGATCTTGTTGGCACTTCTCTGCTCCACGATGTGAGCCACCCAACCCGAGGTCCTCGCCACGACGAAGAGCGGGGTGAACAGGTAGGTCGGGATGCCGCACTGGTGGTAGGCGCTCGCGGCGTAGAAGTCGGCATTGGCATACATCCCCTTCCTCTCCTCCATCAGCTTCTCCACGTGCTCGCTGATGGCGTACAGCGCCGGCTTGCCCTCGGGCCTCTTGCTCAGCTCCCTGCTCAGGTCCTTGAACACGGCGTTCCTGGGGTCGCCGTTCTTGTAGATCCTGTGGCCGAACCCCATGATCACCTCCTTGTTCTTCAGCTTCTGGTCCACCATCTGCTGCCCCTCTTGGGTGTCCTTGAGCGGCTCCAGCAAGTGCATCACCGCCTCGTTCGCACCGCCGTGAAGGTTTCCCCTCAGCGTTCCGATGGCCGTGGCGATGCACGAGTAGGCGTCCGACATGGTCGAGGCGGTGACCCTGGAGGCGAAGGTGGAGGCCGCGAAGTCGTGCTCGGCGTACAGGATGTACGAGGTGTCCACCACCTTGTTGTGGAGGGGGTCGGGCTTCTCGCTCTGCCTGAACAGCAGCTTCAGGAAAACCTGGGACAGGGAGTCGTCGTCCTCCAGGAAGGAGTCCACGTCCAGCCTGACGCCGCTGACGTGGTAGTGGTACCAGTACAAGATCATGGGCCCGAAGGAGCCGGTGAGCCTCTCCGCGATGCGGAGCAGAGGCTCGTGGTCCTTGGTCATCTTCACGTTGTCGACCTCCTCGGGCTCCAAGGTTCCCAGGACGGAGCAACCAGTGCGCAGGACGTCCATGGGGTGAGCGGTGGCGGGGAGCTGCTCCAGCGCGACCTTGAGCTCGTTTGGAAGGTGCCTGGCCTTCACGAGCCTCTGTTTCAGGGCTCCGAGCTCCGAGGCGGAAGGGAGGTGTCCGCGCATCAGTAGGAACATAACCTCCTCAAAGGAGCACTCTTTGGCCAAGTCCTCGATCCTATACCCGCGGTACGTCAACCCGATGTCCTTCTTTCCCACCGTGCTCACGGCGCTCTTGTCGGCCAAGACGCCCACAAGACCCTTCCTAATATCCGATTCACTCATGGTGGTCAGGTGGTGGTGCCAGGTTGGGGTCAAACACGCGCGGAGACACAAAGAAGAAGTTGAAGTACAAGAACCAAACGGGCTACTCAATGTACACTCCTTTGGCTTGAGTGTATGCAGGTGCTTGGTTGACTTTGTTGTTGACTTAGGTGTGGACGTAAGTAGTTTTCCGAGGCTCGATCCAAAGGCTCTCAGCGCTCTCATGGCTTGGGGGGCGCCGGCACACGTACGTGAATATCTTGCTTTTTCGCGTTGCCACCTGGGACGCCGACAGCACGAATCGAATCGGAAATCCCCTCCTTCAGAACCACCAGGAAGGAAGGAGAATGGGGAGAAATCCACTTTTCCAAGAAAAAGCGCCATTGGGAGGATGAATTTTGGATTGATGACCATCTTCAGGGTCTCAAAAACGTACAGAAACATAACGACAGGAAACCTATCCACGCCCCACACGCCCCACACACACTCTCTCTGAAGCCGATTCGCCCTCCTCGGCCGACAGCGTCAGCCCTTCCCTCCCAGGCCGACATCCAGCTCCCTGAACCGCCTGGCGGCCTCGTCCCTCCTTTCCTTCAGGCCATAGTGGTCGCACGCAAGGGCCTCCACGTAGGCGCACTCTCTCAGCATCACCCTGTGGCCCACCTGGGCGAACAGGTCGGCTGCGGAGTCGAGCTCCGTCAGGGACTCCGCTGCCGCGCCCTCGCCGCCCTGGTGGATGATGCACCGGGCCAGCAGCAGCCTCGCCCTGCCCCTGGTCACCGCGCCGCACTTGGCGGCAAAGCCCGGCATCTCCCTCCGGAGCAGGTCCACCGCCCTCCTCACCATCCGCCCGCCCTGACACTTGTACGTCCTGGCCAGGACGAGGGTGGCCTCAAGGTGGAGGGGTTCCCACCCGCAGCTTTCGGACTGGTGCCTCGCGGACAGGACATACCTCGCGGCGCCGGCGTGGTCACCGCAAGTGAGGCGGCACCTCGCGCTCAGCAGCAGAAACTCTAGGGCGGTCCTGCCCAGCCCGGACCGGTAGCACACCTCGAAACCCTCGTCCGAGCACCCGATGGCGCCCTCGAGGTCCCCGCACCGCAGCAGGGCCTCCCCCTCCAGCAGCTTGGCCTCCGCATAGGTCGCGACGTCAAAGGCATCAGTGGAGGAGGCCAGCAGCGCATAGGTCGAGGCGGCCCTCAGGCACGAGGCGTGGTCCCCAACGTGCTCCGCCCGCCAGAACTCCACGCCCAGCTCCGTCCTGCGCTGCCTCTTGGTCTTCATCCCAGCGTGGGCCGTGGCCGGCGAAGGGCAAAGCTCGAGCAGAGACCGGCCGGCGGCCTCGGGGCCCCGCTCCTCGAGGTCGTGGGCGACCAGTATGGCGACGGCCGCGTCCCTGGTGGCCTCCGACCCGCCGTAGCCGGCCTGGAGGACCTTGCGCGCCAGCGAGGCGGCGTAATCCCTGCGCAAAGAGATAAAGAGAGAGAGAGAGAGAGAGAGAGATGCGCCGGGTGGCGTCAGCTTCTGTCGTCGTTCTCCGTGGTTTGAGCGCCCAAGCTCACCTGCAGCCCTTGTCCTGCCACCTGGCGACCCTCAGCAGCTCCAGGCTGGCGGCGAGCTCCTCCACCAGGCCCCTCGCGCTCCCGGCCCCCGCCCTGAGCATCTCGCTCCCCCCCGCCGCCACCGGGTACAGAGAGAGCCGCGGGCAAGGCTCCAGCCCCAGATCCTCCAGTGCCGCGTCGCCCGCGTCCGTCTCAGCACTCTCGTTGCCCACGACGTGGGCGATCCTCCCCACTAGGTCAGCGACGGCGTCCACCGTTTTGGTGGCGTCCCCCTCCTCCAGCGCGATTCTCGCCATCTCCACCAGAGCGAAGCACTCAAGGTGCGGCAGCCTCAGGTCCCTGCTCCTGCGGAGGCAGTGCCTGAGCAGATCCCTCAGCCTCCTGGCGTTGGCATCGCCCACGCAGTGGTTGTGCCCGGCGTCCCTCCCCCTCTTGGGCCTCGTGCAGCTCTCAAACCTGTACTCTGGAGAGGACAGCACCCGGCACATAAGCGCCAGCGAGTGAGCGAGGCACACGTGATTTGTGTTCTGCTGGCTGGACCTGAGCGTCTCCTCCAGGGCCTTGGCGGCCTCGCCGTACTGGCCGAACTGGACGTGGACCTGGGCCATCTCCAGCGTGGCGTGCTCAAAATTTCCAAGCCTGTGGTCCCCCCCGCGCAACCCCGGGTGCCTGCCGGCGCTACAATCAAAGTAAGCGTGGAGGGAGGACAAGGCCGAGTAGTAGTCCCTACGCTTGGCGTCGCGAAGAAACCTGTCCAGCAGGGCGGGCTCGGACCTCGCTCCGGCCCCCTTCCCACCTGCACCTCCTGCCGTGGCGCTTTCGGCGACCTCCCCGGCCCTGAAGGACTCACAGCGCCTCAGCAGCCTGCCCACGCCCTCGAAGGAGAGCAGCTCGAAGGCAGCGCATCGCTCTCGCAGGTACACACCCAGCATGGAGTTGGGCTCCACCACCCCGCCGCCCTGCCCCGCCCCTCCCCCCGCCAAGTCGTGCGCCCTGGCAAAGAACATCACCAAGTCGTCGGGGGTCTCGAGTGAATTGAGAAAAAAGTCCAGGGCGCCGCAGAGCTCCTCGGCCTCGTCCGGGTGGGACATGAGGGCATCTCTCAGGCCACGCTTCAGGTCCTCGAACGACGAGCCCTGGTGGTGGATAGGGGTAGACCGCTTGGAGACCCCTTGGACAAGAAAGTCACAAAGCCCGTCGACCGCTTCGGTCGGTAGTGGGAGTCCAAGGGAAAGCGCAGCAGCCTGTCCCCTGGGTAAGCTCCCGATGATCTCATCGCACTTCTCGCACATCTCCCCCGCCCTTAAGTCCTCCTCCACCGCTAAGTGTTGTACGCACAGGGCGTTCTGGTGGCAGTACACAAGAGCCAAAGCGCACAAGGCGCACCCGTGTGGGTCAATAGAAACGGAGTCCTCCTGGTTTTTTGGACCCAGACCGAGGCCACGATCATGATCCTGGGCCAGGTCGGTGGGGCCGGACCAGTCCCCACTGGAACCCAGACCGTTACCCACCGCCACCGCGTCCCCCATGACGCCTCCCCTCCCACTCTGGCTCTGCTGCCTGGGCTGGCTGCCTCCTGTGTTTGGGTTTGAGGAGGGCGGGAAACCGGGAAACTGGATTGATTTTCCCGGGGAGTTGTTCTGGATGGACCAGGAGGATCTTGGTGGCAGGTGTGCGTGCTTAGCGAATCCAAAGGAGGCGAGGATGATGACCATGGTTGCACAGCGAGCGAGGAGGGGGGTCGTGGGAGTGGGGAACAAGGGATCTTTGGTGCGGGCGGGACGGTCGCCTGGCGACGAGGCCGCGGGAACCAGGAGGGTCAGCCGGTACGCTCCCAACAACAACACGGGGAGGACCCGGGTCCCCCTCACCGTCGTGGCGAGGTCGGGCGAGGACCCGGAGCCGAGCACGACAAAGGAGGAGGAGGCCCCCTTGTGGGTGAGGAGGGAGCAGGAGAAGGAGCTCAGGGAGAAGAACCAGGAGGGCAAGCTGCCTTTCGGCGTCTACCTCCTGGCCTCGGCCATCATCGCCATCGCTGCGGTACGTCACGACGCCAGGAACCCAACTTTATCTTCTGCTCGCCAATCGTCGGCATTCCGCTTACTGACCCTCTCTCCACCACCATCTCGACACATATTTTTTTATCGCGCTCCGTTTTCACTCTCCCTCCCCTCCGACCAGATCGCCTCGATCTTCGAGTACACGTACCAGAACCCCATCTTCAGCGTGGTGCCTCCCACGAGCTTTTTGTACAAGCCCATCCTCGGGATATTCGTGTTCACGGGTCTGCCGTTGAGCGCCTACCTGTTCTATGAGGCCATCAAGTCCGCGAACGAGCTCTCGGAGTCCATGGACAAGCAGGACGGCGTGTGATGGAGCGGAGCCTCCGCCGAGGACGATGACGAAAAGAAACGAAAGCCTATAGAGTCACACTTGAAGGGCCTTGTCATGTATTACACGTTGGGCCCACGGCACGACCATTCCGTTCAGTTGAGCACGAGCCCGACGAGAATTCCCCACGCGAACCCCGCCAGCACCTGGGTCTTGGAGTGTCCCAGCACCTCCTTGAGCTTAGTCCCCCTGAGCTCCTCCAGCCAGTCGGTTTGCTCCACCACCTTGTTCAGGATCTGGGCGTGCTTCCCGGCCTGCAGTCTGACGTTTGCCGCGTCGTACATCACGATGGCGCTGAAGCCGAAGCAGATGGCGAATATGGACGAGCCGAGGCCGTGAATCACCCCCACCGCGGTGGTGAAGGACATGCAGAGCGAGGAGTGGGAGGAGGGCATCCCGCCAGAGTCGAAGAGTGGTTGCCACGACAGCCTCCTCGTCGTCAGGTAGGAGGTGAGAACCTTTCATGAAGAGGAACGGAAGACACAAGTCAGTGAACAGCTTTCATTTCATTTCGCAAACAGGAAACCTGGAAACCGGCTCGGGGTCGCTCACCTTGAGAACCTGTGCGGAGAACCAACCAATAAACCCGGTCCTGAAGATGGGGTTGCACCAGAGCTGCTGGGGTATGGAGGTGGCGCCGCCCGCGATGGGGACCGCTGCGGTTGCGACACCGGGAGCCCCGCGACACCGTCCACGCTCCTCCGACACGCCCCCGCGGGGGTCACCACGGCGAACCGAAACCCCCCTGCCGGCCGCGAAGGTCGGCCTCGCGTCGAGGGCATCGACGCGCCGCGGCGTCCTCGGCGACCGTCCGCCCGCCGCTCCCCGGTGCGCTCCCCTCGACCCCAGGGCCCCCGGCCTGGCCCTCGCGGTCACGCCGATCATCACACGCCGATCCTCCTGCCTTATCCTCGCAGGGCTCGGGCTTTTTTGTCCCCAACCAATTCTGTTATGGAATGACGTTCTGCAGAACAGCGGCATCTGAGAAGAATGAGTGATGGAAGATGAATTATGATGAAACAAAATCAATGGATCCTCCGCTCAGGCGCCCAGGACAGGCTCCAGGCCCAGCTCCCTGCCGATGGCCCTGATGATCCTGACCGAGGAGGCTTCCCTTCCAAACTCCAGGGCGTTGAGCGCGACCGCCACCGCCACGCCCTTGGCGGGAATGTAGATGCCCGCGCTCCCGCCAAAGCCAAGGTGGCCCACCGCGGGCACCTCCTCGCGCGTTTTCAGGTCCCTGAAAGTGAAGACCTGGAGCCCCAGGCCGTGCCTCCTGGACATGGAGCTGTTCTCCTGCGATGAAGCTCCCGCCTTGGCCGCACTATCCAAGATGGTGTGCAGGGAGGATTCCTCCAAAATCCCGCCGCCGCCGAAGGTCCCGCTCAGCAGCCGGCACAGGCCCTCAGCCGACATGTGCGAGTTGGCCGAAGGGATGCTTGCCTTCCGGAGGGAGGGCAAGTTGAAGACCGTGGGGTTTGCAAACCCAGGCCCCTGCGGCGTCACCACGGTCCCGGTCTGCCGCATCTGAATTGGGTTGGACACCGAGGCAATTCTGGACCCCTTGCCCTGGCGCAGCACCGACTCAGGGACGCCGTCAACAAAGACGGAGTCCTCCAGCCCGAGGGGCAACAGGAACTCCGACCTCAAAAAGTCCTGCATGGTTCTGCCGGTGATGCCGCGCACGAGGCCACCCACCACCCAGCAGTACGAGATGGCGTGGTAAGCGAACTTGCCTACCATCTCGTCTGGCTCGCACGCCGCCACATAGTCCACCATCTCAGAAAAGTCCAAGATGGGACTCACAGACTTCCTGAGGGATGGCATGCTTTGGCTGAGGCCGGCCCTGTGCCCGAGAAGATCACCCACGGTGACGCCCTCCTTGCCGCCCTGCGCGAACTCGGGCCAGTGGCGGCACACGGGGTCATCCAGAGCGCACTCCCCCCTCTGCACCAGGAGGTGGACCGACGCGGCAAGCAGTGATTTGGTCGCCGAGAAGACGTTGAACACGGTGTCCTGCGTCACGGGCCTCGGGTTGGTGTCGCTCAGCGTCCCAGCCGCCACATTCGCAAGGACCTCCCCGCCTCTCATCACCGAGCACTGGATCCCCGTGACCCTGCCCTCTCTCGACAGGGCCTCCACCTCGGACCTGACCGCCTGCTCCATGCGCGTCCCCACGCCAACCCCGGGGTAGAACAGGCCCGCGGCGCGCTCCGGCTCCGGGACGCCCTCCCTCACCGTGCCCACCGCCTCAGAGGCCATCACCTGGAGATACCTGCAGTCGATAACAGCCGAATGAAGAATGGAGATTTGCTGGTCAGATGAAATCTTTGCGATCGCAATTTCACGTTTCACTCACGGGAACTCGAGGTCCAGCGAGGAGCAAAGGCCCTTGAGCAGCCCCGTGACCCTGAGGAAGAAGACGAGTTCTGAGGGCCAAGCATCCACCGGCTTCTTGGGCTTCGCCGCCGCCGCGGTCCTCCTCCCAGCCCTCTCCTCCTCCTGCTCCTCCTCCTCCTCTCGTTTTCTCCTCTCCCTGATCGCCGCGCGCCTCTCCTTCAGCCGGCTCTTGGGCGTGGGCGAGAAAAGCATCCTCATCGCGTTCATGTCCCGGAAGGGATCCTTGGCGCCGTCGTTGATTAGCAGGCCCATCTCGACAAAGGAGTTGGCGAGCTCGTCCAAATTCAAGGAGTAGGATGAGTACACGCACTTTGAGAAAGCACGCTTCATCTCCTCGCTTGGAAAGGTCTTGACGAGGCCAAAGTCCAAAAGAACAGGAACAGACGCGTCGCCGTCCTCCTCGGCGGTGCTCACGAGGATGTTCCCCGGGTGGGGGTCTGCGTGGTAGAACCCGTCCACGTGGATCTGCCTTGCGAAGCACGACACGAGCCGGCGCATGAAGAGGTCCTTGTCCACCCCAGCCTCGTCCATCCTACGTGTGTCCTTTGGCGAGAAACCCTCGCAGAACTCCATGCAAAGCACCCCCCTTGTGGACCCTCCGTCCTGCTCGACCGGCAGGGGGATCTTCACCCTCACCCCCGCCTCCCTCATCCTCGCCTCGCAGAACCTCAGGTTCTCGGCCTCCCTCCTCAGGTCGAGCTCCATTTTGACCGCCGGCGCCCACTCCTCGACGATCTTTCTGTAGTCCTGGTCCGGCTCGAAGTACGCCAGCGCCCTGGTCAGCACCCTCAGGTTCTGCAGATCTTGCCGCATCCGACGCCTGATCCCCCGGTGCATCACCTTGAGGGCGACCTTGCGGCCGTCCTTCAGCGCGGCGACGTGGACCTGCGCGATGGAAGCCGTGCTCAGAGGGCTTTCATCCACGTTTGAGAATCGGCTCCGCCAGTCGGAGCCGAGCTCGTTGGCCAGCGTAGACTCGACCTCGGACCAAGGCCTGGCCGGCACCGAGTCCTGGAGCTCGGAGAGGGCGGACACGTACTCAAACGGAACGATGTCCGGCCTCGACGAGATGAACTGGCCTGCCTTGATCCACAGCCCGCGCAGGGAGACGATCTGCTCGAGCAGGAGGGAGGCGTTCCTGCCGTGACAAGCGCGCCAGATTCCGTCCACCTCTGGATGGTCGTCTGCGTTTGGGTCGAGTGGGTCGAGCCCGAGCTCCCGCTTCCTCTTTTCGGCTGACTTCCGGCACTTGCGGTAGTCTAGCCACACCAGCAGGGCCAGCCGGTACACCTTGTACGCCCGCAGGACGGACGAGAGAAGACCGGTCCTCTCCTCCGCCATGACGGTTGAACCCACCACCGACGTGGAGGCCTGGGGTCCTGAGAGGGGCTCGGTGGTGCCGCTGGCGCTCCTTGCGCTCCTCGTGTTCTCGCGCCTCGCACCCGATGCCGGCCGGAGCACAGCCTTGGGTCTCGAGGCTTGCCTTCCCCTCCCGCACAGCCCCGCGGCCCTCTGCCTCAGGCCCATCATCCCGCTGCCCGACCCGATCTTTGTTCTGTTCCTAGGCGCCCTCGTGGCCTCAAAGGGGAGATCTTGCTCCAGATCCAGACCTCACAAGTGAAAGAGGAAAAATCCACAACGCGCTCGGGAGGGAACGAGACGAATCGATCAGGGGGGGGAGGCAGAGGTGTGTGCTACGACTGTGGTGAGTGTGTGCACTTTGTGAGCAACTGTCCTCACCCGAAGAAGAGACGGCGGTGAAGGCTTCTGTGGTACAAACGCAAGTGTACACTTTAGTAAATTTAAAAGAGATTTAAAAAGCGCATCGTCGTCACTGCGACCTCCTCTTCTCCCGAATGTACCATGCCACGCCGAGGAGGGTTGTGGCGTACCCAGCAGCAGCTGTTGGATTCACAAAATCTCCAAAGATGAGCATGCTGCATATGACGTTGAGAACTCCCTTTGTGTTCCCAATGACCTGGAACGTCAGGGCCGAGGAGTGCTGAATAAGAACAAACTGGGAGTAGTTGGCACAGTACGCCGACATGGGGTTGACGACCAGTAGAGCCGCGAGCTGCCAAAACGAGTATCCGGATGACTCATCTGATCTTAGCCAGGCCAGCAGCCCGCGCCCCTCAACGGCGAGGGCCAGGGCCAAGAGGATCACCGCGGCGTCAGTGGCCATATAACGCAGCAGGTTGGGGCTCGAAAGCTTCTCCTCCCCCTGAAGGAGGTGCCCCTGCCACACGGTTTTAAGCCCCCGGAAGAAGGTGGCCGCCAGGAGCAGCACAAGCCCGATGACCGTAAAACCCTTGCCACCACTCGCCTTCCCGTAAGTGCTGAGGAAGCCACCTCCGACAATGACGACGCAGGAGGCGTACACGCGGTTACTGTAGAGTGTACCAAAGAACACAAAGCCCAGAATGCACACAAAGATTGGTGTAGTGGCGCCCACCATCTCCATGTACGAGACGTCGATGAACCGCAGTGACCAGTTGCCACAGATGAGACTGACGGCGAACTGGATTGCGAGCCACCTAATGCTCCGCCGCTGCTTCTCGGAGGCCACCGCCTGCTTCTCGAAGGCCTGGAGAACGTCAATGATGAGGCTTGAGAAGAGCACTATGGTCGTCATGTGCATGCAGGTCAGGGTAATCGGAAAGTTGAACCCCATGTGAGACACAAGCTGCTTGTTCGTCAAGATGACGAAGCTATTCGACGAGTAGTACACGATGACCATGCCGAGGAACTGTGAAGAGCGATTTCCGTCAGCGTCTTCAAAGCGCTCCCTAGATCCCAACCCTCCCCCTGGCGGGGTTTGGTTCTTCCTCGCGCGTGAGGCGACCCGCACTTACCTTGAGGATTTCCTGGCCTTTCCTGGCCGGGCCAGGCCGTGGGTCCCCGCCCTCCGGGTACTTCTGACTTGGGCCCGGCCCCACGGCGAGCCTCACCGCATCGTCCGCGACCGGCACCCGCCTGTCCTTCATCGCGCCGCGGGCGTCTTGATTAGGTTCGAGTGATTTTGCCTAGCTTCCTCCCCCGCCCGCTCTCATGCCGCCACCATGCCCGCAAGGTAACGGCGGTGCTGACCTCGTCCGAATCAGTGGTTTTTGTATTTAGATTCGTGAGATCTCCCATAATTAAGGTGTGGCCGAGGGTAACGCATTCATTTCCGGCGTTCCTTGTTTTTTTATTTTTCGGAAAGCGCTCGCGGCATCGCACGCGGTCGCTTGCGTGTCAGCGCCCCGCCGTGCTTCGGTACCCTTAGGGCACTTGGGACCAGAGCGCGGAAGGCGAAGCATCATCAACCATCCATCCATCAACACACAGTGGACCTGAATCGAAACGCGCTGAAGCTTGTTGGCGGTGTCAAGGGAAGAAGGGAATGGAGGTTCAGTAGAGGATGTTGCTGCGGTCACTACGCAAGGCGCGCAAGGGGCGCAAGGGCGGGCAGAGAATAT
>Ga0160423_10001476_pt1 | contig 19631 bp, 27 predicted proteins | sample CRUFie14St8metaG_FD_108191 | JGI IMG/M metagenome (GOLD analysis project Ga0160423, IMG submission 108191) | Marine microbial communities from the Costa Rica Dome - CRUD Field 142mm St8 metaG | ecosystem: Environmental > Aquatic > Marine > Oceanic > Photic zone | place: Costa Rica: the Eastern... | reverse complement strand
TCCTGCAGAGGAGAGTGAAAATGAGATAATTGAAGAACCTAACATAGTAATTTCTGAGTTTATAGCAGATAGAATCTCTGTAATCTGATCCTGAGAAAATAGATTAAACTTATTATCACTAGAGCTAAGAAGCAAGTCCTTTCCGCGTTCTAACATCGATGGTAATGATTTAATAAAAAGTGAAATCTGATTTAGCATTAAAGGTACAAGAATTATAACAGTTACAAAGGACAGAATTAAAAAAGATATGTATACAGACAACACTGCACTAGTTCGCTGAAAATTATATTTTTCTGAGAATGATTTCACTATACCCTCTAACATATAAGCTAAAATTATTGCTACAAGAATTGGAACAACGGTTGCAAGTAAGATGTATGTTATGAGTGTAATAAACAAAACAAGTAGTGCAAGCGCTACTTGATTTGGGTCAGTCAGATGAGTATCGTACCAGTCCTTGAAAAATTTTAACATCAAATGTATTAGTGATTAATTAGCTTTATATATAATAACCATATTCATGTTAAACTAAAATAATAATTTAAAATTTATAATAAAATAGTAATGAAAACCTCAGATTTTCCAATTTTTACAGTAAAAAATGATCCTTCAGATGCAGAAGTGATCAGTCATAAACTTATGATTAAATCTGGCATGATTAGGAAATTATCATCAGGTCAATACACTTGGCTCCCATTAGGCCTCAAAGTGATTAATAAAATACAAGACATAGTCAGGTGTGAATTAAATAAAATTGGTTGCAGAGAAATTTTAATGCCTCTCGTGCAACCTAATGAACTTTGGAAAGAATCAGGAAGGTGGAATGAATATGGTCCCGAACTTCTTAGATTTAAAGACAGAAATGAGAGAGAATTTTGCTTTGGACCAACTTTTGAAGAGGTTATTACAGATCTTTTGAGGCAAGATTTATCAAGTTACAAACAACTTCCCATTAACTTATTTCAAATATCTACGAAATTTAGAGACGAGATAAGACCAAGGTTTGGAGTAATGCGATCGAGAGAATTCATCATGAAAGATGCTTATTCATTTCATGCATCCATAAGTTGCCTCGATACAACATATTCCAAGTATATGGAAGCTTATAGAAATATTTTCAATGCACTCATGTTAAAATTCACCATGGTTGATGCCGACAGTGGAAATATCGGTGGGAGTGAGTCACATGAATTCCATGTTATAGCAGATACAGGCGAGGATGATATTCTCTTGGATGATTCAAATAATGGAATGAATGTTGAGATAGCTAAAGAGCGATATCAAGAGGAGAACATACAGAGAATTGCTAGTAAAAGTGGTATGAAACTTAAAAAAGGAATTGAGGTTGGCCATATTTTCAAACTTGGAACAAAATACTCTAAACCCATGAATCTGAAATTTACAGATGAGAATTCTCAAGTTAAAGATGTTTTTATGGGTTGTTATGGTATTGGAATTAGCAGAATTGTCGCGGCAGCTATCGAGCAGAATTATGACGATAGAGGCATAATTTGGTCAAAGACCATGAGTCCATTTCAAGTGGCATTAATTGAATTGGATTCTAAAAAGAATGATGAGATCAAGAAATACAGTGAGAGTGTTTATCAGGATCTTCAAAAACAAGGAGTTGATGTCATATATGACAATCGTAATCTTAAACTTGGTAACAAGTTAACTGACTGGGAGCTAATAGGAATACCGAATATACTCATCATAGGACAGAAAGAGGTTGAGAATAGGACTATGACACTCAAAAGACGAAATGAGGCTCAAAAGCACGAGGTAACGTCAGATTTTATTAACGATGCGACATTAAGAATTTAATCATCGAGAAATCTATAGTTGTTTTTTTGTTTGTTGTGTTGCTCAATTGACATTTTTGCTTGATTAAGTGCTTGCTCGGCTAAATTTATTGATTTTTCATAGTTTTTGTTAGTGTGAGCTTTGGTTGCTTGTTTTATAAGTTTTCTAACATCTCTCCATTCATTCTTCAGCTTGATTGCTATCTTGTTTGTGGATTTCGCCTCTTTTATAAGCGCTGACGATTTATCTTCAAGTGTATCTGAAAGAGTGAGGTCTCCACTCAAGAACTGAATAATAATAATTAAGACATAGGATATAATTTTCATCTTTTCACAATAACTTTGGCGTTTATTTTCTCCCTTATATAGAATATGCTATCAAATATGACAAGCATTCTTATTATATATTATTCTAGAAATGGCTCAACGAAAAAAATGGCACGATTAATATCACGAGGAATAGAGACTATTGAGGGTGTGGAATCAAAAATAAGAACTGTAGACGGTAACAATGACGATGACACTCTAGTTGATAAATCTGATTTAGTAAATTGTGATGGTCTCATTGTTGGAAGCCCTACTCATTTTGGTAACATGGCTGCGCCAATGAAAGAGTTTATTGATTCGACAACTGAAGAATGGTTCAATGGAACACTCATCAGTAAACCTGCTGGTGTTTTTACATCAACATCGAGTATGCATGGTGGACAAGAAACTACTTTAATGAGCATGATGATGCCACTGATACATCATGGCATGATCATAGTTGGTGTGCCATATAGCGAAAAAAAACTTAGCTCAACTCTCTCTGGAGGAACTCCATATGGTCCAACTCATGTAGAATCGAAAAATTCAACAGGAATTTCGGATGATGAAAAAGAAATTTGTATCAATTATGGTAAGAGGTTCGCAGAGATCTGTAAAAAGAATAAGAACTGATTACTTTCAGCCATGAAATCTCTCAATGATACTCTTTAAGAAAGGTATGGTTACTCTTTTTTTTAGTGCAAGTGAACTTTTATCTAAACTTTTTAAAACATTACAGAGAAAAAATAAATCTCTTTGATAGTGATTCATAATGTATTGGCAAACATTCTCCTCAATCATCCATCCTTTTTCTTCAGTGATTTTTTTTAGTACCTCTATTTTACGATCATCGCTGATTTCTCTAATATTAAATATTAAATTTGATGTTAACCTTGATTTAAGATCATTCTTCGTAAAATCTATCTGATCTGTAGGCTTCATCGAGGAAATCAAAAGAGATTTTTTTGATAATATAAATTCATTTATATAATAAAAAAGCTTGTCTTCAGTATTTCCTTTTTCTAAGATAATCTCAAAATCATCAATTATCAAGTAGTTGATATTCTGTAAATTAATATCACCCAATGTCTCAAAACCATATTGATCAATGTAGGCTTTAGTATCTTTTATAATATTGAAAACAGCCTTGCATAGATGTGATTTACCAGTTGATTTTTCTCCAAATAGATAGATTAATTGCCCATGATTATTTTCAGCAAATTGTTTTAATGTTTCTATCAAATGATCATTATTTTCCGAGATATAATTATCAAGTGTTTTTTTATTACAAAAGGAAAAGTTTATGGGTATCTGATCGTGTTTAGTAGTATTATTCATATTATTTTGTTTATAGATTCATAGATTAATATATAATTATAATTCAAGCCAATAAACTATGAAAAAAATAAAGAAAAAGCTTACATACAAGGATTCAGGAGTAAATATCAAGACTGCAGATAATCTTATCAGTCCTCTTAAAAAAAGATCTAGCCTCACAAATAATCGCATGTTATCTATGATTGGTGGTTTTGCAAGCTTATATCACATAGACATAAAAAAATATCCTGAACCAGTTATTGTATGCGGAACAGATGGCGTGGGCACCAAACTAAAAATTGCTATGAAGATGAGAAAACATAGTAGTATTGGGCAAGATTTACTAGCTATGTGTGTCAATGATGTTATCACATCTGGTGCAGATCCTATTCTTTTCTTAGACTATTTAGCTACAAGTAGAATCAATATAAAATTACATCAAAAAGTATTACTAGGTATAAAAAGAGCATGCGATAAAATTAATGTAGTTCTAGCTGGTGGTGAGACAGCTGAAATGCCAGGGTTTTATCAAAATGATGAGTATGACATCGCTGGTTTTTGTATTGGATTAATTGATAAAAAGAAAATTATTGACACCAAGCGAATCAAACAAAATGATATCATTATTGGTCTAGAATCAAATGGCTTACACTCAAATGGCTTTTCGCTAGTAAATAAATTAATTGAAAAAAAATTATTATCGTTGAATCGCAAATATAATGGTTCGAAAATTGGAGATACTTTGTTGAGACCAACCAAAATTTACAGTGATGTAATTGCGAAAATTAGAGACAGAATAAAAGGATGTGCTCACATAACTGGTGGTGGTATTACTGAAAACCTCTCTAGGATATTACCGAATAAAACTTCTGCTTTGGTAAAAGTTAACTCGTGGAAAGTGCATAATATTTTTAAAATAATACAGGATAAATCTGCTCTTAATGATCATGAAATGTTAAGTACATTCAACTGTGGTATTGGTATGATTATTATTATTGACAAAAAAAATAAAGATAGTATCACCAAAGATCTCAAGAAAATGAATTATAAGATGTTTGAAATTGGTACTATTATAAAAGGGTCGCAATCAAAAGTAATTTATGAGTGAACTTAACTGCTTAATATTTATATCAGGTAATGGGTCTAATCTCAAAAATATCTTAGAGAAAATTGATTCAGGTTTTTTGAAAAATGTTTTTATCCATAAGGTCCTTTCAGATAATCCTTCAGCTGGTGGATTAAAATATGCAAAAGAAAAAAGCATTCCAGTAGAAATAATCAATGAAAAGTATGATTATGATAATATCTCATCAGATATAAATCAGGATGGTATAGATCTAATTATTTTAGCTGGATATATGAAAATATTACCAAAAGATTTCGTTAACAGTCATGATGGAAAAATAATAAACTTACACCCATCACTGTTACCTAAACATAAAGGTTTAAATACTCATCAACGAGCTATTCAATCGGGTGATGACGTACATGGTGCATCTGTTCACTTCGTGACTGACGAACTTGATGATGGCCCTGTTTTTATTCAAGGTTTGGTTGAAATAAATGAAACTGATACAGTTGAAATGCTTGAAGAAAAAGTACGTAATATTGAATATCAGATATTACCCATAGCTATCAGATGGATTAGTGAAAAATTAGTTGAAAAAAATGGAAGTAATTTCAAATTTAGAGGGATGCTTGAAGTCGAACCTATAAAATATTTATGATGAAAATTCTATTTAATATAATATTCATGACTTCATTTACATTTAGTTTTTTAAATGCGGAAAATGCTTTTTCTCAAAAATTAGTGAGCAAACATACTTATACAATTAGTAAAGGTAATATAGAATTTGCTACAACAATAAACTCATTATACCAATCTAGGGGTAAGTTAATATTTGAAGTTAATAGCTCAACTTCAGGGATTTTTAAGCTAAAAAAAGATATCAGAAAAGAAAGATCGATATTTGAAATTTTAGATAGTAAGGTTGTCTCAAGTGAATATACTTTTTCAAGACAAAAAAAAGATGAGTATGAAATGTACTTAACGAAAATATCAAGGGATAAGTCAAAAGAATCGAGTACATTTATTGACAAGAATAATAAAAAAGAAACTATTCATCACCCTTATATCAAGAATATTCAAGATAGACTATCTGTACAGCTAGATTATAAGAATAAACTTAAAATTGGGCAGTATGCTCAAGTATATACTGTATTAGATAAAGGCAGGGTGAGGGAATATACGTATACTGTAGAATCGTTAGATACAATAAATACGATATTTGGAGAAACTAAATGTATAGTAGTCAAAAGAGTGATTAAAGACAATAAGAGAAGTACATTAACATGGTACGCTATTGATAAAGATTTTATTCCAGTGATGATTAAACAGTATCGTAAGAAAAACCTACAATTCACTGCAGAGCTAAATAAAATAAATGATTAAGATTTAATTTTCAATCTTAGTGAATTTATTTTAATAAAACCTTCAGCATCTTTTTGATTGTAGCTTCCAGAGTCTTTCTCAAAAGTTGATAGATCCTCATTGTAAAGGGAATGAGGCGATTGTCTGCCACAAATTATAACATTACCTTTAAAAAGCTTGATTCTCACAGTACCTGATACGTTTCTTTGTGATTGATCAATGATAGTCTGCAAACTCATTCTCTCAGGACTAAACCAATATCCATTGTAAATCAATCTTGAATATCTGTTAGCAAGATCTTCTTTTAAATGCAGTAATTCTCTATCAAGTGTAATTGACTCTATGGCTCTGTGGGCTTTAGCATAAATTGTCCCAGCAGGAGTCTCATAACAACCACGAGATTTTATTCCAACGTATCTATTTTCGACTATATCTGATCTTCCAATACCATGCTTGCCTGCTAAGATATTGAGTTTTTCAAATATTTTTGCTGGTGACATTTTCTTAGAGTCTAATTTAATCACGTCTCCATGCGCAAACTCTAGAGTAATGGTGTCAGGTTTTTTTGGAGCATCAGAAATAGATGAAGTTCTCAACCACATTTTTTCTTCTGGCTCTTTCCACGGATCTTCGAGTACACCACCTTCGTAAGATGTATGCAGTATATTTGCATCCATAGAATATGGACTTTTTTTGCCTTGGTCGAAATCAATACTAATTTTATTCATTCTTGCGTATCTTACCAAATCTTTTCTTGAGGTAAATGCCCACTCTCTCCAAGGAGCAATAATTTTAATCTTTGGATTTAGTGCATAGGCAGACAACTCGAACCTGACTTGGTCATTACCTTTGCCTGTAGATCCATGACATATAGCATCTGCTCTCTCTTTTTTTGCAATTTCTACAAGTCTTTTACTTATTAAAGGTCTAGCAATAGAGGTACCTAAAAAATATTCTCCCTCATAAATCGCATTAGCTCTAAACATAGGATAAACATAATCTTTAACAAACTCCTCTTTAAGATTTTCTATGTAAATTTTCTTAATGCCAAGTTGCTTAGCTTTTTGCCTTGCTTCTTTTGTTTCCTCTCCTTGACCTATATCTGCGGTAAACGTGATAACTTCACATTCATATTTCTCCATTAACCATTTAGCAATTACTGAGGTATCAAGACCACCTGAATAGGCTAATATTACTCTTCTAGGTTTCGACATTATCTGCTGTCGCCACGTTAGCAACTTCAACCCATCTGAAACCCTTTTGATTACCCTCTTTTTTCCAAAAAGGTGCTTCAGACTTAAGAGATTCCATAATCTCTCTTGTTGCATCAAATGCGCTATCTCTATGTTCCGACCAAGTTGCGACTACAACAATCGGATCAGTTGGTTTTAGCTCCCCTACTCTATGTATTACAAGCCCATCAAGAATTTTATGTTTTTTAATTGCTTCATCTACAATCTTTGATAGATATTTTTCGGTCATATCTGGATAATGCTCAAGAAACAGGCTCTCTACTTTTTCTTCATCATTGAAATCTCTCACTGTTCCAAGGAAAACAGAAGAAGCTCCAATACTTGGATTATTTTGTAATTCATTTCTTTTGAACTCCACTATCTCTTGCCATGGATCAAACTTTTCATCTAATATTTTTATTTTCATCTTAACCACCAGTTACAGGAGGGAAATAAGCAACTTCATCACCATCCTTAAGTTTATATGAGCTATCAACATATACATGATTGACTGCCATCAAAACAGTACCGTCATATGATATGCTTGCTGTGAGCTTCTTAAATAAATTGCCCACTGTTATATCATCATCAACTTGAATGTTTGCAATTCCCGTGCCCATATCATCTTTTATGCTTGCAAAATATCTTACACAAATATTCATGATGTGATTCGTATAATAGTATAAATCTCCTTATTATCAAACAAAAATTATGTATTGGTTGAAATATTGATTTATTTAACTTTACGTCCCTCTTTTGTAAGTATTACACCTAAGAGAATTGAAATATAGCAAATAACTGCTAACGTCCAGTCACCTAACATAATGCCAGGGTAAAGTGGGATGAGAGGGAAAAACATTAGACTCACTACACCTCCAACGATGATATGCAGTATGCTGTAATCTGGGAAGACTTGAACTAAAAGACCATATGCTGCTAAATACCCTGCGACTACAGCCACGAAATAAAAAATATAACCTAACAAACTAAAAATCATTCTTTATTAAGTAATAGTGAGAATTACTAGCCTCCAATATAAGACATTTCAATTTTTGACTTATGTTCAGTATCCTGTGAACTGGATTTTCTAAGAATAGAATATTGATCTATTCTCTTTTCCCAAATATTTTGAATATTATCTTGTAATTTATACAAATCAGGACTGTTCCTCAATGCGTCTAATACATTATATCCTTGAGATGCAAATAAGCATGTATAGAAATATCCGTTAGCTGATAATCTCGCTCTATTACAAGAGCTACAAAAAGGTTGGGTTATTGAAGAAATAAATCCAATTTTTGCAATATAATCCTGAAGTTGCCATCTAGCAGATGTAGAACTAAATTCATCCTTTAATTTATATAATGAAAAGTGTTTAGATATATCTGCATGAATGTTCTCGGATGAGTAAACTCTATCAAGGTTCCATTCATTTGTCTCTCCTACATCCATAAACTCTATAAACCTTATTTCTACGTTAAGATTTTTAAACCTATCAACAATATCAAATATCTCATTGGAATTAATATTATTCATGACAACTACATTAATTTTAGCGGAACCAAAAACATCGATTGCTATATATATTGAATCAATAACTTTACTTAGATTAGATAGGGGATTTATTTTCTTATTTGTTGTACAATTCAGAGAATCAAGACTAATTGTAATTCCATCTAACCCATTTTTTTTGAGGAGTTCAGCTTTGCTTAAGTTTAGAAGAGATCCATTAGTTGTGAGTGATATCTGTTTTATTCCCAAATCTTTTATTCTAATAATTAAATTTTCTATATTTCTTCTGAGTAAAGGCTCGCCACCAGTGAGTCGAATTTTTCTCAAATTGAAATTTTTTAAGATTTCAATAAAAGATAATATTTCTTCAAAAGTTAGTAATTCAGATTTTTTAAGATATTTATAATTAGCATTGAATATATCTTTAGGCATGCAATATGAGCAACGATAATTGCACCTATCTGTTAGCGATATACGTAGATACTCTAATGGTCTTCTTAACTTGTCATGTATTGTCATTACATACCTTACATTGTTTATCTCTGTTTAAGCTAATAATCCTAAAATCATTATTCTTTAAATCGATAGTTAAGAGTCTACTCTCTAATCGTTCGCCAATACCAAGAAGAACTTTAAAACATTCTGAAGCTTGAATAGATCCTACAACACCTGTTAAAGCTGCAAATACTCCAGAATCAACACAAGCATTACTATCTGAGATACTCTCATACAAACAATTGTAACATGGCTGATCTTCAAGGTCGTTACGGAAGACAATTATCTGTCCACTGAATTTAATAGCTGCTCCCATAATGAGTGGCACTCTATTTTCAAGCGATATTCTATTTATCAATGATCTTGTTTCAAAATTGTCCGTAGCATCAATAATCAAGTCTGCGTCATTAAAGCAAGAGAAATCCGAATTACGTTCTAGTCTTTCGGAAATTATATTTATCTTCATATCAGTACAAAGTTTCTGCATCTTAAATTTAGCTATATCTACTTTCTTTTTGCCAACATCTTCTTCGCTGTAGAGAATTTGTCTCTGTAGGTTAGTCGTATCAATAATATCATCGTCTACGAGCGTCACTTGGCCAATGCCTGAGGATGCGAGATAGTATGCAAGCGGTGACCCAAGACCACCCAGCCCAATCAGCACAACATGTTTTTCTTTGAGTAATGCCTGCCCCTCAATATTAATATCATCCAACAATATGTGCTTATTGAAACGAAGCAACTCCTCATCGGTAAGCAGAGTGTTTTTCTTAATTTTTATTTTTGTTCTCATTAAATTTTCTTAGCTGTTCTTCAGTCGCAGGTTTTTGATATTTTTTTTTGTACTCATCATATGGCATTCCATAGATATATTCACGAGCAGAATCATAATCGATTTCTTGGCCTAATCTTTTAGCTTCTTCAGCATACCATTTGGATATACAATTTCGACAAAAATTAGCTAGATTCATGAGATCAATATTTTGTACATCTGGATTATCTCTCAAATGATGTAAGATTCTCTGAAATGTTGCAGCCTCAATGTCAGCGTTACTGTTATCTTTGATAGACATATATTCTCCTCCAAATAATTTTATACTATTTCAGTATATATAATCTCTTGAACTTTTACATACATATGTCTAGGCTTTTTTGAAATCATCCTGAGATAATTTAATCCCAAATATTACGATTAATAGACCTATAAGGTAGTTAATAAAAATACCCTCATCAAGAAATATCACACCAAAGAAAATAGACCAAATTGGAATTAAGTAATTCATAATTGATATAAATGATGCTCCTGATGTTTGAAGAATCTGAAAATAAATAATAGTTGCAACTGCAGTACAAAAAATTCCTAGCATAAGAATACTAATCAAGTGAGGATAAGATATCTCACTTTCTAGTGGTGTATCAAATGAAAATAGATACACTAACATTATAACTGCAGAATAAAATATTGTTCCTGTTGAGGCATTAAGTGGCCCTGTGACTTTATTCTTTTTCCCATAGACGGCAGAGCATGAATACAATATTGCACCACTCACCACCATTAATTCTGATAGAATATTATCCGAAACTCTTGGTAAATAAAATATTTCTGGCATTATTAAAACAACGATCCCGGAAAAAGCAATTATAAAACCCACTATCTTTTTTTTTGTTAGAAATTCGTCATCGAGAAATATGTGTGAGAGTAATAAGGTTGATATTGGCATTGTGGCCATTAATATACCTGCTAATGAGCTATCAATATCTATTTGTCCATATGAAATTAGTAGGAAAGGTGCCACGATTCCGACAATACTCATAAAACTATAATATTTCCAATCTCTAATCTTTATAGTAACGGACCCATTTCTAACAAGTAAAATAACTATAAGAAGAAATGCTCCAATTATTAATCTTCCGGCGACAATCATTTCTGGTGTATAGATTTCTAGAGAATATTTATTAAGGGTGAACGCTCCTCCCCATATCGCAGACAAAATCAGTAAAAGAATCCAATTAATTGTATATGTGTTCATCTTGAGTTATTCTTAAAATTAGTTTGATGTAGTATTTTAATATTTATGAAGCTTTTATCAATTAATATATCAGAGCCCAAAAAAATAACCTTCAATGGCAAAGAGCTTATCACAAGTATTTATAAATTGCCTATTGATAAAGAGGTTGAGGTTGGGCAATTGGGTATAGAGGGCGATAGACAAGCTGATCTTCAGGTACATGGCGGATACGATAAAGCTGTTTATGCATACTCTTATACCCATTATTCACACTGGTCTGATGTCATGAAAAAAACCTATGAAGATTTTGGATTGGTGGGAGAGAACCTTACCATAGATAATTTTGATGAGAAAGATGTATTCATTGGTGATGAGTACAAGATAGGTACCTCGCTACTACAAGTCTCACAGCCAAGAATACCATGTTATAAAGTCGGGATTAAAATGAATAGTAGAGAGTTCCCAAAACTGTTCTCGCAAAGCGGTCTTCTTGGGTCATATATGAGAGTAATTCAACCTGGCAGAATCAATAAAGGTGATACAGTAGAGCTTTCAAAACGAGATGATGCCAGCATATCTATTTTCGAGATATCTCAACTTTTATTTGTTGATCTTAAAAATATCGAAGGCATGAAAAAAGCAATAGACCTAAAACATTTATCAGAGGAAATCAAAGAGAAATTTAGAGAGAGACTGATGAAGCTGGGTGATTTCTCATCACTCTAGATTATGAAAATATCTAACATAAAGGTTGTAGATGATGATGTAAATATTGTAGCATGTGTGGGAGATACTGAAACGGGCGCACATCCAAAAGTGTATCTAAATATACGCGAAGAAGGTGGTAAAATTGAGTGTTATTATTGTGGTAAAATGTTTATGTACAAATCTAGAGTCAAGAAAAGGTAAATATGTTTGAAAAAAGAAAGTCAATTAAACAAGTAGAAGAGGGACAAGAGTTATGCCCGAAATTCGATGATAATGGATTGATACCTGTTGTAACGACCGATATTAAAACTGGTAATCTTCTCATGCATGCCTATATGAACAAAGAGGCATTAGAGCTTACTATCAAGAAAAAAGAGGCTCATTACTATAGCAGGAGTCGCAAATGTGTATGGCATAAAGGTGCAACTAGTGGATTCATCCAAGAAGTTAAGACAATTATGATAGACGATGATCAAGATTGTGTGTGGTTAAAAGTTGATGTAAAAGGTCAAGCTAGTTGCCATGTTGGTTACAATTCCTGTTTTTACAGGGAAGTGACAACAAATAAAAATAAAACACTGCTTCATTTTACAGAGAAAGAGAAAGTGTTTGATCCTGATGAGGTTTATGGAGACGCCCCTAATCCAACAATATTATAAATTAGTTATCTTACTTTTTCGCTGAAAAATCTGGCTATCATACCAGTTAAATAAAGATTGATTATTAAATATGCTGGACCAAATGCCATAGATACGTAAAAATAATATATTGAAGGTATTGGACTATAGTTAGAAAAGTAACTGTACGTAAAATGAATAAATATCAATAGTGGAGTAAGAATAAGAGCACCTAATATCACATCCAAAATTATTCTATATGAACTCATCAAATAACAAACCTCTTAATATTAATATAACAAAAAAAGATGCTTGGCAAATAGTTTTACAAGCTAAAAATCAACATTCTAATAAGAGAGATCAGAAGTCATACACCATAAAATGTATTACTAGGGGACGTGAACTCACATGTGTGTTCTCAACAGTGAAAAATAAGTTGATTAAAAAGAACTTTTATTGCGAGGAATATATTGAAAATTTAATAAATATATATTTGCGACTAATCTTTGTTAGTAACGGTCCTTATTTTATCGGCCATCTTGCCCAGAGCCTTGATGGGTTCATTGCAACTAAAACTGGTGAATCAAAATATATTAGCTCTAAAGAAAATCTAGAGCATGTTCACATGCTGCGATGCATTAGTGATGTGATAATTGTTGGTCCAAATACAGTTCGTAAGGATAATCCAAAGCTTACAGTTAGGTTGGTCAAAGGTGATAACCCAATGAGACTAATATTGGATAAGAATAATGAATTGCATAATAAATTCAATGTATTCTCTAACAAAGATGGGTTAGGATTTAAAGTTATTTCATCCAAAATCAAGGATAATCATAATCATATATTTTCTCTTCCGCTTCATAATGGGTATTTTAAGATGGACGATCTTGCATGTTTGTTGAAAAAGTTGAATAAAAAAATTATTTTTGTAGAAGGAGGTGGTTCGTTATTGTCTAAATTTTTCGAAAGTGGTTTTTTGAATCAATTACAAATTTGTATGTGTCCAATTATCCTAGGAACTGGTAAAAATAGCTTTTTATTAAACATTCATGATAATATTCCTAAATTGAATTATAGACATGTTAAGTATCTTAGAATGGGTAATGATATTTTATGTGATATTACCTTCTAAGTGATAAAAGAAAATATAATCCTGGCAACGAACAGAAAAGATTTAGTATTCCATACATCACTGCAACACTAATACTTGATGAGGCTGATAAACCTAGCAAGAATGCGATTAATAAAGCAGTTCCCTCTCTGACACCCCACCCTCCTATGCTAACTGGTAATGTCATAGAAAACAGAACTATAGGAGTGAAGACAAAAAATGTAAAGTAATCAATAGAAAGGCCTATCGCTTCTGCTGAAATAATATAAATTACAATATATGAGAGTACTACAAAAAATGAAATTATAGTATGATTCCAAAAAATTATGCCTGAAAATATTTTTTTGAAATTAATAATAATTTCATTTGAGCTTATTTCATTAAAGTACATTTTTTTAACGACAAAGTATATTATAAAAGTTACCGAAAGAACTGGTAAGACTGTATATAAAAAAGCAACATACTTAGCATTAATAAGAAAAAAAAATGTTAATGATAATAGGAAAATGAAGAACATCATAATCTGTCCAGATAATCTCTCAAAAACTATACCTTGAACTGATTTACTCAGGTTTATTAGATTATTACTGGACTCTCTGGCACAATAAGCTCTGTATATATCACCCACTACACCCCCAGGTAGTATATTATTAATGAAAGTAGAAATGTAGTAAAACTTAAGGCAGTAAAGAAAATTCATCTCTGTTCCATTTTTTGATGATATGTACATCCAACGATATGCAGACAAAACATATTGGATAAAACTTATGAAAAAAACAAGAAGAACGTAGTGATAATTTATCACGGCTAGTGTTTTTTGCATATCGTTACCATAGGTTGTGATAACATAGTAAAGTAAACTAAGCGATAATATATATTTAAAGATATTTTTCATCTAACTACTCAAGTTTGGACAATAATATCGCTATGACCTACCTTCGTCTTAAGAGAACCATTATTAACCAATTTTATTTTAGAGATGAACCATTGATCTAGTAATGCTCTATCAATCAAGTTATTTTTTTTTAGTGGTTTATAAATAGTTTCTAGATATTTTTGATGGAACTGCTTCTCATCATTTGAACTTGATGATAACTTCCAAGATGAATCATAAACAGAAAATTTAAAGTCCTTCTTTTGTGACAATTGCTTAACTTTATCTATACTTTCACAGCCTAATGATAAGTTGCCCTCCTTAATACTTTGCTGCTCTTTATTAAATGCATTCACAATATACTTATCATACGGATTCTTATGATTCCAGCGTATCTGACCATTAAAACAAAGTGTCATAATAATCACTTTACCACGATTGATGTTCTTAAACAGTTTATTCAAATAATTAACCGATAATAAGTCTATTAGTGCCGACATACTGAGTACATCAAAACTATTAATTAAATTAAAAATGAGATTTAGATCTTTGTGAAGTGTTCTAAATTTGAAAGTAAAATCATTTATAGGATCTTTTACCTTAAACTCTCTATTTGATGTTTTCTCAAAAATTAATTGTTCACCCTTACAAAATTTTGACATAATCTTGTTACACTTGTTTAACAACTTCTCATCGTGGTCTACTAACATCATAGTGTCAAAAAAGATGTTGTTAACTAAGCACCACCTACTGAAAGCACCTGTCCCAGATCCGATGTCAAGTATACTGTCGGATTTTTTAACAAATTTTGTCAAATTCTTATTTCTAGATGAAATATCATACGACTCTCTCAAGGCTAACCACGTGCTGGTGAAATAATCTTTTTTCATAATCTTTGTTTAATTTTTTTTGCTGTATGTGACCAGTTATAGATTAAATCTTGATTTTTATCATCTACTGAACTCCGTAACAACTTCTCATTTATTTTATTACCAATATTGTCGAGATTTCCTAGATCAACAAAATCAACAGAATAATTACCAAGTACTTCGCGCAGAACAGGCAAGTCAGTAGTAATAATTTCTAGGCCTGCAGCAGCACACTCTGCTATTGACATCCCAAAACCCTCATATTTTGTTAACAAAATAAAAAATTTAGATTTTTTAATTTCAGCTATTATCTCAGCGTGCTTCATACTGCCTTTAAATTTTATTCTATCTTGAAATTTATTTTTTATGATTAATTTCTTTAAATTATCGTAATACTCTCTATCCATTTCGTAATCCCCAACTATAGTTAATGTCCAATCCTCAGAAACTCTTTGAAGGGCTTCAATTAAAATATGATAACCCTTTCTAGGAATGACATTACCGACAGATAGGATATTTTTTGAATGTTTATCTATCTTTTGTTTGTAAAATCTTTTATCTATGCCAGGATATGCTACACAAATCTCTTTATAACTATCTAAATATTTTGATAATACTTTTTTCATTGTTTTGCTGACTGTAATGAGTGATTTTGCAGTATTAAACGCTTTTCTCTCAGATAGATATAAATGTATATTAGACATTTGATTTTTTGATACTTCCATAGAACATGGATGATGAATAACTATATTAAGTCTTCTTATTACTCTAGTTCTTATTTTATTAGCTAAATACCCATCGATGAGTATAGACGAATTTTTTGGAATTTTATTAATCTTTTTATGTAGTAGTATTGTATTTATTTTGTAATGTACTCTTACTTCTGTAATCGAAATAAAATGTTTCTTCAACTCTAGTGCTAGATTATTATCGTATAGCGTTCCTCCAGTAATAGAATGATCAAACTCAGGAATGATAAAATATACTTCCTTCACTAAAATTTTTTTTCAAAAGATGCTGAAGCTACATGAGATTCGTTTAATATTATTTTAACTGAGCAAAGATTAGAGATTTCTTGAGAAGAATCATTTAATTTTGATATTATTGAATTAACAATAAATTCAGCTAAAAATTCTGTCGTAGTGAGAATGCCCTCAAATTCTCTTTGTTCATCTAGATTTTGAAAGTTAAGTTTTTCTAAGCACTCTTTAAGAATTTTGGTTGCTAGATCTATGTCTATGACAATATTATTCTCTAATAGATTCTCAGCTTGTATAACTAAATCAACTACATATGTAGCTCCATGAAGATTTTGAGCTCTCCCAAAAGACGGGTGACTTAAACTATGAGCTATAAATAAATGATCTCTTACTTTTACACTATACATAAGATTAATATTTTACAACTTTACAAAGAAAATTGTTATGATTTTTTCTGTCAGAGAAGAATTTGTCTAAGTGATCAAAATTTACATACTTCTTTTCCACAAGATAATCTAGGTCATCGTTTGTCTCTAATATATCTAGTGCTATTTTTCTCCGATCTTGATTAGTTAAATCGAAGCGAGTAGGTGATATTTTTGATACCTGAGACATTATTAGTTTGGTTCTTTTTGAAAAAAAATTCTCCCCAAGTGCTATTTCTGATTTTTTATCACCATACCAACTTAGGACACATATAGTGGAATTTACTGTAATATTATTTCTTATTGAATTCAGTACTCTATGATCGCCTGTACATTCATAAATAAATCTAGCACTAAATTTTTTAGGAATAGTATCGAGAAATTTTATACCTAATTTTTTTGTAATTTTACTCTTTGACGAATCTTTATCTACAACAAATAAATTTATACCTGGAATTTTATTAATAAGGTAGGCTGTAAGCAATCCAACAATTCCAGCTCCAATAACTAGAATTCTATCCCCAGCACTTGGTAATGTATCCCAAACTGCATTTATGGCTGTTTCAAGGTTTGGAATTAGCAAACAGCGAGTAAGTGGTATTTTTTTTGGGATAACAAGTACATCGTCATATGGTATCTTATAGAAGTCTTGATGCGGATATAACGAAAAAATATTACTTCCTAAATATGATTTAGCTCCATCTACGACTTTACCGACATTTATGTATCCATATTTGATATCAGTTCCAAAATCTCCCTCTTGATAAGGGCACTTCATCAGACTTTTCTGACTTTTTGGAACTTTCCCAGAATAGACTAATTTTTCAGTACCATAACTGATACCAGAAAAAAGAGTTTTTATAACTAACTCATTACTATTAATCGATGATATTTCACCAGATTTAAAATAACCTTTATTTTTTTTATCTATCCAGTATGATTTTGTCTTATATATTTTCATATTCTTATAAAGTACTATTATAAATACTTATGATAAGTATACTATTAAAAATTTCGCCTTTATCTATAATTACTTCTAGTGTAATTATTTTAATTGTATCTGATACACAGACACTAGGAGTTGCTCTATCCTATAATTTTTTTCTACAAACTTTCTTAGCATGTTTAGTATCTATAGCTATGCTTAGGTATAATTTACAAAGTATAAATGTAGCAAATTATATTACATACTTAAGACTAGTTATAGTAATCACATTACTAGTTTTAGTATTATTTAGGAGTGATGTTGATAATACATATTATTCATTTTATATTACATTCTTCTCTTTTTTAGTTTTCATCATGGACTGGCTAGATGGTTACTTTGCTAGAAAATTGAAACAAATCACAGACTTTGGATTCTTCTTTGATCAAGAAGTAGACAATATATTCCTATTTATACTTGTTCTATCAATCACCCTAAATAATAACGAATTATACTTCTTATGGCTAATTCCTTTATTGAGATATATCTTTCTTTTAATGAAGTATGTTTTTGCATGGATGAGATCAGATCTTTATGACAGTATGAGACGAAAATCCATATGTGCAGTTACAACTTTCTTGTTAATTGTATGTAATCTTGAGTTTTTATCATTTTTTTTAATAGAACTTCTTAGTATAATTAGTATATCTATCATAGTATTTTCGTTTATGAAAGATATTCTATGGTTATACAGGAGGAATAATGCTTAGATTTACAATATGCTTAATATTAATGTTTCCATTTCAACATTTACTTGCTGATGAAAAGAAATATATAATAGATGATTCTCATTTCAGTCTTGGTTTTTTAGTAGAGCACGCAGGCTACTCTAAAACTCTCGGTTTATTTAAACATATTGAGGGTGATTTTATTTATGATGAATCATCCAATAGCGTGAAAAATTTATCAATTATCGTAAATACCGATAGCGTTTTTACCAACCATGAAAAAAGAGACTCTCATCTGAGAAGTCCGGATTTTCTGAACACAGATCAATATCCGACAATGGCTTTTGAGGTGAAAGAATATGCATTAAACGATACCCCGGGACAAATCAAAGGTAATTTGACACTTCTAGGTATCACAAAACCAATCAATCTTGATTTCAAAATAAATAAAATAGCCCAGTATCCATTCAGGGTAGGTCTGAGTAAACCTATGGTAATGGGTGTATCCGCTAGCACAAGTTTTAAGAGATCTGACTATGGAATGAGTTACGCTTTAGAAAAAGAACTTGTAGGAGATGAGATTGAATTGATAATTGAGTTTGAAGCTCGTCAGGAATAACATGCGTTTGAAAGAAATACAGCTCAACTCAAAAGAGTTACGAGATTATGTCGATCTTGTTGGATATGAGAAAGATCAGACATTAGACGATCTTAGGGAAGTTACTAGGTCGCTCGGTGATGCATCAATTATGCAGATAGGATCTAGTCAAGGTAAACTTATTGAAATTATATGTAGGCTAGGTAATTTTAGTAAGTGTATAGAAATAGGAGTATTCACTGGATATAGTTCTATTTGTATCGCAAAAGGAATGGTTGATCAAGGTAAATTATATGCTATTGATCCGTCAGAACAATATACAAAAATAGCACGTGAATTTTGGAAAAAAGCAGGTGTTGACAATAAAATAGAACTAATCCTAAGTGAGGGTAATGCAGTTCTCGATAATTTTTTAAACAAAGGTCAAAAAGAGGAATATGATTTCGTGTTTATCGATGCAGATAAAGCCAACTATATTGACTATTATGAAAAATCAATGCTATTAATTAAATCAGGGGGGATAATAATGATAGATAATACTGTTTGGAAAGGTAAAGTGCTTGATCCAAGCGACAAGTCTGAAAGTACATCCACTATTAGAAAACTAAATGATACAATAGCGAGTGACAAGCGTGTAAGACATTGCATGTTAACAATGTATGACGGGATGACGGTATGTCAAAAAAAGTAAT
>Ga0160423_10001474_pt1 | contig 19638 bp, 14 predicted proteins | sample CRUFie14St8metaG_FD_108191 | JGI IMG/M metagenome (GOLD analysis project Ga0160423, IMG submission 108191) | Marine microbial communities from the Costa Rica Dome - CRUD Field 142mm St8 metaG | ecosystem: Environmental > Aquatic > Marine > Oceanic > Photic zone | place: Costa Rica: the Eastern... | reverse complement strand
GAGTTCTTATTTTTAGATAAGGCAAATAGAGATATTGGAGACACTTTCTTTATGGATCTTAAAAGGTTGATCGGATTGGGTGATTCAAAAAACCAAACTCTTGAGTTGTACGGGGTTATATCTTTATTATTAGCAAGAACAAATGTTGATTTAAGGGCACTACCTGCGTACATTAATTTTTATGGAAATGATTCATCAAGTGCAAGTATTAAACCTTCTAACACTATCGCGAACACTATGTTCGGTAAGTTTTTAGATGTAGACTTAGAATACTCGACACCAAAAATGTTATTACAATATGTTGGTCAAACATCTAAACATCTGAACTTATATACCATAGATAAAGAGTACAAATATCTTAATGATGGTTTTAACATGGAGGATGTAACCTCTAATCCACTTTTGATAACAAACCCAAGATATTTTGAAACAGAAAATCTATCTAAGTCAAATAAGGTTGTTGCCTTCGAAGTTAGTTTCGGTGATCAAAATCAAGGTATATTCAAGGGTATAAGTTTAGATCAAAGTCAATTTAGAAATACATTTGAAAGTAACGTGGCTATTGAAAGGTTGGCTAGGTCAGAAGCGGGTTCAGGAGCATCACAGGTAGACATTGGGTTATTTGATATATATCGTGCGAGATCGTATGAATGTACGGTTGAATCAATGGGTAATGTTATGATACAACCCACTATGTATTTCCAACTTAAAAACGTACCACTATTCGAGGGGGCGTATTGGATTATTGAGGTTACTCATAATGTCGCAAATAATACAGTATCAACATCATTTAAAGGTGTGAGGATACCTAAAGACTCATTACCTGATCCTAAAGAATCATTCACAGCGACATATCGTGTATTATTTGATAAAATAATGAACGCGGCTACGGCGAGAGGTAGTGTTGCATTAACAACCACGACAGAAGAAATTGTTAGAGGTGGTTTTGTTACAGATAGAGGACCTGAAGACTATAGAATACCTGGTGAGGAATTAATAGATGAATCGGGTGTTACTAATCTCGGACTACCGTATAATGGATACAATAATGTATTAGGAGTACAGAAAGTAAAATACAAAGGAAATATATGGTATCGTTCAAGAGTTATTCAAATGGGACAGGAAGCCCCGTTGTCGGACGATATTGTTATGTCACTACCGACAAAATTAAGTGAATCGGTTACAGTTAAACCAAACCAATTAAAGTGGGGTGAAATAAAAAACAGTAATAAGTATTTCTTCTCTGTACCATTAGATTTCAGTGTTGCAAAAACAACAGACTATTTGATGTTCAATTCAACAACACAATTTTTAAATCCACTAAAGAACTTAGCAAAAACAGTAAATGCGGACTCACAATTAAATAGTGATAATGGTGCAAGATATGTTAATGGACCAATAGATTCGGGTGAAAGAGTAATACAAAGTGTAGAAAGTGGAAACTCAGAATACTTTGGTTTAACCTTATCAAAAAACCTTATGAAAGACTTAAAATTGGTTAATGGAGATGTAGTATACTTTACAATTGAGTAATTTCATGGATAATTACTGATTTGGTGATATTTATATTAAAAAGAACAATTATGGATAATTTAAAAATAGGTTCAACACTTGATAACTTCTTAGGAAATAAGTCGGTAAAAAATCTAAATGAGGATGGGACTGAACAAGAAGTTTGTGACATGAATACTGGTGAATGTTACGTAATCCGTTCCAAAGATGGTATCGTAGAGAGAATTAACAAACGATACATAACCGAAGATGGAAGACAATTATTAAGCGACTAAGATGAGTTTAGAGAATAAATTACACGAGGAGTTACTCAGATATAAGAGTATCAACAATTATCAAAAATCATTAATCTCAGAACAAGAAGAGATACCTGCAGATGAATTACCAACAGGTGACGCACCTGAGGGTGACGCTCCAATTGAAGATATTCCTGCAGAACCTGAAGGAGATGCACCAATTGAAGGTGGGGAAGAAACTATAGAAGATGCACCCGATGCGGATGTTGAAGAGATTGATATTACTGATTTAGTTAATATGACACAAAACATTAAAAACGATTTAGACGCATCTAAATCAGATAATGACCAAGTTATATCAAAAATGGGTGATTTATTTTCAAAACTTGATGATTTAGAAGGTAAACTTTCACAAATGGATAATGTCATCGCAAAGATTGACGGACTCGAAAGTAAAGTAGAGGATATGAAAGAACCTACACCACAAGAAAAATTAGAGATGAGATCCTTAGATTCATATCCATTTAATCAAAACCCATCTGAATTCTTCAAAGAAAAACAGTTAGATATGAAGAACAGTGGAAAAAACGAATATGTTATCACAAAGTCAGACATCGAAGATTATAATCAAAAAGAGATGAGAGACTCTTTTATAGAACCCGATGAAGATGACAAGGTTGAATTCTAATATTAAATTCTTTCTCGAACTACAATCACAATTAAAAGTTTTACACTGGCAGACTAAAAGTCATGCTAAACACTTAGCATTTGGTGAAACATATCACAAGTTAGATGAATTAATCGATTTATTCGTAGAGGTTTCTATGGGTAAGTACGGTAGATTTAAATTAACGGAAGATGACCGAGTGTTAAATATTAATAACCTATCAGATATTGATCTCGTCGCAATGATCAAAGTTGCTTGTGATGTGATATGTGATATAGAGATAGACCCAAAAGATACTGACCTTTTAAGTCTACGAGACGACATACTTTCACAAGTCAGTAAACTATCTTATCTACTTACTTTAAGGTAATTTTTTAGAGAAACATCAAAATTTTATTGTTCAGGGGGGTTGACTTTTGAAACTTTTTTGTGTACCATTTTATTACAATTTAAATAACACAAAAATTTATTAATTATGAGCAATTCAATTGACGCGATTCTTTCTCAATACGAGAAAAATACGCAAAGAGCCACAAGTGGCAACGGAATGTCGAACGAAGACCGACTGAAAAGATACTTCACAACTATTTTACCTAAAGGAACTCCAAGTGGACAGAAGAGAATTAGAATTCTTCCTACTGCAGATGGATCAAGTCCTTTTAAAGAAGTTTCATTCCACGAAATCCAAGTTGATGGGAAATGGATGAAATTATACGATCCGTCACAAGATGGTGATCCTTCACCACTTAACGAAGTTCAAAAAGCACTATTAGCGACAGGAACTGAAGCGGATAAAGTAAACGCTAGAAATTACAGAGCGAGAAAATTCTACATTGTTAAAGTTATCGACAGAGACAAAGAAGAAGATGGACCTAAATTTTGGAGATTCAAACACAACTACAAAGGAGAAGGACCTCTCGACAAAATTATCCCTATCATCAAAAGTAAGGGTAATATTACCGATTTGGTAGAAGGAAGAGATTTGATTTTATCTCTAACATTATCTAAAGCACCAAACGGTAGAGAATACACAACTATTAATTCAATCATTCAAGAAGATAAGTCACCACTACACAATGACTCGGAAGTTTCAAATACGTGGGCAAATCATCCTGATACTTGGAGAGATGTGTACTCAGTAAAACCACAAGAATATTTAGAAATGGTCGCATTAGGCGAAGTTCCGCAGTGGGACAGAGACGCTAAGAAGTATGTTTCTAAGGCAGAAGGAGAAAGTGATTTTGGAGGAACTACAGTAACTGCACCTGTTGAAAATACAGTTGTTACTGAAGATCCACAAAGTAAACAAGAAGCATCTGACGAACTACCGTTTTAAAGTAGACCTTGGGTCCCCTACCTCACAGTATTGGTGGAGCTGCAACCGACATGTTTGACCCTATTGTCGGCCCTATGAGGAACGGGGGACCCTTTTTTAAAAATATAATATGGCAATAAAGAAAAAAGATTTTAAAAGTATTAAGTCGAAGTTTTCAAAACAGGCGAAGTTCAAGTCTGATAAATTTCTTGACTTAGGAGATTCTTTCTTAGACGCAACAGGTCTACCAGGTCCCGCTATGGGACATATCAATATGTTCTTAGGACATTCAGATACAGGAAAGACTACTGCACTTGTTAAGACTGCAGTTGATGCACAAAAGAAAGGAATATTACCTGTTTTCATAATCACTGAACAAAAATGGGATTTCCCTCACGCAAAGTTGATGGGTCTCGAAATAGAAGAAGTGGTTGATGAAAGTACAGGGGAAATAGAATATGACGGATTTTTTCTGTTCAATAATCAATTCCAATATATTGAACAAATCACCGATTACATAAATGAATTAATTGACGCCCAACAAAAAGGTGAGATCGAATACGATCTACTTTTTCTATGGGACTCAGTTGGTTCAGTACCATGTAAAATGACCTTCGATGGTAAAGGTGGTAAACAACACAATGCATCTGTATTATCAGATAAAATTGGGATGGGTTTAAATCAGAGAATATCTGGTTCAAGACGAGTTGAATCTAAGTATACAAACACTTTGGTTATCGTAAACCAACCATGGGTAGAATTACCCGATAATCCATTTAGTCAACCTAAAATTAAGGCGAAGGGTGGAGAATCGATTTGGTTGAATTCAACTTTAGTATTCAGATTCGGAAATCAGAAAAACGCAGGAACTAATCCTATCTCTGCAGTCAAAGATAAGAGAAAGGTAAAGTTTGCTACGAGAACTAAGATTTCGATTATGAAGAATCACGTAAACGGTTTAGGTTATGAAGATGGAAAGATCATCGTAACTGCACACGGTTTTTTGAGTGGAAAAGATTCTGCAGAAGAAAAAAAGTCCTTAGAGGCGTACAAATCTGAACATGCAGAATATTGGAAGAGACAGTTAGGTATAGACGGAGACTTTGATATCAAGGAGGATGTTTAACCCACTTTTGTTTAACCTTTAAAAGGTATAAATGTCAGTTTTATTAGTAGACGGAGATAATTTACTTACAATCGGATTTTATGGAGTTAAAAACTACTTCTATAAAGATGAACATATTGGAGGTATATATCATTTTCTAAATACTCTAAGGAGATCTTTCGAAAATTATCGTTTAGATAAAATTGTTGTCTTTTGGGATGGTGAAGATGGTTCACAGTCTCGTAGAAAGATCTACCACAAGTATAAGGAAAACAGAAGATCAAGAATTCGTTCGGACAAAGAAAAAGAATCATATACAAGACAAAGACGAAGAGTAAAACAATACTTGGAGGAATTGTATGTGAGACAAGGAGAGTTCGAATTTTGTGAAACAGATGACTGTATCGCATACTATTCACAAAACACAAAAGAAAACTGTATAGTCTATTCTTCAGATGGAGACTTAGCTCAGTTGGTTTCGGAAAACGTGAGAGTCTACAACCCCTCTCACAGAAGACTTTACGATGAAAATGATATAATACCTTACGAAAAGGAAGATATCCACATAAAGAACGTTAAAATCGTTAAAATGATGTGTGGGGATCGATCTGATAATATCGCAGGGATTAGAAACATGGGAATCAAGAAGTTTTTAGGGATTTTCCCCGAAGTAAAAGAGAGACCGATCACAGTTCAACACGTGATTGACAAATCAAATTCATTATTCGAGGAAGATAAAAATAACACCACAGTCAAAAATCTTCTAACAGGAGTCACTAAGTACGGAGTTTTTGGTGAAGAATTTTTCACTTTGAATGAAAGTATAGTCAGTTTAGACGAACCTTTTCTAACAGATGAGGCAAGAGAAACTATTGTTGACTTGATACATGAAGATTTGGACCCCGAGGGAAGGTCCTATAAAAACACAATGAAGATGATGATGGAAGATGGGATTTTTACTGTTCTCCCTAAATCGGACGATGCGTGGATAAAGTTCCTCAACCCTTTCTTACGACTTACTCGTAAGGAAAAAAATAAACGTGTTATAAAAATAAAAAAGAAATGAGTAGTAACGACACAACTAAATTAGAATTCTTGTTAACCCTGAGTGGTAACATAATTTGTCAAAGATTCTTCAATGTGAGGAATTATAACCCAAAAGTTAGAAGATCTCTTAATTTACATCACGAAGTGAAAAATATTTGTGAAGAAATTCAAGAAGATTTGAAACAAAAAACATTGGAATTTCTACACGAAAATCCAAATTATTTTCCCGTTTCAGGGGGTAATAATGACGAAGGTCAAGACCTAAAAGAGAACTTCCAATTGGAAATAAAGCAAAATGACGAAGTATTTATTTCAAGGATATTCCCTGCACATATCTACCATCCAAAAGTTAGATATTCTGTAGATATTCGTCCCAAACTTAGAAGGTTCTTAGGGGAACTTAGTGAGACCCTATCTTCAACAAAAATAATAACAAAATATATGAATTACGAATTAACTAAATAAAAGAGTATTATGAGCGAGATGACTGAAAAAACATTTGAAAATTTAGGAAACGGTTTCCAACAAACATTGATAAAGTCAATAATTGAAGACACAAAATATGGAGAACAAATTATTGACGTTCTTGACCCAAAATACTTTGAAAATAATTCGTTTAGATATATAGTTCAAAACATTAGAGAACTAAATGAGTCTTATAGAAGAATACCAAACTATTCTACTCTAAAACAGAAAATTATGGATGATACCACATCTAATCCGATGAGTGGTAAAATTCATACAGACACTCTTTTTAGTATAGAGGAATTAGATGAAAGGACTCATGGACCAACATACGTAAAAGACACCGCACTTAACTTTTGTAAACAACAGAATTTAAAAAAAACACTTAAAAAAGTTCATGGTATAATGGACGGAGGTGATTTCCAAGAGTATGATAAGATAACTGAATTAATTAATGAGGCATTACAAGTAGGTGTTACTGATGATGATATTACTGATATCACTGAAAACATACTTGAGTCTTTGGAAAAAGATACAAGGACACCAATTGCAACAGGGATTGATGGTTTAGACAACTTACTTAAAGGTGGTTTAGGTCATGGTGAATTAGGAATGGTTATCGCACCAACAGGTACAGGTAAAACAACAATACTGACAAAGTTTGCAAACACTGCAGTTAATTTAGGTTTCAACGTAGTACACATCTTTTTTGAAGATACAGAATCACAAATAAGAAAAAAACACTACACGATTTGGACAGGTAATGACAGTGACTATCAAAGTGAAACTCAAGAAAATAAAGTCGAAACTGCACAAAAAGTTGAAGAGACTGTAACGAGAGAAGGTTTTGGTCAAATGAAATTGATCAAAATGATAAGTGATACCACAACAGTTGCTGACATTAGAAGAAAATTAAGAAAGATTGAAAGTACAGGTTTTAGTATAGACCTGATAGTTATAGATTACATTGAATGTGTAGGATCTGATAAAGGAGTCTTCGGTGAAGAATGGAAAGGAGAGGGTTCAGTAATCAGAGCGGTAGAATCAATATGTTCAGAAATGAATGTGGCGGTTTGGACGGCAACACAGGGTAATAGAAACTCAATTTCTGCAGACGTTGTAAACGTTGATGATATGGGTGGTTCGATTAAGAAGGCACAATCGGCTCACGTTATCATATCTATTGCTAAGAGTTTAGAACAAAAAGAAAATAAAACTGCCAATGTGACCCTTGTTAAATCAAGGATTGGTAGAGATGGTGTAAACTTCCTTAATTGTAAGTTTGATAACCAATATTTGGATATTGATGTCACTGAACAAGAAACGTTGTTGGGACACCAAATCCGTAAAGAGGAGAGTAGTATTGAGAGAGCGAGAGCACTCTACAAAAAATCTAAAAACCTCGACATATAATTAATACTAATAAATAAAATTTTAAACAATGACAGAAAAAATCTTACAAGAAAACCCAGGACGATTTGTCCTTTTCCCTATAAAACATCATGATATATGGAAATATTATAAACAACAAGAGGCGAGTTTTTGGACTGCAGAAGAAATTGACTTGGCTCAGGATGTTAATGATTGGTCTAATAAACTTAATGATGATGAAAGACATTTCGTAAAACATGTATTGGCATTTTTTGCAGCATCAGATGGAATTGTTAATGAGAACCTTGCAGAAAATTTTGTGAATGAAGTACAATATACTGAAGCGAAATTCTTTTATGGTTTCCAAATTGCAATGGAAAACATTCATAGTGAGACTTATTCCTTATTGATTGACACATACATTAAGGACACCGACGAACAAAACAAATTATTTAATGCTATTGAAACAATACCCGCAATCAAAAAGAAGGCGGAGTGGGCACTTAGATGGATTGAGTCTGACTCATTTGCGGAAAGACTTATTGCGTTCGCTGCGGTTGAAGGGATTTTCTTTTCAGGATCATTCTGTTCTATCTTTTGGCTCAAGAAACGAGGTTTAATGCCAGGTTTAACGTTCTCTAATGAATTGATTTCAAGAGATGAGGGACTACATTGTGATTTTGCATGTCATTTATATAACGAACATATCTCTAAAAAACTAACAAAAACAAGAATCAAAGAGATTATCTTATCTGCGTTAGAAATCGAGAAAGAATTCATATTAGAAGCACTTCCTGTAAGATTGATTGGTATGAATTCAGAACTCATGGGACAATACTTAGAGTTTGTTACTGACAGATTACTTGATTCTTTAGGTGTAGCTAAACATTTCAAATCAGAGAACCCATTTGATTTTATGCAAAATATTGCACTACAAGGAAAAACTAATTTCTTTGAAAAGAGAGTTGCCGAATATCAAAAGGCGGGGGTGAATAACGATACCGAAGAAGACTTAAACTCTGCGTTCGGGGATATGGATTTTTAATATAAAGAAAGATGAAGGTAAAAAAGAGAGACGGTTCTTTAGAAGAAATGAGATATGATAAGATCACAAGGAGAATATCTGCCTTGTGTTCTGACTTAAATTTGGAATATGTTGATCCAACTTATATAACCCTGAAAGTTACTCAAGGTATATATGATGAAATATCAACAACAGAATTAGATCAATTGACTGCGGAGACCGCGGCTTCAATGACCACAACACACCCTGATTATGCAAAATTGGCGGGTAGAGTGGCAGTAACTAATTTACATAAAACAACACCAAAAAAGTTTTCTTTGGCAATCAAAGAACTCTACTCTTTTGTTGAACCAAGAACAGGTAAAGAATCATCTTTAATTTCTGATGAACTTTATGAATTTGTAAAGAAAAATAAATCTGTTATTGATGGTGCTATTGTACAGGAAAGAGATTTTGATTTCGATTATTTCGGTTTTAAAACCTTAGAAAGATCTTATCTTTTGAAAATAAGTGATAGGATTGTCGAAAGACCTCAGTATTTGTACATGAGAGTGGCATTAGGTATCTGTAATGGTGACATTGAAATGGGTCTCAGAATTTATGATGACTTATCTCAACACTTTTATACTCATGCAACACCAACATTATTTAATGCGGGAACAAGGAGACCACAAATGTCTTCATGTTTCTTAATTGGAAACAAAGGTGACGATATTAATGGGTTGTTTGATACTATCAAAGATGTTGCAAATATTTCTAAATGGGCAGGTGGTATTGGATTACATGTTCACGACGTTAGATCTAAAGGTTCATATATAAAGGGAACTGGTGGGGAGTCAGATGGTTTATTACCAATGATGAAAACTTATAATGAAGTCGCGAGATGGATTAATCAAGGTGGTAAGAGAAAAGGTTCTTTTGCAATTTATCTTGAACCATGGCACGCCGATATATTTGAGTTCATTGAATTAAGAAAAAATCACGGAAAAGAGGAGATGAGAGCGAGAGATTTGTTCTTGGCTATGTGGACACCCGATTTATTTATGAAACGTGTTGAGGAGGATGGAGAATGGACGTTATTTTCACCTGATGAAGCACCAGGTTTATCAGATGTTTATGATTCACCTGATTCAAAGGATTTTACTGAACTTTATACAAAATATGAAGAAGAAGGTAAAGGTAGAAGAGTTGTCAAGGCAAGAAAACTTATGGACGCGATCTTAACCGCACAAATAGAAACGGGTACACCTTATATGTTGTACAAGGATGCTGCAAATAGTAAATCTAATCAAAAGAACTTAGGTACTATTAAATCATCTAATTTGTGTACGGAGATTATAGAATATAGTTCACCTACAGAACAGGCAGTTTGTAATTTGGCATCTATCGCACTACCAAAGTATATTGTAGATGGTGAGTTTAATCATAAATTATTGTACGAGTATGTTTATCAAGTTGTAAGAAACTTAAACAATGTAATTGATCTGAACTTTTATCCAACAGAAGAAACCAAAAGATCAAACTTTAAACATAGACCTGTCGGTTTAGGTATCCAAGGTTTGGCGGATGTCTTTTGTTTATTAAAGTTACCGTTTGAATCTGAAGTTGCGGATGATTTACAAACAGAGATCTTCGAAACAATCTATTTTGCGGCGATGACATCAAGTAAAGACATTTCAAAAGAAGTTGGGGCATATGAATCTATTTCAGGGTCTCCAATTGAGAAAGGTGTTTTCCAATACGAAATGTGGGGATTAAAAGATAAAGATCTATCAGGTAATTGGGATTGGAAATCATTAAGAAAGGAAGTCGTTAAATATGGTGTGAGAAATTCTTTATTGTTTGCACCAATGCCAACTGCATCAACAGCACAAATTTTGGGTAACAACGAGGCGTTCGAACCTTTTACAACTAATTTATACTCAAGAAGAACTTTAGGTGGTGAATTCATTGTGATTAATAAACACTTGGTTTCCGCACTTATGGAAAATGATTTGTGGAGTGATGAGATTAAGGATAAACTTATCATGGAAAATGGTTCAGTACAAAACATTCCTGAGATTCCTACAGAAATTAAGGAGATTTATAAAACTGTTTGGGAGATGTCTCAAAAAAGACTTTTACAAATGGCAGCAAGAAGATCAGTATTTATTGATCAATCACAATCACTTAATTTATTTATAAGTAATGCAACCAAGGCAAAGTTATTGGCAGCACACTTATATGGATGGAAGTTAGGTTTGAAAACAGGTATGTACTATTTGAGAACTCGTTCAGCGGTAGATCCGTTAAAAGGTTTAGGTATCAGTACCCAAAGAACGAAACCTACACCTGAAAGTAAGGATCAATCAACAGATAAAACAGATAATCCTGTACCAACATCAAATTCAATTATTAGTGAAAACAAAGAATTGGTGATGGTAAATTCACAAGTTGAGAGACCAGATGATTCTCCTTTTGACTGTGAAGGTTGTGGATCTTAACCCATTTTATATAATTAATTATTAAAACCCCTCACTTCGAGGGGTTTTTATTTACACTCATTTTGTTATTGATTATATTTATTAGTATGGCAATAACCTATGGTATAGATTTCCCCTTTAGAGAAAGTGTTAAGGGTGATTATTTAAAAATGACTACAACCCCTGAAAGAGAGGTTAGATCAAATCTTATACATTTGATTTTAACTAAAAAGGGTAGTAGGTATTATTTACCTGATTTTGGTACGAGAATATATGAATACATATTCGACCAAAACGATATGGTTACATTCAATTTAATTGAAGAAGAAATTAGGGAAGGTTGTAAAAAGTATTTACCGAATCTCGACATAAACTCAATAAGGGTAATATCTGCGGAAGATGATAGTGATCCCGTAACGACTGTAGATGAAGACACGGACGACAGAATATTTAGGTTAGCCGATCCATCTACAAAACCATATACCGCCAAAGTCAAGATTGACTATACGGTAAATGACGGAGCGTTTTCATCATCAGATTTTGTAATTATAAACATATAATATGGCAAAGAAAATATCATACGCTAAAAGAGATTTTGCAGGATTAAGAGAAGATCTTGTAAACCTTACAAATGATTTTTACCCTGATTTGGTAAAAAATACAAATGATGCATCGATATATTCGGTGTTATTAGATTTAAACGCTGCGATAGGCGATAATCTACATTACCACATAGATAGAGTTTGGCAAGAGACAATGTTAGACTTTGCACAACAAAGAAGATCATTATTTCATATCGCAAAAACATACGGTATTAGAATACCTGGTAACAGACCATCAGTCTCTTTAGTTGATTTCTCAATCAACGTACCTGTAAGAGGTGACAAAGAAGATGAAAGATACTTAGGTATATTAAAAGCGGGGGCACAAGTATCAGGTGGAGGTCAAACATTTGAAACTATTGAGGATACAGACTTCTCAAACCCATTCAATAATAAAGGAGAACCAAACAGATTAAAGATCCCAAATTTCGATTCAAATAATAAGTTAATATCTTATACTATTACGAAGAGAGAGGCAGTAGTTAATGGTGTATCAAGAGTATTTAGAAGGGTTGTTACTAAACAAGATCAAAAACCTTTCTTTAAGTTGTTTCTACCTGAAAAAAATGTTTTGGGTGTCGTATCTATTATTCATAAAGAGGGTACAAACCTCACTTCAAACCCAAGTTCATCTGAGTTTTCCTCAGAACGAAATAGATGGTATGAAGTCAAGAGTTTAATGGAAGACAAAATATTCTTACCTGATACTACTTCCGCATCAGACAAAGATAATTTCACATCTGGTGATTATAAAAGAGTTACAAACAAGTTTATTAGTGAATATACTCCTGAAGGTTTTATGTGTGTAACTTTTGGTTCAGGTAGTGTTGATCCTTTAGATAATTTAGATTCATATAACTCAGGAAATTTAAAAGTTAATTTAGCAACACACCTCAACAACCTTTCTTTAGGATCTGTACCTAAAGCGGGTTCTACAATTTTTATAAAGTACAGAATAGGTGGTGGTAAAAACAGTAATTTAGGTGTTAATGTAATCACTTCAGTGGATAATGTTGAATTTAACGTCAATGGACCACTAACTAATGTTAACAACCAAATAGTACAATCTTTAAATGTAACAAACGTAACTCCTGCGATTGGAGGTTCAGAACAACCAACAATTGAAGAAATAAGAAATTTAGTTGGTTTTAATTTTGCGGCACAAAACAGAGCGGTAACTCTAAATGATTATAAATCATTGATTGAGACAATGCCATCTACTTTCGGTGCACCTGCAAAGGTTAATGTAATGGAAGAGGATAATAAAATAAAAATTAAATTATTATCATACGACGACTCAGGAAATTTAACCGATACTGTATCTAACACTTTAAAAAACAATATATTAAGATACCTCACAAATTATCGTATGATTAATGATTACTTAGATATCATAAGTGGTGAAGTGATTGATTTAGGTGTGGATGTCGATCTTGTAATAGACAAAAACGTTACTCAATCAGATGTACTTAAAGACGTTATAACAAGTACAACAGAATTTTTTAATATTGACCGTAGAAAAATGGGAGACCCATTGTTTGTTGGTGAATTACAAAAAACCATATCAGATATTACGGGAGTTGTAAATGTTGTGAAGATAAAAATAAAGGGTATCACAGGAGGTGAGTACTCAACTTCAGAAGTGTCTCAAGGATATGTCGATGATACAACAAAAGAAATCTCACAATCTGATTCAACAATCTATATGAGAAGTAATCAAATTTATCAAATAAGATTCCCTAACAAAGACATCAAAGTAAGAGTAAAAACTTTAGGTTCCACTACATTCTAAAAATTCTTTTCTGTATTATTATTAATTAGGGAAAATAGGTTCCAATCTATTTATATGATATGATACAGAAACATCGAATAAGAACAGAAATCGGTAAGGATCATAAGGTAACTGTTGAGTTAAAACAAGACTACGATCTTTTAGAAATCCTTTCACTTAAGTTCACGCAACAAGATATATATACATCTATTTGTGCGGATTACGGTGTTATCTGTGGTAGAATAACTGCGAATCAAGGATTCGGAGTAGCAAATGCAAGGGTTTCAATTTTCATCCCTTTAGATGATGTAGATGAACAAGATCCTGTAGTTTCTGCACTCTACCCATACAAATCTACACAAGACACAACAACGGAGGGATACAAATACAATTTGTTTCCTAAAAGAAAACAACATACAGGACATACTCCAACAGGAACATTTCCTGACCAAGAAGATATTCTTACAAGGGAAGAGGTATTGTATGTTTATGAAAAATATTATAAGTACACTGTGAAAACCAATGATGCGGGAGATTTCATGATATGGGGAGTACCAGTTGGTACGCAAACAGTTCACGTAGACGTAGACCTTTCAGACATGGGTTGTCAGTCACTTGTCCCATATGATTTTATATATGAAGGTGTATCAGAAGAAAAATTTGAAAACAATTATACGTTTAGGGGAGATCCTGACATTGCAGGATTACCACAAACATTAACATTTGAAGAAACTGTTGAAGTGTACCCATTTTGGGGTAATGAAGACTTATGTGAGATAGGGATTACAAGAACTGATTATGATCTCACAGAACAAGGTATTCGGATAGAACCATATTCAATTATGATGGGGGGTACCTTTACTGATTCAGGAAAAGAGTCTGTTAGGGTTAGATGTAATGTCGACAATCAAATGGGTGAAAAATGTAATCTAACGACAGGTGAGGGAGATATTGAGGCAATTAGATTTACTGGCACCTACGAAGAAAATACAGACGGTACACCTAATTATGAAAGACCCATACTTGAAGCAATACAATTAGACTCACAAATAGACGAGAACGGAAACTTTTTCTTCAGGGTCCCAATGAATATGGGATATCGAATTACAAATGAATTCGGAGAGTTAGTAGAAACAAAAAACACACAAAGGGGAATACCAACAAGAGGAACCTACAGATTTAGACTTTCCTATCAAAACGATAATGCCGCCCGAAAACAATACAGAGGTAAGTACCTTGTTCCACAAATTAAAGAACACCAATTAGGTGGTTCACCACTATATACTAACCCTAAAGCATACGCATTTTCAACCAACTTAGATGATTATCCTGACGAAGCCATGGATGACATCACAGGTATCAACAATAATGGGTTTTCAAATGACATGTTTTATTCATTTAGATATAATAGGGTTTATACGGTTTCGAGTTTTATAAATCAATATTATAATAAATCTTGGGCGGAAAAGGCGTTTAGTTTCTTTGTGAGAGATAAAAATGAATCCTTCATTGGTATAAAGGAAATTCAACCCTCACAAGAAGAGGATTGTGCAAACAACAATCAATACTTCCCTATAAATGATGCGGTGAGAAATCACAAATTCAAATTCCTTATCACAATCATTTTAAATTTTTTAGAGAGGATTTATTTAGTTATTACTCAGTTTGCACTTGATTTCATTATAGAGTTCATATTTGATATCGCGGAAATTTTATACGATGTAAAAATACCTGTTGTAAAGTATAGACCTTTTAAAAACACTGCGGTTAGTGTTGCCAAGTTTGCTCGAAGAATACAAATTTCCACAATAAGAAATTTAAGTTTAGTTAATTATCCTGATTGTTACGAATGTAGTCAAGACCCAACAACAGGTGACGAGGTTCCTGGTGGTGGAAATACATTTAACTATGATTATGAGATAGTCTCAAATGATTCTGCGGATTTAGAACAAATAGTGAGTACTTCAGGATTGACATCAGTAAACTCAAATATGACTGTTTCATCTCCATATGACCCCAATGACGGTACACAAGCGGGTTCACCTGATTACTTAACTCTACCAATAACAGGACATGACTATACTAAAAACTATATAATCAAATACATAGTTGTGGCGGAGGTTATGGGTACCGATGCAAATGGTGATCCTATAGTTGTTAGTCCTGCAGTTTACAAATATCGTTGGATCGGATATGGTTCAAATTTTCCCGCAAACGAGGGGACGAATACATTTGACGACTTAGCATCTGCATTATATAATGATGTTTATGATGCGAACAATACCGACATGTCAACAACATTACCCACAGAATATACAGGAACAGTAATGAGTTCTACAGGTAATCTTACTATTGAGGAAGTATATTTCTTATCTGAACTAACAATAACAGAAAATCAAGGTGATTTATCGGAATCAGGTTGTTCAAAATATGATACAATATATGACCCTGATGATGATATGGATCTAAGGGCTTTTGAAAATAATGCGCAAGGTACTCAAGATTATAATTATTGGATACAACAAGGGACTACAGGGTCCCAATACCCCGATATTTTTATTGATACTGAAGATCCATGTACATACACTCCACCAACATATGACATCGTCGCGTCGATCAGTGCTTACGCAAGAGAGACGGGTCGTAGTGGAAAACCATACACGTTAAGAAGATGTAGAATATCGGATGGTTATAGTGCTGATACTGATATAGGAGATCAACCACCAGGTACTGCATCGGGGCACTCAGAGTTTAGAGACGGTGTGTATACTATAATTGGTGCTGCGGGAAGAAACAGACAATTAATATTAAATTACTCAAGGAGGAAGTTACTTGGAAAACTTATGTGTGCGGGAGTAACGTCTTACACGTTCACTAACAGTTGGTTAAATGGTGCACTATACTTTTTCCAATTCAGAAGAAGAAGAGGAGGTACTAATGCAAAATATTGTAAAGATATTATTGAAAGAGTAGTTGATGATAATGGAGTACATTATTACTATAGATCAACACCCTATCATAACGGTAGTTTTGTAGGGTTAGCTTCGGACGAACAAGCGGGACCAGAAATACTTTTCCCAACGACAGTTATGGACTTAGGACCGAGAAACATGTTCATTAAGGAAATATGTACCGACCCTGAACTTGACGTTAACTGTTCAGTATCCAAAAGTATTGGTAGTACTTCTTACCAAGACATTAATGATTTGATGGAATACGTTATTAGTTCAAAGGAAGTAAAAGAGAGGGGTAGATTACAAGTAAGAGACCTTTTTGATAGAAGAGGTGGTGGTGCAATTGACGGTGATGTCGCACAACTATTAAATATGAATTCACAAATGGGATTATTTGGTTATGACGATGAGGACGATGAAAGTCCATATTTTCCTGTTAACGGAGCGGAATACTTTGATGGTTCAGGACCTGTTGGTATAGATTTCGTCTTTTCAGAAGACGATGAAGATACAGAGATTGTTGAAAAGGATGGAACATTACTTAGATTATGTATAAATGCTGCGGGCAATTTAACAGAGACCGCACAGGACATACCATACTTTAGGTGGGATAGAAAGGCAACTACAGGTTTTGGTACTAACACAGACGGAGAAACACAAAATTGGAATAGGAATACTATATATGAAACAAAATATCAAGGAGGATGGGATTTCACAGGTATGATGAACCCAGTACCAAATGGTGTTAACGAACCAACAGGTTCAACAGAAAATATAAATACACATTATTTTGATGGTACAATGTTACCCCCAATAAGAGACTGTGAACATAATAACTATGCAACACAAGAAATACCTTTAGGTGGACCATTCTTTTTCTATTTTGGACTAAGAACAGGGAAATCTTCGTGGAATAAATTCGTTAAAAACTTTGGTCCGTTATGATAAAAAAGAAAATTGTATCTCCGAGTAAAAGGTTCAAAAAGGCGGAACCCGAAGATTTAAGTTTAAGAATAAATCTTGAAGAGGAAAAGAGTCTATTGAGGGAAGGTGATAAAACTATCATCTTAGATATTGCTAAACAATTTAGAAAAGAAAGAAATCAATCTACCAAGTATAGAATATATGGTAAGATGAATATGGTTTTCAGAAACACATACAGTGGTACCACCACTTATGAACCTCTTCTAAATAACCTATATGTACTTGGTGATGGACTTGATGGTAATTTTACAGGTCATATACCATATAATGAATTTGCGTTCATTAGAAATGATTATGTTAGACAAGTTTCAAATCCAACAGGATCAACTGTGGGTACGTATGAACCAAACTTAGTATTGACAGGTGATACAACACACCGAGCTATAGATGAGATAGATGTGGCATCAACTAATTGGAATGTTTTTCTATCATATGTTTATGACAAGGATTCTAACCATCAAATGAAATACACACTTTCGGGGAATACCGAATACAGTTTTACCGCATCTAATGGTGTACCTTTTAGAGTAAATGAATATACAACACATTATGAACTTGTAAGTCCTGTGGAACATAACATGAAAGAGGGGGAATTTGTAATACTCTCAGGTACGTCAATAAGTTCGGGTAGTGATTCTGATCGAATTTTTCCAATATCATCGACAGGAAACGAAGTGTTTAACTCTGACAAATATGTTATATCAATACAGAAATCAACGTTATCAGGTTCACAATCACTAAGTGGTGTTGTGTTCGGTAAAAGGTGTCTTGATAAAACAAGAATTAATGATACTACTTCAGAATATTATGTACATAAACATAAGATATTGACTGACACTGATGGTTGTATTATAGATAGAACGGGATTTGAAACACCTGTTTTTGAAATAGAAAGAAAATTACAATATAACACGGCTGATGATAGAAGGGATATCTATACAGTACAAAATAGACCTGAAACAGTACTTTACCATTTCAAAGATGAAATCGATATTAATGGATTAAATAATAATTTGGGTTATACTGTTACTGATTTATATGTTACAACCTTATTTAAAAATGGTAATGGTTATTTTCACTATCCACCTCGAGTTGGTTGGAGATTTAATTTTCATAATAATTGGGTGGACAACCATTTTGATAGAACCTTTGGTGGATCTAATTCAGGACTTTCGTCAACTTCCTTTTCAAACAGTGGTGTGACATTTACACAAGGAGTTTCCGCACAAAAGGGTGATGAACTTGTGGGTGCATTTGTTGAGTATAATAAAGAAGATTTTAAGGAAACAATTATTTCGGAATCGTTTCACAAATTCACAATAGACTTTTCAATTTTTAATCACACACAAATCGACCCAACTAATGGTTCAACACAGGACAACCCATTAGGATTGTATTATCAACCACATCAAAGAGTAAAATTAAGACAGTTATCACCATATGTTGAGACTGCAAATACAAATCAGATCCACGGTCTTCCTGAAAACTCTGTATATGATCAATATAATAATCGGTGGAAGTGGAGGGACTTATATGATCATGGTTATGTAGACCCTGATGGTTTTGGAGTAAATCATCCTTTTACAAATGGACAACACTACGTCAAATCTGACATAAACTTTTACCTAAGAAATGAGGAGACATTTATGAATAAAAATGATGGTCTTTCTAATTTCTCGGTTGATGATGATTCGTTATGTTAAAATGAAATTAAGAGTTAATCCACAAGATCAAAAAATAATATTAAATCAGAATGAATCTTTTAGGTTAGATTCAGGTTGGGATGAGAGTATTCAAACTTTTGAAGATGAAGTATTAGAAAGTATTATAAATCCTATTGAAAACTATGAAACTAATAGGTATATACATAAACCATATATATCAAGTGTTGCGGGACCACCACCAACTGAGTCTGAGGCGGAAGAAGAAGGTAATGAAGCACTAACAACAACAGTAAGTTCTGTTGAACAAACAGATATATGGTTTTATTTCTATTTTGTTAAAGATGGTTCATATGCTAATGGGTTAGACTATATGGCCGCAGGAATACAACAGACAGATAAATTACTCTCTGATCTTAGAAATAGTTTTTTTAGACTTGAATTTTACAAGACACCAAATGG
>Ga0160423_10001473_pt1 | contig 19640 bp, 18 predicted proteins | sample CRUFie14St8metaG_FD_108191 | JGI IMG/M metagenome (GOLD analysis project Ga0160423, IMG submission 108191) | Marine microbial communities from the Costa Rica Dome - CRUD Field 142mm St8 metaG | ecosystem: Environmental > Aquatic > Marine > Oceanic > Photic zone | place: Costa Rica: the Eastern... | reverse complement strand
TTATTTTGCAAAAAGAATCAAGGCGCACCTTGATTCGTTTCAATGACCACATGCATCCGCACTCGCGCAGTGTTTACCCTGCTGAAAGTTCATGACGGCGGCTTCAACTTCGCACAACAATCAAACCCCGTCTCTTCGCCCTTTTTTTCGGGAACCCCATGTCGATGAGCAAGAAAGAGCGGATGCTGCGCAAGGAAGCGCTGGAGTATCACGAGGCGGAACCCCAGGGGAAAATCAAAGTCGTGCCGACCAAACCCCACGCGACGGCCCACGAATTGAGCTTGGCCTATTCTCCGGGTGTTGCTTACCCTTGTTTGGAAATCGAAAAGCGGCCGGAGGACGCCTATCGGTACACCTCCAAGGGCAACCTCGTCGCCGTGATTTCAAACGGTTCCGCTGTGCTCGGGTTGGGCAACATCGGCGCCCTCGCCAGCAAACCCGTCATGGAAGGCAAAGGCCTGCTCTTGAAGACCTTCGCTGGTATCGACGTGTTTGATATCGAGGTGGATACCGATGACCCGGAGGAATTCATCAACACCGTCGTGAACATTTCCAAAACTTTTGGCGGCATCAACCTCGAAGACATCAAAGCACCCGAGTGCTTTGAAATCGAACGCCGCATTGCGGAAGCAACCGACATCCCGGTCATGCACGACGACCAACACGGAACGGCGATCATCTCAGCAGCGGCCCTGTTGAATGCCGCTGAACTTCAGGAGAAAAAACTCAACGATCTTTCGGTTGTGGTCCTCGGTGCCGGGGCTTCAGCCATTGCCTGTGCCAATCACTACGTAGCCGTGGGCGTAAGCATGAGCAACATCACGCTGGTCGACAGTCAGGGGATCATTACGAAAACCCGCTTGGAAGCGGGTGAATTGAACGAATACAAGGCTCCCTTTGCCCAAGACCGACCTGCCGGCGACTTGGCTGACGCTCTCAACGGCGCCGATGTGCTGTTGGGCCTGTCCAAAGGTGGTTTGGTCACCAAGGAAATGGTGGCCAGCATGGCGGACAAACCGATCATCTTCGCTCTGGCAAACCCGACACCCGAAATCCTTCCGGAGGAAGTGCTCCAGGTCCGCCAAGACGCCATCATCGCCACCGGCCGGTCCGACTACCCCAATCAGGTGAACAACGTCCTCGGGTTCCCTTACATTTTCCGTGGAGCACTCGATGTCCGTGCGAGAGACATCACACAAAACATGAAAATGGCGGCTACGAAAGCGCTGGCTGCGCTTGCAAAGGAACCTGTTCCGGATTACATCTCAGCGGCCTACGACGGCGTTGTCATGCAGTACGGGCCCGAATACATCATCCCGAAACCCTTCGACCGGCGCGTCCTCATTTGGGAAGCGGCCGCCGTTGCCCAAGCCGCCATTGACGAGGGCATCGCCGGTGTCTCAAGCAAGGAATTCAACATTGACCGCTACAAGGAGGAACTGGAAGCACGGTTGGGCGAATCGTATTCCGTCATGCGACAAATGATCAATCAGGTCAAAGGCAAAGGCAAGCGCATCGTATTCCCTGAGGGGGACAAGGAACCCGTTTTGCGAGCAGCCGCACAGTTGGTTGAGCAAAACATCTGCCACCCCATTCTCCTCGGCCCCGTTGACCGCATCAAGGGCATGGTGGAAGAATTGGGTTTGAATTTCGAATACGAGGCCTACGATCCTCGGTACGATGATCGCAGAAAAACGGAATACGCCAACGCCTTTTTCAAACGACGTCAGCGAAAAGGTACGACGTGGCCGGATGCCGCTCGCCTGCTCAAGAGTCGACCGTATTTTGCTGCCCAAATGGTTCATGCAGGTGACGCCGACGGATTTGTGGGAGGCGTGAGCCGAAATTACGCCGACGTTTTGCGACCGACGCTGGAACTGATCGGAAAAGCCTCCGATGCGCACTGCGTGATCGGGTGTTACATGATGAACATCAAAGGTCGGACCATCTTCCTCGCTGACGCCACCGTCAACGTTTATCCTGATAGCCGAACGCTGGCAGAAATTGCGGTTCAAACCGCCAAGGTCGCCCGTCGGTTTGGCGTTGCGCCTCGTGTTGCCATGCTCTCGTTTTCCAATTTTGGTTCGACACGCGCCCAGCGCTCCGAACGCATCGAGGAAGCCGTCATCATGGCTCGAACATTGGACCCGACCCTGATGATCGACGGACCGATGCAAAGCGACACGGCACTCAATCCGAGCATACAGGAAGAATACCCGTTCATGAAACTCGTGGGGCCGGCCAACGTGCTGATCTTGCCCAACCTGGCCTCGGCGAACATCGCCTACAAACTGCTCGAGGAACTCGGAGACGCAGAAATGACGGGGCCCATTCTCGAAGGCATGGCCCAACCCGTTCAGTTGGTGGCTCGCCAGGACGGCGTGCGCCACATCGTTAACATGGCCACCATCTGCACGGCGGACGCCATCCGAAAAGACACCTATTGGACCACGCTCATCGACGACGATTCGACATCGTCGTAGTGCAACACCGGTCGACGTGGTCGCCAGATTGCTCCCGTAAAGAAACCAGCGCACAGCCCGCCAAACAAGAGGTTGACCCAACCTTCGGTGGCGTAGTCCCCCATCCCCCTCAACACCGGAATGAGAAACGAGGGTACAATTCCCAACACCGTTGTCCACAGCAATTCGGAACGCACGTTTCTCCATCGGTCGGTGTGCTCGGGCACCCGTTTGACTTCCTCGCTACGAATCGGTGAGAGCACCAACCTGGCCACGACCTTTGGCAGCGGCCGGTCGATCGGCACGCTGGTGATGGCGGTGACGGCGTCGTTTCGGGGATGAACGGCGATGGCAGCGGTTTGGGCCGCTGCTGGACCGAGCAGTTCGTTGGGGCGGGGTCGTCCGTCCATCATCGCTCCTCGGTTGTTCGAAGAGGGAGCATCGGCAAGGCGTTCCGTAAGCCCGTTTTGGAGGGTGAGAACTTTTTGATTTCGAGCCGCTTGCCATTCGGCTTGGGTGAGGGCTCGAAGCTCCCAACGCCCGTTCAGCTTGCTAACCGCATCGCTGAACGCAGACGAGTCCATCAGTCGGCTGGCCAGTTCCTTGAGTTCACGAGAGGTGATGGATTCTGATGGCCGGAGGTCTTGGTTGTCTTCGGGGCTCACGCCCATGGCCGTAGCGATCTGTCCTTCGGTAAGCGGTGAGGGCATGACGTAAAACGCAGGTGTTTTGGCTTCGTAACAGGGTCGCTGCCCTGCGTAAACCCAGCCGCCTTTGGTGGTACCCATCAAGGTCGTAGCCTCGCTGACAGGTACGAATTCAAGGCCGCAGAGGCTGATGGTCACGTCGATCCCTCAGCTCAGCGTTGCTTCCATTCGGTCGTACCACGCCATACCGTTGACGTGGTCGGTGAGTTGTCCAAATTGTGGGTAGGGCGAAATCGAGCGAACATAGCCAAAGGCTGCAAAGTCAACCAGGTCCGGGGTCTTGCCGCCAAAGAAAGGCTGGCCGTCGTGAGCGTCGGTGAATTCTGTGAGCAGGTCGTGCCAGAGTTGTTTGGGTTTTCGCCCGTCCTTTTTCACCCGTTTCTTGGCGATGATGCCCCACATGATCGGGAACCCTGCCCAAGCATAGAGTCGCTTGGAGATGAAGCCAAAGTTTTCGATTTTCGAAATTCGTGTGGTGGTTTTCAACGCCGAACCGAGGGTCCCGTAAAGGATGGGGACCGTTGCTTTTGACATGTGGGTGTCCACCCATTCCATCCAGGTGGATTGACGCTCTTCATCGCCCTGGGACGCCATCTTTCCGTTGTTGTATCGCTCATCGATAAAGCGGAGGATGGGGGTGGAGTCGACGTGATGGTTCCCGTCTTCGTCGGTAAAGACCGGGACTTTCCCCCAGTCGCCCGTAAAGGCCACGTCTTTTTTGATGCGCATGCCGTTGACGGGTACGAACTTGGTGTCCACCTCGAGATGTTCGAGCAACCCCCGTACCTTCCAGCAAAACGGGCACGAATACAGGAGGTGCAAGGTTGGGGTTTGACCCATGAACGACGCTAGAGGTACGACCTTCTTCAAGCCTCGTCCTCATCATCAAGCCCGGGTTTCCACCCGGCCTTCCAGAATTTGAGGTCGTCGAGCCAGCCGATCCACTCCTTGTCGGTGCAGTTCAGCAACCGGAAAGCCCGACCTTCCAACCCCTCTCGAAGGGAGGGCGACATGTCACCTCTATCCATGGCCTCTTTCCATTCCACCTGCATGTACCTGATCTGACGACGGGCTTCCTCAGGCTGGTCAAAATTCATCTCGCAGGCGTCCCGGAGTTCCGACAACCACGTCCGCGTGTCTTTCAAAATTGGGTCGTTACTGTTTGAGGCTCGCTTGGCCTTCTTCCCAAACGGCCACCAGCCCATGACGTACCGTCGGTGTTTTTGGTTCATGGTCTTGTCCGTTCGCCAACGGATTCAAGAGGCGAGTTCACGAGAGGCCCGTATGGGCCGTTTGACCGTTCACACGCACGGCGTTCCAAAAGAAAAGGCGATGAAGCACCTCGTGGAGATGTATCAGGAGCGCCTGAAGGCTCGTGGCGTCAGCGTTGAGCACCATCCCTCAAAGCTGGACGGCGAAACCTATGTGCAGCGTTTGCTCGGCAAGACGGGTCGTTTGGTCTTGCTGGACGAAGGCGGTCGGCGGGAGGGTTCCTTGGCTTTTGCCGCTCGGTATGAGGCGTGGCACTTGGGCGCTGAAGCCGTCCATCTTGCACTGGGTCCGGCCGAAGGATGGCCTCAACACCAGGGTCTGGACGGCGTGGAACGCCTTTCGCTTTCCGAGATGACCTTTCCGCACGAATTGGCGGCCGTCATGCTGGTGGAACAACTCTACAGGGCGAGCGAAATTCAACGCGGCTCTGGTTATCACAAAGCATGATATCGGTTGGCCCTCAGGATGGACCAATGGATGCGATGTTTCTTGATGAAACCTCAGGAAAATGGCTCGCGTTGGCCGTCCTCACCGTCGTTTCCGTATCCCTTATCGCTGGAAGTCGACATCAACCCTTTCCTCAAATTTCAGGACGGTTTGGTTGGGTATTGGCTTCCATCACCGCCCTTTTGGCGTTGGGCGAGTCCGCCCCACGCCCGATGTCGCTGACGTTCCTGCTTCTGGTGGTGTTGGGCCTGGGAAGTTACGGGGTGCTGGTTGGCGTTCACCACATGGTGCGCACGCGCCGCGACGTCTTCATCGCCCCCATGTCTGGGTTTGTATTTTGCACAGGTGCCGGAGGCCTGATGGTCTTGACGTGGCCCGAACTTAGCACCCTTGAGCAATGGGCAGGTTTTCTTCTGCTCGTTTTCTTGGGGGGCGGCCAGACATGGATGGTGTTCCGTGGGCTTCTGATCGGCAGGCTTCCGCTCGCATGGAGTCAGGCCGGTATGGTGGCGTTGCAGCGCCGTCAACTGCACGGCCCGCACGGTGCGATCTCGTGTTTTGAGCGCGGTTGGGATGCCGACGAGGAACACCTCAATCCCATGGCCTACGTCGCACTTCACCGCATCCACGTGTTCCTCGACCAGCCCAAAGAAGCCCGTCGCTGGTTGGAAGCGTTTCAGGACGCCGGAGGAGAAGACGCCGTCGCCCCGGAGTGGGTTGGTGCCATTCAAGAAGCGCTGACCGAGATGGGGGCAGATTTCACGGGATTGCCTCAGGATTCGGGTACGGAAGAGGCGTGAGGGTGTACTTTTCCGGCCAAATTTGAAACATTACAAACGAGGACTTATATCTCTCGAGGTTGATTTCCTAACATGAAACATCTGCGAGAGGCTCCAGACGACTGGCCATTGGGGAACATCCTTTGGTTCGCCGTCCTTGTTTGGTTCTCTTCGAGCGTCCTCTCGCAATCGGCCTACATGGCCATTCACGGTTTGCCTTACGATGCCGTTTCCATGTTGGAATCCCTCGGGCCGTTTTACTACCTGATCCTCGCCCTCGAGATAGCGATGTGGGGCGGGTTGTTGGTGATGGGTTGGCTGAAACTCAGCCGTTCGCGCCGTTCCGACCCCGCTGTGCCGCTGACGTCGCTTTGACCCGAATCGGTCGGAAGTCGATTTCCCGTTCAAAAACGGTGATTCTTCATCCCCATCTTCCGATGACTACAAGAAGCGTCATGTAAAGGAGCAGCCGTGACTACACCTTCCGATGAACCTCTCTATTCCGGGCTACCGATGGAGTTGGACGAACTTTCACCTGAGGCAGCGCTGCCTTATCCCCTTCCAGACGGGGCGTTGGTGGTCACCATCGAAGAAGCGCGTGCCTCTCTTCCTGAAGCGAGCAACGTGCTCATGGTTTTGCAAGCCATGAGCGACGAGGCTCACGATTTAACCAACGAATTGGAACTGCTTCTGGATCAGTTCTCCATGACCCACCCGCACGTGATGGAGGTCGCAGAGCACCTCGGCCAACTGGTCACGCAGTGGCAAGCCAGCGTCGCACGCCTGGAAAGCATCGGCGCCCGCATCGTTTCGATGGATCCTGGACGGCTGGAATGGTACGGGGTCGTCGATCACCGTATGGCCCTGTTTTCATGGGCGGTCGGTGAAACCGATATCGAGTGGTACTATCGAATGGAAGAGGGCTTCCCCTCCCGCAAACCCCTCATAGAGGCATGATGTCGCAGGGCTGAGGTCGGCCCATGGTCAAGATCAATCGTGTGTACACCGGCGGCGGCGACGGGGGAGAATCCTCACTGGTTGACGGCTCTCGTCGCAAAAAATCCGACCCTCGCTTTGATGTGGTCGGCACCTGCGATGAGGCCAACAGTTGGCTCGGCATGGTGCTCGCCGAAATCAATCGCGTCCCCGACCACGATGACGGTGGTGAGCGCACAAACGTGCAGCGGGTGCAGACGGTTCTCAACGAAGCCGTTGCTCGCGTGCAGAACGAATTGTTCGATCTCGGTGCCGAATTGGCTTGCCCACCGGAGACCTTGCCGGAGTACATGGTGCTGCTCTCTCAAGGGCAAACCGATGTGTTGATGGCCGAAATGGACGCTTGGCTCGCCTCCCTGCCCGAATTGACCAGTTTCATCCTCCCAGCGGGCTCCCCCCCGGTGGCGTGCTTGCAGGTCGCTCGTACGGTCGTACGAAGGTTGGAGCGGGACATCGTTCAGCTTCAGAACCACGAAGGCGACGCTTCCGTTCGTCCTCTGGTGAAGGTTTACGTGAACCGACTTTCGGACTGGCTGTTCGTCATGGGTCGCTGGGTCAGCACGATGTTGAACGAACAAGAAGCCTTGTGGGTTCCGCTGGGGAAGCGACCCGCTGAGAAAGGGGTCGCTCATCGTGTAAAACAAATGCAAGCCAACGACGATGACCTTTCGTCGCTTTGAGTCACTGTGTCCCGTGAAGTCGAACGAACTGTTGGGCCAATCGCACCACGTTTCGGGTCTCATCGTGGGTGATGGTGTCCATGGCTTGGTCCCAATCCAGCCATAGATAGCCCCGGTGTTCGTGCGAAAGTTGGACCTCCATTTCATCCGTTTCAGCGATGTACCAGTACACCTCCTTGGATTGACGTCTTCCTTTGTGGCGGAACGAGTATTCTGTTCGCTCTTCAAAGCCATCCATGATGACGAGGTTCGTGATGCCGGTTTCTTCGGCGAGCTCGCGTCGCATGGTGGCTTGTCGGTCGGTATCACCTTGCTCCACGTGGCCTTTCGGTAGGTCCCAGTGACCCTGCGGGTACTGCAACAGCAGAACCGTCCCGTAATTGACCAGCACCACCCCGCAGGAGGTCTCCATGTGGACCGCTCATCGCTTCTCATTCATGGTCATAACGGGCGAGCAGCACCCAACCTTGATGGACATGGGGGAGCCGCAGGAAACCATGGGCATCAAACCGCTGCGCGTCGAGGAGGTGCCAGCGTACCGGTGCATTGTGGCCGATTCGGACATGGACGGGCTGTTTGGGGCGGCGGTTCTCAAGGCCTTTCGCCCGGAGGCCAACGTGGTTTTCACCCACGCAGCCGCGCTGCGTGCTGGACTGGTTGACGACATGATCGATCGGGACACCGTGCTGGTGGACTTGCCGTTTCACTCGGCTTGCGGTTGGTTTGTTGACCACCATTTGACCAATCGACCCGACGAGGATGCAGCCACGACCTTCCAAGCCGAGGGAGGAACACAGCACTGGGAAGCCACGCCATCAGCGGCCCGTCTGGCTTACGAGTTGTTGGCTGAAATCACCGATATGGACCACTTGGCGCCCATGATGCCCGTGGTGGATGCACTGGACTCGGGGGGCATCACGAAAGAAGAATTCCTCGCCGACGGTCCGCTGCTTCAGCTCTCCCGAACGTGCACATCACGGGATCCAGCCTACATGATGCATCTCGTGGATTTGCTGGCCAACGGGGCCTCGTTCGAGGTTCTCCTCGCTGACCCGCTCGTCGCCGCCCGATGCCAACAAGCAGCTGACGAGCGGGCGGCTGCACAACGGCATGTTGAGCAGAACACCACCGTTCACGATCGTCTGGCCGTTTGCAGAATGGACGAGACTTCGTTGCGAAGCAACGGGTACTTGGTGACGGCTTGGGTGGGCGACGCTGCCGACGCGTGTTGCATCGTTCACGGATACGCCGACGGGGATTTGAAAACGCCCGATCGTCCACCGCTCGGTGCCAGTTTCTACGCCAATTCCTTCTTACCGAACGGGCAGGGCCGGTACGATCTGTCTCGAATGGCAACCGCCTTGGATCCAACCGGCGGCGGTCATGCCAATGCGTGCGGTTGTCGAATTCAGCCGCCGGGGTTGGAAGCCAACATGAAGCACTGGCGTTCGATGTGGGCGAACCGCGACGTTGTGCTAAAACTCTGATTCAGAATTTGCGGGACATCGTGATGTTGGAGGAGTTTTCAATGTCGATTTCCTCGTCCGGCTCCTCGACCGGTTCTTCGGCTTGAGCCGGCGCCGCTTTCAAGCGCTTGACGGTCGCTTTGAGCACCTCAAATTCAATCTCAAGGTCCTCCAGCGCATCGCGGGTGTCCTCGATGTGCTTCTCAACCCGGGCCAACACTTTGTTGACTTTCTTGAGGGTACGAGCCTCTCGTGCCATGACGGTGCGTCCCTCCACCTTGATTTGAAGGTTCTCCACAGGAAAAGGGGGTTATTCTTGCTCGTTAAGGGCCGGTTTTGGGGTGCTGAAGGCGGTTTCCTGCACGGATGCATGGGCGGGACGGGATGGGGTCAGGAAGGCCGGCGCCCACCAATTCCACTTCCCCATCAATCGCATGGTGGACGGGACAACGAGCGCTCTCACCAGGGTTGCATCAATGAAGATGGCCAGCGCCAGCCCGAGGCCGATTTGTTTCAAGATGATCACCGAGGAGAGGCCAAAGGCGCTGAAGACGACGACCATGATCGCTGCGGCCCCCGTGATGAGTCCGCCGGTTTTTTGCAGGCCGTTCGCCACTGCGAGCGTGTTGTCGCCGGTGCGTTCCCACTCCTCGTGGATGCGAGAAAGCATCAGAACTTCGTAGTCCATCGAGAGGCCAAACACGATACAGAACATGATCACGGGATTTCCAGAATCAATGGGTTGCGGCGTGAAATTGAGCAGTTCTGCACCGTAGCCCCATTGGAACACCCAGACGAGCATACCGAAGGAGGCGGAGATGGAAAGGATGTTCATGGCGATGGCTTTGATGGGGATGACCAGCGAGCGAACCTGCATGAAAATCAGGAAGGTGGTTGCGATCAGGATAAAAGCGAGGGCTCGTGGAAGGTTATCGGCGATGGCTTTCAGGTTGTCAGCGTTGTACGCTGCAAATCCAGCGACCAACAGCTGGTCGTCCCAACCCGTGAAGTCCTGCAGGAACTGGTCCCGCTCGTTCCGTATGTCTTCCACCACTTCTCGTGAGTCAACGTTGGTCTGAGCGCCCTTCAACTGAACCGACATCATGGTGGCGTTTTCCCCCACAAAGGCCCGGTACAAGCTGGCGCGCATGGCCGCTTGTTCTTCGGTCAAGAATTCGTCCGATGTGTTCCAGTACTGGACCACTTCGTCGGCGCTCATGCCGGGCGCAGGGAGTCCAACCCCGATGCCACCGGCGACCCGAGTGTCGTTCAACAGTTCCGTGAGGTAGGCGTGCTGCACCCTCAAGTTCACCTCGCTAAGGGGGTTGGCTCCATCGGTATCAATGACGAGGAAAATCGAGTTGGCCGCCTGGTCTGGCCATTGTTCGTCGATGATTTCCATGCCGAGGCGGGATTCATCGTCCGGGGGCAAGGCCTTCCAAGAAGAGAGCGAGAATTCAGCGTAAGCGAACGGCAAACCCGCGCCGATGAGCAACACGAGTGTTGGAATGAGCACCGCCCAGGGGCGGTCCATGACCCGCTTGGCGATACGGGCCCACATGCCGTCGTCACGGGCCGACATGTCAAGGGCGTAGGGAATTTTGAGGCTGTTTACCCTCGGTCCGAGCCATGCCATCACCGCAGGGAGGACGATGGTGGAGTAGACCATGGCGATGGACACGGCAATGGTGCCGCCGATGCCCAACGAAGGAAGGGAGGTGTTGGTGAAAAAGAGCATGCCCATGAGACCGATGGCGACAGTTATGCCCGAGTAAAACACGGCTTTGCCGGCGGTGGCGCAACTCATGGCCGTCGCCGTTCGGACGTCGTGCCCTCGAGCCAATTCTTCACGGAACCTGTTCACGAGGAAGAGGGAATAGTCAATGGAGACCCCGATGCCGATGAGCGAGATGATGTTGGTGGCGTAAACGGTGACGTCGGTGACGTTGGAAAGCCAAATCGTCATGCCAATGGCGGCCAAAACCGTTCCAACACCCACACCTACGGGAAGCAAGGCGGCGATGAGGGAGCCGAAGACGATGCCCAAGATGAGCATCGAGAGCGGACCGGAAACCAATTCCGCTTTGATGAGGTCGTTCTTAATCCGGTCGTCAAAGGTCCAGTCAACGGCGATACCGTCGGTCATCCAGCCCTCAAAATCCCCGTCCAAATCGACGCTGTCATGAAGGTCCTTCATGATGGCTTTTGCTCCTTTTCGGTTGGTGCTGAAGACAACCTTGTTGATGGCGTATTGACCCTCTTCGTCGCTGGCCACCACGTCGTTTCGATCGACGTCTGCCGCCTCCCATGAATACTCAATGGAGACATCAGCATGGGCCTCAAAATCGGCCAGCGCAGCTCGGACGGCGTCCTGCCATACCGGACTGGTGTCGTTCAGTTCGCTGTGAAAGACCAGGTAGCGAAACGACGGTCCGCCGCTGTCGTCTTCGCTTGAGAAACGGTCGGAGATGAGCCGGCCTGCGTTCACGGACTCAACGTCATCCTCACCGAAACCCTCGGCCCAATCGGCCCCCATCGTGATGAGGCCGGTCATGAGCAAACAGGAAACAAGCCCGAAGGCCATCATGGCTTTTTTGTTGTCGTGGATGAACAGACCGAGTTTGAAAAATGCTCTTGTTTCGAGGACTTTGGGGTCCGTAGCACCTTCCATATCGGGTATCCAAAAAAACGGTGTATTTGAATCGGCGTCTCATTACCCAACACCGGGTGTTGTGAAATTCACCGGCGTTAGGAAAACGCTGGTCGCCTCCTCAACCTCCAAGGACGTCAAAGGTGTAGATGAACCCCAAAAAGGCGTGAATGAAGACCAGATAGATGATCAAATCTGCCGCTCGCCCGTGCCTGAGTTTGGTTGCGGCAAAAGATTCACCGGCCTTTCGTTGGTCTCGTGTTCGTTTACCCAAGCGCGTCATGAAGACCATCAGGCCGAAACCAACCGGCCCCATGAACCCGTGAAGGGATTGCGGAACGAGCGAAGAGACGATGCCTTCACCGGCATACCACCCGGTAAAGGCGCGCGCTAGGAAAGCCACAAGGATGACGGCACCCGTCGCCCAAAGCAGGCGCTCGCCGTTGGTTTCGTGCCGTTGCAAGTACCGTGCGCGTTCCTCTCCTTTGAGTTCGTAAGACTTCTTGCGCCATGCGTATTGCCACCACATCCACACCACCAAACCACTCGCAAGAAGCGGGTGCAGGAGTAAAGCAACGGTGGGTACAAGTTCCATACAGACTCAACGAGGACGAAAGGTCTCGGGTTCATGGAAGTATGCCTCTCGCCTCCGATTTAGGCAAAACAACCCATCGGTGGGTTGAAAGGGCTCTCGTCGTGGGGGAAAATGAGGGGATGAAGGCTTGGACGAACAGTACATGGAAACCTGTCTCAAGGCAGCGTTTTCGAAACCCAAGTCGGGTGCTGTTCGCGTCTCTATCATGAACCGAGAATCCGCTTGGAAAATGCTGGACAAACCCCTCAGGGCGCACCTCGTCATCGCTGCGCACGAGCAAGAACCTCCTTCATCAGAGGACGACGAAGACGCCTCACCGCGGCGACCCGCCCTGAATCGGCCGCGAGGGCGCATGCGCCGCTCGGGCCGTCAAACGGGTCCAGCCCACATGTCGTGGCTTCACAAACCGCAGGCGGTCATCGAGGAGGCGCCGTACACAACCGCCTATCAGTTGGCCACGCTGTTGGTTCACAAGCAACTCGACGAAGACAACTGGGACGAAGCATGGAACGCTCATGAGAACCTGCTTCGTGAAACCTGCATGGTGGAAGGTGTTCACCCTGTGTGGCACACCATCGGCGAAAAAACGCCTCTCCTCGGGCAGTTCCTTGCTTTTCCAAAAGCGAAGGTTGAGAAGACGAAGTCCACCACGGCCATGGGGACCGATTTCTTTTGGATCGACCCCCGCGACAAAGACGCCATGGTCACCGTACTCAAGCTTGCCAGTGCAGGCGTGAGCGACCCTGACATCAAGGTCGCTCTGCAAAAGGCCACCAATCAAATCTCAGGCGGTCGCATCTACACGCTTGAGGCGCCCCTGAACGCCCTTGAGGGGTCCGTGGCGTTCATCACCGCTTTGCTTGCGCTTCACGCAGGTCACGATGTCCCTGAGGCCGTGCGAGAGGCTTGCAAGAAAGTGGACGCTGAACTCGCTGCCGCCATCGAAGATTTTGAACACCTTGTGGCGGGTACCGTCAACGATTGGCCATCCTTGCTCGCCCTGGAACGAGACGATTCTCTCTCGACCGCTCGCCGTACGCTTGGCTGGCAGCATGCTCCCTCAGAGGCCGAGGCCTGCAGTTCCGGCGAGCTGCATGCAGGCTTGGCCCTGTTGGAACAGGCCGGGGTTCACGAGGGCCGGGACCGCCTGACATGGTGGCGCTTGAAGGCCTTGCTTCGAGAAGGCCAACAAGACGAAGCGGTGGAGGTGTTGGAAGAACGGCGCTTGGACGCTTCTTCAGATGTTGCCGAACTGCTTCCGCTTGTCGTTTCGCTTTCCAGCGAGCGCGCCAACGACTGGCTGATGCGTTTCATGGACGACGTGGACGAACAAGCCCTCTACCACGTCCTCCACGAACCCAACCTGACGGCGACCCTCCGTCGCAAGGCGGCTCAACGTCTGTGCGATGAACAAGGCGCCATGTGGGAGGAAAGCCGGTCGGTTGCGTTGACCTTGCTGCTTGAGGAACTGGACATCGATCGTCTGGCACGCGTCTTTGGGAGCGACGGCATGCTTTCGCTCTCACACCCTTACATGTCACTGCTCGTGAGTCATCTGGCTCCCGCCAACGTCCATGCCGCTCTTCGCCCGCAAATTTACGCCTGCCGAACACAGGCCATGCAGGCCATCCACGGTGCCGAGGTTCCCGATGTGCTCAGCCCCCTGGCCGAACACCTTCTGCTGCTTATGGAGGGCATCTACAAGGAAACACCTGAGGTGGCTGAAGTCCTGAACCCGAAGGCGTTGCAAGCGTTCTCTCCTATCAGCAGAGCCTTGGCCGGGGACGGTGTTGTTAGTGCCACCCACGTCCGCAATATGGGAGCCAGTTTGGATGAACTCAGCCTATCAACGGTGGAACGACGTTTGTTCGACGTGATGCTGTTGACCTTGACCATGAACCGGCACCTTCAGGCGTTCAACATCGGCATGGCGAAGGCCGAGGACACCAACGAGTTGGACCAACTGTTGGTCAACCCCATCCTTCCTCTCCGCCTGATTCAATCCTTTTCGGTGCTCATGGTCGAACACGATTTGGGTCTGCCGAACCTCGTCTCTTGGTACCAGAAAAACGACCCGCTATCACCCTGGGCGCCGCTCTCCAGAGCCGCTCATTTCGCTGCGGAAGGCGATGAATTGAATTCGGCGCGTGAATACTCACGCGCAGCCGAACTTTTCACCAAGCAGCGAAAAAGCGGGAGCGATTCAACCGAATGGGCTTCGAGCAGCGAGGACAACGATTTCGTTCTCTCGTTGCCCCTGATGCTCTACCGAAAATCTCTGATTCACTATGCGCATGCGACCTCATGGTCTGAAGCGGTTGATTTGCTCGAGCGTGTTCCCTCGTTGAACAGCGCCATCACCGAGCGATTCAAGCTCTACTTGCGTGTTTGCCACATGGCTGGAAACGACACCAATGCGGCCGCACGCATGATCCGCAAGCACGTTCAACAGCGCAAGACGGTGCACGAAGAAGATGTTGAAGGGAACATGGTGGAACGGATCCGGACCTCCTACAACGAGGAAGAACTTGACCTTCTGCGCAACTACCCCTTCGAACAAGCGCACCTCCTCCCGCCCGAACCTTTCCTTGGTCGTGTAACCGCCGCCTCGACCCACATCAGCCGAGATCTGCGCCGTTCCAGAACCCAGTACGAGCACCAGTTTAGGCAAGCCATGCAGGGAACTTCGCCCTCAATGGAAGAGATTTACGAGATCGCAAAGAACGCCGCAGAAGAAGGGGCCTTTGAGGGCTTGATGTACCTTGAGCGCGCTCAGAATTCAGCGAAATTCCCCATCACCGCCCGGAACCGACTCGCAGGTGTTGAGCAAGCGCTCTTCTCACAATACAAGGACGATATTCCGACATCAAAGCGCCGGTTCCTGCACAACCTCTCGCTTACACCCCTGGTCATCATCGACACCAACGTCCTCGTCGATGCGCTCGTCGAACGCATGTACCAGCGCATGGATTTGGTGCTTGAAACCAACGTGAACATCATCGGTGCCAATCAGTTCCATCGCATTCTTCTTCATCATGCAAAGGCCAAGCGGTTGTTGATGATGATACCCGATGACGTGCGCAGTGAACTCAAGCAGTTTGCGAAGGACCAACGGCTGCTCTACCGGTTCAAAGGCGCCATGATCGACACCTCAACCCTCGAGGAAACCTTGAGCGAGAAGGTGATGATGAAACTCGTGGAAGACGTTCTCACCGAATACAGCACGTGGCGTCCTAGCACGGACATGCTGGCCGGCGTGCCGGATCAATCCGAAGCCCTCGATACGTTCCTGGTCCGCTACAGCGATGTGTTTGAGGAACTCAGTGAGCTCAAAGGTTATCGAGGCGTCACCTACCGAACCGAACTTCAAGGGCGAGCCATCTACCCGGAAGCTACCGACTTGGACATCTACCGTCTTGCGATGTACCTCGCCTCTCTCCCGCTACCAAACATCGGAGCGGTTCTGGTCGCCACCATGGACGGTGATTTCACGCTGGTGGACCGTGCCATTGAGGAACAGTTTGGTTTCAGCATCGCCAAGAACCATCGTTCGTTGAAGCCGTGGTTGAAGCCGCAACAAAACTGAACGCTCCATCACAAAAGGGTACAGGAAGGATGCATCACTGCGGCAGTCTCCCCTAGGACTCAACCTGCGTTTCACTCGTTCTCTATGAACGCGAGGATTTGGTTGTACTTTGCGTCGTTTTGGTAGGGAAGGTGGTGACCGGCCGTTTGGCTGTGAAGCTCGGTACACGTGCTGAATTTTTGTGCGAGGGCTGGAGCGAGGTCTTTGAAACCGTCGTCGTTTTCTCCGGAGAAGACCATCGCTGGCGTGCTGAAGGGCGCCGCCTCGTTGACGGTGTCCATCAGGCCATCGTGCGTCGTGGGGAGGTATCCGTTGTACAGGAGCACCCGCTCAAACGTGTTCTGTGAGTTTGCGAGGTAGACCGGGACCATCGCCGCCCCTTGAGAATACCCAAGGATGGCGTAAAAGGGTCCTTGTTCCTCGACGATTTGGTCCAAATAAGCGATGGAGTTGTCGGCCCAGTCCCTGTCGGTTGTGGGTTCTCCTTTGCCTCCAGGCGGGTCTCGAATCCAGACATTGTTGCTCTCCGGTGCGCTTGCAAAGACAAATTCATAATCGCTCAAACTGGCCATCAAATCCTGCATGCCTTGCTGGTTTCGCAAACCGTTGGCGGTTTCTCCTCCCCCGTGGAGCGCCAAAATCTTCCGTGGCCCCTGTGGACCGAGTTGGTCAGCAGAACACCCCACAGCGTTCACTTGCTCTCCGGCGGGGGTGTCGGGGCAGGTGTCCTGATCGTTGGGCACGCCATCTCCGTCATCGTCTTTCTGAGATTCTGAACATCCAAATTCGTCAACATCCTCCCCGGCGGGGGTGCCAGAACAAGCGTCAAGGTTGTCCTTGATCCCGTCGTTGTCGGTGTCTTTTTGCGAACTTGAGCAGCCGTTCTGGTCAACCGTTTCGCCGTCCGGTGTCTCGGGGCAGAGGTCGGCGTTGTTCATGACGGCATCTCCGTCATCATCGGTCTCCGAGTCAGAACAGCCGGTCGAGTAGACAGGCTCACCGCTTGGTGTGCCAGGACATGCATCCACGTCGTTGGGAACGGCATCGCCGTCATCGTCTCCAACGGGCTCAGGCGGCACGGGCAAGTCAACCGTGATGCTTCTCTCAGAGGTATCAAACAAGCCACAATTGGCCACGATATGTCCCCTTGTGTTTCTCTCTGCCGTATCGATTTCCATTGCGTACGTGTTTGCTTCAACCGAGATGTTTGCGAATACGAAGGTGGACGAATGTTGCCCTTCAGGGCGGTATTCAACCGTACAAGTTTCCGGGAACTCATGGAAAACAGCGCCGTGCAACGTGCCCATGGACTCGTTTTCGCCGGGAGCATCCCATCCAAAGGTGAGATTGACTTCGGACTCAAACGGCGGGAGGATCACAACAGAGACCATCTTGACATCGCTTTGCTTTCCTTCACGGTCGTAAGCGATGGTATCGAGAATGAATGAGCCCGGACCCGATACGCCGGTCACGGTGGACCATTTTCCGCTGGCGTCCACGCTCACGTTGAACTGCCCGACGGACCCGAAGTCCTGATCGAGCACCTTCATTTTGATGAACGACGAAGCAGCGTCTTCATCGTACAGAAAACCCTGAACCGATATCTCTTCACCCGTCCAGGTGTAGAAGAGTTCGGATTCCATGAGAATCTTGGGGGCGTCGTTCTCGTCCTTGACCTCAGGTTCTGCTTGCTCCGACGGGCTCTCCGGTTCTGTCCCGATGGTGTTGGAAGTGTAAATCACGGCACCTGAACCGGCCATGAGCGCAGCGAGGAGAATACTGAGGACAGCGGTCTTTGTGTCCATGGTTTTGTTAGCACCACCCGAAATTTAAACGGTTGCTGTGCTTGTTCGGAGCTCTGTTGAAGCGAAAACAGCTCACATGTGCTGAATCATGGCCTCGCCAAAGGCGCTGCAGGAGAGCAGCGTGGCGTCGTCCATCAGGCGCTCGAAGTCGTACGTCACGGTTTTGTTGGAAATCGCACCTTCCATGCCCTTGACGATGAGGTCAGCGGCTTCTTTCCACCCCATGTGTCGGAGCATCATCTCAGCTGAGAGAATAAGCGAGCCGGGGTTGACTTTGTCTTGGCCGGCGTACTTGGGGGCCGTGCCGTGGGTGGCCTCAAAGATGGAAATGCCCGTGTCGTAGTTGATGTTCGCGCCCGGAGCGATACCGATACCACCCACTTGCGCCGCCAGAGCGTCCGAGATGTAGTCGCCGTTGAGGTTCATCGTGGTCAGCACGCTGTACTCGGCCGGTCGGGTGATGATTTGCTGGAGCATGGCGTCTGCGATGACGTCTTTGATGACGATTTCGTTCCCGGTGTGGGGGTTGGTCAGCGTGCACCAAGGGCCGCCGTCGAGTTCCTTTGCACCGAATTCTTTCTGGGCAAGCGCGTAGCCCCAGTCTCGGAAGCCCCCTTCGGTGAACTTCATGATGTTGCCTTTGTGAACCAACGTCACGCTCGGCTGGTCGTTGTCAATTGCATATTGGATGGCTGCTCGAACGATACGGGCCGTTCCCTCTTTGGAAACCGGCTTGATACCGATGCCGGAGGTTTCGGGGAATCGAATCTTGTCGACGCCCATCTCGTTTTGGAGGAAATCAATGACGCGCTTCACACCGTCGCTTTCGGCTTCCCACTCAATGCCGGCATAGACGTCTTCGCTGTTTTCGCGAAAGATGATCATGTCCACATCTTGGGGTGCCTTGACCGGTGAAGGGGTTCCGTCGTACCACCGCACGGGACGCACGCAGGCGTAGAGGTCGAGCTTTTGTCGAAGGGCGACGTTGAGGGAGCGAATACCTCCACCGACCGGCGTGGTGAGGGGTCCTTTGATGGAGACCAGACCGGATTTCATGGCGTCCAGCGTCGCTTGAGGAAGCCACTCTCCGGTTGCATTGAAAGCCTTCTCGCCGGCGAGGACTTCCGACCAAACAATGCTTCTGTCGTCGCCGTAGGCGTTCTCAACGGCTGCGTTGACCACACGAATCATCACCGGGGTGATGTCGACCCCGATACCGTCGCCCTCAATGTAGTGAATCACGGGGTCGTGGGGGACTTTGAGTTGGCCGTTTTCCATGGTCACCGGTGTACCTGTCATGTCTCTCGTCATCTCCCACCAACCTCTCCTTCAAGAATGAACCGCCCCTGCCCTGTGCATGCAAGGGCGCGTGGAGTGGACGGGCGGAACCTCGATGAACGGCATCAACGCTGCTGGTCAGCGAATTGCGATGGATTGGGAATCCGGGCCATCACCGATGCAGCTCACCCTCCAAATGGTTGGAGCCTGTTCGTTGGTCGACATCGTTGTCGGCCTGAAAGAACGGCCGTTCTCCCAAGCTTGGGTGGAGATGGATTCCACTCGGGCTGATACAAAACCCCGGCGGTTCACGTCCATGACCATGGTGTACCACGTCGTCGGCGAGGTCCCAAAGAAACTGGTCGAGCGCGTGGTGGCAAAGAGCCATGAAAAGTACTGCAGCGTTTCGAATTCACTGGACCCCACCATCGCCATCGACTGGCGGGTGGAAGTTCATCCGCCGTCAGAGGCTTGAGGGCCTCCCCTGTTGGGACAGGGCGGCGGTCAGGGCTTTGCACAGGGAATCGTAGACCGGCTTCCAGCGTGCGTGCAAACCACGAGGCGCGGCCATGGGCTTCCAAACATCTTCAACCGCCAAGACGGTGGCAAAGGGTTTGATCTGCTCGCCACCCATGTCAATGATCAGCGAAAGGTGGTAAGCATCCCGGTCCCGTTGGACTTTGAGGCTCGTCATGTCAACCCGGCCGCCGGCGGTGGACGCCGCCAGACGCTCGTGGTCCAGCAGGTCCCTTGCGAGGGTGGCCAAGAGGGATTCAACGGTCTCGGTGGAAACCGTGGGTGCGAGTGCGAACATGTCTTGGCCGATTTCGTCCGTGTCGTCGTCGTCCATGAAGGCGGCCAACGGGTCGTGGACGTGGGTGCTTGGTGAATCAGCGGAAACCGGGGTGTTGAGGCCG
>Ga0160423_10001471_pt1 | contig 19644 bp, 3 predicted proteins | sample CRUFie14St8metaG_FD_108191 | JGI IMG/M metagenome (GOLD analysis project Ga0160423, IMG submission 108191) | Marine microbial communities from the Costa Rica Dome - CRUD Field 142mm St8 metaG | ecosystem: Environmental > Aquatic > Marine > Oceanic > Photic zone | place: Costa Rica: the Eastern... | reverse complement strand
GGGGGGGGCGGGGGGGGGGCATGTTCGGCGGGGACCCCACCGGGGGAGCCCCGCGGACGCCGCCGGGGCTCCTGTCGCCAGGGCTGCGTTCGCCCGGTGGCGCGCTCGGGCAGGAGGCTGGCGGGGCCCCGCCGGCCCTGGCCCAGGACCGCCTCTCGGGGGCGATGCCAAAAGAGGAGGTCGGCGCCCTCCGCCTGAGGGCTAGGTGAGAGCCCTCCTTCGCGCGCGCCTTGCGCTTTTTCGGACGGCAGCCCCCCCCCCCCGGACCGCGCTCTTCTCTCCCCCTCCCCCACCCATCCCTCGTTTGATATTTTTGTCTAAGTGGGGCAAGCATTGGCAGGGCTGGCAGGACATTAGACGGACGGGGTGCCGTGATTGCTGTGTTTGACTCGGGGGTGGATCCGGCGGCTGCTGGTCTCTCTGTCACGTCTTCGGGGGCCCCGAAGGTTCTCGACGTTATCGACTGCACCGGCTCCGGGGATGTTAAAATGGGCGTCCTCCCTGCAGAGAGGATCTCGGTCCTTGCCAATGGCGCTGTTCGTCTGGTTGGTGACCGGGGACGGGTTCTAATGACGAATCCGACCTGGAGCAATCCGACTAACGCATGGCGCTACGCTTCAAAGCGCCTCTTTGACCTGATGCCCGGGCGTCTCGAGAAACGCCTCAAGAATGAGCGCAAGAAGAGCTTCATGGTTTGCCACCGAGCCGCTCTGACCGCAGCCACGGACGCTCTCGGAAAGCACGCTAAGAGCGAAGCCCCCAAGGGTGAGGTCGCACACATGGAGTGGAGGAAGTGCAAGCAGGAGCTCGAGACGCGACTGGCAGTTCTGAAACAGATTGCGGATGCGGATGACCCTGGCCCGCTGATTGACTGTGTGTCATGGCACGACGGCGCTTGCTGGCGAGCGGCCTTCGACACCCGGGAGGTCCAAGGAGGCCAGGAATTCATGACAGAGAAGCCTGGGCAAGAGCTGCAGGAGGAAGCACGGGCGCGTCTGGCGGAAAAGGCCGGATCCTCGACCCGGCCCACGGACGGGCAGGCTGAAACTCCACCTGCGGACAGGGGTGCACCCCTGTCCGCAGAGATCAGCTTGACTGCTCTGCAACGAGAGGTTGACCAGGCATTGTCCCAGGACACGCCCCCGGCAGCCTCGGGCGGGTCCGATTCTACGCCGAATTCCACCACCAAAGGTCTCCTGGAGGACTGCTGTCCCATGACAGACTTTTCGGCGGAGCGTCAGTGGTCACAGTTTGGAGACAAGGACAGCTGCACATTCTGTGTTAACTTCTACGACGACGGGGACATTTTGAGCGTCGTGACGGACTGCAGCCCGCATGGGACGCATGTTGCGGGCATCGCCGCGAGTTTCCATCCCGACCAGCCTGAGCTGAACGGGATCGCCCCAGGCGCGCAGATTGTCAGCTGCAAGATTGGAGACTCTCGTCTCGGATCAATGGAGACGGGTACAGGGCTGACCCGAGCCTTGGCAGCGGTGATCCGGCACAAGGTTGATGTCATCAATATGAGCTATGGCGAGCCCGTGCACGAGGTGAACGCGGGGCGCTTCGTCGCCCTTGCGGAGGAGGTGGTCTGGAAGCACAACATTGCGTTCATCTCCTCCGCAGGGAACTCCGGGCCTGCTTTGACTACCGTGGGAGCTCCAGGTGGATCTAGCACTGCAATTCTCGGCATCGGTGCTTATGTGTCGCCTTCCATGGCTGCTGCTGCGCACAGCATCCGCGAACCTCCCGCAGAGGGTCTGCAGTATACTTGGAGCAGCCGTGGGCCTTGTACTGACGGGGCCATCGGGGTTGCCTTCTCCGCACCGGGGGGAGCCATAGCGCCCGTGCCCACGTGGACTCGGGAAGGGCGCACACTGATGAATGGTACCTCCATGGCCAGCCCGAACGCCTGCGGAGCCTGGGCCATCCTCGTGTCCTGTTTGAAAGAGAGGGGCGTGTCGCCTATTTCCCCCGAGTTGATCCGGAGGGCCTGCGAAAACACTGCCGTGCCCATTGGGGAAGCTTCCGATTCTGTTCTCACCAGCGGAAGGGGGCTGCTCCAAGTCGATAAGGCCTTGGAATACCTGGAAAGGAGCCTTGAACTCGGGATCCCGGACGTTTGGTATTCTGTTGAGGTTTGTGGAACGGGCAACCAGAGACTGCAGAAGGGCAGAGGCGTCTACATGAGAGGAGAGTTCGGGCCAGAGCCCACGAAAGAGTTCCGATGCACCGTCACTCCTCAGGTGCACGAGCACGCTGGTGTACTCGACGCGCGAGTGACTATCGAGGACCATATCGCTTTGAAAAGCAGTGCGAGCTGGGTCTCATGTCCTGAGCAGATACTCGTAACTCACGGCGGCCGAGGGTTCAATGTCCTCGTGGATACAGAGGGGCTCGAGGTCGGTCTTCACTACGAAGAGGTGCATGGGTACGACATGCGTCATCAGTGGCGCGGCCCGCTGTTCCGAGTGCCGGTGACTGTTGTTGTACCTCAGACGATGCCTGCCGGATGCTCTGAAATTTCTTTTGAAAACAGTGCTTTCACCCCTGGAAAAATTGAGCGCCATTTTGTCCGGACCCCTGAAGGTGCGTCCTGGGCTGAGCTCACCTTGACGTGCGAAGGCGCCGTCACGAACCCTAAAGTGTTCATGGTCAGGGCCTCGCAAGTGGCCCCCCAAAAGCACCACAAGGAGATGGAATTCAGGAGCACCGTGACGATGGATGAACATTCAGTCCAGAAGATGAAGTTCCCCGTACAGGACCACACCTGCCTCGAAATTGTCGTGTCGCAGTTTTGGTTGAGCCTGGGGACATGTTCGGTCGCATCCAAGATTGTATTTCACGGTATCAGCGCTCGTGGGGCGGACGGGGGTGTACACGTGGACGGTTGCGTAGGGCACGCACGCATTGATGTCGAAGCTCGCCTCAGGCCAGAAAAGTTGCTGCCTTCCGCCAATCTGACGCACCTCAACGTGGGTCTGCGCCCACATAAGGCTCACCTCGAACCCGAGAAAGACCCCCGCGACGCCCTTCCAGACGGGAGAATGACGTGCAAGCTCCTTCTGGAGTACAAGTTTTCTCTCTCTGATGCGGCGAAGGTCAAACCACTTCTGCCGACGAATGACTCGATCTATGACAGCCAGCTCGAAGGCCAGCTTTTCATGGTCGCGGACACGCACAGGAGGCTTTATTCTTGGGGTGACGCGTATCCGGAAAAAGTGTCTCTCCAGAAGGGCAGCTACGTCATCATGGTTTGCTTCCGGCACGACGACGTCTCTGTTCTGGGGAAGTTCAAGCAGCAAGTATTGCTTTTGCAGCACTCTATTGAGTCTGTCCAGATTCCAGTCCATCGCACACTGTCTGACGCACTTTTGAAGCGGAAGTCCGTGAAGGACGCGGTGCTTCTTGGGCCCGGAATCACTGTTCCACTCTTTATCGGCCCGCTGTCTAAGCAGCTGCCTGCACTGGCCGTTCCTGGGACGACACTCACGGGGAAGTTGTCCCTGTCACAAGACTCGCCTGTGCAGTTGGATCTCACGTATGTAGTGCCTCCGCCTGCTCACAGGGCTGAAGAGAAGCCCCCTTCAGGTGCAGAGGACGTGAAAAGCACGGACGACCTCGCGAAGAAGCTCGTTGAGGATGTTCGTGATTCCAAAATATCCTGCTTTGCGAAGCTCAAGATCGAGTGCGAGGAGAGCTCAAACACCTTCGATGCGTTTGCGGAAATTTTGCAGAGCGAGTACCCTGGGCACGTGCCTCTTCTCAAAGCCGTTCTGAAAGGCCTAGTGGCCTCCAAACCCAACGTTCGCTCTCATCTGAACCAGGACATAGTATCCGCAGCCCAGAAAATTGTCAACACTGTCGACGTCGAAAACCTCGCGGCGTATTTCGCCCGGAAGACATCCTTGGATGGAGAAGTCAAGAAGGAGAAAAAAGAGAAGAGCGACGAGAAGGCAGCGCTCCTCGACGCTCTCGAAAACAAGTGCATCGCGCAGCTGAGGTTGATCGATGCTGCCGAGGGGGAGGAAGCCAGAGGGGTCCTTAAGAAAGAATTTCGGGACACATTCGCGGACCTTGCACGGTGGTCCGTGACCAGCTCCGAGTTCCCCCTGATCCATGCCGAGAAGGAGGCCATGGAGGGCAGGTTGGGATGCGCCATCAAAGTGCTTTCTGACGCCCAGTCGAAGGGGAAAAAGGATGAAAAGATGTACTCGAGGAAGGAGGCCCTCTACCGAACTTTGGGCTGGGGCCATGCCGTACTTTTGGAGAAGTCTCTTCGCTGCCTGCACTTCCCGCCCGGAGGTTATCTGCCCCCCTTTTGAATATGAATATGTGTGTATTAAATGGATGTCCCGGCACTCCGCAGAGGCGGCATCGGCAAGGAAAATGCGTATACTTACTATCGTGTATGGCGGTACAAAAATATCGTACAGAGAGAGGCCGAGGAAGAAGAAGTAAGGATAGTCGCCCTACTGCTCTCTCACCTTCTGCAGCCACCAGCGCAAGGCGCGAAGGGAGTTTGGTTTGAGCGCTGGAAGAGGTAACCTCTGCTCTGACTTAGGCAGGAAGTCGTCGTCCGAGGACTCACTGTCGGAAGAGATATAGCTGCTTCGACTCGTCTGGAGTCGGCCACCTCTCGCACCCGGGCGGGGTCCCCTCGCACGCGCTGCCTCAAGCCATTTCCGAAGAATACCAGAAGAGGCCGGCTCGATGGTTGCCTTCCCCCATCTGGCGCCATCGAGGTCGGAATCGTCCGATTCGGATGACCCGGACGAGGAAAGCAGTTCTTGGTGCTTGGTGGACGACCCCATCGTTGTGCGTGCTCTCAAGAGCCACGTATTCAGGATCGAGCGCGACTTGTAGCTCACTCTGATGTCCCCGAATCTCGTCCTACGCCCCTCGTCGTCACTACTGGACCCGCTCGTCGCGGATTCGTCTGAACTGTCCGAAAGCATGCGCCTTTGCCCGCCGCTCCTGAGATTTTGACGAGCCGTCTGGAGCCAACCGCTCGCCAAAGACCGCGCAAATGGAGACACTCTCACAGGCGGGAATTTGGGGCGCTCTGCCTCAGATTCAGAAGATCCAGACTCAGAAAGTTGACTCAAGTACCTCTTGAATCTCCCAGGGGCGCGCTGCCTCGCTTGAGTAAGCCAGGACCTGATAATGTGCGTACTGGAGAAGGACAATTCGATCTGCCCGAACTCAACAGGCTCACCTTCATCGCTGTCGTCGTCAGACAGTCCTCCGCCGCCGCGGAACTTGCCCCCACTCCTTATCGTTCGCTGCAGCCTCTTGGCCGTCCTGGGGGTGAGCATGTTAGACAATTGGTCGAGCACCCATGTGCGATTGTGCTCCAAAAATTTATGCCGGAAAGAGTCGCTTGTGATGTCGTCGAGAGAAAATTCCCCGCCAAGCCCCTCCCGCCTAGAGGATTCCCGATCGGTGCCTTCGCGAAACACGTTAATGTCGAAGGGGAGGTCCCCCGTTTCAGGGACAATGTTGTCACCGAACCCGCGAGTGCCTTTCACCTTCCACACACCAGTGACGTCCGCCACAAACAGAGACACGTTTTGGACGAGGATGCAGCCACCTGTGACAATACCGATGAGCAACAGGAAGCACGGGTCCTTGAACATGTTATAATTCACCCGAAGCATCATTTCGATGCTCAAAACAAAGAGGAAGGACCCAGCCCCGCCCAGGCCAAGAAGGAAGTAGAACTGTGAACTGAAACACATCTGGTCCACTGTTCTGAGCTCGGCAGAAATGCTTTCGTCGAAGTGGAGTTCCATGCCCTTCCATCGCGCCGACCGATTGTTGAAACGGTATCGGGCATACTTCATGTATTCGTAGACCTTCCAACCGTGGAACAGCTCCTGCGTATTGAATAGGACAACGTCCATGATAAACTGGAAGATGACAATGACGCCAGCGAAAAGAAGGTAAATGAGCAAGTCCTTCTGCCTGATTCCGAAGAGGAAAGAGAGCTGGAGCTGCGGATTGAAGTCGAAGTAGAAATACAGGAAGAAGGGCGTCAAAATGAGTGACGAAGCCCCGACTCCGTAGCCTGTCAGAAAGCCCATAAGGTCTTCGAGGGAGCTTTCTTCTTCCTCTGCCTCCAGTTGCACTATTTCTCTCAGACCACGACGTTTCATGACCATCTGGGAAACCGCGTTCGTCAGCTTCGGCCACTGCGCTGACACAAGCGCAATCCCGCTGTCCAAAAAAACGGACTCCCCAAGACCAATGAACAGCTCCAGGAAAAAACCCAGGGTGAAGTCTGTAAAGTCGTCCGCGGCAATGGTCACCAAACCGGCAGTCATGCTCAGGCAAACTGACGCGGGGGTACACAAAAGGGCCTCCTTCAGGAAAGATTCCTGCATCATTTCGATGATGATGTGCAGCACTTTCATCAACAGGAAGCAGACGAAGAACATCTGTCCATACATTGCAGTGAAAGAAAATTCGATCAGCGCCACATTGACAGCGTTGATGGCCAAGTTCGCGATGATGAAGTGGCTCCGCTTCCATTCCTCCTGAGAGAAAACCTCCTCTTCCTCGTCTTCTCCGAGCTCAAGGACGGCGTTCCTCTTAGGGATCATGATTCTGCTGCAGCTCCACAGCATGAAGAGGGAAACGATCATGAAACAGACCGCCATGCGGCCGTTCTGCCCCTTTGTGAGTTCGTCGTCCGTTATTGTCTTGCCTAAATTATCCAAGTCAGTCGGAAGAGCATCGAAGAAGGCCATGCTTACGATCATTGCCCGAATGGTCCGCTGCCCGATCAAAAACGGAATCATGGCAAGGCACGTGCCCACCACCGGGGGGGTCGTGATGATCCTGAGGTATGGGAGGAATCTGAATTTAGGTGGATATCTCAGCCTTGTGAAGATGCGATTGAACAGCCAGAAAATGACCGTAATGGCCACCGCGAAACCTCCGATCCCCACGAAGAGCATGAAGTAGAAAAGATTGTTGAAAGCGAAGGCGTTCAAGAGATTGAAGAAATTCAGTGCCGTAAGTGTGAACGACAGCGTGTATTCCCCGTCATGCTTCTTGGCGGGGAGGTACTCGTCGAACCCAATCGCAGCCGTGATGATCCGCTTGTCGAACTTGGACCGCTGAAAGTATTCAACCGTGAAATCCAGCTTCTTTGGAACTGTATTCTTCTGAACTTGGATCCCATCGTCAGCAGGACCCATAGAAACCGCGATCATCTCCTGGGTTGTGATGAGATTGTCGTACCTCGAGGTGTCTAAAGGCGGCTCAGAGTCATCTGTGGCCATGATACTGGCCTCATAGACTTGGTCCATGTCCTCCGGGTCAGTACTGAGGTAGAAAACAGTATCTCCTTCCAATTCATACCACCGGGTGACAGCAGCCGCTTCTTGTATATTTTCCTCGTAGAAGCAAGTAAAAGAGAGGTCGCATTCGTCCGAGTCGGGAGGTGGGGCTTGAGGAGCCCACTGACTCACAAAAATGGTGTCTTCTGGGTCGACGAAGGTGCATTTGCCGTAGTTTCCTGACTCACTGTCCATGAACGGCGTTTCAATGAGTTGGGAGAAGTGCACGTAGGAGTCAAAACCGCGACACGCCGACAGGTAGGGCAAGTAAGTCATAGCCAAAATGGAGCGCTCCGACTTCCAGTAGATACTGGCATCCTGCAGCATATCTTCCTGCATTTCAATGACATCCGGTACCAGAAGCGCCTCTAATTCAGCTTCCGTCAGCGTAGAAATGTCGACTGGGCCTGAAGTACCGCCCGTGTCATCGCTCGCCATCAGCCTGCGCGATATGCCGGATGAACCTTCCTCAACCATACTCATGAGCCGTCTCGTTGCGCGGGAAGAGCTCCGCATGTTTCGGAAGGAGCGCTGGTACTGCCGCTGAAGGAGGGCACGGCGAGCAGCGTTTTCAGACAGTTGCCCCACAATTTCTGGGCTGCCTTGCGCGTGCATCAGCAGGCTCCCCTCCGAGGACCGAGACGAGTTGTAGCTTATCAGCATGTTGTGGGCGTTCAGCCTGCAGCTGGGATGAAGATTATCGTCCGAGCAAGTGGAGTAACCCAGCTGAATTGAGCGATGAACAGTTTCAAATTGAGGAACATTCAGCGGAAGCATCAAGTCGTCGTTCCGGCGCATGACGACGGCAAATTGCTGATCTGGGTAAGTAGACGCCCTCTCGGGGCCGATGGCGTCGATGCAAAGTGTATCCAGGAAGCCTGACCTCGTTTGAAGCTGATAAAGTCCATGAAGCATCCTTACCTCGACGCGAAAGGTGATGTCTTCGAGGGCCAGGACGCTCAGCTCCATGATGTTGTGCTTGTCGACCTTGTCCCCGTCGGACAGACGCTCCTTCCGCTGGACAAACCAAAAAGGAAGCTCCGTGCTTTCAGTCGAGGGAGGGCATTTGTCTTCGTAGAGGCGGCTCTGAATTTCCCCCATCGTGTTCCAGTTGATCAGGTCCCCTTCGTCCCAAGGGGCGCAGGGAACTCTTTTGTGCTCGGGAGTACCGACTTCACACAAAGTTTTGTCGACCTTCCGGTCTCCGGAGAATATACTGACCTCAAAGTGATCGCCGTACGAGATGTCTGTGCTGATGTTGCGGAAATCAAAAGTCAAGCGGGCCGTGTAGTACCTCGGGAGGGTGTACTTGATGAGGGGACGACCCTCTGCGTCAAGTGCGACACTGTTGTCCCCTGTCTCATTGACCGTGTAGACGAGCTGGGGGTTTAGGATTTCGAATCCCTCCGCTTTACAGCCGGCAAGGTGCTCGAACGGGTCCACAGTGCTGTCCTGGCTGGTAGAATTGCTCTCTGCGTCTAGACCGACCTCGTCACCCAGGCCCAAAAGGCTTCCGAAGCCACCGCCAGACTGCTGCAGCTTCCGCGCACTCGAAGTTTCTGTGTCCTCGCCTTCAAGTGCTTCTTCATCAGTGACGTTTTGAGACTTGGCAACAGTGAGATCGATCAACTCATTTCTGAGAGGTTGAATCTGCCAAAACGTGATACCGTCTGCAGTACACTGATCGATATTGTTCGAAAGAGCCTCCGATTCGGTGCCCTCGGGGCACCGAGGGAGGATGACCCCGGTGCCCAGCTCGCAGAAATGGCACCGGAGGCACGGGAACTGGAAACGCGAAGACGCAGCGGAGCCTTCAGGGCAGTAGTATCCTGGGGGGCAAGGGTTCATGAATTGTGACTCTGGCGTTGTGCCGTATCCACAGAAAAATCCGTCCGGGCATTTTTGAGTGGCCACAGAAGTTCTTGCGTCACAAACGTAGCCCTCAGGGCAGAGAGTAGCTTTTCCGAGCTGCTGAAGTTCGACCAGGTAGCAGTCTGGATCTCCACTTTCGCACAATTTGATGTTGTCGTTCGTGACCTGTGCGACATTGTCACCGAAAGGCTTATTGTTTTGCATCCCTTCCACACCACAGACAATGCCAGGATTGCACGGCACACACAAGGATTCCTCAGTGAGCCCAGTGAAGGGACTCCAGGTGCCCATGGGGCAGTTCTTGCACGTGATGGAATCTCTCAAGGACCTGAAGGTTCCTGGGCCACAGATGCTCGGCTTAAAGGTGCCATCCCTTTGCGCTTCGAAGCCAGCTGGACAGGCCAGACAGACTTCAAATCCCTCGTAGTGGGTGTAAGAGCCCGGCAGGCAGAGCGCCGGCTGCGAGTTGCCCGTTCCTCTTGCAAAGGAACCTCTTGGCGACGGAATGGGGATGTATGTCCCCTCTGGGCAGTAATGGCCCGGCGGGCAAGGAAGCATAGCGTTGGAGATGTCGGTGCCCTGGCTCTCCGAGGTCTTGTCCGAGGTTCCCCACTCGCAGTAGGAGCCTTCTTTGCAGAGCTGGGGGAAGTTGAAGTCCCCCTGCTTGGTTACGTTCGACAAAACACCTTCCATGCAGAACGTGGAGGGCAGGCACGGTTTGGGACGGAAGAGATCCGGGTCAAGGTCTATCGGCGACAGTCGCTTGATCTTTTGCTCATCAAGCCCCGCCAAGGGATCTGTTGTGACAGCATTGCCTTGGCAAAAGTGCCCCCTCGGGCATCGCTTCATGGGAAGGGACAGTCCCGGCTCATCGCAGACGAAGCCTGGGGGGCACCTTTCCGGCAGCAGGCGGGCAAACCCTGGCGATATGGTTCCTACCGGGCTCTCTTTGCACTTTGCCTGCCCATACTCCTGGTTGTAACTCCCAGGCTGACATGGGCGAGGTTCGGTGTTTGCTACATCCGAGCAGAAAGTTCTTGGAGGGCATGGCAGCATCTCGCCAGGAGGGCAATAATGTCCAGGAGGGCAAGGCCCGCTGCCTTGTGGTGTGACGCTGCCAGGCTCGCACAGGTACCCCGGATGGCACGGCTGGGGGGTAGAGAAATTGTTCGCAATGGTCTGATCCGACACGACGCCTGGACCGCAATAGTACCCAAACGGGCAAGGGAGCGGCCTCTCAGACACCGTAAAGTCAGTGAAGTTCGCCGTCCTAGTCCCCTCGAGGCAGAAGTGCCCTGGTGGGCACTGTTTCTCCCATGAAACCAGCCCGGTAATGTCGCACACGGCTCCTCTGGGGCAGGGGCGGACGATCTCCATACCAAAATCAGGAGCGATGAAGCCAACAGGAGACGGGATACAGTTCTCTTGTCCCGTGTAAGGCTGATACAAGCCCGGCGGACACGCGGTGAAATTATGGTTTCCCGTCCCAGGGCAGTACGTCCCTCGGGGGCAAGACAAGATCTCACCGTCGGGACAGTAGCTTCCCGGGGGGCAAATATCGTAGCCGAAAATGAACCTGTCGGACGTAAAGTCCTCCCCATTGTTGCTGACTTCAAGAAAGACGTTCGACACTGGCTGGGGTGGGCTGACGCACATGAGACTTGTAGACGTCAAGAAGGTGGCTTGCACGATCTCCTTCCCGAAAACGCAGGACAAAGAAATACTGTTCACGAAATTCGTTCCCATGACGAAGACGGGAGTGTTGCCCATGTCGAGGCCGCTGCGAGGAACCACTCCAGTGACAGCCAGATTCTCCTGGAACTCAAAGACCAAGCCTTCAGAAAAGAACTGGCCTCTGTTAGGAGAAATCGTGAATGGCACCACTCCAGATATGTGTCCCGGGGTAACACAGTGCATGTTTTCGTAGCTGCTGTACCTCCCGGCAACAGGTCCGATGGTGCCGAACTTGCACGACAGAGCTTCATCCTGTACGAAACCGTACCCTGACGCGAGAACCTCAGAACCACCTTTAGCCGGTCCGGTGGCAGGCGCGATGGCTAGCGCTGCCGTACTTTTTAAGAGAGGTACTGAGACAGAGTCAGACAAAGTACCATGCTGAAGGCCAACACTGACCACCACCGCATCCGACGGGACATTAGGGAAGACACACTTCATCAGGGCGCTCGAAACGAGGTGCCGCTCAGCCCTATCTTCTCCGACAAAGCACAAGGAGATCCTACCGAAATTCTCCCCCTGCAGAGAAGACGGTGAACTGTACTCAACAACGGTGGGGCTGGGAAACACAACATGGATAGAAGCGTGTGACTCAACGGCGAAGTCAACTGCGCCAGCCATGTTCAGTGTTCGGCCGTGGCTGGTTTCCACGCTGATCGGAACATGCCCAGTCGCAACTGCAGGAACATCGCAAAGAAAGCTACCGGGATCCAGGACAGTTCCTTCAGTCACCTCCACACCGAAGCGACAGGCAGTCGATTCGGCAGTGAAGCCGCTCCCGACCACCAGTACAGAGGTGCCCCCGGTGACGGGGCCAACTTCAGGATACACGGCGTCGACCTCGACACCCACGGTGTAGACGAAGTGAACTTCTGAGGCAGAGGCGTCCCGCCCATTGGCAGTTACCGCCACCGGAACACTTCGAGGCACATGCGCGGGCGACACACATTCGACAGATGAATCCGACACCCACTTCGCCGACATGGGCCCGATCGTCCCCATGGAACATCCGAGGCTCAGGTCAGCCAGGTATCCCGGCATGGGCCCCCCGTAGATTTCGACTGCGTCTCCGCCCATGAATACTCCCCCCGATGGGCTCACCGCAGTCACCGCCATGGCAGTGTAGGTCTCCAAGAGGGCTGCCTGTCCTGCACGCAGCCCGCTGGGAATGTACCGGGTTGCTATTTCGACCTGGACAAGCCCTTCCCGCTGAGCATCCACCTCGCACGCCACCAGGGCAGAGGAGATGTGGTACGCAGAGCTTGCACCGTGGCCGATCCAGCACAGGGAATCTGATGAGAAGTCGTCGCCTAGGACGTGAATCACCCCACCACCGAGAGCAGGGCTTGATGCGGGCTGGACCGTCCGAACGGACGGCAGAACCTGGAAAGTGTAGGCCCCCAACCCTTTCGCCTCTTGGCCTGACGTTCCCCAGCCCTCTAGGCTTACTTCAACATGGACAGTTCCAGGTGGATGCGCAGGGGTAATGCAGCGGACCTCTTCGGAAGACCTGGCCACGCCCTGGACGGTTTGCAAGCCAAATCTGCACGTGATAGTGTCAGCAGCAAATCCACTCCCTGTCACGATCACAGACACCCCTCCTGTCAAGGGTCCTACTTCCGGGTACACAGCGTCGATTTTCACCTCATAAGTGTAAACCAGGTTCACCATGGAGACAGCAAAATCCCTGCTGTTCGGGGTCATTGACACAGGAACTACGCCGGGAGCATGAGCAGGCGATACGCATTCCACCGAGAATTCGGAGACCCTCTGTGTGGCGAGAGGACCAACGGTCCCAACCTGCAGGCCCTGAGAGTCGCCCGACGACAGGACCTGATTGACTGTGATCCTCTGCCCGCCTGCATGAAGCGCTTCGTGTGGGTACACGGATGCGATGTATGTGGTTTCCGCCATTTGTAAGTTCAACGACGTGGCAGCCGCCTGCACTTGGAATCCAGGAGTCACTTCGAGGTGAAGGTTTGAGTACACAGATTCTGGAGTCTCGCACTTCACCAGAGCCGAACTGACAAACAAGGTCCTTCTGGCGCTAGCGCCAAAGTAGCAAATGTTTCCCGGCCGGAAAAACATCCCCGATACCGCGAGGACAGATCCGCCGAGGGAAGTGACCTTCTCATTATCCAAGTCCCACGCCTCGGGGAGGATGACCGCTTCCAGTTGCAGTGGGCCAGGTCCTGCTTGAGAGATCCGGAAGGAATGAAATCCTGGGCTCATTTCAGGGGTCATGCAGAACAAAGTGGTATGAGACGTGACAGTTGACGGGGAGGCAGTCTCGCTAAACAGGCAAGTGTGTGAGAGGCCCTGACTGAAATGCGAGCCTTGCACGTGGACCTGGACCCCTCCTTGGACGGCGCTCTTCTCCGGGATGAAGAAGTCCAGTGCAGGTGTCTCCATGTACTGGTATGTGAGGCCATAGATGCCGACGTCGTTGAAATTCGACCCGAGTAACACCGGCACTGTTCGGGGAGCGTGGCTCGGCATCATGATGTGCACCGCATGCTCGTCAACGGACCTGATGTGTATTCCTTTGATTGTCCCCACAGACACTACCACCTCTCGCCTCTCAGAAACGCCGCTGACGTAAAGCATGACTGCTTCCCCCCCCAACTCTTGCCCAATGAAGGGTGACAGCGCAGAAAGTTCGGGCATATCTTCCAGCTCGACGTAGACCTCGTCGTTGCTCCAGTCGATTCCATTGGAACTGACACGCACACCTAAGAAGGTGGGGTACAGGCCGAGGGCCTCGCACAGGATCATTGAAGATGAAACAAAATGCGCTTCAGAAGGCGTCAGGGTCCCCAACATGCAGTACGTCTTTGTTGTCTGAGTGCCTTGAGGAAATGTGTTGCCGTCTGCGAAGTCTTCTCCGTAAACAGAGACGAGGGAGCTTCCCGCATCGCTGATGATGCCAGGGAGGGCTTGCTCCACCTTTGGCCTCGTGTAGAACAAAACTTGCAAGTTTGTCTGAGTCAGAAGATCACCGAAAAGGATGAGCTCAAAGGCCGCGAAGCCAGCTTCGAGAGGTGGAGTCGGGCACAGCACCTCTGCGGTGCTAAGAACCGTGGCAGGTGTCTGCGTTGTAGAAAATTTGCAGCCGATCCCGAGGGGTTGAATGTTCTGTCCAATGATGTACAGGATCGTACCCCCCGTCACGGGCACTCCTCGAATGCTTATCCCCTCTATCTGCGTGCCCGAAGACCCAGTGCCCCCGTCCCCCCCCTTCCCCCCACCCCCTCCGCCGGAGCCGGAGTCAGTCTCAGTCGGGAGGTAGTTGAACGTGTGGTTGAAGAAAGTGTAGTCCCTGTGATTCATAGTCACCTCAAGTGGAACGACATGGCACGAGCCCGAGACTGGGTTGGCGCAGACCCCCGTCGAGGAGTTATAGGTCGACGGGGCATGCGCTGGAGCCCGGCAAACAATTTCGCTGTCATCATAGAAAACGGCACTCGCTCCGGAGATGGTCCCAAACTTGCACGACAGATCTGGCGAATCTGTGAAGTTCGATCCTGCAAGGGTGATAGTAGCACCCCCAAAAGAGAGCCCGGACACAGGTTGGAAGGCGGTCACGTCGGGTTGCTGGAAGTAAGAAAATGTGCCGCCGTATTGCTCACGGGAAGCCCCTGCCGGGCCGAGCGCAAAGTCAACTGCTGCCTTGCTGAAGAAATGGGAGCCCGTGTAAGGAGGAGAGATGCAAATGACGAGAGAAGACGACACATAGTGTGAGGGAGGGGAGGACATGTCCCCAAAGATGCACTCGTGCCCACCCTCGAGGAAGTCATTCCCAAATACAGCCACAGGAGAGCCTCCAAAGTATGGCCCCGCGTTGGGCAAGGCCGCGGCCACAAAACTGTGGGAGGTAATTTGGAAATCCAGAGATCCTGGCAGGGTCTCGATTCTGCTTTGCAAAACGGTCAGTTCGTGAAAGCCCCCCGAAAGGCTCGGTACTCCGCAGATAATGTGTTGCGAATCCACAATGTCCAGAGTTCCCATGGCGGAACCGAACATGCACCCATAAACACTGTCGAGATCGCTTCCCACGACAGAAACCATCTCCCCCCCGGACGCTGGCGCGTTGTCTGGGGTAACCACAGACAGTTCTCCCTCGCGCACGAATCGAAAAGCCACTCCGCCGACCTGCCGATTCCCGTCGAGCATGACAGAGGCTGGAATAATACCTGGGGCATGCGCCGGAGCTACACATTCAAGGGCTTCCAAAGAAAGCCAGCGGCAGGATACATATGTCAAGGTGCCCATCGTACCGTGAAGGGGCTCAAAGCCACTTCCAGGGTTCACTGAATGGCCCACCACGGCGCCGCCTGAAGCAAGTCCAGAGGGCGGGCTCACTCCGTAGGTTTCTGCCCCGTACACGTAGCCGATGCTGGCGTCGGAGGGGGAGGAAGCGACACTCGAACTCTGCTGCACAGAGACCGGGACCGAGCCCTCGTTTTGCGCCGGGACCTCGCAGAGGCCCAGCGCGGATGATATCGGGTGCATGGACACCAGGGTCCCCCCGAAGTTGAAGAAGACACCGTCCAGATCAACGAGATTCTGACCAGGTACGGAGACCACGGTGCCCCCCCCAGTCGTCACTACGTCAGGGAAGAGGTCAAGAATTCGAGCCGGGACGACGAATTGAATAGACCCTCCTTCGGCCACGCTGATGGTCTCGTGTGTCAAGGTGAGCGAGACGAAGCCTGAAGCAACTGAAGGGGCCATGCACCTCACGCCCGTTCCAGAAATCTCAGTGTGCACATGGATCTCATCAAGAGAGCAGCTCAAGGAATTGAATCCGATATTCTCGGTTGAAGTGACAAAGATGAGAGCGCCGGAAGTCATGGGATGGACCACATCGCTGACAAGAATGTCGAAACTTTCAAGGTACTGAAATGCAAGACCGTCCAGGCTGTACTCATACCTGTTGATGGACACCTCAACGGGGACAGTTGTCGGCGCATGGGCAGGCGACAGGCATGAAATATAGTCTGCGCCAACTTGCCTGCTCGAGATCGGGCCAACTGCGCCGAACTTGCACGTGGCTTGCTGATTCTCCAAGAAATTACCGTAGACAGACACGAAGACGCCTCCTTTTACCGAGCCTTGAGTTCCTGAAAGTCCTTCGAGCAGGACGCCTGCAACCGAGACCATCTTCTGGTTCAAAAGAATGGCGGAACCTTCTGTTCTGATCTCCAGCGAAACCTCCCCCGTGCCCGCCGCTGGAGCTTCGCAAATAATGAGCGCCGAAGAAATAGCTACAACCCTCCCGAAAACCTCTTCGTTGAAATTGCACTCATTCAAGCCAATGAAGTTCAGCCCGCGAACGCGGACCACTGTCCCGCCCTCGGCGAGGATAGACACGGGCTGCACCTGGTCGACTGCTGGCGGCGACTGGAACATGAATTGCGAACCAGTCACTGTGAACTGGAAGAAGTCGAATGCAAGCTCCAGCGCCGCAAATCCAGCTGTCAAGGGCGGGGACAGACAGTGCAAAATTTCACCCCCGTGGGGGCTTAAAACACCAGTAGAAACAGATTGTTTCTCCAAGCTGTCGCCAAAGAGGCACATGGGCAAGCGCTCGTGCAAGATAGGCCCCTCGAGGTATAGGTAAACAGACTGCCCCCCGAAGACCTGTCCAACCGGAGGAAGGGTGAATTCTGCCTCGTTGAGATCGTGGTACGTCAAATTTCCAGCGCCAAGGGCAAAGTCGCGGTGGTTCCTCGAAAGTAGCAGAGGGACCGCAGCCGGGGCGTGCGCCGGTGCCACACAAGACGCACCATTTTCGCTCAAGACCCGACCGTCTAGTTTTGTGGTCCCGATTTGGCACTGGAGCAACTCGCTGCCAAGCCGTATTCCTTCAAGATCAACTGTAGTCCCTCCAGACTCCAAGGCGATCCTTGTAGCCACAGAAAAGATGGCTGGGGAGTGAAGTGTAAAAGGTAAACCACCCTGGGATAGGACATGCAATTCGTTGGACATCTCCAAAACGGCTCTTCGACCATGGTCTGAAAGAGCGGGCATCTCACATACCGCAAGCGTGGACGACACCTTGTGGGATGTGTGTGCAAGAGCTCCAACGTGGCACCATGGGCCATCGAGGTCCTGGTAATTCAAGATGTCGGTACCCTCCACGAAGAAAAGAGTCCCGCCGCCTCTGTATGCGCTGTGGGGGAAGAGCTGCAAGGGATCCGGCGTCCTGGCTTGGATGACGAAGAAAGGAGGCTCCCCCGGAACCCGGACATGAAGGGGCTCCTCCAGCTGCACATGAGAGAACGCCGTGAGGAGGTGGGCCGGAGTATTGCACACGACCCGTGACTCAGAGAGTACCTCCAACGTCGACGTGCTTCGCTTGAACGAGCAGAAACCTTGCGCACCATGTGGGAAACCAGAGCCAATGATTGCAGCCAGCCCGTCGTATTCCTCCAGACGTGTCACAACAGGCGCGTCGAGTGCAGTGTAGAGAAAGACCGGCTGCGGCCACTGCTCGTTCTGGACCAGAGTTTGGAGGAGACCCCCCTGGATTTGAAGGCCGACCTCCATTGTGCCTGCCGGCCTGGCTGGCGGGAGGCACTCGGCAGACACAGCGTCAAGTGACCCTTCGGAGAGCATGGGCCGCAGACTCACCGTCACTGCGGCAAACCGACACCTCAGGCCTACGTCGGACCCTAGTCCAGCCCCAGTCAATCGGACCGGTGCCCCCCCCATCGAGTCTCCCCTCTCGGGAGATACGGACCCCAACGTTGGCCTCACATCTAATGCTGGTGCCGAGACCTCTGTTGTTCGAGCAGCGCTAACTTTTCCTGTGTGCGTCAGGGGATGCAATGTTCGGAGTTCGAGAACCACGCCGACGGCGCCACCCACCACACCCGGCCCAGCGGGCAGTGCTTCGCAACGCGCTAGCGCGGTCGAAACCCACTCACAAGCCCCCCCAACTGAGAAGTCCATTGCCTCTCCGGAGGACTGAACCTCCCATTCCCCAATGCCGTCTGCATCCGCGTCACCAACGAAACTCTGCACCGGCGTGGTAGACAAAACAAATCTGATACTAGTGCCAGTACCACGAGCAGGATGCGGCCCCCAGATTCCTGCCCCGACGACGTCCACGACGTGTAGCTCCCCTCCACTGGCAGAATGTGGCAGGAGCGGCGATGTCGCCCAGCTGTCCAGAATGGTCGGCTCCACAACCAGCAGCTGTCCGGCCGCCCGCAGTGACTCGGAGCTCCGGTAACCCCCGACCCGAATCGGAACGAAGCCTGTCTCTGGCGGCGGCGGGGAGAAGCACAGCACTCCTAGAGGCCCTAATTCTGCAGCCGCATCAGATGCAGCGACGTCCTTCCACTGAGGCATGGCGTCCGATTTCGCTGCACCCGCCGAGGATCCCACGATGCATTGGGGCCGCGGGAGGGCGTTAGTCTCGAGGGCTGAGCCTGTCACGAGAAGGAGCCCCGAGAGTAAGCTCTCTTTGCCCCCGCTAGCAGCGCCAGAGACTTCTGGCGAAGCCGCTACGAGTTCCTGTCCCCTGAGAACAAGGACGGAGGTCCGCTCCCACGCATCGAGCGGGCCCCGCGGAGCGGAAGCGACGCTTCCTGCAGCGCCGGAAGGGTTGATATCTACGATAATGCTGTTCGGCCCCGGTGCCAGAGCAGGGCTCACACATTCTACCGTCCCAAGGACAGCTCCTGGCCGTGCAGCAACCTTCACAACACCCGTTGGCAGCGAGCACCGCAGGGTGGGACCTGCTACGTCGGCCTCTTCAGAGTTCAAGGTCAGGACAGTGCCTCCCTCTTCCAATACGACGCCAGGATCAATCGCCGCGGCGGGTCCAATGCGACGGACGAAGAAGCTCGAGGTGGCGTCCGCTGCAAACGCCCCCGGTTCAAATGAGTTGGACCCCCCCCCCTCCAGCCCCCCGTTTGTCGCGGTCACGGAAAAGCGTCCGGCGCCCAGGCCTTCCGGGGTCTCTGCCAAGGCGAGCCGCGACGAAACTATCGTCGCCTGCGTCTGGACCCCGCCGATGAAGACCTGCGCCGCACTGAACATGTGTGCACCCTCCAAAGATATTGGCTCCCCGCCTGAAGAAAGTGGGGGCAGAACAGTAGAGACATGCGCCACCGCTTGATACTGAAAGACCTCCCCCCCCGCGTTGCCGCTTCCCGTAGCATTGTATACGGCGAACATGACCCCGACAAACCCCGCCGCCCCGGGCGGGACTCGGCATGACGCCGACTGCGCGTTGCTCTCACCCGCCAACAGCTTGGCCTCCACCGGGGTCCCGTCAATGCGACATGAGAGGCCCGGTGCCAAATCCGTGCTCAGCCCCACCCCGATGACTGTCAACACCGTTCCGCCCGTTTCTGGGCCCGCCGAAGGCACTACCGCGTGCACGTGCGGCACCTCAAACCCCCCAACCCCTGGAGGCCATCCAATGGGTCAGCACAGCCCGCTCGTTAGGCTTGTCTCGTCTACCCGCAGGACGAGGGAGGCGCACGAAGCGGGGGCGGCCAGCGGGGGCGTGCAGGTGGGCGGATTGGGGGTGAGGGGGGCGGGGCCGGGGCTGGGGGCACTTCCCAGCCATGCCGGCCTCAGATGGCCCGCGCCCCGAGAGGCAGGCACCGGTGGAGCAACGCGGGCCACTGTGGGAGGGCCGAGCCTAGGCGGGCAGTTTGGGCGCGGGGGAGGG
>Ga0160423_10001469_pt1 | contig 19666 bp, 21 predicted proteins | sample CRUFie14St8metaG_FD_108191 | JGI IMG/M metagenome (GOLD analysis project Ga0160423, IMG submission 108191) | Marine microbial communities from the Costa Rica Dome - CRUD Field 142mm St8 metaG | ecosystem: Environmental > Aquatic > Marine > Oceanic > Photic zone | place: Costa Rica: the Eastern... | reverse complement strand
CGCCCCCGCCTCCTCCACTGCCCCCTCCACCGGCACCTCCACCGCCAGCGCTGCCTCCACTGCCTCCTCCACCAGCACCTCCACCGCCATTGCCTCCTCCTCCAGCACCTCCACCGCCAGCGCCTCCTCCACCAGCACCTCCACCACCAGGACCTCCACCGCCAGCACCTCCACCACCATCACCACCTCCTTCGCCACCTCCACCATCACCTCCTCCACCAGTAGCCCCTCCTCCAGCACTTCCACCGCCATCGCCACCTCCTTTGTCACCTCCGCCAGCACCTCCACCATCGCCACCTCCGCCTCTACCTCCACCACCATTTCCTCCTCCGCCAGCACCTCCACCACCATTTTTCCCACCATCTCCGCCACCTTTGTCGCCTCCACCGTCACCTCTCCCACCAGTACCTCCACCACCATCTTCGTCTCCTTTGCCACCTCCACCCGCACCTCCACCACCATATCCGCCTCCAATTGTTCCACCTTCCTTACCACCAATCGTACCTCCATCACCGTTGCCTCCGCCTTCATCCCCACCACAAACTCCTCCTCCTTTATCGCCACCTACACTTCCACCGCCAACTCTGCCACCTCCAAGTTCACCACCGCCACCATATCCCCCCTTATTTCCACCATTTCCTCCAGAAAATGCGCCTAAACCACCACCATTGTCACCCCCATTTGTTCCACCGTCTTTACCACCGTCTTTACCACCGTTTTCACCACCGTCTTTACCACCGTCTTTTCCACCATTTTTACCACCGTCTTCACCGCCGTCTCCTCCACCGAGAATTATTATGCAATTCGATTCTTTATATAACATGACATCTGCGAATACAGAATTAGTAAGATACGGAACATATTACATTCTTGAATTACAAGGACCGAATATAAATATTGATGACTTTGTGATTCTTATTCAGAAATCATACGCAGATCTTCATCCTAATCAAGAATGTGCCAATGTTTGGAATTTGACACGATTTTCTCGTACAAATGAATGGAGAAATATAGTAGATGGTCCTTGGGATGGAAGATTAGAAGATCATGGGGGCAGAATTCATGAAGAAGTTGTCAATAATCCCAATACTGGAATCATTGAGTACAAAAAAATAAGTGATCTAGTTTTGGTAAATGATGGAGCAGATACGATTAATCCATTAAGTACACAGCTGTCTGATCATGAACCTTCTGGAACATACTTTGTTTGTTATGGTATTTCCACTAATAATAATTCTACTTCACGTAGGATGCTTTCTTCAAGAAGACTACAATCATCAGTTGTCATCAATCCATGTGACAATTCAACTAGCTTAAATGCTACTATAAATCAGACAATAAATTGTAATGAAGTTGTCAGTTTTGTGTTTTTGGGAAATCATTCATGGATTACAGTTTATCATGATCCACCATCTTCACCGCCACCGTTTTTACCACCACCTAATTTACCTCCCCCAACTTCACCACCACCTAATTTACCTCCGCCAATCTCACCACCACCTAATTTACCTCCGCCAATCTCACCACCACCTTTTACACCACCACCATCAATTCCACCATTTCCGAATGCTCCTCCGCCGATTTCTCCCCCAAATTGGTTAAATTCATGTCAGTACAATTCATATACATATAGAGACTATGAGTATCCTTTTCCGCCTATGACAGTCAACACAATTTTGAAGCTATTATACTATTTCAATGGTGAATTAAATAAACTTTCAAATACTGAAAAACAACAAATTCTATTTTGTATAAATTCTACAATGGTTACCCAACAAGTTATCAAACATAAACTTGCGGTGTTAGCTGGTTTATCGAATATTTCTGTACTTGCATAAAATTTTCAAAAAAAAAATCGAAAGAAAAAATGAGTAATAAATATATGAGGCTAGTGTCTTTGGAGCGCGTGGAAATGGTCAGGCAATTTGAAAAAAAGATTAAAAAGATGCGCAAACGTATAGAAAAAATGAGAGTTCTTGTGGATGATCTTGAAAGAACAAATGCTCATTTGCGTACACAAGTATTTAAAATGCCCGATGATGATGATACAGAAAGCGAGAATGAAGATCAGCAAACTCGTATGAGCAGTCAATCTCTATGACTACCTACATTTTATTGATATAGGTAGTTTTTGTCATATCAGTAAACATTACTGGAACCCAATCTGCTTTAACATAACTTAATCCTTTTTGGAATGCTTGAACATCGTACTTGGCTCTCGAATTTGCTGTGAGAACCATCACATTCACTTTATTTTTTTTACATATTTTGAAAAAGTGAGTCATTGCTTGCATTCGTCGTGTTCCTCCAAAATAACATTCCATTACTCTTTTATTAATATTTTCCATCTTAAAAGACGAATGCACACTGAGTGTTTTATCCCAATCTAATATTATGCTCTCGATGTTATTGGTATGCTTTAATACAGTATTCGCCAATAGATAAAATGAAGCTGTAGGTATTCCTGAAATTGCATCATATGTATTTTGAAAATCATATTGAAACCATATTTTGTTGGCATATCGTGTCAATACGGGCTTTTTATCTTGGGTATTCGAAGAAGATGCAACAAGTAATCCCAAGATTTTATGTGATGCTACAAAATTTCTCAGCGAATCATCTAAGAAGATCACGAATTTTTCGTTTTTGGGACGAATGACTATTTTGAAATATGTTTCAAATTCTTTCCACATTCATATAAATTAGAAAAAAAAATGTGCCTTATTCAAAAGTATTTTTAGTACAATTCTTTACGAAACAACTTTAGGAAACATTTTCCAAATATTTTCCAAGTTTATATCACATGCTTCTCCGTCATTGTCACTGCCAACTAGTAGAATGTCACCATATGTTTTTTCGAAATAATTGGGATATTCTATAGAAAATATATTTTCTCCCTTATTTTTGGCAGAATAACCTAAAGCTATAATACACTCCTCATCTATAGCCCCGCATATTTCATACTCTTCATTGTCAAAAAATAAGTTTACTTTTTTATGATTCATGTCAAATGATCGTATTCCACCGTCTGGTTTCAAACATACTACTTTATGCATCATTTATTAAAAGATTTTGAATTTATAATACAAATTCTAACGACAAATTCTTTCGCAACCCATTTTTTTTATGTTTCTATAAACATAAATGAATACACTTGTTGTAATCATATGGTTGATCCTTATGTATCTGATTTGTATTTTATTTTATATGAATGCAAAAAAATACGATTATTATAAAACGGAAATCAGAAAATCTCCAGTTCACGGTAAGGGTGTGTTTGCTCTACGAAATATTAAAAAAGGACAACTTGTGGAAACATGTAATTTTGTGCCGCAAGATGTAAGAGGTAGCATGGTCGATTATGATACAAATAGCCAAAGATTTGAAGAAGGTATAGTTATATTTGGCATTTATCCTTTTATAAATCATGGAAAGCATAATGCTAATGTTGAAGTACATTCGATTGATAATGAAGAATTAGTAGCACATATTGTTGCGATTAAGGATATTAAAAAGGGAGATGAATTATTTCAAGACTATGGTGACGACTATTGGTGTTCTAGAGATGTAGATGATTGTAAAAATGTGAATTGACAACATTAATGCGAAAACAAAATTTCAAGGTGCTCATTACACCACATACGCATTTCATTACTTGTATGTTTACGATTTTTCATTTCGAGTAATTTCTGAATGAGTAAATGCTTGATATCAACATTTTCTTGTTCATGTATAAACCATTCATTTTCTTTTGATAGGATTATGTTTAATAATTTTTTGCCAATTATATCTTTTTCATTGCCTTTCGCATTGTTATGTTTTTTCATCATCAATTTCATGTACCAATTCAACTGTTCTTTTAAATTTTTAAAATCAGGTGGTCTTTCAAATGATTCTATTTGCAGTGTGCTGTTTTGATATAAGATTTGGAACTCATTTCCATTCAAGTTCAGACTCCAATTCTCTGGTAAATTTTTCATTGCCATACTCAATAATTTTTCATTATCACATCCGGCTGTACGAGTAACACCAAGCCATTCCAATATTTGACAAAAATGTGCACAATTAAATAAAGGGACATTATCATTTGATGTAAAAATGAACTCGTTTGCCATATTCTCAAACATTGTCTTGAATTTTTTGGCGATTTCCCATATTTCAGGATTATCAGTAGTTTCATGTTTATTATTATGGAATTTACCAATATATTCTTCATTTTTGTTGAAAAATTTTTCTTTTAGAACCGTACATAAATCTGATAATGTGTTATTTTCATTCCATATTTCTAGGTGATGTTTTAAATGGTAATTATGTTCACTTATAAATGTTTTTACAAACATATTACTGTTTCCATACCAACATTGTATTGATGATAATAAAAGAGTTGCATTTACTACAAATGAGAGTGCAGAAAATGATTTCGGACCAAATAAAGTAAATCTAGGGTCGAAATCAATTGCGAAAATACGTTTTTCTTTTTCTATATCAGGACCCAAATCTATCAAATTTTGTGGTTTTAAATCAAACAAAATTAAGCGTACTTCAGAAGCTTTCAATAAGAGTGAAATACATGATTGAGCCAGATGAATCGCAGAATCATGAGAATCTAGATTCAAAATACTTTGTGACATATCACATTTTCCTTTTTGTAAAATCCAGGATACATATTCTTGTTCATATATACCATATATACTGGGACCAATTTTTTTAAAGCATGCAATAGTAGATATAAATGCTTCCAAATAATTATTTCTAAATTCCTTGTGAACAGGATATCTACAAATTGCTTCTGAATTTATAGTACATTCACAGATGTGCTCAATATGTTGTAAGTATGTGCTCTTTTTCTTTTCAATTTCTCTTACTGAATTGAATACACCACTTTTGTCATTTGATTTATTTTGCGAGAAATCTGGTATCTTTTCTTTTATAAATCCGAAACGAAAATTAGATTCATTATCATAAAATGCAAAAAGTGAAAAATCATTTGATATATTCATTGAATGAGAAGATTTTGTTATTTTGCTTGGTAAAATGACATGGTTATCTTGGCTCAATTTTTCGAGGATATTTAAAAAAAGTATGAGCTTTTTTTTGTTTGAAAATATTTCATGATTTAAATAAACTATATCATTGGAGAGATCGTTTTCATCTTCATCACTCTCCATATTCTTCTTCATATTCAAAAAAATATTTCTGTATCCGCAACTCTTATTTTTTTGGCCACATACACTTGTGTCTGCACACAAAGCACATTGCATTATCTTTGAAAAAAGATGCCTTAACTTTATCATGTCCTATCCACTGACAACAATGTTTACAATACTCATGTCTTAAATGTGGTAATATGTAATGATAGTACACATCATCACAAATATAATTTGAGAAAACATGAGACCTGATCAAATTGAATGTTTGCAAACCTGACATTTGAAGAACATTTGAAAAATATTTTCATCAATCTTTATGATATCCTAGTTTGCCATCATTATTTTTGAATACATATCCTTTTTTTGCTCCTGTGAATGTACTGCTTGGTATGAATTGATCTTTTTTACAATTCCAATTGAAAAGCAGATACACGATAAAAATGATAAGAATTATACAAGAAACACTTACTGCTTTTCTAGGAAGTGTGCATACATGAGCTCCATGTAATTTTACTAAATTACTACCTTTTTTGTTGCACCACATTTTAATCACAGCAAATATATTTTATCTTACATTGTCTACGTAAAGCATACCAAACTTTTTTATGTAGTCTTGTTTTTCTTTTTTGCTCCATGACATTGTCATTTCTTTAAAATCATTTTCTATTCTTTCTGCTACCTTGTTGATATCTTGTCTTCCATTACTCAATTCGTCAAAGAATACTTCAGCATCTTCTAATCTTTCTATACTTGAAAATTTTTTGATATAATTGTCTCGAAATTCTTTAAACTCGGAATTCAATTTTTTTTCTGAAATATCAACATCGAATCGTTCACAATATTTTAAAACCTCTTCTTTTGAAATATCATTAATGTTTTCCAAGACATGTAATACCTTTTCCGTATCAAAGTCAGATTCAATAAATCCTTTTATGATATTTTGAAGGTGATATTTAAGCAACTTTCTGGGATTTTGAGTGATTTTTGTTTCGGCTCTGGCAGAGGAAGCAGCTACATTACGTATAATATTGTACACAGGAGTCAGTAATTGCATCGCTGAGTTCATATAACATGTATTACCTGTATTCATTATTCCTATAAAATCTGTATCAGGTAATTGTTTGTCAGAATCATAATATAACATGAGATATGGATTATTTCCTTCATACTTGAATATATTGTTGTTATCTAATGGATTTATGTTCTTGTCTGATATAAGTCTCCATTGATTTGATGAATTTTTCATATGTGCTACATAATGACCGCTATTAGGATTTTCTCCATCATGAAAAATCATGCCGATTAAGTCGAATGATTTTGAATTTACTTTAACCTTTATTGAATCTTGATGTTGAAAGTCTATGTTGACTCTTTCAGGAGGTATTTTTTTATTATTACCTGTGAAGTATTGAAACATAATCATAAAAAAGTCTTGAAAATCTTCATATGTAGTTGTCGTTTGGTTGATTATACCTTTTTTATCTTCGATATTGTTATCAATTATAAATTGATTATTCTTTCTCATTCGGGCCTTCTCCGTTAAATCGGTTTCTTGTTCAATATCTTTTTCCGTATACTTTAAATGACATCCTTTAACTTCATTGCGTTCCGTTATTTGAGGAACAAACAGTTCCGATATAGTGCGTTTTCTCGTAGAGGAAATATCAAACTCTTCTTCTTTTACATTTATTGTTTGAGATGGGGTTTTTTCCATCTTGGTATTTTCGTATTCGGAAAGTGTTGGGTTTAAACCAATGTTTGAGAAATCACAATTAACGTTTGTAGTTTCATATATTGTCAGTGCATTTTTGAGTTTTTCATCATTTTTTATCATTTGCATGATGAATTCGTGTGCATCCCATTGTCTTCCTTGTTCAAATTGTCCCTTGTAGCTCTCTACAATATCTCTTATGCTTTGAAGATGATTTGCGCGCGTATTTGTATTTGGTGAATTTAAAAATTGGCCAATATATGTCTCAAGTTGAGAAGGTTGAGGTGCCGGGGGTGGAGCAGGTGTTGGAGTAGGTGCAGGTGGTTGAGGAGCAACTGGAGAAACTTGAGTTGGAGTAGGTGCAGGAGTAGGTGCAAGTGGAGAATCTGGAGTAGGTGCAGGATATTTATCAGGATCATATTCATGAGCAGAAATTTCTTTGAAAAATTCAAGAAGTTTCTCTTTTTTGACGATTATATCATTCTCAGATGTTCTATCTTTTGTTTCCCAACAACACAAGTGTAAATAACCTGGATATTTTGTACTCTCTGATTTGAAAGCGAATTTTTCGCCAGTTGCTAATTCGTTAGTGGCTGTTGTTTTTCGATTTCTTTTGTCCAAGTAGATTATGTCTTTATTTGTAAAATATTGGCTCTCTATTTTTGCTTTGACTTTGTAAAATTTTGCAGGGGGTGAAGGTGGTTGAGGTGCAAGTGGAGAATCTGGAGTAGGTGCAGGACGTGAAATAGAGGTAATAGAATTCGCAGATGGATTAGCATCAAATCTGATATCGGTAATAGGTTGGTGCCCACCAGGCGGCCGGATAGAAGCAACAGCAGGGGAAGTTGGTTTAGAAGCAGTGGGTGGTGGGGTATGAATATTAGAGGTAGCAGATTGGGTAACAGCTGAGGGAACAGCTTGGGCAGCAGGTAGGGTTATAGGTTGGATAGAAGTATGAGTTGAGGATTGAGTTTTTGTATTGGACATCTTTGATTTTTTAACAGTTGCGAGACTATTTCTTGTATTCGAAGTCAAATCATTTGAAATAAATGGAATGAAATTTATTATTTCAGAAGATGCAGCTGCATGAATCGCGTTTTTCCATGTTTCAGAAATATCTTTTTCTGAAATAGGAAAGAATCGAAACGAATGTCCGTATGGATAACATAATAAGAACACTGTTTTTTCTTCTTTTTCGAGTTTTGATTGTTCTTGTTCTCCATACTTTAATGGAAATTTGCGGATTTCCATAGAAAATGGATTTATAGTAATTATATTTGGGGAATCTTCTCTCATCAATGATAAAAAGTGCAAATCAATAATACCCCCTTTTAAATTTCCTTGAATACCCTCTGCGTATTTTGTGACATTTATGAACTTGAATATGTCATGTTTTGATTTTGTCTTTAAAAAAGAACTTAATTCACCCCTCAAACTCTTATTATTATCATAGTTCTCATAAAATGCGTGTTTTCTTAAACTTTCAAAAAGACTGTCATTATTATTAGGTACAAAATCAATTTGGAGGTTTTGCACTTCTACCATTTGTTTCTTACCGTTTTTTTTTTTCTGCGTTTCCTCACAAAAAAAAAATATTGAGATTGGAAATGCAAAATGAGCATACCTTTATTACGTATCCAACTTGGAAAAAGTATATTGTGATTTCATGTTTTGTTGAGTCATTACGAGTGAAAGATAAGCGACATTTGTTTTATATTATGAGGAAATCATGCAATTTATGTCATGATACATTTTTCCCCAATTATGGTATCACTGCAGGTGAATTCGCGATTTGGCAAATCTTATCTGAAAATCGAAAAATTCGTAAAAATAAGACAGACGAGCTCAGTTAATGGGTAGACTCGTAATATTACACAAAAATTCATCAACATTTAGTTTTGCGTCATCACCGCTCGCTGCATCATATGCAACGAATTTTACATCATCCATCAATTCATCAGAAATCACAATGGAATCATCACAGGATGGTAATGTTCCTTTCCAGGTTTGAAATGGATTCCTTACCTTTTTCCCGTTTTCAAGCTCTCCTACACCAAGATATCTACATTCAAACTTGTTGTAGTTTGTTACTTTATTTAAATTATAGTCAGGACCACAACTCCTTGCCATTTTGTATTTGATTAAATTTTTTCGTTGAATGTCATCATTTTGTTGTTTTTCAATGTCTTTTATGTTTTGTAAAGTTTCATGTATTTTATTCTCAACCCTTTGCATATCTATTGTATCATTGTCTATTGTATTTGTTTCTGATAGACAACCTGAAAATTTTGAATTTATTTTACAAAAATCATCGACTGACATATCGAACTTACATGCTGCACATTCTGCAGTTAGCGACTCACAACACACTACATCTTCATTTTTGTCACATTCACAATCACCGTCTGCAAACGCCTTTGCAGTTACTGAAGTACTCATTTTATGTCTAGTCTATAAAAAAGATTCAGTCCTCCCAAAAACAATTATCTGGTGTGGATGGTCGATTTTGACTGTTGTTTGATAACTTCTTTTGGAAATGAACTTTTAAATTTTCACGAGGTTGTATCTCTTTCTTATCCTTTTTTTCTTTCTTAATTGTTTCAACGCTCAAGGGTTCTAATACTTCGATTATATTTAAAAATTTTATAAGAGAACTATATGGATAAATTTGACCTGTACTGGATTTATGATATACACCGTTTTTTTTTACGACATCATAATTGAGTGTTTTCGAATCAGATAATTCAACGGAGCTCTGTAATATGATGCCACAAATTGTGGAGACAGTAGCTGCAACAGCTATAATACCTGATGGTGAAAATTTAATATTGCAATTCTTCAAGATAGCTTGTGTGCATCGAACTATTTTTTTTTCTATTCCAGCATACTTATCTGTTTCAATAAGCTCGACTGCCTCGTCAATGGCTTTCATAAGAACTCTGTATATCGGTTTCATTTTGGAGTTTTGAGTACACAAACCTTGTCTGTTGTATACAGTTATTGGTTCTGGACTGATCGCTAATAGTATCAATTTTATGTGTTTTGAAGAAATTCTTTCTCCATCGCATAAATTTTCGGAAAATTTTCTGATTTTCACAACAATTCTTTGAGAAAGTTCTCTTATGTATTCTTTGACATCTTCTTTCATTCTTGGTGGATTGTCAAAAAAACACTTGGGATCAAAATCCATTTTCAATTTTGCATAATTTTTTTTTGATTATTTCCAACGCAATTTTAATGTTTTTCAATTTCGACTTTGATATTATTTAGACGATTTTGCAAGCTAGATAATGCCTTTTTCAAGTGAGATGTTGGACATTCACCATTGATAGATTCAAAAGTGAACTTTATTTTTTTATCTTGTAGCTCATATCCAACTGCTGCAATTGGAGAATATCGAGCATGATCTTGACCGCTTCCCTCATTGAAATATATTTCAAGATTCAATGTTTGTCCATCAATCAATTTTATGATATCGACATCATATTTTGTTTTAAATTTTTCGCCTTGTAAATCAGATGTTTTGGGAGTTTCATTGCTCACATTCAGACTTAAACAATCTTTTTCAAAATCGATATCTTCCATTTGCTTCAAAAATGGTATCAAACCTATTCTATGACAAATATATTCATCCGTTTGACACGATGTATTTTCTTTGATTACGACCTTATGAGGTGCAATCGTTTTTATATCAGATATTAATGCTCTTCTTAAAGCGTTTGCGGTAAATGTGCAAGTATTTGAAAGTTCAAATGTGCATTTATTGTTTTCAATCTTCATATTTTTCAACATTTTTTTTGATAAAAAAATTATTCAGAATCTGATGCAAGCGTGTCAAAAACTACATGGGAATCTACTTTATATACGGAACATTTCGTAATAGGGGCCTTTGAAAGTTCTTTGCGTCTGTGAGGAATTCCTCTTTCTCTTTGATTCTTCTTCTCAGATTTATTTGCTAATGCTGCTAAATTCATATCTCTTTCAATAAGTTCAGAATTTTCAACTGCATATTGTAAAACTCCACATTGATATGCCCAATGAATAAAATTGCATTGCCCAACTGTAGTTTCATACTCTTTCTCTCTAAAACTTAATGTTATTCTTTGTCGACGACGAAAAGGATCAAAATTTCTTCTTCTGAAATGTGAGAGTGCTACCTTGTATCCGTGATAAATGTTAAATAGACTTCCATTTTTGGTTTGACATACAATATTGTTCTTTTTTGAATAATTTGTAACTAACCAATCTAAAGCTCGTAAAGATATATCAGATTGTTGAGTAATTAAAGGAATCAAATGTTTTTCAATAATATGTTCTGTTAATGTTGGTTGAATTCTATTCATAATTGTTATTTGTCTTTGACTTGCATTTATTAAAAAAAATGGTCCGATATTATCAGATTTTTCGCGATTCATTTACAATTGTAAATGGAGAAAAATAATTTGATGTCTTTTTTTTTGGTTGCAACTACTGTGGGTGAAAATGAAATCAAACTTCTTAAATTAAATCCGACCGTAAATGGGTGGTATCAGTCATGTTCAAACGACAGAGCTCATTTTCGTGAATATGTCTCTAAAGAAACATTAACTGACCTTTTAGATTGGTTCAAGTTGGAGTTTTGTCAATATAGAATTTTTCAGAATGAACGAGATGCGATGGAATATGCAGACGAGAAAATGAAAGCGAGTAATCTTCCTTAGTTTGAATAGGTTTTAATAATTTTGCAACTGGCTTCGCTTCAAGAATCATTTTTGGTGTAGTTGTAAAGTTGCATAGTAATCTTAGTAAGCACCCATTGTTTAATATGTCATAGTTTAATTCGTCAAAATGTTGAGTTTGAGTGTTGTATGATAATTGTTCTGCCATTCGAGCTACATCATGTATATTCGGTAAGAATGAGGCATAGTTGTCATGTATAAGATTAATTAAACTATTTTTATCTGCACATTGTATCCATTTGTCTGTACATAATTTCTTGGTCATAAATTTATTTGTGCTCTCAAATAGTGACAAAGACTCATCACTTTCATGAAAAAAAGTATGAACTCCAGTGTTTATGAGTCTACATTTTAAATTTCGAAGATTACCTCCACAATATTGTGCACTGTTTTGAATGATAGACAGTGGTATATGTTTCGCAAATGTAGCCTTTGCTAGACTTGTACAATAATGTATATTCGGTTTATAACATCGCAATTTTAAAGGAATCAAGTTTATGAAATTGCGCAGTTGAAAATTGTATGCATTGTCCATTATGAACACGATTGGGGTTTGTAAAACTGTGTTTTTTTTCAAGAAAGATTCAAATACAGCGATATAAGAAGGATCGAAACCTTCAACAATGTCGACAAGAATCATACGAGGTCCGAGTAGAGTTTTAGAACCAGTTATGTTGTATAACCACTTTTTAAGGTTTTCTGTAGAGTCAAGGACCGATGGTTCGATTTCGTAAATTTTAAGACCACATATATCTGCACATTCTTTGACACAGCGAGTTTTTCCACAACCTGTTGGTCCCCATAATAATGATGAAGACATGTTCTTTTTTTTGAAATGCGCAATCAACTCAGTCCAAACATTTTGATTTCCTGACTTTTTCAAAGCTTCCGATATCACACCATTTATTCGTTTGCTTGGCATGGATATTTTTGCATTGAACGGATCTTCCAAGAGGCACTTTGGTCTTTTTGTGTTTTCGTATGATGTTTCCTCGTTGTGATTTTCACTTATATTTTCAGGAGTTCCATATAAAGAAGGAGATAAAGGTGTATATGAAGAAGATGATGGTGGAGTCGCGACAGAAGATACGCTATGAGTAGATACGCTATGAGTAGGTCGTTTTTTACCGACTCTGCTAAACATTTTTTGAAATATTTTTGTGAAAAAAAAATTGATTTTTTTAGCTAAAAAATCCTCTAATTAAAGGTAACACGATCATTAATATCACTAAACCAACGATTGCATATATTATATATTTTGCCCACGACGTTACAGGACACTGCAAAGCGTCTCCACCTGGAAGACAATGCACACCATTTTCTAACAAATTTTGTGCAACTTCTAATAAAGTACCTGCGGTATCTGTTACTGCTTCAAATGCACTTCTGTGAATCACAGCACATCTAGCAGCACAGGCATCTTCACATTTTCCACCATCCTTCCCGCTTTTGGGCTTTGTTTCATTGTAATCTTCAAGAGTGCAAAACGGTTGATTATTTGCCGTCCAATCTGCTGGAAAAATCGGACCTTCATTTGGCAGCTCAAATTCGGGATCATTTATTAAACTATCGATGTCTCGAAAACAAATTCTTGGCGGATTACCTGTACTACTGACGTTTGCTGACGTGGAGTCACAATTAAAGCTTTGATCCAAATTTGGAGCATTATTATTTGGCGATTCATCTAACCATCCCTTGAATTCTTCCCACTTTTTGGGCAGGCAAAATGCGATACATTGTTGTTCCATTGCCTCTTTATTCGCATGATTTATAGCAAAGTATGTTCCAACACCTACTCCTATGATCACAGTCATAGGATTTCTTTGTGCATAGTTTCCAAGACTCCTTACTGTTGAGCATGTCATTGTTTTGCATCTTTTCTTGGCACCTTCTGCGATTTCGGCACCGCCCTCTCTTATCTGTTTGGCAGCACCCGTTTTCATCGCGCCCGTTGTTTCATCGATAGGAAGATCGTCAATTTGTTTTTTGGCAGCTGTAAGATTTCTTAAGTTTCCTAGATTATTCTTCAAATTAGATGGAAATCGCCTAAATCTGCTAAACGTTGCCTGTCCTAAGTTTGTTGTCAAAGACTGTAATCTGGCGCCACTTAATGCGTTACCACCAATCTTGCGCATCTGTCTTATGAATGAAAACTTTGAGGATGTAAAATCTTTTATATCAAATTTTGAAGCAACTTTTTCGATGTCTTTTACATCATTGAGTTCTCCGCCTTTTCTTGGCATGAGATAGAAATACTTTTCATCTTGAAACACATGATAAGGTGTTTCACCCCATACATCTAAGTCGTCATTAAAATCAAATTGTACATTATCACTGAATGTCATGCCTTTATTTACAGAGGAAAAAAATATATGCTAATGAATCAGTTTTATTTATATAATTTGTGTAACAAAATATGACAAATCAAACACTTCTTCCATTTGTCTTCAAAGGAATAACTACTGTAGAAAATTCACAAAATATGACGGATTTGTGTAGTAGAAGTGAAAGTACCAGCATTATAAAGAATATTGAGGGGTCGATTCTAGATTCTATGTATTCTATTCCCGAACATAAATTGTCACGCGAAGAATTGGCAAGACATAAACGAACATTGACTATGATACCAATCGATTCCTCATTTTCTAATCAAGCTCCTGTACAATTTGAAGCATTTGAATCTAAGAATGGAATATTATCAGTACCTCGATTTTACGGACTGGATACATGGGGATTGCCTGAATCAGACATGACTACGTTAGGTGCAGATATGGATGTGCATAAATTTAGTGGTATTCTAAATCCGGTACAACAAGAAGCATGCTCTGAGACATTGTTAAGATTAAATGGATCTAAAAAAGGAGGAATGCTTGTTCTGCCGTGTGGTTATGGAAAAACGGTATGTGCTCTATTTATAGCATCACAAATGAAACGAAGAACATTAGTATTAGTTCATAAGGCATTTTTAGTAGATCAATGGAGAGAGCGAGCAGAAACATTTCTTCCCGGATGTACAGTAGGTAAAATTCAGCAAAATACAGTGAATTACGAAGCTGATGTTGTTATTGGAATGGTTCAATCTCTTTCAAAAAGAGAGTATGCTTCTGAAGTCATGTCAAGTTTTGGGTTTCTATTAATCGATGAATCTCATCACATGGCTGCTCCGGTATTGCACAAAGCCTTGAGGCAAATACCCGCAAGATATGTTGTAGGCTTATCAGCTACTCCAGAACGAAGAGATGGACTGACAACATTATTATACTGGAGTATGGGATCTATATGTTATAAAATTGACCGTGCACCTGAACATACTCTTGTTTCTTGTATGTTATATCAAGGTGGAAAAAGAAAAGAAATCGTGTACAAAGACGGTCGTATTAGCATGCCGCTTATGCTGAATGCTTTGGTTGTGGATGATGAAAGGAATAAACTTATTGCAAATCGAATGAAAGAATGCTACGATAATGAACGATATATCATTGTATTAACCGATAGAATAAAGCAGTTACATGCATTATATGTATTATTGAGTAAACTAGGTGTACTTGCGAAAGATATTGGTTATTATATTGGGACGACATCAGAAGCTGAAAGAAAAACATCAAGTGAATGTAGGATAATATTGAGTACATATACCATGGCAAAAGAAGGTTTGGATATTCCGCGGTTAGACACTCTGATTCTAGCCACTCCAAAAGGCGATATAGTGCAGGCAAGTGGCAGGGTGCAAAGAAAACATTCTGAAAAAAAAACGCCTCTTATCATTGATGTGATTGATACATTTTCTGTATTTGAACAACTGCGGTGGAAACGATGGGCATTTTACAGAAAAGAGAATTTCACTTGTCAAACTTATGATGCAACGGATGATGTTCAATGGTTCTTATAAGTTTACACAAATATGTACTTTAATACACAATAGTCGTGATTTTCAACTTTGGTGATAGTAACAACACGAATTTTATCGTATAGTTCTACCGTTGAACTTTTGGTTATATCTTGTTTCATTACTTTCAAAAACTGTAATTGTTGCGCGGTAGGCTTCTTTCCTGTCTTACTCTTCATAGATTCAAAAGTATCTAGGTAAATTTTTGAAGAATCAGCATGAAAAATCATCGTTTCATGATGCTTTGATGTAACATTTTCCAACTCATCAATATTAATTGTCTCTAAAAGTTGTTCTGATGCATCATGCAATTGAGAAATATTTTTGAATGTTTTCTGAATAGATATAGATTTGATGTAAAATACAAAAATTATTATAATGAAAAATACTATCCAACATACATCTTTCTTCATTACTTATTAAATTTATTTTTTATGTAGTCGTCCATTTTTCAGGAGGGTAAGTTTCTATACAGTAAAATTAATAACACAAAACATACGATTACAAATATCAATTGATAAAGTGGATCTTGCCAAATAAAATCCATCAACCTCTTTGTGTATGGATGCATCCAAAGCAGAAAACACCAACCTGCAAAACATATAATAAATACAATTTTTCGTAGTGACATACCTGCAGCTTCTCTTATTGATTGTTTTAAATCATTCACATCTTCCAAAGAGGCTTGAACTCTTTCCTTAATGGGCATTTTGTAAATACTCTACAAAAAAAAAAATCCTGTTCTTTTAGAGTTTCATACTAATACATTAATTTTAGAAAAACTTTTCTAAAGGCTGGTTTCTTTATTCATATTCTTCATCTACTTCATCTAACATCTGCTGAGTATCTAATGTGGGGAAAAGTGATTTGTATACAATAATGAATATTAAGCCAATTGCTAGTAGTGCTATAAATGAGAACAAATCATTATTTTCTATTTTTTCTCTTATATAGGAAATTCTTGAATCAAACCAAAGACTAACCAATAATATCATGATAATTATGAAAATTACAAGTTTAAATATAGATCCGAATCCTGTGGCGCTTTTGATGGTATCTTTTATTGATTTCCATTTTTTACTTGTTGATCTTATACGTTGAGCTGCGTTAGAAACCCGTTTATTTTTTGTCGGTGAACCCCCTTTTTTTTTTGTTCTTCTATGTTCTGCTGCACATTCTTTTTTGTCATTACGATTTTTACAATATTGTTCAATAATTTCTTGATTTTTTTGCCTGTTTATTTCTTGTTGCTCTGTTATTCTTGCTCTTTCCTCTTTACTATTTTTATTCTTTTTTTTCCTACCATATAATAAATTTAATAAATCATCGATTTCTTGATTTGCAAATGATGCCATTTTATATATATGTAAAAATAATTTTCATGTATCAATTCAAGATTTCAACCTTTTTGAAGGTCCTTGATCAAATAATTCTTCTTCCATTTTCAATAAATATTGACTAGGATTTTGAAAGAGTACATTTGTAGGTTTCGATTTTTGAGGAAATAAGACAGCAAGATCTTTGGTATTGAATGGTCGAGCTGGAGTCTTAAAATCTTTACAATATCCAAGATGTCTGCCTTCTGTAGTAAGTTTGGGACAGAAGCATCGTACTCTGATTCCATCCGCTTGTGCAGAAAACCATATTCGGTTGCTTGTGTGATCTCGGGGCGGATTCAAATTCAGACAAAAATTACTGCCTTCGCCATCCACTGATATGTAATATTGTTTATCGTCTTTGACTACAGACTTTACTCTGATGTTTTTATATTCTTTTACAAATCTTTGACGAATATGTGTTTCAAATATTTTACATATAGCAGGATCTTGCACAGGAACTTTACTTTTCCATCCTCTTGTTACCTTCTTTTCGTCATTAAACATACGTTCCTTTGAAGCTAATTTAGGAGGACCATTATTTTTGGATTCCACAATATCGCCGTAGGAAGGACATCCTGGATATTTTTTCCAATTTTCCGAAACTTTGCATTGACTCGTATATAAAATCGCGTATGATAATAATCTGATCATATTGCTTTGTAATTCTTTAGTTATCTCGTCGTTGTATTCGCCATTTGAACATACAAATCTTAGTTTGTATGGTCGACCTTCACTCAAGTCCTTTCCATCTACGCAGAAATCACAATCCTTTCCTCTGTTTTTATTTTTGCAGACGTCACAATTTCTTGCCTTTTGTGAATATATCATTCTCAATCCACTGTTCACATATACCGCATTGTCGACAACATGACTCCATCCTTTCACTGCATATTTTTCACCAAAATGATTCGTCAAAGCTACGACAAGAGCTTCTCTCATATATAATGCTTCGTGCATTGTCACAATAATATGAGGAAAAACTGCGTGTATTCCATGTTTCAAATTGCCATCTTCCATATGCGTATTTCTAAAACACCTACCATCATTTAATTTGAATATGGTTTCGTATGTGTAATCCCAAACTTTTTCTTTTGTTTCATCAACACTTACAGCTTCATCAGGTGATAGAAGCGGGTCAATGTACTTGTTCAAAGTAGCTTCATCATTCAATAAATTTTCCAAACTTCTCCTATCCACACAGATCGATTTTGGACAAGCATCTGAAACGATACAAAGAAATTGATCTTTATAGGTCATGTTAGGAAAAAATCTGGTAAATGCCTCGTAAACAACTTTCATCACCTCTTGAATCTCATCATCCGATAGTTTACTTTTCCAAACAATGTCTAGATCAAGAAACATGCGAAATGTATGTCTCCTTAATTCATTCACAAATAGTGGCACACCATTTTTAATATCGGTTGCATATGCAACCAAAAAGGCATTATATTTATCTTCTGGAATTCTTACCTTGCCTCCGTTCCATCCGTCTAAAAGTGTATGAGTCAAACCATTATTTTTGTCTTCTTTCTTCACAAGAAAAGGTTTTAAGAATCGTTGAGTTGCCATATATTATTTTTTTATTGATAAAATAAATTTGATTATTTTTTTGATTCAAAAAAAATATCGAAAAGAATGAGTCTTCCATGGATCACACATAATGAAGTCAGTCTTAAGATTTCAGAAATATCGAATACAGTTTTATCAAAAATTACTGAGTTGGAACAAAAGATTGAATCCATCGAAGATATAAATCATGGGTTGCAAAATAAAATTGATGAACTGAAACTTGAAATTGAAAAGTTTTCTCAACACAAACAAGATACAAGCATGGATCCATGAATGGTAACTAGTATTGAAAGCAATCTAGTATTGAAAGCAATTTGTAATAAAGCAATTTAGACAGGCTTCGATATAGTCGTTTTGTGAAGATAGTGAGGTGTCTAAATTGTAAAACGTAAAAATTGAATGATAACATGTACCTGACATAGGTATGTTAACAAGACAATCACTTGCAGTTGTAAAGGAATCCTCGTTGATGTCTCCCCATCTATAAGAATGTGGACAACCTGTGAATGGAGTTTGTACTTGATATATGAGTGGAGGTGGTGATAGAGGAGCTGATGGTGGAGGTTGAGGAGGAGATGCATAATTTATACCAATACTCATAGTTGCATTATAATAATATGTACTTTGAAGTGAACGTCTTCTTACCGTTCCTGTACAATATACAGCAAATGGATTGATTATGTTTTCAATATATCGTGATTCTAGTGTATTTTGATTACTGAAGTAAATTATTCTAATGGTAAAATGATTGTTATTCGTGTCAACTGTCAAAGAATCAGTGTAGTATGTTCTCGAGCCAAATATTGGTGTCAGTGTAGAAGTAACACTATTTAAAATATCTTGTGATGTACATGGAGGTGCGATATCTTCAAAATACATATTCACAATAGGCTCTAATATCTGTCCGATAGGACGAGGAATTGCTGGAGGAACAGGAGGATAATTTGGCCACGGTGGCGGAGATGGTAGCGGTGGAGGTAGAGGATATGGTGGTGGCGGAGATGCTGGTGTGGGATGCGGTGACGGAGGTGGTAGAGATGGTGGAGCAGGAGAAGGTGGCGATGATGGCAGTGGTGGTGGAGGAGGAGATGGTGGCGATGATGGCAGTGGTGGTGGAGGAGGAGATGGCAGTGGTGGTGGAGGAGGAGATGGCAGTGGTGGTGGAGGAGGATGAGGTGGCGATGATGGCAGTGGTGGTGGAGGAGGATGAGGTGGCGATGATGGCAGTGGTGGTGGAGGAGGATGAGGTGGCG
>Ga0160423_10001468_pt1 | contig 19672 bp, 9 predicted proteins | sample CRUFie14St8metaG_FD_108191 | JGI IMG/M metagenome (GOLD analysis project Ga0160423, IMG submission 108191) | Marine microbial communities from the Costa Rica Dome - CRUD Field 142mm St8 metaG | ecosystem: Environmental > Aquatic > Marine > Oceanic > Photic zone | place: Costa Rica: the Eastern... | reverse complement strand
TCGGTCGACGGGTGATTATACGGGCAACGACCCAGTTATTCTACAACCTCTGGCCGCACTTGTCTTCAATGGATCATTTTCCTGTAAATATCTGGAAAAGACTGCCAAAGCACTGAAAACCAATCCGCTCGAGAAATAAGAGGGTTCCGATCGAGTCGAAACGGACTCCGGGAAACGCAGAAATTGTCATCAACGATGCATTTTTTGAATACTCCGAGGGGAAGTCGCGCCTAACGAATGTGAGTAGTGATCGCGTCGTTGTTGCCAGCAGCGCGGTGTTCCAGTATACTCCGCGGCCCCCGAAAGTTCACCCGCCTTTACTATGTCGCATACAATGCTTCCTCAGATTGCTCCTTGCTTCGTAAGCCACAACATGGCGCTCGGAGGAGCCCAGACTGCAGTTCTCAGATATATAGAGACATTGCCTGACTGGGTCAGGGAGCGTACTACTCTTTACTGCCAGTCCGATGATACTCCCCTCCTTGATAAAGCCATGGAGAATGGTTTCAGCTGTGGGGAAGTCACGCGGGTTGCTCCCAACGATCCGAGTTCATGGTTTTTGAGCTATGGGAAATTGGACGGTTTGCCTGAACGACCGACATCTCTGGTGCTCCACTCCTGGGATGACGCCGGATGGCGGTACTTCAGTAAGGCCTATGAGGGGCAGACAGGCATGACGGTAGCTGGTGTTTCCCAGAAGGTCATGGACCGGTATGCCAACTGGATTCGCGAAAACGGACATGTGAATGGAGGAGTTCTCCCTCCGCCGGTGACAGAATTCTGTATGGCAAAAGGGCAAAACGATCCGCAGGGGCGGATTGTGGTTGGATGGATGGGGCGTCCTTTGGAGGACAAGGGGCTGATGACCCTGCCGTACCTCCTTGCGGAAAACCCCCGGATTATCGTCCGGGCCTGGACTGGAGCAGAAACTGCCGGTCTGGACTATACGCAGAGAGTTCAGGGTGAGGCGATGGAGGCGGTGATGAAGTTGGCGCGGAAACTCGGGGTTGAGGACCGGTTGGATATCCGACCTCTCGACTTCAACGCGCTAAGTTACCGGCACCGCTTGGAAGGTTGTCATGTCTTATTAGGTAACAGTCGGAAAGAAGGATTCCTGCTCACGGCGGCAGAGGCTCTCAGCTGCGGAATTCCGGTTGTTGTAACCAAGACGTGTGGAATCGCAGATTTCATCAAAGGCGGCTACAATGGATATCTCATTGATTGGAATGATAATCCGAAGCGACTGGCGAAGATCGCGCACCGTGCGATTCTCAAGGCTGCCAAGCTCGATCCGGTCAAGTGCCTCTCATCAGTTGATCAGCTTTCTCTGGGTTCTAATTATGCCAGTGCTTATCGTCCTATATTAGCAAACCTGACTCATACGGGCCTGCAGCATGAGAATGCGCGCGTAACCGTTGGAGTTCGTATTCATGAGGGCGTTGATACGTCTTTTCTCGATGATGCGATCAACAGCATAGCGGCTCAGACCTACAGAAATTTCAGGACTGTTCTCCTGGTGGATGGTTCGTGGTCCTTCGGGGAGAGGCTGGCTGAGCGTTACGACTTGCCTTTGATTTGTACCGGGCTCAAGCCGGACATCGAGCACTGTAGCTGGTTGCACCGACAAGCCTTGGCACAGTGCGAAACGGAGTTCTACAAGCCACTGGATTATGACGATCAGATCATGCCCACGTATCTCGAAAGGGCGGTTCAGTCTCTGGATGAGAAGGGGGTGGACGTTTACGGTTGTCTGCTAAACACCCTGCAGGATGGTGAGATTACTCCGCGGCTTCACTGGCCCAATAAATCTCTCGATACGATGTTCACGGGTAACTCGGATGACAACATGCTCCCGCACTCGTCGGTAACGATGCGAACAAGAGTTGCTCTCAAAGCAGGAAATTATCAGGAGAGAGCTGTTGGGCTCGGGGCGGATGATTACCACCTCTGGTATCGGATTTTCAAGGTGGGCGGAGAGTTTTTCCGGGACGACGAAGTGCGTAATGTGGTCTACAGGGTTCACGAAAGAAATTCACTTGTCATTCGAAGGGAGCGCTTTGGCCACTCCAATAAGAGGAAGCAGCTACTCGCTGGCGCAGCGGCCGCAGGTATTGCTGCGATGCCATTGGCGGCAGAGGTAGAGGGTGAGAAAGCTCAGAAGGCTCCCGTGGTTGTATCCCCGAGTGGGGATGCCCTTGATCCGCCTCATTCCTAGGATCCTTCAAATGGGAAAGGTTTTCGAGGGCAAGGTGGAGCCTGTGTTCCCACCGGAAAATACCGATCCTTATCAATGAGATCGTGGGATTTCACGACCCTGGGGTCCACGATGTTGAGCCTCACTACCGATCCGGGTGTGCCTTTGCGCTCGAGTGTGGGACTCCATCTCGATGTGGCAGGGGCGGAGTCGAACTGTGCGATTGCACTCGCGCATCTCGGTAAACGTGTTTCGTGGCATTCGAAAGTTGCGACAGGGGCTCTCGGCGAACGGGTCGTTTCCGGTATTCGAACTCACGGAGTCGATGTTTCCTCTGTGATCCGGAGTGATGAAGGTCGAACGGAGCAAATGTGGGTAGAGTCCGCGGAAGAAGATGATTTGACTACGGTCACCTATGACCGGGAAGGAGCCTCCGTCGAGGACTTGAACATTGATGAAATTGATCTGCATTCCCTGCATGACAGTCAATATTTTCACGCTACCGGGATTACGCCAGCCCTGTCGGAGGATAGTAGTAAGGCGGTTCTTGATGCCGTGCAGCTGGCGTGTAGAGCCGGTGTCAAGGTGTCGTTCGATATCAATTACCGCTCGAAGCTCTGGCAGCCATCTCGTGCGCACGAGGTCCTCTCGACGATCATCCCCGGAATTCATATTCTTTTTATCAAGGAGGCTGATCTGGAATTGCTCTGGAGACGAAGGGGCGATGCGGAGACGGAAATGCGAAGGTTAAAGGAGGAATTTAATATCGAAAATATTGTTCTTACACAGAGCAGGAAAGGAGCGAGTGCTCTGCTGGGAGATCAATTTGACAGCCACCCGGCTTTTCCATGTAAGGCGATCAGTCCGATCGGGGCTGGTGATGCACTCGCGGCAGGAGTGCTCTATTCCTTCATGGAGGGAGAGGACGAGCTTGCTCTTAAAAGAGGATGCGCCATGGCTTCTCTGGCGAGGGAGTCGAGAGGTGACTATGTGGTTGGAGGAAGGCATGCGCTGGACGCCCGAATACGGGTAGGGGAGAGTTGAAGCGTATTTCAGCAGGTCCGGATTTTTCCAGAACATGGGTGGTGCAGCTCAACGGCTTGACCCCGGCTCGGGAAAATCGTCGGATGGCATGATGAAAACCATATTCTCCCGACGCCGCTTTCTTCAGAGTTCTTCTCTTGTCGCAGGGTCCGGGCTTCTGCCAGCTGGGCTGGCGTCCGGGCGAAAGGTGTCACCGAACGACAAACTCAATATCGGAGTGATTGGAGCCGGGGGAAAGGGAACGGCTGACAGCGAGGGAGTCATGAGCGAGAATATTGTCGCTCTGTGTGACGTCGATGAAAGGACTCTGCGGGCGAGAAAGGCACGCTTTCCCAAAGCGAAACTCTTCAAGGATTACCGGGTCATGCTTGAGCAGGTTGGCGATCAGCTCGATGCGGTGACGGTGAGCACGCCAGACCATCACCACTTTCCGGCCAGCATGTTAGCGATGGATCTGGGACTCCACGTCTACGTGCAGAAACCTCTTGCCCATACTGTATGGCAGGCTCGCCAAATGTTGAAGCGTTCCCGCGATAAGAAGGTCGTTACCCAGATGGGAAATCAGGGTCACTCTTACAGCAGTACTCGGAAGCTGGTTGAGGTGGTAAGGGCCGGAATCATTGGAGAGGTAAGAGAGGTGCATGTGTGGACCGATCGCCCGATCTGGCCACAGGGGATAAGTCGGCCCGAGGGGTCAAAGCCGGTTCCGGATTATCTCGACTGGGATCTATGGCTGGGCCCTGCTCCGGGACGCCCCTACCATGACGGTTATCATCCCTTCAAATGGCGTGGCTTCTGGGATTTTGGGACCGGAGCCCTTGGTGATATGGGATGTCACAACATGGATGCGGCCTTTTGGGCTTTGGGGCTTGGTGCGCCCACCAGTGTAGAGGCGGACGTCTCTGGGGTCAGTGAGGATACCGCTCCGAAATGGAGCGTAATCCGCTATGAGTTTCCCGCCCGAGGGGATCTCCCGCCTGTAAGCCTCACCTGGTATGACGGAGGGAAGCAACCCAGTGCGGATATTATCGGGGAAAAGAGCCTGCCCAAAAATGGAAGCCTTATCGTCGGTTCGAAGGCCACTATTGCCTTCAGGGAGTGGAACCCCAACGGGTTTCGGGTTCTCTCCGAGGGGCAGGAAGTCCAGTATGCTGACCCTGACCCAGTATTTCCAAGGGTTGGAGACAACCCGTACAAGGAATGGATTGAGGCCTGTAAAGGAGGCTCTCCCTGCCTCTCGAACTTCGAATACTCTGTGCCGCTGACGGAGATGGTTCTGCTCGGAAATGTTGCGCTGCGGGCAGGTGAGAAAGTCGAGTGGGACGCCAAGGCGCTGAGGGCCAAGGGGAACCCACTTGCGGATAAGTTGATCCGCACCGCTCCTAGAAAAGGCTGGGGGGTCTGATGTTCTCCTGATCCCCTCTATTTTGGGCTGATTTCGGGATTGAATCGCCTCAATGAAGTCAGGGTAAGTCCTCTAGCTGCTGCCTTGAGGTGTATCGGATATTCCTTTAGCTTCCTGCCTGGATCTACCCCCTAACCCATGGCCGGGACAGATACAGACGATGACCTCCCCGACGTACCGATGTCGGATACCCTCAAGCAATCCTCTGCCGATCAGCTGAAGGATGCCGATGCGGAGGTGGATAAGGGTGGGCATCCACCTGCTAGAAGTGATGGATTTCCGCGAAGAGAGTTCTGCAGCATAGCTCTTGGCGGCGCGATTGTGGCAGTGCCAACTGTGGTCGGTCTACGGGTAGCTCTGAGTCCGCTGTCCAGCGGTGCTTCCGGGGGGATTCTAGCGCGCCTGACGACTCTTGACAGCCTCGCAGTGGGCGGTCCGCCACAGGCGTTCAAGGTTATTGCCGACAAGTCCGATGCGTGGACAACCTACAAGGACCTTCCTCTGGGTCTCGTGTATGCGCAGAGAGTTGCGGAGCGGGATGTCGTAGTGTTTAGCGCCAGCTGTCCCCATGCGGGGTGTGCGGTGGAGTATCGTAACGAGGGCGATCGCGGGGAACACTATTATTGCCCGTGCCACGAGAGCAGTTTCAAGACGGATGGTAGTCTGGCCCCGGACAATACCCAGGCAAAGCGGGGGCTCGATACTCTGGAGGTTATCGAGGAAAAACTCGAACAAGGTGAAGTATGGATTCGCTTCCAGAAATTCAAGGCAGGCATTTCAGAAAAGAAAGCGGTCTGATAATCGGGTCAACACCCTCCCTCCTGAGACCATGAAGCCTCTTCTAAATTGGATCGATAACCGAACGGGAATCAGGCGGTTTACGCAAGAGACGCTGTTCGAGAATATTCCGGGAGGTGCGCGTTGGCGCTATGTCTGGGGAAGCACCCTGACCTTTGCGATCATGGTCCAGTTCATCACGGGGATCATGCTCTGGATGTTCTACAGTCCGAGTGCGAATTCGGCGTGGGAAAGTGTTTATCATCTCCAGGAGCATGTGAAAGGTGGCGTCTGGTTGCGGGGCATCCACCACTGGACCTCGCAATTCATGATTGTCCTTTTGGTTCTGCATCTCGTCCAAGTGGTGGTGGACGGGGCATACAAGGCCCCTCGTGAGTTTAATTTCTGGTTTGGCCTTGCTTTGCTAGCGGTAACGATGGGGCTGGGGCTCACCGGCTATCTACTGCCTTGGGACCAGAAAGGATATTGGGCTACGGAGGTGGCTACCAATATCGTCGGGAATACGCCGGTTGTGGGGGATTATCTCAAACAGATCCTCATTGGAGGCAATGAGGCCGGGCATCATACTCTTACCCGATTTTTCGCACTACATGCCGGGGTCTTGCCTGCCCTCCTGATCGGTCTTATCGTGCTTCATATCTACCTGTTTCGTAAACACGGTATCACTCCGGCACCTCCCAAGACCGCCTCCTCTGCCCGCCATTTCTGGTGGGTGGCACTTTTCGTCATGGTCTTCGCGATGGCGTTGATTGGGGCCAACTGGGAGGATTTTCCCGAGGCATCGCGGCCGCTTGTCGGGATCGTTCCCGGCATATGCACGGGGCTCTGTCTGATCCGGGTTGTCTACCTGTATGTCCGTAAGAAACGGCTGGAAGAGGCGGATCGCCGTCCACGTCCTGGGGACGCCTATTTCTGGCCGGATCAGGTCCTGCGGGATGCGATAGCGTGTGCCGTGGTGCTGGGAGGAATTCTCTTTTTTGTCGGGCAGGTTGGGACAGAGCTCAGTGCGCCTGCAGATCCGTCGGAGAACTATTCAGCCGCTCGTCCAGATTGGTATTTCATGTCTCTCTTTGCCCTCTTGAAAGACTTTGATCTGATTACCGGGGCATTTGTCATACCCGGCGTTGTGGCTACAATTGTGTTTCTGATGCCTTTTATCGGGCGGAAGCGAATCGGCCATATATTCAATCTGGTGTTTCTGGTTCTCGTTCTTGGGGCCTTTGTTCATTACACGCTGGTGGCTTATGCTCACGATTGGACGAGTGAGGAACATCAGGCAGCAGTGAAAGCAGCGCACCGGGATGCTGACAGGATAAAGGTTCTGGCCACGGGGCCAGCGGGAATTCCGCCAGAGGGTGCGATCACCCTTTTGCGCAATGATGCACTGACGCAAGGCCCTCGCCTCTTCTCTCAGAACTGTGCCTCATGCCATTCCTTTGATGGTCACGACGGGATGGGCAAACCTCGAAAGGATCCTCAAAGCGCTTCTGACCTGCAGGGGTTTGCTTCAAGGAAGTGGTCTGCGGGAATCTTACATGCAGAATCCTTTGCTCACCCGGATTATTTCGGAGGAACCAAACTCATTGAGAAAAGCAGGATGCTGAAGTATCTCAAGAGTGATATCTTCCTCGATCTTCCGTCTGAGGAAGTTCATTCGATGGCAGTCGCTCTTTCGGCAGAGGCCGAGCTTAAAAACCAGGCAGCTCTCGATGCTGCTGATCGAAGCCTGATCGAGGAGGGGCGCGAGCTTCTTGCGATCGAATGTACGGAGTGCCATACCTACCATGGTGAGGGTGAGGGAATCGATTTGACGGGCTATGGGAGCAGGGAGTGGCAACTCGCCTTTGTGAGAGATCCTTCTCACGAGCGTTTCTACGGTAAGCGTAACGACAGGATGTCTGTCTTCGGTCCGAAGTATCGGGAAGATGGGGAATTGGAACGTCCCGCACAGCTAACGGATCGGGAAATCGGGTTCATTGTCGATTGGCTTCGTGGGGAGTGGTATGAGCCTTCGGCATGGGATGAGTCGCCTTCAGAGGGTCCGGCGATCACCGGGGACAAGCAGGAGGAGAGTTTGGCTGCGGAATAAACCGGGGGAGCGGCTTTTCTGCTCGGAAGCGTCGACAGGACGCGGGATTCGTGCAGAAATGAATCATGTCCGATGATAAGGAAGAGCGTTCCCTCGGGTTCCTGAAGACTACCCTGATGGGGGCGGTGCTGGTGGTGGTCCCGGTCGGGATTATTGGATTTGCCCTCTGGCAGATTACCTCACTCTTTCAGTCCCTCCTGCTTCCGGTGGTGGAGAGGCTTCCCTTTGATTCGGTCCTCATGCGCTACGCGGTGATCGCGGTGGCTGTACTCTCGGTGCTCCTGCTGTGCTATATTACTGGGGTTGCGGTCAGAACACGATGGGGATCAGTGATGCGGAACTGGCTGGAGCGTTGTATCCTCGAGCGGATTCCGGGCTATCGGGTGATCCGCACGTTGATTCACCAGTATCTGGGTCACGAGGGAGGGCGTCAGTTTCGTCCTGTTCTGGTAGAATTGTTCGGGTCGAACTCGCAGGCGGTTGGTTTTGAAATCGAGGTCCTCGGAAACGGGCAGGTTGCTGTCTTTCTTCCGTCTGTCCCGGCGGCGACCCTCGGGCAGATTCAGTTAGTCCCGGAAAGCGCAGTCCACCCGTTGGATGCTACCATGCATGCGACTCTGGAAGCGCTGACGATGTTTGGCGTTGGATCATCCAAACTGGTGAACGGTGGGCAGGAAGCTGATTCAGGAGGAGGTGGACAGAGTTCTCCGGAGGTCAGTTAGAAGGCCGGCGACTACGATTTCCATGGAGGGATAAGAGGTGTGAACCGGATAAACACCGGAGGCAGCCCAGCGGGTTTGCCAAGTCCCAGTCTGCAAGCGCATACCTTTTAGTCAGATGGCTCATCAGGCCAAGCTCAATCCGGACTCGGCCGTTGAGGTGGTAGATTCACGCACCGGACATGAGATGGAGGATCAGGAGATAATGTCCTTGATGACGTGGCCGTCGATGTCGGTGAGACGGAAGTCTCTCCCCTGATACCGATAGGTCAGCTTCCGGTGGTCAATGCCGAGCAGGTGCAGGATAGTAGCGTTCCGATCGTGGATATGCATGGTTCCCGGTGTCCACTTTTCCTTCTCTGGTTTTGGTCGCAAGGGTGTTCCATCTGGGTTTGCGATGTTGTACCCGTAGTCATCGCTTCTGCCATATGTGATGCCGGGCTTTACTCCGCCCCCGGCCATCCATGTCGTAAAGCACCTGGGATGATGGTCGCGACCGTAGTTCTCTTTGGTTAGCCCTCCCTGGCAGTAGGAAGTTCGGCCGAATTCTCCTCCCCAGACCACCAGGGTTTCATCCAGCATTCCCCGCTGTTTCAGGTCTGTAATGAGTGCGTAGCAAGCTTGATCAATATCTCGACATTGGGATTCGTGCTCGCGGGGGAGGCTTCCGTGGGCGTCCCATCCCCGGTGAAAAATCTGGATATTTCTCACGCCGCGTTCAGCGAGGCGTCGGGCGTTAAGGCAACAGGCTGCGAAAGTGCCTGCCTTTCTTGCTTCTTCCCCATAGAGCTCGAAGGTCTTGTCACTTTCCGTAGTCAGATCCATCAGTTCCGGAACGGAGGCTTGCATTCGAAAGGCCATTTCGTGCTGCTTGATACGGGCCAATGTCTGAGGGTCAAGAGACTGTTCATGCTGGCTGCGGTTGAGGGCGGCCAAGGTATCAAGCTGAGCTCGACGGTCTTTTCTGGATGTCCCCTTTGGGTTGCTCAGATAGAGAACGGGATCTCCTTCGCTCCTCAGAAGAACACCTTGATGTTCGGCAGGAAGAAAGCCAGGACCCCAGAGACGGTTGAACAGGCTTTGCTCAGGGAAGCTCGTCTTGGCGTGCATCACGATATAGCCGGGGAGATCCTCATTCATGGTCCCGAGCCCATAGCTCAGCCAGGCCCCGAGGCTCGGCCGTCCGGGAACCTGACTCCCGGTCTGGATATAGGTAATTGCAGGATCATGGTTGATCGCTTCCGTAAAGGTGCTGTTCACCACACAAAGCTCCTTGGCAACTTTGCCGGTTTTCGAAAGAAGTTCACTTGCCCAAAGACCATCCTCGTTATTCGGGTGTTTGGTGAACTCGTACTTAGAGGGACAGACCGGATGAGTTTTCTGGCCGGCCGTCATTCCGGTAACCCGTTGCCCGTCCCGGATATGCTCAGGCAGATCCTGACCGAACATATCCCGCATCTTCGGTTTGTAGTCCCACGTATCAATGTGACTTGGGCCACCGCTCATGAAAAGATAGATGACTCGCTTGGCAGTGGCTCTATGGTGGATCCCACCGTTGAGGTCTGCCCTGCCCTGCGCGCTCTGAAGCTCTGTGGGTAGCATCTGAGCCATCGCCGCCGTGCCGATTCCGAGCGCCGACCTGCCAAAAAGCTGCCGGCGGGTCATGGAGAGTTGATAGTCGTGAAGTTCCATATTGGGCGTTGGTCCAGAAAAGACTGAGAGGAGGGTTAGTTCAGGAGGAGAGCGATGTCACTGGCGAGAACGGTGATGGATACCTGGGTCCATGCCGCTACTTCCGCGGGTTCGAGGTCTGGGTTGCGGGCAATCTCTCCGGTCGAAAGAAGGGCAAGAGCGTCGTCTTCAGAGGATCGGTAGCGGTGGAGCATCTGCTCTAACAAGTGGTCACATGCCTTTCTCTCGGCGTCACGTGGTGGTCGGCTTGCTACCAGGGTAAAAAGAAGATCCATTCTGGAATCATCGTCGGTGGCTTCGGTGACAAGGCGTTCTGCAAGTTTCCGGGCCATTTCCACACGCTGGGTCTCGTTGAGCAGGCCGAGTGATTGCAGCGAGGTGTTAGTACGGGAGCGGCGGACACAACTCGATTCGCGGTCAGGTGCGTCAAAAAGGGTCATCATCGGGTGAGGGCTCGTTCTTTTCCAGTACACGTAGAGACTGCGACGATACGCCTTGCTGCCCTTATCGGCGACATAGTTCTTGGTGTTGCTGCCTGGGTGCATGAGGGCCTTCCAAAGACCCGCGGGCTGGTAAGGCTTCACTCCCTCGCCTCCCATGTGATCGTCCAGAAGTCCACTGGACCATAGCGACATGTCCCGGATAACTTCTGCGTCGAGGCGATAGCTTGGACCCCTTGCATACCAGAGGTTCTCCGGGTCTTCGGGTAGATCAGCTCTCTGATTGGATTGCTGCATGAAGGTCTGGCTGGTCAGCATCAATCGGAGGATGTGACGAAGATCCCAACCGGACTCCTGCAGTTCCAAAGCAAGCCAATCCAGAAGTTCAGGATGTGTTGGCTGCTTGCCCTGCAGACCAAAGTCCTCTGGGGAACGCACGATGGCGTCGCCGTAGACTCGCTGCCAGATTCTGTTGACGAGAACCCGCGCGACGAGTGGATTCTCGGGGGAGACGAGCCATTGCGCGAGTCCAAGACGATTGAGGGGCGCATCTGCAGGGAGACTGCCCATGACGGAGGGAATTCCGGGCTTCACCGGGTCGCCGGTTGGTTGATTGTATTCGCCTCTTACAAGTACCTTGGTAGGTCTGGGTTTGCTAAGTTCCTGAGCCACCAAGGTTGAGGTAAAACGCTTTTCGGATTCCGCGAAAAGGGTCTTCAGCTCTGTGGCTTTTGGATGGAGAGCGGACTCCTTGAACGGTCCCTTCGGATCGGCAACCCGATTTAGTTGTTCCCTCCGGGAGAGCGTCTTCCATTGCGGTTTTTCGGTATCTGCAATGGGGATAGCTTTCAAGGCAGCCAGCTCTTTCAGAAGGGCGTCGTTTCGGGCGGTGAGATGTTCCCATTCGTTCCATGCGACCTGGTCTGCGGGGGCTTTTATGACCGGCCCATACTCGTATTTGTTCCCATCCATCGGGGACTCCGATGTCGAGTTGAAGAAGGCAAGAAGCTGGTAGTATTCAGTCTGAGTTATCGGATCGTATTTATGGGTATGACAGCGAGCACAGGACATGGTCATCCCCAGGAGAACTGTGCCAATGGTTTCTGTCCGGTCGAAATTGTTTTTACACTGAAATTCTGCAGGGATGGCTCCGCCTTCTGCTGTCGAGGGGTTCATGCGGACAAATCCCGTAGCTACCTTCTGCTCCAGAGTTGCTTCGGGAAGGAGGTCGCCCGCAAGTTGCCAGATGATGAATTCGTCAAGTGGGAGGTTCTTGTTGAAGGCGCGAACCACCCAGTCACGATACGGGTAGATGCCCCGTTTGTTATCCAGATGGAGGCCATGGGTGTCACCATAACGAACTGCATCAAGCCAGTATCGAGCCTGATGTTCTCCATAGCGAGGGCTCTCCATCAGCGTTTCGATATAGCGTGTGTATGCAGTAGTTGTCTCGTCGCTCAGGAAGCTGGCCAGGACAGCGGGATCGGGAGGCAGACCAGTAAGGGTAAGGGCCGCCCTCCGCGCTAGGGTAGCTCGGTCGCTCATGCTGGCGAAGTCCGCTTTCTCGCCGAGCTTTTCAATCAGCTTGGCTTTGACAAAGCTATCGATCGGATGCTTGGTTTTGGTGTCTTCGGGAGGCGTGCTCGGGTTCTTGCGCACAGGAGCCACAAAAGACCAGTGCTTGGCATAGTTGCCGCCCTCTCTGGCCCATCGTGATAAAATTTCCCGTTCGTCGGAAGTGAGCTGCTTGTCGGCCTCCTTCGGAGGCATCGGGTCGTCCGCGTCGTGGATCCGTAGAATGAGTTCGCTGTCTTCAGGGTTGTCCGGATCGATGGCTCGAAGTCCATCGCGGTCTTCGGTGGCGCCTTGGTAGGAATCAAGACGGAGATCATCCTCCTTTTTTGCGTCCGGTCCGTGACAGACAAAGCATTTGTTAGAGAGAATGGGAAGAACCTCACGGGCGAAGTCCAGCTCCTTGGCTTTGGATTGCTGGGGGCTGCACAGCGTGAGGGCTAGGAATGCAAATATACCCCGGGCGAGGCATCGTTGCGCTGCCAGTGTCTGAGATCTCATGACGGGTTTTCTGGACCAGTGATTGAAGCCCTAACACTTGTTAAACAATCCTCCTGCCAGCTCAACCCGAATTTTTATCTTACGGGATGGAGAACTCTGTAATAAATGAGCGAGAAGGGGTGATGAGCACAAAACTGATGATTCATTGATCCGCTCCCGGCGAGGTGGCAAGACTCTGAGAACGGGGCGTGGCTCTGCGCTGCCCTTTCGCCGGGGCTGGGGCGATGTGGTGATTAGCCCATCTGCATCTTTCGGCCTTTACTTGGGGGGTAACACGGCAAAAATGCCACCCGGAATAGATTGCAGCTACCCGCTTGCAAACCCCCATACAAGCCCCCGCCCTCAATGAATCTTCGCTCCTTTTTCGCCTTCCCGCTTTTAGGCATTCTCTTGTCACTCCAGCTCGTCCGTGGGGAGCAGGTGGTGATTCGGGAAATCATGTATCATCCACAGATGGTCCCGGAGGGAGAGACTCCGCTCCCGGAGTTTATCGAGATCGAAAATCTCACTTCAAGCGTCTTTGACATTGCAGGGTGGAAGATTACAGGCGGGGTTGATTACACCTTTCCGGATTTTTCTGCTGCGGCTCCTAACGATTCATTTCTTGTTGGACGACGTAAGATCGTGGTGTGCCAAGGGGATCCTGCGGAATTCAGGGCCGCCTACGGGGTGTCTAATGCGATTCAGGTGTTCGGCCCATGGACCGGGTCTCTCGATAATGCCGGCGATCGGATCACATTGCGGGACAAGAACGGTGTTGTGATGACCTCGGTAAGATACGACGACACCCACCCATGGCCGGTTGCGCCCGATGGAGCTGGGCACAGTCTCGTATTAACTGAGTCAGAGCGGAGGATCGATGACTACCGGAGCTGGGGAGCAAGTTCCAGGGTAGGAGGGTTTCCTGGTAATTCCGACAGTGCGGTAGTGTCTTCTCTCGTGATCAATGAGCTTCATTTTGACTCGGATGGAGATGTTGACTGGGTGGAGGTCTACAACACGTCGAATATCGTTCAGAGCCTCGATGGGTATTTTCTGAGTGGAGCGCGGGGGTTTGGTGACAGAACCGAGATATCGGGGTCGGTGCCACCCAATGGGTTTCTTTCCTTTGATGTAGGATTTTCTGATAACGGGGTCGCGTTCCTCGTGGACGGCAACAATGTGGTCCGGAGTGCGGTGGGATACGACCGGCAGAGTCTTCGCGACCATGTCGCAGCCTTTCCCGATGGCTCCACGGATTTCTACTCCTCTGCCCAAGGAAGCAGGCAGGCGCCAAACAATCCGGACCGCGAAACTGAAGTGGTGATCAATGAGCTTATGGTTGAGCCTCCTTCCGGGCATCGGGATGGAGAGTTCATCGAGCTCTACAACAGAGGGAACACGATTGTGGATATGAGTGGCTGGCGAGTTGTGGATGGTGTGGATTTTCGCTTCCCTGCGGGGTCGACGATTGCTCCCGGTGAGTATGTGGTTATCGCTGCGAACGAGCGCCTCACAGCAGCTGCCTTTCCCGATGCCCGGATCATAGGGCAATATAACGACAGCTTGAGCAACAATAACGAACTGCTCCGGATCGAGGATGCATGGGGGAACATGGTCGATGAAGTCCACTATCATACGGGTGGAGACTGGCCGGAAAAGGCCGGGGGGCTTGGTAGCTCACTCGAATTGCGGCATCCGACGATGGATAACTCAGTGCCGACGGCCTGGAGAGATTCTGATGAGTCAGAAAAAGGAGAATGGACGACATTCGCCATAACAGACAGCTATGACCGCCTGCGGACTATGGGAGGAGAAAGTAGCTACGAAGAGTTGCACATGCATGGCGTTGGGGACTGCGAAATTGCCATGCGGAACATGAATTTCGCATTGAGCCAGGGTGGACCCAACCTGCTTCCCGGACGGGGGCAGAGGGTTAGCACGAACGGGCAGGGTTCTTCCGGCTGGTTGTGTCAGGGGACACACCACCTGAGTTACATGCAGGGACTCGACTTCCATCTCGTCTCTACAGGCCATGGAGATATCAAGGCTAACAGAGTGGAAATCGATGTGACCGGTATGAATCGCTCAGACAATCTGACCTTTGAGTGCGAGGCTCGCTGGGTCTACGGCAAGCCTACCGTTATTGTGCATACGTGGGATCGCTCCTTCGGAGGGATTTTGAGGTTGCCAGTGCCGCGAAATCTCGGAAGTGCGGGGTCCGGCAACTCTGCCCTGATCCCCTCAGCGGCTCCGGCATTGAGTGGGCTGATACATAGTCCGGCCGTGCCGCGGGGTAATCCTGTGCAGGTCACCGTCAGGGTCAGTTCATCGGATGCTCCAACGGTGAACCTGCGGCATCGCCTCGACAGCGCTAATCCTGACACGGCGTGGGATACGACTCGGATGGTCGATGACGGATCTAATGGAGATAACATAGCAGGTGATGGGATCTACACTGCGACTCTCTCTGAATACACCTCCGACGGGGTCATCGCCCAGTTCTACGTCGAGGCAGAAGGTGCAAGTGGAGAAGTGACCGTTATGCCAAGCCCCGCTCCTGAACGTCCCGCGATGTTCATCGTGGACACTACTGCAGTGCCCCGGGATCTGAGAAGCCAGCGCTTCGTCATCTCAGCCCGAACTGTGCAAGCTTTGGGTAATGCCGGCCAAGGTTCGGCTTTTAATTATGCCTTTCCCCGGCTTTCGAACCAGTTTTTCAACGCTACTTTCATAGGCAACGAACGGCATATCATTTACAATGCTGAATTCCGTAAGGCGGGTAGTCCATGGCAGCGAAGCGATAGCTTCAGCACCTCTCAGGGCAAGACCCTCAAGTGGAAAAGCCCCCGTGATAAGCGCTATCGTGGATGGGCTCGCCGGACGATTGATGACGACCCGGCGGTAGGAAGGTCCCACAACAACAGGCTGGTAAGATATTGGCTCTATCTGCTTGGGCACCCGTCCAACGAGCACGAGTTCGTTCGGATCGTGATCAACAACGGTCCGGCGATGATTCGTGAGGACGTGGAAACTAACGCGAACGATTTTCTTAAACGCAACTGGGATCAGGGCGAAAAGGGAGAACTTTACCGTATCGATGATGAGTGGTGGTTTGACGATGGATGGAGCCGTACTCAGAGAAACGCAGACTGGGGAGTGGATGGACGCAGCATGGAGCCAAACATGTATCACGCTGAATGGATGAAGCGGTCGCGTGAAGACGAATACGACTACGGGTCATTCCTCAATTGGGTTTTCTCCGTGGGTCAGAATCGGTTTACCCGCGAGGAAATTGAAAGGATGGCGGACATTGATATGATGGCAGTTAATGCGGTGGTTCGTGGCTGGGTCGATGACTGGGACACCTTGACTCGAAACAGGGGGAAGAACGGATATTTTCTCCGAAGGCATAGCGATGGGAAGTGGATGCTCCTGCAGTGGGACTCTGACCTGACCTATGGGAATACTTCGGCTCCATTCATCGGGGGCTTAACGGGAGTGCCAAATTTTTTCCGTAAACCCTACGTGGAGCAGAGGGTGAATTATTATATTGGGGAGATGGTGGAGAAGTATACCAGTGGATCAGAGCGTCTGGAGACATGGTTTGATCTCGAGGCGCGCTCCAATCGGAGAGTGTCCATTAATCCGAGTCGGTATCTCAACTTTAACAATTCGAGGGTCAATTATGCCATGAACTCTGAAATCGGAAGTGCTGTTGCGAATACCCGTTTTACTGTCAACGGTCCCTCAAGCACGGCTGCAGATATCATTGACCTCAGCGGAACCAGCAACCATCGGGCGTTTGATATCCGCGTCGTTGACCGCCCAGATGTAGAGGTCCAGTTCACAGGGCAGACTGAGTGGGCTGCTTCGGGCATTTATTTGCGCCAAGGTCGTAACGAGCTGGAATTTCAGGCTCTTGACTCAGAGGGGCTGGTCGTTGGAACGGATGTAGTCGTGATCAATAAGGCAGGTAACGCTCCCCCGATTGTCGATCTTGATAGTTCGCCCTCCTCTCTCAATGTCCCCGTACACAGCACATTGGTGGTTGATGGAGGTGCGAGTTTTGATCCTGAAGGGACGGATCTAAGTTATCGATGGGAAGTTGATGGGGACGCAATATTGGAAAATCCGTCTCCCGAAATTGTTAACGTTCGCTTTCCGAGGCCCGGTTTGTATGTGCTTACCGTCACGGTAGAGGATCAGGACGCAACCGAGACTGTGACTACAAGAGAAATTACGGTGTATTCGGAATCTGAGTGGCATCCATTCTCGGATCAGACTCTCGGTGAGGGCTGGGTCGAAGAAAATGTGGAGGTTCGGCACGACTACAGCGGTAGTGCCTGGTATTCCCTGAATGACAGGCCGGGCGAGCTTACTCTGAAATTAAACGATGATTCCGCGAAGTCGATGCGGACTGTGAATCCGCAATATCCGGTCCTCTGGCGCGATCTGGCCGGGGCGGAGGACGTTCTTCTCCAGACCGACCTGAGCCTTTCCTCCATTCAGCAGGGAGGATTTATCGCGGGCCTGATCGTGAGGGTTATCGAGGACGGGCAGGAGGTCACGTATGCGTTCGGAATGGAGAACGGAGACTTTTTGCGAGCGCGAAAGATTGTCGGCACCACTGAGACCCGCCTGGGAAGCGTAACATGGGCTGAAGGTGCTGCTGTCGTCCGTATACGGAGGGTAGGGAGTGGTCTGCATTTTGATTACCGTGTTAGCCCAGGAACATGGGAAACCTTGCATTCCGAGGATATCGATGCAGAGGCATCCCTTGAGCGCGGAGGGATTTTTGCCTCAACTCCTTCGGCCCTGATGGCACGCTTTGAGTTTGATTATTTCGTGGTGGTTGATTCTGCCTCTGAAAGTGCTGCGGTTGAGGACCTTCGTATTACGGAGGTTATGTACCACCCTCTTGATCTTGGGGTCGGATATGATTTGGAGTTTATCGAACTTGCCAACACTGGCAGCTCATCGATCGATCTGACTGGTGTCAGATTTGAAGATGGAAATCCGTTTTCAGGGCTTGTTTTTGATGGCCTTGAATTGGCTGCCGGAGAAATTGCTGTGGTTACTGCGAACCCATCAGATTTCAGAGCAATTTATGGAGAAGGAATCAGAGTCTTGGCCAGTTGGGGTGATGGAGGAATCAGTAATGGTGGAGAGTCTATAGTGCTCGTTGATGCTGGGGGTGATATTATCCACGACTTTGAATATTCTGATGACCTTCCATGGCCGGTAGAAGCTGATGGGGAAGGGTCCTCTCTGGAAGTCATTGATACCGAAGGGAATTATAATGACCCGTCCAACTGGCGTGCGAGTCTGGTTCTGGGGGGAACCCCGGGTATTGTAACTTCTGAGGGGGATTTGGATAACGATGGGCTTGACGATGTTGGTGAAGCGTTGGCAGGGACGGATCCCCTGAACCCTGACAGCGATGGCGATGGGGCACTAGACGGCAGTGAGGTTGATGCCGGAACTGACCCCCTGGACCTTCTCTCTGTCTTTAAGTTGATCGAGGTTACGAGAGTTGGAGATACCACCCGGGCTAGCTGGAACAGTGTCCCTGGGCGGAGCTACACTCTTCAAGTCAGCCCGGACCTGACCCCAGATAGCTGGGCGGATGTGGGAACGGTGGAGGCTTCTCGAGGCATTACGGTGCTGCCACATGTCTCTGCCGATGGTCAGGAGCTCTACTACAGGGTGGTGGTTGAGTGATTGAAAATGGCGGAGGACACTCTGAAACAGGCCTTTTAGCGATCTGAGGAGCCTGAGATCCTTTCGGGGAGCTTCGTGCTCCTTGATGCCACTTCTGGGTTAAAACCACACCTGATCGGGAAGACTGGTGTGCGGTATTCAACTTTGCTTGGGGATCAAGTGACGATATTGTAACGCCTCGTCCAGACACTCCTTCCAACCAAATCCCATGAATTGCGTTTTTAAGTTCTGCATACCTCTCGTTTTTGTCGGGGCCTTCTCATCCTTGAAGGGAGAGCAGGTAGTTATCAGGGAAGTGATGTATCATCCCCCTGCCGGCCTCCACGAATTCATCGAGGTCGAGAACCTTACCGCAACGATTTATGATATTGCCCAATGGAAGGTGAGAGGAGCGGTGGACTTTGACTTTCCGGTTTACGATTCCGGGAACCATGAGAGTAACTTTCTCAAGCAGTGGGAGCGCGTTGTCATTTGCGGAGTAGATCCCGCAACTTTCCGGGCGGATTACGGATTGCCTCAGTCTGTGCGAGTACTGGGTCCCTGGACGGGATCCCTCGCCAATGAAGGAGAACGAATCAATATTCGGGACAAAAACGGAGCGACGGTTTGCACGTTAAGGTATGATGACCGTCATCCGTGGCCGATTGCTGCCGACGGAGGAGGGCATAGCCTTGTTCTCGATAATGACAGTTACGCCATTGATGACTATCGAGTTTGGAGGGCGAGTAGTTCCCCGGGGGGGACACCCGGAGCAGGTGAGCCGGCGGCGGCAGAGGAACCGTATTCGAACCCGGAGGTAGACCTTTCAGTGGGGCTCCCTTACATCAACTTTGACCATCGATGGAAGTATCTTGACGACGGTTCTAATCAGGGAAGCGGGTGGAAGAATCCCGGATTTAATGATGCAAGCTGGGATACAGGGCGAGGCCTCTTTGGGTATGAGACTTCGGTGGTTCCCTCGCCGGGGATTTCAACGCCTTTCGAAAATCCAAACGCGCCGGGCAACGATATCATAACATACTATTTCAGGACTTCTTTTGAGTTCACCGGTCCGACTCAGGGAACCAGTATTTCCATTGACACCATTTTGGATGACGGAGCAGGCTTTTGGCTCAATGGCCAATGGCTGGGAGGAATTGGCCTCGAAGAGGGTGCTGGCTTCACGACAACAGCCTCAAGAACGGTGGGAGACGCAAGTGAGGAAGAAGCGATTGTGACCAGCAGCTCCCCGCCCCTGGTAGAGGGCACCAATGTTCTGGCTGTTGAGGTTCACCAAACTGGAACCACAAGTTCTGATGTCGTTTTTGGAGCAAGGGTAAACATTTCGACTCCAAGTGCTCCGAGTATCGTCATCAACGAGGTGCTTCCTCAGAATGGAAGCGGATTTGTTGAGCTCTACAATCCTACGGGATCCTCAATCGACGTGGGAGGTTGGTATCTTAGCGATTCCGCAAGTAACCTCACGAAGTATCGCATCCCGGGGAGTCTTGTTATTCAGCCGGGAGGTCTTTCTTC
>Ga0160423_10001467_pt1 | contig 19678 bp, 24 predicted proteins | sample CRUFie14St8metaG_FD_108191 | JGI IMG/M metagenome (GOLD analysis project Ga0160423, IMG submission 108191) | Marine microbial communities from the Costa Rica Dome - CRUD Field 142mm St8 metaG | ecosystem: Environmental > Aquatic > Marine > Oceanic > Photic zone | place: Costa Rica: the Eastern... | reverse complement strand
GCTTAATGAAGCTGCAACTGCGAGTTTGTTCGAGGATAGGTTCGAGAATCTGCTCACTGGTTGGTCAATGGTTATCAATATAGAAGTGCCTAATAATGATATGGCACTAATTAACGCTGATGGTACGTCATGTCTGTAAGTAAATTAAAATTACGAAACACAGAAGCCTATATGCATGGTTTCTCCAAGCGTTTAATTAAACTCTTAAAAATAGAGATAGAAAAAAATAGAACCAGAAATTATGACGGTAGAACGGTAAGTGCTCCAATAGATGATACTGGAAGCCTAAAAGATAGCCTTCAATTAGCATTTACTAAAAGTAGACTAAATAAATCTATTAGTGGAGGTTCTTTTAATTTGAGTATTAAAGGGAATAGCTATGGGGAGAAGATAGATGAAGGTGGATTAGTAAAAGCGAAAGTATCTGATATAATTAAATGGATTAAGAGAAAGCCTGTTAAGTTAAAAGATGCCAGAGGAATGGTTGTTAAGGCTGATGATTATAAAATAAACAAATTAGCTAACAATATAGTTAGAAGGTTAAATGGAAATACTGGTAGTGGAATAAAAGCAACTAATTTCATAGGGGATGCAATAGACATGGCGATGCAACAAATAAATGCAATCGCAGAACCAGTACAAAAAGATATATATCTAAATTTAGATGAGATAATGATAAGAGCAGGTTACACTAAAAAAGGAGACGATTATATAATAGAATAATTATGGCAACATCAACAGGAGAAGTAGAGAAAATAAATGTTAGGAGTCCATTTTATCTGACTATAGATTCAGAGAGTGCTCCACCTGCATATACGCCACCTGCAACATTAACGCAACCATTGGGGTGCGGAGGGCAAATCAACATAGGAGAGGATGTGGGTACTCGAATCTACGAGGTAGACGTAACTAACCGAAGTGGTTCTTTTACTATAAATTTTACTATAAACATCCCCATAAAAATCACATACCAATTAACAGAAGATTCATCTCCTACAGTTGTAGGATATAAGGGTAACAATGAATATGAGCAAGAACTTCTTGACATGGGAATCTCTGCTTCTGAATTAACTGGACTTAGTAGCGGAACAGCACAGGGTGGAATTCCAGTAACAAGAAGTACAGATTCAGCTTCCACACTTACTATAACAATAGAAGCCCCTATGGCTACTGATGATTATCAGTTGATAATGGGTTGCCCTGACCAGACCGCAGCACCAGAAGCATCATTCTCATTACCATCTACTCCTCCGACTAACACTGATTTATTGAGTGGTTCTGCTACTTTAGCGATGTTATTTTATAATACTTATGGTTCAAGTTTCCCCGCATCACCATCTTTAAAGATTTATGTTGGCGGCTCTCTTATAGAGACTATAAGTCCTGCCGCTCTAAATATAGGTAGTAGTGTAACACCAAGTGTTGTATTTAGTAATATTTCTGGATTAGAGTGGGCTTCAGGCGTTCAGTCTTTAGGACAGTCCCCTATTGTTGTAGATAATTCATCATTTATCTCTGGTGATAATAAAATAGAATTAGAATTAAACTGGGATTTAAGTTCATGGAATAGCTCCATATATATATCACAATTAACCTTTCAAAGCACAGGAATATTCAGGAATACAATCGCTAATGAGTATCAGTTTGCTTATCCTTATTATCAAGGGACTTTTAATTATTACGGAGGAACAAGTATATATGATACAGAAGTATTAGTTATAGGACGAGATGGACACTTTTTTGAGACAGGAGTAAAATATAGTTTTATTTATAACACAACAACAGGAAGAGTTTCTAATTCAACAGATACTAATAGGTTAGACATAAACACAAGTACCCACGCAACAGACGGAGTCAAGGTTTAGATAAAATAATAATTATGGCAACAATATCACAAGCACAATTAGACATATACATATATACAGGTATAGCAGGAGAGAAGCCTTCTACGCCTCAATATACATTGGTTAAAGATAAATTATCCTCTGAGAGTATAATTGTATTTGAAGTTGCCGAATTAGTAAAAGATTATGTAGATGTAAATTTTACAGGGGATTACCAGACCATAAGTCAAAACGCTTGGGTCGATTTCGTTATAACAAGGACTTTTGACGATGGTTCTGTAGATACTACGCCAATAGAAAGAAGAGCATTAGCTTTTTTGGGATATGGTGAATTTGAGGATGGTATAAATCCTGCTTTGAGTAAAACTTTTCTGGCATCAAATACTTACTTCTATGTTAAAAAAGGAGAAAGAGCCTACGTACCAGTGTATGTATCAACAGATGGTGTTTATCAGGTAGAATACTTTGAGGGGAGCACTTCTCTTGTAAGCTATAAGATAGGGGGTTCTGTAAAAAAAATAACTACCGATACAACCGATATAAAAACAGACACTACTGATTTTAAAACAGATATAATTTCTGAGAGAACACCAGATTCCGTTGGATTCCAAAGACAAACAGAAGTCCCTCTAAATTCAGATAAAGTTACAGTAACAGCTCCAGACGGAACTACAGAGACAAGATTCATAAAGAATATCGAGGAATGTAAGTATACCCCACAAAGAGTATCTTTTATGAATAAATTCGGTGTGATACAAGACCTTTGGTTCTTCAAACGTAGAGATGATTCATTCGAGACCGAGAGAGATGACTACAAACGCTCTATATTAGAGATAGGCACTTCTTCAGTATCCTACAACACAAACAAACATTCAAGACAAGCAACTGATGTGAGAGCTACTGAAATGTTAAAGATGAATACTGGATTTATTACAGAAGACCATAACGAAGTTATAAAACAGCTCATGGTAACAGAACATTGTTGGGTTCACAACTCAGATTCCACATTAACTCCATTAGTACCATCTACTACCTCATTCCAAGAGAAGAAGGAAGTAAATGAGAAACTAATAAACTTTACTGTAGAATTTAAGGTAGCTAACAATTATATTCAAGATATTAGATGATAGAAATTCAGTTATATATAGAACAAACTTCTGGGGCAGGGGATTTTGTCAAGTTAGATGTACTTGATGACGAGGCTATTTCTTTAACATCTTCTATACAAGACGTTAAGGATGTAGCTAAGATATTGGCTGATTTTACAAGGTCATTTAAGATTCCTGCTAATAATGTGAATAATAAATTCTTTAAACACTTTTACAATCCAGATATAGATGGTTATGATGCTAACTTGAAAAGAAACGCTAAAATATTCTTGAACTATCAACTGCATAGAGAGGGGTTTATATATTTGGATAATGTAGAATTAAAGAATAATAAGGTAGCGAGTTACAATATTACCTTCTATGGTGGAATTATAATACTTAAAGATAAAATAAGAGACTATAAATTATCATCTTTAGATTTGTCATCCTACAATCATGGATTTAGTTCTAATGATATAAAGACTGGCTTTCAGACTGGGGTTGGTGGCTCTGACAATGTAATATATCCTCTTATAACCCCTAAGAAGAGACTTTATTATGATTCATCCTCTGCCTCCCCTGATTATGATGGGAATATATATTATTCTGGTGCAACTAACACGACAAGAGGGGTGGCTTATACAGACCTTAAACCTGCTATAAAAGTACAGAGGTTGTTAGATGCTATAGAAACAAAATTTGGAATATCTTTTAGCGGATTTTTTGACACCACTCCTATAGACAATTTATATCTATGGCTATCCAGAGCAAGTGGGAATATTATAGATTATAAGGGAATACAGGAGGAAGTTACTAAGGTAACCAGATTAACTCCTATGAGCACATCTCAATCTAATACTTACCCTTTAGCTGTAACATCAGCAGGAGTGTGGAGTTTTGCTGTTTTAGGAGCTCAAAATGATACCTATAAATCCATTGTAAATCTAACAAATATAACCAGTACCACTGCCAGAATAACAGTAAGAGCAGTAGATTTAAACACTGGAGACTCTGTAGCTGAACAAGAATTTACTGGCTCAACGACAGTAACTTTTGATACAGGATTTATTTACGCTTATAACTGGTTTAGATTATATGATATTGTTTGGGAGGTGATTTCTGATGAATCTATAACATTTAATTCAACAGTAACAGTAAAATCTTATTTTAGGTCAGGAGGTTTTGGTAGTGGTGGAGGAGTAGAAACAGGGAGTGTAACGTATGATGTGAATAGTGGTAATACTATAACAACATCAGCTACAATGGAATTATCTAACCATCTCCCAGACATGAAGATAATTGATTTCTTAACAGGACTGTTTAGGATGTTTAATCTGACGGCATACGTTAAATCTCCAATAGCATCTATACCTGTTATAGAGGTTCAGACTCTTGATGCATATTATGCTGATGCGGTAAACAACATGACTGGTGGCACTATAGATATAACTGATTTTATAGATGTGGAATCACATGAGGTAGAGCCTGCCAGACCATTCACTAAAATATCATTTAAATATCAAGAGACTGATACTGTAATGATGAAGGAGCATCAGTCATCTCACTTGGAGGTTTTTGGTAATGCAGAATATGTTCAGTCTGAATATTCAGATATAGGGAAAACCTACGAAATTCAATTACCATTCTCCCATTTAAAATATGAGAGACTATACGATATATCTGACAATTCACTAACCTTTATACAATGGGGATATGCCGCAGGGGGAGATTTTAAGCATGAGGAATTAGATGCTCCTGCTGCTCCAAGAGGTGATTTCTCATCTAAAGATATAAAACCGCTTTTATTTTATGGCATCAACCAAACCATAACAGGTGGGGAAGGTATAAATTGGATAGGGGATGGAACTGGGAGTGCCGAGGAATTATCCACTTATTGGAGACCATCTAATGCTAATGAGGAAGGGAGTCTCACTGTAGCTCCTTCTTATAACTTAAACTTTGATAGTGAATTTGATGAATGGCAAAGGATAGATTATAGAGATTTTGATTCAAGCGGAAATAGCTTAGACCATTCACTATTCTCAACATATTACAGAGAGTATATACAGGGAGTTTACAATAAAAAGAAAAGATTATATAAATATAAGTGTTTCTTGCCTGCTAAAGTGCTTACAAGATACAAACTGAATGACCAAATAAAAATACATGATAGGATATTCCATATAAATTCTATAACAACAAATCTAAATACAGGAGCAACAGAAATGGAATTACTGAACTTAATACCAAACGTAGATACAATAATATGATAAAGAATATTATAGATTTATTGAATTTGGATGACTGGTACGGACAATCAGAGAATATTGATATTGCCAAAGGTAAATATAGAGCTGTAAGGAACTGGGATGATGTAAAAAAACAACTAAAACGACAATACCATGGCAAGTAAGAAGATATTAGTGGATATCATGGTAGTGGATAAAAACGCTACCAGAACCATAAATAACACATCGAAGGCTGTAGATGGATTAGCTAAATCCACAGAACAATTATCAGGTAGAACCTCAAAAAATAAAGCTGAGAGTGGTCTGAATAATGCCATATTAATGGAAACTGGTAGGTTGGCTTCTGATGCCTCCTATGGATTTCAAGGGATGGCAAACAATATTGGACAATTAGTAAGTTTGTTTCAAATAGCTAAAACGAATTCAGGGGGTCTTAACGCTGTATTTAAAGATTTAAAAACATCTATATTAGGTACTGGAGGTATATTAATAGGATTTCAAGTGTTAATATCTTTTCTACCTCAAATAGCAAGATACTTTAAGAACGCTAAAAAAGAAGCTGGCGAATTTGCAGGAGCTTTCGATAATCTAAGAGATTCGGTAGGTAATACAGCAGGTGATTTTGAAATATACATAAAGACTTTACAATCATCTACAAAGAGTTCTGAGGAAAAAGCGGATGCTATATTTAACTTAAACAAGGAATTTCCTGATTATATTGTAAATTTAGATAATGCGGGAATATCTCTGGATGACGTAGCGAATAAAACTGATGATGCAGTAACAGCCACGAATAATTATAGACAAAGTATATTAGATTTAGCAGTAGCTCAAGCAGCACAAGATAAAATCAGAGAACTACAGTCCGAAAGGATAGAGATTCTTCAAAAAAGAGATGAAAAAGCAAGGGAATTAGATTATAAAAATGCTACAGAAGCATTAGAGGACTTTAAAAGAATAGAGGAAGATAGAGCCGCAGGAATTATTGCATTAAGTGGTACAGTAAATTCTACAATAGCTGAAGAGGTAATTAACCCTGCTAAAGCTATATTTGAATTTGGTAAAGCCAGATTGACTCAAATAGAGGAGCAGACCAATGCTTTGCTTAAATTTGTTGATATTCAAAGGCAAGAAACCAACGAGAGAAAGAAAAATCTGAAAGTAAGAGAGGAGCAAAGAGAGTATGAAATGCTCGAAATAGACAATTTCGATGCACAAATAAGGTCTATTCGTCAATTAGGAAGAATTAGAGAATTTTTCTTTAACAAGAATCTAGATTTTATAACTAATGAAAGCGTTCATCGACTTTCAGCAATAGAATTAGAAAAAAATATTGCTTTATCATCTATACAGTCTCTTGGATTGGCTGAAGAAGTAACTCAACAAGCAAGAACAGAGGTAACTGATTTTTTCGCTAAAGAAAGAGTTAAAGCAGAAAAAGCAGCACTGTTTGAACTTGGAGAAGCTATAATTTTAGCAGCAGGTGAATCTTCAAATGTAGGTAAGGCGGTAGCCCTAACTATGGCGACTATAAACACCTTTCAAGGGGTAACCAAAGCCTTGTCTGAAATAGCCCCACCATTTAGTTATGTAGTCGCTGCCACCACTGCTTTAAAAGGATTTGCGGCAGTTAAAAAAATAATGTCAACAAAACTTCCATATGGCAAAGAACCCTCTGTGGCGACAGGAGGAAGTGGAACTGGAGCTCAAGCACCTGACTTTAATGTTGTGGGAGCATCACAAACCGCACAGATTGGTCAGGCATTAGGGATGGCACAATCTAATTTAAAAGTTGATTTGTATTGGAGCGAAGTAGAAAAGATGAATAACCAGAATAGAATCAACACTAATATGATACAAACGTAAAATAGTATATTATGAGAATTATAGAATTACTTATTGATGAAGATGCTTTATTCTCAGGAATAGAAGCAATATCTATTGTAGATAAACCTGCAATAGAAGAAAACTTCATTGCACTCAAAGAGCAAACAAAAGTCAAACTTGCAGAGGTAGATAAAGAGAAACGTATTCTCATGGGAGCTGCTTTAGTCCCTAATAAAAACATCTACCGAACAGATGGAGAGGATGAGTATTATATATACTTCTCAGAGGACACTGTAAGAAAGGCAAGTGAATTGTTTTTAATGAGAGGCAAACAAAACAAATCTACATTAGAACATGAAGCTGAACTCAATGGTCTTAGTGTGGTAGAAAGTTGGATTGTAGAGGATGAAGTCCATGACAAGAGTAGAAAGTACGACCTTGATATGCCAGTAGGAACTTGGATGGTTTCCATGAAGGTAAACAATCAAGAGGTATGGGAAAACTATGTTAAGACTGGTCTTGTGAAAGGATTCTCTATAGAAGGCTACTTTACTGATAAAATAGAGATGTCTAAGTTGGATGAGTTGGATGAAACCTCTGCTAAAGAAATTCTATTTGAGGTTCAAGACTTTATTGAATCTAAAAAGTATGATTTAAAGACATTCAATGACTACCCAAAGTCTGTAGTTAATAATGCCAAGAATGTATTGGAATATGTAGATAAAAATGGTTGGGGTTCTTGCGGCACTGCTGTAGGGAAAAGAAGAGCCTCTCAGTTGGCATCAAAATCTAATCTAACGGTGTCCACGATAAAGAGGATGTACTCCTTCCTATCTCGTCATAAGGGCGACTTAGAAGCATCTAAAAGCTATTCTGATGGGTGCGGTAAACTCATGTATGATGCATGGGGTGGATTATCGGCACTCTCTTGGAGTAGAAGTAAATTAAAAAGCCTTGGTGAAATAGATATGGCATCAATGGTTATAGATGAAGATTATGCAGTTATAGATGATAGATTAGCATTTTCAACTAAAGAAATGGCAGAAAAAGCTGCTAAAGACTTGGGATGCGAAGGACATCACGAGCATGAACTTGATGGTAAAACTTGGTATATGCCATGTGAACAACATTCACTCGCTAAGGTTGATAGTAAAGGCAATGTAAAGCGTAGTCCTAAAGCTCCTAAGTCAGACACTCCTAATAAGAACCCAAAAGGTAAGGGAACTGCAAAAGGAGATGCCTCTGGTAAAAGAGGTGCTAAAGTCTCTGCAAAAGACAGAGCAACACTTAAAAAGAAATCGGATGAATTCAATAAAAAATATAAAAGTAAATTGGGTTATGGTGTTAGCAGCAGCGTGCTCGCTTCTGTGTATCAGCGTGGGCTTGGTGCTTATAATACTTCTCATAGTCCAAAAGTTAGGTCAGCTTCTCAGTGGGGTTTTGCTCGTGTTAATGCCTTTCTCTACTTAGTAAAGAACGGTAGACCACAAAATCCAAAATACACTACTGATTATGACCTGCTCCCTAAGAAACATCCTAAATCGAGTAAATCATGATAAGAAAAAGAAGGAAGTTTACTTATAGCAGAACATCTCCAAAGAATAGTAAAAGGGGGTGCTTATGCCCAGATGGTAAAAGCTACTCGACTGAATGTTGTGATGGGAGTTTACAAGCTCAAGGAATAGGAAATATAACACTTAGTCATACAACATACTATTATAAGTTGGAGAAATGTGGACATAGTTCTCATAAGGAAATTTATATAGTTGACACTGAATTGACTATTGGTAATGTTTATTATTTCAATTTTAGTAACACAAATCATAGTGGTTGTTATACAGTAACTCATGTAAGAACATCTGCTGAACATAAAGTTAATTCAGTAGTGTCATACAGTGATTGTTCAAGTTGTATATCTGCCAATTAGTCAAAAATCTAACACTATTCAAACAAACAGTTATTTTATTATAAATTTAAAAAGATGGAGAGTACAAAAGCAACAACAATTTTGAATGACATTCTTCAAAAGTTGTCTTTGCTTACTAAAGAAGATGAACTTGCTCAGGACATTGTAGAAGAAGAAGTCCAAGAGGAAGTTGTAGCTGCTGAGAGTGAGGAAGCTGCTGTTGAAGAGGTAAAAGAAGAACTCAACGAGGAAGCCTTAGAGGAAGAAGTTGAAGTCGAAGAAGAAACCACAGATTTAATGGAGGGATATGTTAAAGAGGAAGATTTTCAACAAACTATATCCGCTATGAAAGCTGAATTGGATGCTCTTAAAGAAGCTGTAAAAGGTAAGATGGAAGAGTACAAGAGTCAGAAGGAGGAATTATCTAAGCAATTAGAAAAGCTATCTGAAGAACCTGCTGCTGAACCAATCAAACACACTCCAGAGAGTGATACTAAGAAATTAGAGTTTACTGCTCCTAAAGGTAGAGCGAGTACACTCGACAGAGTATTTCAAAGAATTAACAACTAATAATTAAATATAAAATGGCAACTACAACTTCAATTACTACTACTTATGCAGGGGAGTTTGCAGGGAAATATATTTCTGCTGCCCTTCTAAGTGGTAACACATTAGCTAATGAGCTAATTACTGTAAAACCTAATGTAAAGTATAAAGAGGTAATGAAAAAAGTAGGCACTAATGCTATCGTAAAAGATGCAACTTGCGACTTTGATGCTACTTCTACTTTGACATTGACTGAAAGAATCCTCCAACCAGAGGAATTTCAGGTAAACCTACAATTATGTAAGAAAGACTTTGTATCTGATTGGGAAGCTATCTCAATGGGGTATTCAGCTCATTCTAACCTTCCTGCTAACTTCTCTGACTTTTTGTTGGGTCATGTAGCTGATAAAGTAGCTCAGAAAATTGAGCAAAATATCTGGAATGGTACTAACGCAACCGCAGGTGAATTTGATGGATTCCTTACTACTCTTGGTGCTGATTCAGACGTAAATGATGTTACTACAAGTGAAACATCTATTACTTCTTCTAACGTAATCCAAGAGCTTGGAGCTACTGCGGATTTAATTCCTTCTGCTGTATATGGAAAAGAAGATTTGACCATCTATGTCGCTTCTAACGTATACAGAGCTTATGTAAGAGCTTTAGGTGGATTCGCTTCTAACATTGGTGCTGCGGGTACAGATGCTAAAGGTACTCAGTGGTTCAATGGAGGTGCTTTGACATTTGATGGTATCAACGTAGAGTTAGCACAAGGATTAGCAAGTAACAAAATGGTTGCTGCTGAAAAGTCTAACTTGTTCTTCGGAACTGGGCTTCTATCTGACATCAATGAGGTTAAAGTTATCGATATGGCTGACCTTGACGGTTCTCAAAACGTAAGAGTCGTTATGAGATTTACCGCAGGTATCCAACACGCTATCGGTAGTGATATCGTACTTTACTCTATCTAATAGATAATTAACCAAGAAATAAGGGTGGGTGAGCCAGGGTGCCTACCTACCCTTTTTTCATTAAAAAAATATAAGAAATGGCTTGTGATTTAACTGGTGGAAGAGCTAAACCTTGTAAAGATGCTGTAGGAGGTATAAAGAAAATTCATTTCGTAGACTTCGGAGACTTAGGGACTATAACCCTTGGTAGTAATGACGATGTCAGTGATATGGCAGGTACTTTTACTTACTATACATACGATGTTAAGGGTAATTCTTCCTTAGAAACAAATATCACAACTTCCTTAGAGAATGGTACTACATTCTTTGAGCAGGTAGTGAATTTAACACTCCATAAACTAACTAAAGAAGATAATAAAGAGCTTAAGTTAATGGCTTTCGGCAGACCTCATGTGTTTGTTGAAACTTTTGATGGAAGTGTTCTTCTTGTAGGGAGAGAGCATGGAGCTGAGGTAACTGGAGGCACTATGGTAACTGGTACTGCAATGGGAGACCTTCAAGGGTATACTTTAACCCTAACTGCAAACGAGGTTACTATGCCTAACTTTGTAGATGGTGCTACTGCTGCTGACCCATTCGCAGGAATGTCAAGTGCTACAGACACCGCAGGAACGCAAAGAACACCGTAAGAATACTTACATATGGTGTCAATAAGAGAGGGCTTTATGCCCTCTTTTTTATTGTACAAAACAAAATTGCACTTTTATGTTACTTTAGTATGGAGATTCTAACAACTTCGACATCAAATCAATCACTTACGATTGTTCCCAGAGCAGATGCCAGTTCCCCCACTTTGTCTTTAACAGACAAGTCTACAAGAACTACATCTACAGTGAGCGTCTCAAAGACCTCACAAGGCGATTACATGGTGCTTACAGGCACTTTCTCTCTCAAGGAGGGCAATCAGTATACTTTTAGGGTAAAAGATGGCTCTACAGAGATATATAGAGGTTTAATATTCTGTACTGACCAAAGTAATTTAGATAAATATTTTGCTAATAGTGGGGAATATGTAGAAGAGAATAGTTATGATAACGACTTCGTAATAATATAATGAGTAAGAACAAATCAATTAAGATGGCAAAAAACAGAGCCAATATCAATTCAATAGTAAAAAAGGTAGAGCAATCCATTCATGTTATTGGATTATCTTCTTACACCAGACCAGAAGTTACTGAAACTGGAAAGAATGATTGGGTAGAGTACGGAGACGAGAATGATTACTTTGATTATCTTATAGATAGGTACAATGGTTCTCCCACAAACAATGCTGCCATCAACGGTATATCTGAAATGATATACGGAAAAGGGTTAGACGCTACAGATAGTAAAGAGAAGCCTACTGAGTATGCTGAAATGAAACAGCTATTCAAAAAGGACTGCATGAAGAAGGTTTGCTACGATTATAAAATGATGGGTCAGGCTGCCGTCCAAGTTATTTACAGCAAAGACAGAAGTAAGATTGTTCAAGTAGAACATATGCCGATTGAAACATTGAGAGCTGAGAAGGTCAGTGATGATGGAGAGATAAAAGGATATTACTATTCATCTGATTGGGTGAACATCAAACCAAGCGATAAACCTAAAAGAATCCCTGCTTTTGGCACTTCAAAACAAGGAATAGAAATTTTATACATCAGACCTTATAGAGCAGGATTTTATTACTACTCTCCTGTAGATTATCAGGGAGGTCTACAATATGCAGAGCTTGAAGAAGAAATAGCAAACTACCATATCAATAACATACAGAATGGTCTTGCTCCTTCAATGCTTATTAACTTCAATAACGGAGTGCCAGATAAAGAATCGAGGGATGAAATCGAAAGAGCTATCTACAATAAATTTAGCGGGAGTTCTAACGCAGGTAAATTCATACTTGCCTTCAATGATAGTAAAGAATTAGCCGCCACTATAGAACCAGTACAGCTTACAGATGCTCATCAGCAATACCAGTTTTTATCTGATGAGTCTATGAAGAAAGTTATGGTTTCCCATAGGATTGTATCTCCAATGCTTGTTGGTATAAAAGACCAAACAGGACTTGGGAACAACGCAGAGGAATTACAGACTGCATCTGTATTGATGGATAACACTGTTATTAGACCAATGCAGGTTACTATAATTGATGAATTAGAAAAGATATTAGAGTACAATAATATAGATTTAGATGTCTATTTTAAGACCCTACAACCGCTTGAATTTACCGATTTGACTAATGCTATCACTGAATCTGAGATAGAGAAGGAAACAGGTATTAAAAGCGATTCTGAGGAGGAAGAAGTTGAACCACAAACATCAGAAGAATAATGGCAACAGCTTTATTTATAAAAAGACAAGATTTAGTAAAGAATACTGCTCTTAGTGGCAATGTCGATACTGACAAGTTTATCCAATTCATCAAACTGGCACAAGAAATCCATGTGAGGAATTATCTTGGCACTGACCTGTATAATAAAATAAGCAGTGATATTATTGCTGATTCTCTTACAGGAGACTATCTAAGTTTAGTGAATGACTATATTCAACCGATGTTAATTCACTTTGCCATGGCGGAATATCTTCCTTTTGCAGCTTATACAGTTGCCAATGGAGGGGTATACAAGCATACGAGTGAGAATAGTCAGTTAGCAGAAAAAGCTGAAATAGACCAGTTAATCGCAAAGGAGAGGGATTATGCGGAATACTATACCAATAGATTTATTGAGTACATGAGCTTTAATGCTCAGTCTAAATTCCCTGAGTATTATAGTAATAACAATGAGGATATTTATCCCGACAAAGACGCATTATTTAACGGATGGCAATTATAAAATTAGGTTACAAGAAAAAGAAGAAAAAGAAAACGAGTTATAAACCTAAAAAAGAAAACGAAATCAAACTAAGTAGTTATCTTGTAAAAGAGAAACAATGAATTTTGGATTTATCTACAGGTATTCTTGGTTTGGAGCAGCTAATGAGGACAACAATTCAGGATGGGGTATTATTTATCCAATCCTTGCGGGAGGAAGTTTTATATTAACAAGCATAACAAGTATATTTACAGATACATTAAGAATAACAACAGATAAAATTAAATTTTAAATGGCACAACAAGACATAGTAATAGGAACAGCAAACGCAGGTAATGGAGATACTCTGTTTGATGCGTTCACTAAAGTCCAAGCTAACTTTACAGAATTATACTCCGATGACGCAGGAGATGTAGGCTCAATAATAGCAGGCACAGGTATAAGCGTAGACCAAGCAACAGGCAATGTAACGGTAACTAATTCCGACCCAAACGCTACCCATACAGGAGACGTAACAGGAGCGACAGCTTTAACGATAGCAGATGATGTTATTAGCTACGCTAAATTAGGAGCTGAGTTTACCACAACAGACGCTGTAACTACTGAATTAGATTTTTCTGGTCATCAAGTTTTTACTAAAACCATGTCAGGAGATACTACATTCACTTTTGCAAATGCTAACATAGGCATGGTGAAAGATTTTGTATTAACAGGAAACCACACTCCTACTTTTCCTGCGGGAACTAAAACTGTATCTGGAACATACGATGGAACTGTTTCTAATCTCATTCAGATTGTAGCCATAGCGAGTGGTGATTACTGGATGTCAATATCACAAGCACAATAATATGAAAGCACAAGTTACCAATACAGGAATTTACCCTACAAAACTATTGCCCGATACTTTTAATGGTAAAAACGGTTTAATGCTAAATTTTAGAAATGCATCTAAAGAAGTATTAGAAGCAGAAGGTTTTTATGATTTAGTAAGACCAAGCTATAATCCATTAACACAAACCAAAGGCGGTCTATATTTTGACGAAAAGAAAAAAATAGTAACCTATGATGTTACTGATATTGACTTTAATAAGGAGGTAGATGTTATAGGAGAAGATGGTGAGCCAACAGGTGAAAAAGAAAAGAGGTATAAGATAGCCGACATTAAGGCAAGCAAGATAGCAGAGATTAAGTCAAAAGCAGGTAGTTTACTACAACCTACCGATTGGCAAGTTATAAGAAAATCAGAGAGAGATATTGCTATTAGTTCAGATGTTGCAACAGAAAGAGCAAGTATTTTGGCAGAAGCCGACAGGTTGGAAGCTGAAGTAAATGCCAAGAAGTCTTATAAGACTGCATTGCAATACAACGTACAATTTTTCCCTCCATCTGAAGAAGAATAAATATGGCTTTAGGCAAAAGATTAATTAATACAGGTGCAGAGGCAGCTTGTAATACCGATTCAGTACAAGCATTTGGTGCTGATAACGCTTACAGTAGTAATATAGCTTTATATCAGCTTGATAGTGATGGAGGTACAACAAACAACGTACCTGACACTACAACAAATAACAACGGAACTGCATCCAACGTAACCTATGCAACTGGTAAGTTCGGTAATGCAGGAGTATTTAATGGAAGTAGTAGTAAAATAGATTTACCAAATAATATTTTACCTAATAATAGTACAGCAAGTTCATCGTGTTCTTTTTGGTTTAAATCTTCAAGCGGAAATTCAGCAGGAGATTCAGAAACTATAATTGATGCTTGGTCTTATAGCACAAGCGAGCCAGGTTGGGGATTGTTTATGGAACCTGCATATGGTGGCTTTCCAGATGGCCAATTATATTTAGCAAATTATTATTTGGGCGGAACGAGCGGCGGAACGGGCAATGTTACTTTTAGGGATGGTAATTGGCATTTTGGAGTAGTAGTACTAGATTTTTCAGGTGGAACTATAAAAGTGTATATAGATGGAAATTCTACACCAGTTCTTAGCCAAACTGTTTCTTCAGCAAATGTTGATGTTTTTACAACAAATGCAGCTATAGGTTATCAAAATGCAAATCCATCTTATCCAAGATATTTTAACGGAGCAATAGACCAAGTACGCATATTCAACAAAGCTTTGACTGTGGAAGATATAGCAACGCTTTACGCTGAAACTTCATCTACCGCATCTAATACCAATCCATTAGGAGAAGGTGCAGGTGTAGCTTTATATTCTTTAGACTATGATGCAAGTGAAGCAAGTGGTTATTATAATGGCACACCTTCCAACGTTGACTTCGGAGTAGGCGGTCAAATAAATACAGGTGCAAGATTTAATGGGAGTAGTAGTTTAATAGCAATAGGTAGTCCTATACCTAATACAGATACAAATGTAGCAATTTCAGCTTGGGTAAAATTAAATAGTGGCATAAGTGGGAATATGCATATTACAGGAACAGGTATAACAACTGCTGCCTCTGAAGCACCTTTTAGGGCTACTTTACAATATCAATCTGCAAACACATTTAGACTTTTTGCTTTAAGACAAGTTGCAGGTACTTATTATTTAGCCGATAATAGCACACTTACAAATGTTACAATGAACGCTGATGTGTGGTATCACGTTGTGTGGTCTTACAATGCAACAGGAAGGCAGCTATCAACTTTTTTAAATGGTACTCCGATTGATGCAAATAAAGCGATGTCAACAAGTGGTGGCTCTGTAAATGATTCTACAACTGTAATTGGTTCTTTTAGAAGTACATCAGGACCTTTTTTTGATGGCACTATTGACCAACTTCGTATTTTTAGTTCAACTATTAATTCAACTCAAGCATCTACACTTTACGCAGAAACCGCTTGTGTACATACTGCAACTACAACTGATAATAATTATCCTACAACAAATGCAGCTTATTTAAAATTAGACAATAGTGCTTTAGAAGAAGTAAGCGGCAATATAGGAACAGAATCAAACGTAGAGTATCGTTTTGGTCGATATGGTCAAGCTGCTTTATTTACTAAAAGCCTTGCAAGTTTTATTGATACAGGATATACTTTGCCACAAAGTAGCACCGCATCTTTTTCTTGGTGGATGAAGTCATCAACATCTTCAAATCCTTTGTCTAATGATATGGTTTTAATTACAGATAGGGGAACATCAGGAAATTATAACTTTTCGGCTTTTATAGATGGTAGTTCACAAAATCTTGGTCTTGTTATTGCTAATGGTTCAGGTTCTTATTTTTTTAGTACACCAGTTGCGTTAGGGGATTTAGCTGCAAATTGGATTCATTTAGTTGTTACTATAAATGGAACTGCTGTAAAAGTTTACAAAGATGCCTCTGAAATACAATCAGTAACATCTTCAGCAACCTTTTCAACTACTGCAGGTTCAAGGACTGTAGTTATAGGTAGAGAAGGAACATCAACAAACACTAATAACGCTTACGGAGGATTTTTAGACCAAGTACGTATATTTTCGTCTACACTTTCAAGTAGCCAAGTAACCGAACTTTACAACGAAAAACCTGAAACAGATACATCTAACTTTAAGGCTGTGTTGTATGAGGGTACAGGTGGAACACAATACATTTCTAATGTAGGAATGGACTTGGAAACAAATGGTGGTTTAGTTTGGTTAAAAGGTAGAGATAGTGCAAGAGACCACAGATTATTTGATTCTGTAAGAGGTGCAACAAAGGGTCTTTATAGTAACTTGCCTAATCAAGAGTTTACAGAAAGTGGTGTAGATTCATTTGAAGCTAATGGTTTCTTTTTAGGTTCAGCCGCAGGAGTAAACGCTAATAATGAATCGTTTGTAGCGTGGACTTGGCTTGCAGGCGGAGATGCGGTCTTAAACGAAGTGGGTGATATTAATAGTCAGGTGAGCAATAGCGACAAAGGATTTTCAATTAGCCTTTATACAAATAATGGAAGTGCTTCTTCACGAGTTGGACACGGACTTACTGTAGATGGGGTTGCAACTGCACCTGAAGTTTGCATAATTAAAAAGGTAAGCGTAAGTGCTTCTTGGCACTTTATGACTACTGTAATTGATGGTAGTTTTGACGATTTGATATTAAATGATACTGCTGCAAAAAGTGATAGTTCATTAACTGCACCAACTACAACTACGTTTGCTGCTGAATCAGGTGCAACAGGTCAAAGTATGGTTTGTTATTCTTTTGTTTCAGTTGCAGGATATAGTAAGATAGGTATTTATGATGGTGGTACAAATGGAATACAATTACCAACAGGGTTTAAAGCGTCTTGGATAATGATAAAAAAATATTCAAGTGGAACGGAACGTATATGGTATATCTACGATACTAAAAGAGACGGTGTTAATGATAATGGATTATTTGCAAATCTTAATAATGCTGAATCGTCAGGAACTAATTTTATTGATTTTAACGATACTAACATACAGATTAACGCAACAGGTGATGGTGTTAATGGTTCAGGAAGTAGCTACTTATATATGGCATTTAAATAAAATGGAAGATTTGAAGATATTTGGACTATACGCAGCAAACCTATTTGCTTTGGCATTTAGCGTTAGTGAGATTAATGAATACTTACAAATGTTTGTAATGGGTGCAACCTTAACATTTACAGTAATACAAATATATAAAGCCCTTAAAAAATGAAGATGCCTACTAATGGTGTAGCTAAAGATATTCGACACTATGTTGGTGCATTGATTGTCTTTTTTTTAGTTATTATAATACTATTCTATCTTACAAAATATCAAATACCAAGCGAAAACTCTCAGATAGTAAACACGCTTATTGGTATGATAGCAGCAAGTATTGCTATGGTAATATCTTCTATAACTGGTAGAAATCCCGATGATTTAGAAGCTGCTAAGAAAAAAATTAGTAACTTAGAGATGAAGATTGAGATGCTTGTGAGTGCTAAGGATATGCTTGAAAATATGCTTATTAAATTACAAGATGACACTATAGATAGATTACTACTGAATAAGACACTTCAATACGATGACTGTAAATCTGGTAAGTGTGGGTGTAAAAACAAATGCGACAATGAGTCTTAAATATTTCAAACATGAAGAATTTGCCTCCCCAGATGTTCCTCATTCTGGTAGCTACATGGATGATGATTTTCTTACAATGCTCGACAACGCTCGTGAAATTGCAGGGATTCCCTTTAAAATTAACTCAGGATATCGAACTATCGAGCATAATTACGAAGTTGGAGGAAAACCGAATTCATCACATATCGTTGGCAAAGCGGCAGACCTTTCTGTCAAAGGTTCAAGACAAAGATGGATTATCACTGAGGCACTCATACAAGCAGGATTCAATAGGATTGGCATTGCCAAAACATTTATCCATGTGGACTCCGATGACACAAAAGATGCTAACGTCATCTGGACATATTAGCGGAACAGTAGGAAACACCCTAAGAGATGAGTGAAATAAAAGTGAAGTCGAATGGGCTTCGCAATGAATTAAAAGAGATACGCAAGAGTATCGACAAACTAACTGAAGTGTTACTGCTTCAACAAACAAACAGACACAATGAGAGTAATAACAATATTACTTGTTGCAACGATGATGAGTTGTGCAAGTGCAAGGGAAAAAAACCTAAAGAGGTTTAAAGAAATAACAAAAGACGTTTGTATAGAGAACCCTAACGAAGCTAAATTAGCACAGATACTATACAACGAAATTGTAAATGGCGGGTAAAAAGAAATTTAAAGATACAGCAGTAGGCTCTTTTCTACTCCAGAAGATACCTAAAGTCGTAGGTGCTATTGCAGAGGACACGCCTGTAGGTAATGTCATAGAAGCTATTATAGGAGGTTCTGACATGAGTGGTGAGGATAAAGACCTTGCTCTTGAAAAACTACGCTTAGAAAGAGCTGAAATGGATGGGGTAACTCGTAGATGGGTTGCTGATAGCCGAAGTGGATGGTTGGCACAAAACGTAAGACCTTTGACATTGGCTTTCTTTTCTATTAGCTATGTTGTGGGATGGTATATGGGCTACTCATTAGATTCAATTACTGGGCTTCTTAGTGTGGTAATTGGAGGATACTTCGGTAGCAGAGGTGTAGAAAAGGTCATGGGGAATAAACTTCATCAATAATGGCAAGGCAAATAATAAAAAATTACTATAAAAAGCCAAAGATAAGACGCAAAGGAGTTCACGCTAAATCTAAAAGTAGTTCTTTAAAGTCGTCTAAGAATTATAAAAAAAAATATAGGGGTCAAGGTAGAATATAAGTTTAATGGTTTATATTTGTAGAGAATTAGTATTCATACTGATATAGTTTTATTGTTTTTCTTTTGAGAGTGGTTCGGTTTTATACTGAGCCACTTTTTTTTGGCAGTTAGAGATTTAATCGTTAGATTTGTCAATAACTTAAAATTATATCACATGAATCGAGAGAAACTCGCAAAACTCTACAAGAAGTATGACCTTAGTTCTGATGAGATATT
>Ga0160423_10001466_pt1 | contig 19682 bp, 7 predicted proteins | sample CRUFie14St8metaG_FD_108191 | JGI IMG/M metagenome (GOLD analysis project Ga0160423, IMG submission 108191) | Marine microbial communities from the Costa Rica Dome - CRUD Field 142mm St8 metaG | ecosystem: Environmental > Aquatic > Marine > Oceanic > Photic zone | place: Costa Rica: the Eastern... | reverse complement strand
TTTTAGAGAAGCATACAAGGAAAACGAAACTGTTAAGTTTAGATTTGGTGCTCGTAAAAGATACATACAAAAATCATTTACAACATCAGTTCAAACTGTAAGTGGTAGTTTTATACCACATAGTTCAGGTTCTTACTCTATCATAGACATGGCGACAAACGAGTCAGTTGTTCCATTTAGTGCTTACACAACGATGAGTTGTGATACGACTTCTAACTATTTTAAACAAGACCTAAATGCCTTTGAACCTAATCGTGCTTACAAGATTTTGATAAAGGTCAACCATGATGATGGTCAGGAGATAATCTACGATAACGATTTTGAATTTATATTGAGGACATAAAATGGCTGATTACGATTATTCTGGTGAAGAGGGTGGTGGACAAAATCCACCATCACCACCATCACCACCATCACCACCACCATCACCACCATCTCCTCCGATGGCACCAACCGGTCCTCCTGCTGCACCATCTCCTCCGATGGCGCCAAGTGGTCCTCCAACTGGTACTGCACCACCTGCACCACCAACAGCACCACCTGTAGCACCAGCTACACCACCATTACCACCATCTCCGCCAGATGTTACTGGTGGTGATAATCCAATTGTAGTTGTCAACTTAATTGCTAAGGCTGAAGATGGATGGAGATTCTTAAAAAACAATAGTCCTTATGAAGGACCATATCATTTACATCAAGATGGCACAGCCATGATTGGTGGGGGTGTTTTAGGAGTGGTACATGAACTCGTAGAGGACGAGATAATATTTCAAGAACAACAGATGGAGACTACTGGAACTGAATCACAAGAGGAAACTTCTGAGGAATCTGAAGGAGACACTCAAGAAACAGAAGAGTCTGAAGAAGGTTTATTAAATCCAATAACAGAAATAAATTTAATTGCTACAGAACAAGATAGAATTTATTTTAAAAACAATTTACAACAACAATACATTGGTGAATATCATAAACATTCTGATGGCACTTTTCATGTTGGTAAAAGACAAGAGACAGATTTAGACAAGGATGATAATTTATCAGTAGACTTAGAAAATGTATTGATAGAAAAATTTACATTCGAATCACTACAACAAGTTAGAGAAATAGTAAGTGATTTATTTTATAAACTATGGTTTGAATCTAATACTTTAACTGAGCAACAACTTTTGTCAATGCAAACTACCATTCGTGATGGTATAAAACAAACAGGTCGTGGTGAAGACGAACCACTTGTTTTCTATAAAAAAGATAGGAATACTTTAGAAAACAGAGATGATTTACAAGGTGAGGTATTTGAGGAAGTGTGTCAAAGTATTTATCAAGACAATCTACCTCCTGAAATAATAGAACAGAGATTTACCTTTACACCACCAGTTGAAGAATCATATACATCAGAAGAAGAGTTACCAGTAAGCTTTTATTATATGAGAAAAAGATATGGTTTACGATATGAAAGTTTAAGTGGTCAAGTATTGGTAATCGCCATAGCAAACGAACTTATACTATATGAAGATGTTCCTGAAATGGGTGCATTAGAACGAAATAGATTCTTTACTGATATTTTAAATTTAAGTCAATTAGTAAAACCAAAAACTGGTACAAAAATTGATGCAGATAAAGCTAGTGAAGTATTAGATACAAATATATTTGAATTACTTCCAACACAGACAACTCGACAAGACGAGATAAATTCTTTCTTTCAAGACTTTAATAATCTCATAGGTCCTAAACCAGGATTTCAAGATGTTGATGGAGATGGGATTGGTGAACAAATTGTAAATCTTCAGAGTGATACAGAAAATAGAATAAGTGCTGGTGATAATCCAAATGCTTTTATAACTCGTTTAGATAGTGATACCGATAATCCTAACAATGGTGAGGCTAATGTTGGTAAGACACTTGAGTCTATGAGAAATAGATTAAACACTTATCTCGGTGATGTTGATAATGTCGTCCAAGTGATTCCTGATTCTTTAGACGAATATGAAAATAAATCAACTGGATTTTTGAAAATAAGAAAACCAAATCAAGCAATTATAATAAGAAGTGAAGATGGTGGTTTATTAGAACTTCAAAAAGATGTAGGTGGTAAACCAAGTTTTTTAACTAATGGATTTACTGTAACAATGTGGGTTAGGTTTGTAAGTAAAGTCGGAAGAGGTACTTTATTTAATTTAGGAAACCCAACGGCAGTTGACAATCCATATGGTTTTAGATTAGAGACAATAGCAAAAGAATATGATAAAAACAGAAGAATAGTTAGGTTGATTGTTCGTGATGGTGACAACTTATACGATAGTAGTATTATCGATCCTAACCCACCAACTCCAAGGCAAAGATATAATACTATCGAAAATAACGCACCAGCTTACATGGAAGGTGTAAGGGATAATCGTTTTTTTGACCATATTCAAGTTCCAACAAATAATTTAGACGAGTGGTTTTTTATATGTGCTACCTATAATCCATCTATTAATGAAGCTGGTTCTTTTTTCCTTATGAATACTTTTGGGAACGATCCTGATTTTTGGTTAAATCATAAAAATCAAAGTGGAGACTTCGTTTCTAATAGTGGATTGGGTGCTAAATGTAAGGTAGAAATAATAAGCCGTTCTGATTTATTAAGGGCTCGTGGATATAAAGTTAAGTCTTTACAATTTAATGCTCCACCACCATCTTTTAATGAAGTACAAGAAACTGAAACCACAGAAGGTGAAGCGGACATTATAGCATAGAAATGAAATGGCTAAATACAAAACACCAGAAGAGATACAAGTAGAACAATCCGTAGGAGGACCAAATCATTTAGATGGTAATCCTGAAGTGTCAACTGTCTTACAAGTTTTTCAACCTGATAGGGGTAGGGACTTGTTGTATCAAAATCCTAAATTTCCTTTTACTGTTTACCCTCAAACACATCCTCAAGAGGGAGAAACTCATCCACTTGCTGGACAGAGTGGTAGTACAGAGGTCTATGTTAGTTATGATGATAGACAAGACTTGGGAACTATAACACTTAATGATAGATTAACTTGGGAACAAAATAATTTTGACGAATTAAGATTGTCAAAATACATAGGTGAAAATAATTTCAAAACAAAACCAACTGAAATAAAAGATACATTAGATGGTCCTGTAACCTTAACTACAGAGTCAAGTGTACATGGGGAAAATTCAAATGTAAACGAAACATTTTATTGGTCAATTGATGCTTTGCCATTTGTAGTTAATCCTGAAACCGATGATATAATACCGATTGATAAATACTACGATAAAGAAATAAATCCTACAGAATATAATTTAGCAACAGAAGGTAAAATAAAATTTTATCTATCACCAAGATATAGTGGTAGGTCACCATTGGATGAAAAAAGAGAAAACATAGATATATTTTCAAGGAGAGATAAAAGAACAAGAGATGGTGGAAGAAACTTTTTTGATGTAATGATTGCTCCTGATGGAGAAACTATGCAACCTCTTCAGAATGACGGTCCTTACGATGGTAATGGGTTGTACATATTTAAGCTAAATTGGGGTGATGGTACTGAAGTAGAATATACGGATAAACCAAAGTTATTAGAATCAACCACTTTGTTTGAACATAGATATAAAAAACCTGGTTACTATTCCATTACTGGTGTGGTCTTTCAAGTTGGTGGTAATGGTACACAACTAAGAACTTGGGAGAGATTTCAAACAAACATACTTTTAAATGCTTCTGTTAATTATGACCTTAACTTTTTTCAATATGAAAACTTTGCATCCGTAGGTGGACTAAGTAAAAATTCTGCTCTTATAAAATCTATGTATAATATGGTGGGTGTAAATCCCATAGACTTCTCAACTGATAAAGTAGACTTAGGTAATATAGAAAAGATAAATTTATTTGATAGGTTAAGTATTTTAGACACTCTATCTAAAGTTGATTATGCTAAAATCTCTTCACCGTTCATGGAAATATTATCTCCCTATCAAACACCAACCGATGATGTTGACAGATATCTTTTTGGATGTACGATAGCCACAGGATCTATTGATGATTCTTATATTAACAATGAAGGTAAACGCTCAACCAATTTTAATCCAGATGCTAATTTTGACGATGGTTCATGTTTGTTTGACTTTGATGTAACTCTTAACATAGGTGGTGAGAATGATTCACTTGGAAATGATGCTGTTGTAAATTTTCAACCATCCGAAGGGACACCATTTGATTTTGTTTTGTCAGATTTTGTAACATTTACAACATTAAGTAATCCAAATATGATAGCACCAACAACTACTAATCATGAAAGTTACAACGAAATTATTTTAGAAATAATTTATGGTTATGGTTATGTTGGACAAGAATTATCACCCGAAGGTGCTAGGGAAGGAGATTGGCAACAAGTGGTTCTTGAAAAATTTATAGATGAAAATGGTGGTGTAGTAGAATTAGAAAACATACTAACAGAAGAATTTCAATTAGACGATGGGACATCGGCAATAAAAAACCAATATAGATTAACCGAAGCAATAGTGCAGAATTATAACATTACTGCTGTATTTGAATCGATTGATATCACTCCACCTTTAGATGTATTTACTTTTAATGGTGATGTTTTTCCAACACAAGGTGTTGACTTTGATGAAGTTTATTTAACATGGAGAACAACATCTATAGATGGTCAGCAAATATCTAATATTGCTGGAGATATGGAAAGGGTTGTGATTGAAAGATTTGATGATTCGGATGGATACACAAATGGAACTGAACTAATATTAGCTGATGTTGGTAATAATAGAGCTGTATATAGTACAAGTGATGATGGTAATAATTTTGTTTATTCTTTTAAAGATAGTAATCTTGACCAAAGGGATTATCTGTATAATATTTACACAGAAGATAATTTAGGAAACAGAAGTGGTGGTGTGACAATCTTTCCTATCAGACCTGTAACAGATGAGATTCCAGCAAACTTTTCTTTGTTTTGGCAAGGTGAGGGTAATATGAACGAAAATGGACAAAGTGTTCCAACTAATAATACCAATCCAAATTCACTTTTCTTCTTTGATATTGGTCAAGAAAATTTAACATTTGGTGATAGAGATTATCCTTACATCCAAATACAACTTGAGGCTGTACATTATAATGTAAATGTAACAACGGATTCTGGTGTTACTATTAACGCTGATAGTTACTCCGATATTGGATTTGAAGATGGGTTTGGTGTATATCATTTCAAAGTTACCGATGTTGATACACAAGCATCATATCATTTTTATTCAGAAAAAGGTGTTAGAAAATATGTAGCACCCAATGGTAATCAGTTTGATTTTTACAGACATGAGATAAAAAGTAACGAAAACATTGTCGTACAAGAGATACAGGATCCTGATTGGACACCTGAATCAGGAGTTCCACCTACATTTATAACTACTGTTACTACAGGAAATTTTCAGTTAGAACCTAATAAATTATATCAGATTCATTGTAGAGTATGTGATTCATCTTGGGACGAGAGTAATCCACAATCAAGCCAAATTAATTGGAGTAGTTGGAATCCTATTAAAGAGGTGAATACATACGGAATGGGAACAGGTCTTACAGGAGAAGTTACATTAGATTGGTTTGAAGCAAATGATTCATTGTCACCGATATTAGGAGGACCTAGACCTGCTGGTGCTTTACTACAATTAGATATAGACCCGTCACCGATATTTGAACAACTTGATTCCAATGGCAAAATGTTTCTTGGTTGGGAAATACAAAAGAAACGATTGCCGATATATGATGATAGTGGTAACTTAATAGTGCCAGAAACAGATTGGGTTGAACTATTGTGGAAAAGAAGTGATGATGAATATTACAATGAACAACATTATGGTGATGATGCTGAAAACATATTTCCGTATGGGCAGTTTGGTTCATTTACAAGTCGTTTTAATTGGTCACAAAGTGGTGATGGAAGAGAAAATGATTTTCACATTTTAGACGAATTTTCAGAAGGGGGTGTACAAGGAAATAGGTCATTAACTATTGCAGCTAAATACGACCAATATGGTGACTTACCAGGTGCGTTAGAATCTGAAAGTGTGGGTAATTTTTCATTCTACGATGATGGTTTACTGCCAGGTAATTTTGATTCATCAACGGGTTTACCGATTCCAAATGAATCCAACATATTTTATGAAGAGGCAAATAACGAAGGTATTGAAAGTCCACATGACTTTTTACCAGGTGCAATTTATCAGTATAGAATACGAAGGGTAAATTACACAAACACACTTGCTGAAACGGATTTTTATAATTTTGACGATGGGATTGTAGATATAAATCCTGATAATCCTGACCAAGATAGAGATGGAAACGAAAGGTATTGGATTGAAACAATAGGAGATGAGATTATTGCTGTGCAAGTGCCAGGTCAAATGCCTAATCTAGCACCACCAGTTACAATTAACATTACACGAGAGGGTACATTTTCAGTCGTACAACCAAGAGATGATACGCCAGGTCTTTATGCTTCAGGTGGAGCTATAGATTTTGGTGGAAACCATCCCATAAACTATAAAGCAGATGTGGCTGGTATTGTAGGATTGTCATTTACCTTTGACGATCCTTTAGGTATTTATGATGATTTAGAATTTGTACAATGGTCAGGTTTTGGAGCACCGACAAACAATCAGATAATAAATCGTAATAATTTTAACGCTAGTTGGAATGCTGCAGAAACATTTCTTCAAGCACCAGAATGGTATCAAGGTCCTAATTATGCTGTAAATGTAAAAGGGTATAGTTCAGATGAACTTTTATTTAGTGCTTTCGTTTGGGTTCAGTATAATCCTGATTTAATAAACTATGGTTCAGTAACACCTACTTCTATAAATTATGATTCTAATGCTCACACAGAATATGAATATCCTAATTTACAAGCGGCGACAAAACAAATACCATCACCTATGTATACTCCTGCTGGATATGGATATTATAATTATTCAATTGATTATGAAATTGATAATTTTACTCTTATTGGTGGTTTTGGTTTTGTTGATTTTTATTGGAGTCATTTAATACCTACAGAACTTGTAAACAATAATATTTTTGAAACTGGAAGTCCACTAAATTGGAATTTTCTAAACGCAAGTACGGCATCTACAATAATAAAATATCAAATTGAAGCTAGATATTATAGTTCTAGCGGTTTAACCGATTGGGAACAGATTGGGTTAATTAACTATCAATATACTGGTGAAGAAACGGCAACTTATAGATTTGATAGTAGTCAAAGTAATTATATAGAAGACAGAGAATATCAATTTAGAATAAGGGTAAAAGCTTATTTACCTGATACTGTTCCATTCGATCCTTTTACGAGTTCGGATATTGTAAATTCAGTTTGGATGGATTATCAGAATGAGTTTAGTCAAAATAATTTCAGAACTTTTGCTAACATATCTCCTAATATTAACATTACTATGAGAATTGAATATAATGAAAATCCACAATCAGGTGAGGGTGGTGCAAGTTTAACACCAAGTGTAAATCAAACTTTTACTTTAAATAGTGATAATCAATCTATTGAAATACAAGGTTCTGATGACAATGTATTTGAATTTGTAAATTGGGAATTAGGTATCAATCCGAGTCAATCACCAGTTTTTGTAGAACAAACCGACAATCCAAATACTACTGTTCAAATTAATAATCTTTATTATTCTGAATTGTATGAAGACTTAAATATTGAATTAAGAGCTAATTATATTTTTACTGATGCTGGAGATTCTGAACCAGAACTATATGATGTCACCCTTAATGTTTTAGTACCACAAACAACAAGTGGAAATAATGTAAGTGATGCTACATATCAATTCGAAAACAATCAAACGAGTGACACATTAACTACTGCAGATCCTGATACGGTTTTAACCGTAGCTGCTGACGGATTCCTTGTACAAGGATATACTTACAATGGTTCAACCACCACACCAAATACTATAAATGTAAATAATACTGTAATAACAAATGTTTCTAATTATGCTAATTCAAGTCCAACTACTATAAACATAAGACCTATAATGTACGCATACGATCCTGATGATCCTCCTGGTGGTGGTACTTGTTTCTTAAGGGGGACTATGATTACAATGGCAGATGGTAGTCTTAAACCTATAGAACAGATTAAAGTTGATGATTTAGTAATGTCATATGACGAAGAGACAAAACAGATTGTTAGTAACAAGGTAGTTCAAACTTTCTTTCATCCACCGAGCACAGAACATTTATCTTATGGAAGATATTTAATTATTAATGGTGTAATGAAAGTGACAACCAACCATGCTATATTAGCCGATACCAACGGAAGGTCACAATATGATTGGCCTTTAGCTGATAAATTATCTGTTGGTGATTATTTATATAATAGAGACTTAACAAAAGTTAGAATAGATTCTATAGAAGCAGTCGACTCTATAGTTGATACATTTAATTTTGAAGTTGAAAATACACACACTTATATTGCTGAAAATTACATCGTACATAATATAGGTGGTGACGGACCTGGTAGTGGTAAGGGAAGAATAAGAGATGCTGATGACGCAGAAACAGGTCAAGTAACTGTAATTAATGTTGGATAAAAAATGGCAATAATAAACAATGGATACATAAGTAGAAAATTTAATGACTCGTTTAAAGACACTGGTTTAAACGATGTTGATATTTCTACGACTAAAGTTTACAAGGGTGTAAAACCCATGTTTGTACAACTAGGATTTTCTGATGACAGAGCTGATAATCCAAATTCCAAATATCACTGGAATAATATTATGCCAGAAAAAGTAGGTGGTAGGGATGCTAACTTTAGTGACATTACAGGAATAGGTGTTGAAACGGTAATTGAAGATTCTGATGTAGGAGTCGCTTCTGGTTCTAAATTACCAAGAAAAGCTTATAACAAGATTGTTATAAATCAATACTCAAGTCAAAATTGGAAACCTACAAATTTTTATGGAAATAATTATTACTATCCAACCTTACCTCGACTAAATGAGTTTGGTAATTTTACAGAAAATGTAGATGAAGATTTGTATTGGGGTGGAAGACCTACAGATGGCGATTGGAATGATTATAGTATTGATGAACAAACACCAATAACTAATAATGATGAGATAGACGATAGTTTAATAATTAACATAGATTATAGTGGTATCACCACAGACGAGTTAGTGGATAAGACAGATTTTAATAACTTAACATACAATCAAGATTTTCAAGTTACCTTAGATGAAAATTTTAGATTACAAAAAGATACATTTAATACAGCAGATGGTATTGAAAAAGATAAAACCAAACAGGCTTTCTAATGGGATTTTTTAAGAAACAAACTCAATATCCTAGCATAAAAAGACAAGGAATTTATGCTGATACTGGATCTTTATCTACTTTAGATGGTGCTATAAAAATAGGATTGAACCGAGAAAATTTAGAAACATTTTCTATTGGAAGTTGGCAAAGTTATAGTTTTGAGAATGTAGCTTTTAAGATAGAACAAGGTGGAAAGGTTAGAAATTATACAGAAGACAATATAGATGGTCTTGTTTTTAATAATGAGCCTACAAATATAGATGATGGTATTTTTGGATTTGCTTATACTACTTTACCTAAAAAAGAGTATATCATGTTCAACTCACAAGAGTTTACAAATAATAATTTTTTATCATCTGGTTCTTCTTTTCAATATTTTTTTCCTAATGAGGTAGATAATTTTAATAAGACTTCTTATCCGTTAAAGGTAAAATTTGGTATTGATTTTTACGATTACGGTAATGTTCTTAATCCAAATAATGTACGAAAAAAAGAAGACCAAGATGTTACTTTGACTGAACTTTTTGCTCAAGATTGGGCACAAGATTTAATAGATGATTATGCTGCTGGTGGTGCTGAATTTCCAAGTGGGGTTAGTGAACTTAAAACTTTTGCTGACGGAGGATTAGAACCAATACCTTATGGTAACTCGACAACTAACGGCATGTGGTATATATCTGGTGGAAGAAATAAATCTTCTAAACGATTATCAAATAAAGTAGTTAATATAAATTATTTTTTCGACTACAATAGTGAAGGTTATGATGGTGACGGTTATAAACTTAGTGGTGGCTCAAGGGAATGGCATACTGTTGCTAGAGGACATGCTCAAATAGTAATAGAAATACCAGATGGATACAACAGTGGAAATAGTTTTGAATTTACTTCCGATGGTAGTCAAATTGGAATAATGGATAAAGTTAAGTTTGGAAATTCAAGTAGGCAAAGTGAAGATGATAGAACCTACAGAGTCGTTGACCTTAGAGGAGACTCAAATGGCATTAAAGAAATATACTTGGATAAAATATTTCCTGGCATTGGAACTTGGGTTGAAGAATCTGTAAATGTTGGTGTTGATTTACGAGTAAATAGTAGAGCTAATACAAATGGTGCTTCACCTGACTTACCACCATTTGATAGTCTTTACAATAGAACTTTTTATGAAGTTGGAGGTTATGCTTATGAGCAAGACACTCTTTCAAGTTACGGATTCTCATTTGACGGAGATGGTGGTGAAGGTAGTGATACAAGAGGTAAGTTCTTACCAATAAATGTAGATTTAAATCAGTTAGCTCAAGGTAATGTCGGTGGTAATGGTACTCCTAACGATAAAGAAAGAGGACAATGGGATATGTGGAGTAGAGGTACACAGAATTGGGAAGATTCAGACAAACCACCATTGTATATGGGTTTAGGTAATTGGTTTCGATTTTCTGGTGCTGGAAACGATAGGTATTTTAAAGATTATACAAACCAAGATTCATTTGCTGATAAGACTGTTTCTATATTTGACAATGATGCACCTGTAACTACAATAACTCATTATAACACAGGCACAAATGATGATGTAATACCATATTGGACTAACCAAGTAAATCAAAATGGTACTAAAAGTTTTATTGAAGATGAACAACTTGGAATTATACCAAAGTGGCCAGGTCGTTGGAAACAAAATGAAAACATAAACTTTTGGACGGATTCGGCATATGATGATTATAGTGTCGGTAATGCTTGGAACTTTGGTGACCAACTTACTCTTGAAAATCAAGATATTGATTTTCCACTTATAAACACCACTCGTGATTTAGCTGGTGGGTTTGTAGAAGAAGTCGATGGTGTTACAGGAACGGATGCACCAGTAGAAGCACATGGATATGATAACACAGTTGCAGGACTAACTAAAAGTGGTCTAAGGGATAGAGCTAAAACAGATACTGTAAGACTTCCAAAATTTAAGTTTACTCCCACTACCTCTCCTACAAGAATGGAGTGTGAGTTCTACAATGATGGTAATCATAGAATAAATAGTAGAGGGGTATTTCCAGATTTTAATGGACAAGGATTTTATAGAATAGTAATCAAAGGTGTTCAGATTAAAAAATTGAGTGGTACACCTAATGATGCTAGATTAAGACTTGATGCTAGACCTTTTACTTTTCAAGAGGATGTTGAATTCATCGGTGATGAGACTAATAAAAGTTATAGATTTACAGGTGATGAAGTAGGAACTAATTTTGGTAATTCTTTTGATGTAAAATCAAACCCATTTGAAATTGATGCGGCTGAAAGTAGTCTTAGTCTTTCTGCGTTTCTTAGGGTAAAATTATCGAAGTTATATTCGGTAACAGAAAATGCAGGATTTATTGTACGATTTCAAGGAATAGAATATCAAGAAATTAATGCTAATGGATTACAACTAGCAACTCCAGCAGACGAAGAGACTGGTATACCACCAACTGCTTCAGTTTACAAATATAAAGTTATACAATGGGGTGATGAAAAAACTAAATTAACAGACCAAGATATATTAAATAGTTTCTTATTTAAGATGTATAAAGACCAAAGTTTAGACTTATGGGATGTTAAAAGATATTTAGATTTTTACTTTGATTCTGAATACATAAAGTCACCGAAATATGTTGCTAACCTTGATGAAGATGGTGTAGATACTGGTGGTGAAAATGTTGAGGGTTTCGTAAATATGGAAGAACATGTTTACGAAACACCTGGCGTAAAGACAATTAAAGCTATTGTTTTTAGAACTACTCAGTTTGAACAAGAGATTTTTGAAACAAAGTTAGTGACAACCAATATAGTTGTCAACGATGGTTTAACAAACGCTCAAAACTTTTCAATATTTGGTGGAACTAATTTTAACTTCCTACCACTTTCTGAAAACAAAAAAGAAGCATTTTTAGGTGGATTATCATCTGATTCCGATTATCATAAATCTCTTTTAAATATGAGAAAAGATGATGATTTTGTTCAAGAAGATTATTTAGCTAAAAATTCAATTTCACAATATTTAAAAAAATATAGGGATGGTGAGTACGGTGAATTTCCTGGTCAAATAGATTTAGGAACTACAAGAGTATTTTCTAAACCAAAAGACATTTATAATTTTATAACAGACGATAGATTAGAAATTGTTGATAACGATTTTAAGTTAGATAGTGTTAAATTACCAATCAATACTTTAGCTACCAACATATTTATAGATGACGAAGATTTAAAAATTGATTTTAATCCAAGTGAGGTAGAGTTCTTAACAATTCAAAACCAAGTAGGTACTGGTGATAAGGGAATATTAGTTGGTGATTATAAACTTAAACAAGAAGAAAATGCTCGTATAACAAAAGAGTCTTTACCTGATGTACCTTTGTTAAGTAACGATCCAGAAAAACAAGCTTATTAATGCAAATATTACAACCATATAACAATAACACTTTACAACTTATGTCTTCAGATGAGGCATATGTTTTATCAGATTTTAATTCTGAAATTCATGTCGTAAAACTATCATTATTCAATGAGGTAAATACCTTTCAAGTATCGATTGATTTAGAAGAGGGTAGAGATTTTTATGTAAAAGAAAATGAATTATTTTTAAAACCAAACGAATACTTAGACAGAAGTGGATATAGTGAAGGTAACTATAACTTACAATATGATTTTATTATTAGATTAGACACGAGTGCTTTTCACATATCTGAAATATCCCCAAGTAGAAAAGAGATAAGATTAAGTATCGTAAATGGCACAATAGAAGATGAAACTGATATTGTAAAATTTATGACAGAAGAAGATGAAGAAGGTAAATATCAATTTAATTCTTACTTAGAACTATCAGAAGGTCGTTTGATTCCAATCAATGGTTATGCGTTTGACAATGTAACTGGTAATAAAAAAACTTTAGTTATAAAGTTACATCAACCATTACCATCTGATATACCAGCATTATCAACTAATTTTAATATATCAAATAAATTTTTATCTACACAGACAGAAACAATATTTTTTATTGACCGAGAAGGTCTTTCTATAAGTGGATTGGGATTAACAATTGATGAATCATATCTTAGTGAACCTAATCAAATTGATGATGGGTATGATACCTTTAATAATATTACTGGTTCCTCTGGATTAAATATTGTAGAGGAAATAACTCGTCAACAAAAAGACCTTAATCTAAATATAGATTATGAAAAATTTGACGAACATGTTTTCTTTGGTTCGGCAAAATCTAAACTACAAGGATTTAAAAACAAAGCTGTAAGATTAGAGGGATTATATAATCAAATAAGTCAGTCTCTTGCCTTTTCAAGTAGTTTAAAAGTTATAGAAAAAAGAAAAGATTTATTTAAAGAAGTAAGAAAAATAGAAGATGAGTTTACCCATTATGAACATTTCATGTACAACGATGGACAAAGTTACTCTACTTCTTCAGCACCTGGTGTGGGTGTAAATCTTGCTGGTAATAATTTTTTTCGTTCACAAAATGGATACACTCATACTACGGAAAATACATTACAAGATAGTGAGGGTTTTGATAAAGTTTATAAAAAAGGACACAATGGATTTGTTCATTTATTTACAGATTTATACAATGTAGAAAATCCACCCTTTTATAATTCAGACGATGAATTTTATTTATCTTTTCTTTTAAGAGGTGGTGGTGCTGTAAGTGAATATAGTCTGAACATTAGTGGTGGGTTAGCTAACCAAAGATATGACAGCAATTCAACAACAACAAAGTTAGGTAACTATCTTTATAATAGTGGTAGAAATATACCACATAATGCTTGGAGTGGTTCTGCTATAGTAAATACAGAATCAACAGGTTCAAATTATAAAAGATACATATTTTCGGCAAAACAACAATATTTTAGACCAACTAAAACAGGTGGTTTGTTATTTGGATTAATAAATGGTGAAGAAAGTTATGGTTCAACTTCTACATCTTGGGAAATATTAAGTGGTTCAAATGTAGCTTCTGCTTCTATAAGTGGTTCTGTAGGTGATGGGTTTGCTTATGGAATTATGGATATGGATCAAGGTGCATTTGCTCCATATTATTTTCCATCAAGAATGAAAAGTGACAGAACAATAGATGATTCAAGTGTTTTTACAGGTTCAATATTACCACAAGGTGATTTATTTCCTGTGTTCACCGAAGAGACTGGTAATAAAACATCTTTTTTTACAAATGTAGTAGTGACAAAAAATAATCCAACTAACATACATCCTTTCTCAAAAGTTTACAGACCACCAAGTGGAAGTTATGCTGGTTCGTCAGAGTGGAATAGTTGGTACAATACAATGGAAACTATTGCAAATAATTATGATAATGATAATATCCATTCACTTGTAAATAACTTACCGACTGTATTAAGAACTGGCGAAGAACATAAAGTTCTTCGTGACTTTGTAAATATGTTGGGTGAACAATTTGATTTGTTAAGGAGTTACATAGACAATTATCACAAGATATATAAATTAGGATATAAGAATCCAAATTCTATGCCAGACAATTTATTACCATTGATAGGTGATACAATTGGATTTGATTTAAAAAACCCACTTTCTGGTAGTTTAGAAGAATATTTAGAATCGGCTCGTGGAGATGAAGTTGGTGATAAAAAAGCTATCGCTTCTTTATGGACTAAAATTTTAAACAATGTAATTTATGTTTACAAAACAAAAGGAACTCATGAGAGTATTAATACATTACTAAATCTTTATGGGTACAATACTAACGGATTTTCTTTAACAGAGTTCGGTGGTTCAGTAGACGAACATAATCCAAGTGTTGTTACTAATGATGCTAAAAATGATATAGAAACAGGATTAAATAATACAAAAGGTAATGTTTCATTTGTAGAACATACAGAACCTTTTAGTTCATTAAATCTTTCATCTGGCTCAGAATATCTTACTTTAGATTGGTGGTCAAATGACGCCGAACCAAATGGTGTTGAGTTTATATTTAGAACATCGAATACTAACAATACTCAAAAACTTATTAGGTCAAGTGGTTCAAATGATAATTGGGATTTGAGAATAGTACCATCAGGTTCTTCTAATACAAAAGCTAAATTAGAATTTAGATTAAATACAAGTCAACATGCTGGTAGTGCACTTTCAGCTCCAAATGAAGTGTCCATGTCTACTGATTTTATAGATACATTGAACGACTTTAAGTTCTACAATGTTTTAGTACAACGAGATATAATAACAGAGACTACGGAGTTAACTCAATCATATCACATGTTTGTTGGTAGAAAAGATAGTGATGCTATAAAGGATATACAACATATAAGTATGTCAGTAACTTCGTCATTTGCTAACAAAAATTATATAACTGCTTCTGGTCAAACAAGTGATAATTTATTATTTGGTGAACAGATTACTGGTTCAATTAGTGAGATAAGAGCTTGGGATGCTTACATAAGTATGTCAAAATTTAAACAACATATTTTAAATTATAATAGTGTGGTCGGTGGTTCAGTAACAACACCAAGAGATAATTTGGTATATCATTATAGGTTAAATGAAAATAATAATGCTACTACGATTAAAGATATTTCGTCTCCGAGTAAAGTAAAAGATTTTAGTAAAACTGTTTCCGACCAAAAAAGTCTAACTATAAAAAGAGCTGTTTCTACTGTTAAGAATTTTGCTTTTAAGGTTAGGGGTGGTAAAGAAGATGTAAAGAGTAACAAACAAACTAAAATAGGTACTGATTTTAAAGTTGTTGCTCCTTTAAATTCAAAGGTTTCATCTATAAAACAACCTGTAAAATCAGGTACTAATGAACCAAAGGTTGAAGTAGTAAACAAAATAGGAAAATCTTATTCTTATGTGGATGCTATAGATTCGATAGTTTTTAACGCTATGGCTGATTTTAAGTTAGATGATTACTTAGATGATTATGACAACAATGGAATTTACGATGACCTTTTAACTTTAAGAAAACAACTCATACAAGAAAGAGAAATACAAACTGATATTGTTCAGAATTTAAGTGCTATAGAAAATCACACAGATGATCCTGAATTTATAGAAAAAATAGAAAAACTTTTACCAGCAAAAACTAAACTTGAATTTTCATACGAAGTTAAAAATGATACTTTGTTTAGACCAAAAATAAAAAAGGCTTCTTTACAAACACAACTTAATCCTAATAAAGCTGAGGGTTCAACTAATTTAACAGAACCAACTGTTAGTTTTAATTTTAACGAAAACAAATATGAAAAATCTATTGATGTACCATTGGATGAATTTTCTGTATCAGGATTTGCTAATGAAAATTTAAAAGAAAAAACAATAAATGTACTTACTGATGAAGTTAACATAACATCTACTGCTAATGATAAAGTTCACACAAATTATTCTGCTCCATTAGATGTTGTTAATTTAAGTGATTCGTCAAATCAGACTATATTCAACATAACTTTGAGTAATTTTACAAATTTACTTCTTGGTTCTAAAAACGAGTTTTTTAAGAATCATGGTAGTAGTTCAAATCAGACTTTCTTTAAATCTGGTAATCCTGGTAACGATGGTGATTACAACACATACAAGTACGAAAGTAGGTTTCATTTTAGAACAATTGGTGATATAGAAGAGTTTTTTCCTGTAAGTGGTGCTTATGAAAAAAGAACTGGTGTAAACGCTAAACAACCTTTCAATCATCACGATAACTTTAGACACTTTGGAAATCGTTATTATGTGGATAGTGGAAGTGGATATACCTACACCTCTCACTTTGGAGTAAATCCAGCAACTGTAGATGGTAGAATGGTCGGTAGAACACTTTTCTTTAGTTCATCAAATGGTGAAATTTTCTATCCAATAAATCACTATTTTAAGGTTGGAACAAGTAAAGATACATTAGTAAATCTTATTTACAAAGGAACACAAAATGATGGTTCGAATCCACCAAGATTTGATAAAGAATTAGATACATCACCAAAAATACCAGCTTATACAATCAATGTAGGTGGTTCAGATACTACTAAGAAGTTAAAAGTAATAAGGTAAAATATTTTTTAGACATATTTATAGATGAGTAATATTATAACATAAGGGATTACAACTATGGGAATTTTAGATAATGATACCGTAATAGTCGATGCCATTCTAACTAAATTAGGTCGACAAAAGTTAGCTAATGGACAACCATTAGGCGTCACACAATATGCTTTCGGAGATACAGGAGTTGACTACACACTTTATAACTCTGCTCATCCAAGTGGTTCAGATTCGTATGGAAGTGCTATCACTTCTCTACCAATGTTAGAAGCTGTACCAGATGACAATGTATTTTTAAGATTTAAATTATATGGACAAGGTGAAAGAAATGTTCAGAACTTTTCTTTTATTACCATAACAAGTGGAACTTCAGTTACTATAACAAAAGTTCCAAAAGAAACTGAGAGTAATCCTATTACAATTATCCCAAGAGTTTTCCCAAGTGTTGATAATGCTACTTATACTTTTAAAGTATTGGACATGAGAGGGTTGACTTATAGTGGGGTAAATCCAAGTGTAGTTTCTACTCCTGCTGCAGATTTCAACAGCACTCAGTTACCACCTTTTGACCATCCAGATCCTGTTATTTACACTTTCGATGGTATCGGTACTGGTGGTCCTCAACAATTGACTTTGAATGCTTTACCACAACAGATAACTGCTGATAAGACAATTGGTGTTGAGATAACAAGAGAAGGTGCTGCTCCAGCATTTGCTTCAATAACTATAAAAGCTAACAACACAACAACATAGGGTTTGAACCATGATGAAAACATTTAATATAGCAGAAGATACTATAACAACACAGATTACTGTGACCAACGGATTTTTCGATGGTGGTGTTGGAACACTTGCTGGTTCTAACTTTACAACTTCTTCGTTGTCTTCTACACAAAAATCTTACTACTATAATATTCAATATAATTCAAAAGACCATCTTTCAGTAACTTATGGTCATATAGCTGGAAGTGGTAGTGCGGTAGAAAATGCTAACCAAGAAGGAACAACACAGGCTATCTATAAACAATTTTATAATTTTACAGAAATAGATTCTGAAAAGTTAAGAGATGGTACTGGATGGTTGATGATAGACGGAACTAATGGTTCAAATGCTGTAAGTCAGTCAGATGTTTACATTGTTGCTGCTGAAAGACTTCAGATGAAAGACAGATTAAATCCTGGTACTTGGACTGTAACTCTTTCTGGTTCGAAAACTGCTGGTACTGCCGGTCATCAAATCAAATTAACAGACGATAGTAAAAATGTAGATGCGGAATCTGCTCCATTTGGCCCAAGATATAATATTGTATCTGGTTCTGCTGGAACTGTGGTAGAGGCATACACTACTAAAACCTATGGATTCTTTTATCCTGATGCTGGATTGATGGTATTAAGTGCTAACGCTCTTTCATCAAGTTTAGGTGGTGATGATGGATACATACAAAGTGGAAGTGGATATGGATTAGGTGGTGGTAGTGGACTAGCACCAGACCATAGAGTTGTTGCTGCAGCTGATAACGCTAACAAAATTAGAACTGCTATACAAAAGGGTTCAATAACCTTAAGGTCAGAAGAACAACAATACATATACGATTATTTTTGTAGAGCTAAAGCTAGTGAATTTAACCTTTCACAGAACTTAACCTTTTGGAGTGGTTCAGATTTTGCTATTAGACATAGTGACATGGTAACCAATCCACAAGTTTACATTAGTGAAGTTGGATTATATGATGGTCAAAACTCATTAGTTGCTGTTGGTAGATTAAGTTCACCGATAAATAAAAACTTTAGTTCTGAAGCAATCGTCAAGGTTCGCTTGACTTACTAATGTCATGGAATGTTTAAACAATTTACATCTGAAAATCAGAACACTTATCAGTATAGGGCACATAAGTCATTTACTTTAACCCAAGATGATGTCACACGGCACCAGTTTTTAAACAATTCATCAAACGCAGTATCTAAAAGTTATTACGATTTTTCTCGTATAAACTTTTATCTTAGTGGTTCTACTGATGAAACTTATTTTAATGAATCGTTTAATATAGGGAACGATGGTACGGGTACAAATACTTTTTTAACAAAGTTTTATGATACTGGTTCGATAGTTTTTATACCACAGAATAAATTTGATGAAGGAATAAAGAAAGGTAGTTTTCAATTAGTTGACACTACAACTGGTGCTATAATCGTAGACGATAGTAATGGTAATCTTTATTCTACAAATGCTGCCTTTTCACAATCTGTGACGGCACTATCATCATCCGACAATTATGTTGGAAATATTTTTTACGATATTGGTGTA
>Ga0160423_10001465_pt1 | contig 19705 bp, 14 predicted proteins | sample CRUFie14St8metaG_FD_108191 | JGI IMG/M metagenome (GOLD analysis project Ga0160423, IMG submission 108191) | Marine microbial communities from the Costa Rica Dome - CRUD Field 142mm St8 metaG | ecosystem: Environmental > Aquatic > Marine > Oceanic > Photic zone | place: Costa Rica: the Eastern... | reverse complement strand
AAGAGGATGAAGTGTTCAATGAAATACGCCCACTGATAAAACAAGTGTACAGTGGTGCCCATCCTCCGTCTTACGCATCGTCTTTCAATTCGTTAAGTAAGGATTTGGACAAATACGAAAAAACAATCAATGCGGTTACGGCGGCACGCTATTCCAATCAGTACCTCGGTACGAATTACAAGAAGAATGACAGTGTGCAATGGGTGTACATTGATGATGTGCCCGAAGGACAGCCCTACACGAATGTGATTGCTTATGAGGATGAGCGGCAAATTAGCGAGTACAGTGTGAATTGGTCGGTCACTGTTGAAAAATGGATTCATGATAAATTGAAGACCGTGTACTATGGCCTCGGTTGGGATTTGGAAAGGCTGACGGCACGCCGAGTGCCGAGAAAACTGTGGTGATATGATGAGCAGGATTGAAGACGAAGTGTGTAAGAAGATTCAGCAACGGGCTGAGGTCGGCAAGAACAAGTACGGGGTGACCATGGAGACAGCCCCGTTGTCTCGCCTTGAATGGCTCATTCACGCACAAGAAGAAGCCATGGACTTAGCCGTGTACCTACAGAAGTTGATTGAAGAGGAGATGAAAGAGTGATTATTAGGCTCATTGTTGAATTGATTAGGGGGTATCTTGAATGAGATGGAACCCCAACGGTGATGGTAGTCGCCCAAGTATTGATGACTACCTCGCTGAGACAGGTCACGAAGAGGAGGCTGAGTCCTACCGCATGAGTACCTATGCGTGGAGTCCAACCCTCACGCCCGACAAGAAACTGCGAGTCACCAAGTCAAGCCTCGGTACCTTCGGTTGGTGCCGCCAGCAATACTACCTTGAGAAGTTCAAGGGCTTGCGTGGTGAGCAACAAGACCACCACATCCGTGGGCTGAATATCCACGACATGATGGAATGGTTTTGGGCTAACTTCACTACTGAACAAGAGGTTGAGGTATTGGCACTGGCTGATGATATACCAAAGGCTCGTCAATTGTTTTACGATGCCTTCCCTACACCACCCGAACCGTACATCTACGGTGAGGATGAGCAGATTGCACAATGGGCTGAGTGGCAGTTCCAACGCCTTCTACACACAGGTGGCAAGCAGTGGCGACCCGTGGGAGTTGAGGCTAACATTCACGCCACACGCTATGTGGAAGTGGACGGCGAGGGCATTCCTGTACACATGAACGGTTTCATTGACACCTTGTTTGCTGATGATGATACCTTCGCACTCATGGAATTGAAGAGCGGTAAGTACAGCACACGGAGTAAACCGGGCAGTATGCGAAAGGAAATGGCATTCTACAAGATGATGCTGGAACACAGCAACCACGCTGAGTTCCTGCCCATCACTCACTGGGGATGGGAGTTCCCCGGTGGAGGCATCAATGGGGGCGACGGCCCTGCTATATTTTACGAGAAGGAACGGGCAACGAGTATGCAATCAGTTGAGAAAGCATTGCAGAAGTTGGTTAAGGCTCACATTGACATGGAGTTCCCGCCCGACCCGTGGATGAAAAGAAAACTACACGATGAAGAAACACCTGAGGAAATGTTGGAGCGCAACGCACTGAAATGTTCGTGGTGCGACTTCAAGGAACACTGTTCCTTTTGGTCACTAACCGACGAGTTCCTTGACGAAATTATGGAGGAAAAACAATGAGAAATGCGGCAATGCTGATGGAAAAAGTGCTGAACGACACAGTGAACAAAGAGAAGTACAGGGTGCGAGTCCAAGTGACGAAGCATGGCAACTTGCCAAACCGTGCGCCTTTCATCCGAAAGTCGTACCGACAAACAACCCTGCAACAGTTCACGGACAGCGGTATTGGTGAAACACCACACACCGTTGGCCCGCTGGACATCATCTACACTGTGCAGGCTTGGTACATGAAAAGTGAGAACATAGCCAAGACGCAAGACCAGTTGAAGAAAGACTTGGATGAGTACCTGTTTAGCCTACGGTGATTGCAGTGCCTTTTGTGCCCATTGATTATCCTCGTGAGGTGCTTGAGTTATCAAGCACAGGCGAGAAGGGTTGGCGGCGCATGGTGAAAAACGCTGAGGAATTGGAATCCTACTGGCGAGGCAAGAACGGTAGCGGTAATGTTTACTTCACAGCCTACGGTTATACGGCTACACAGGCACCGAAGCATCACCGGGTGGACTACAACACCCCACTCATTCATCACTTCGTAATGGACTTTGATTGCAAGGACTTCAACAACCGTGGGGCCGATGTAGCGTTTGAAGTGCCTCAAGAAGAGGTGCGCCGCCTACATCAATTCCTTATGAAAGAAAACACCCTGCACTACATTTGGTTCAGCGGGGGTGGGTTTCATGTGTGGATTCCGCTGGCTGAAACACTTGAGCCGAAGAGCGGTGGTGAGGTATCTCGCATCAAACAGTCGGGGCGGGTGCTGATTAAATCATGGGAAAAGGAAATAGGGCCGTTGAACTGTAACGACCCGACTGTGATGTTTGACACCAGCGGTATGATTCGCATACCCAACTCATACAACGCCAAGCGTGGTGTATGGTCCGCACCGCTCACCAGTGAAGAGGTGATGACCCTCTCGTTTGATGACTTGATGGACAAGGGCATGGAAGCACACAGCGGGTACATCGCCCACGGCGAAAATAAATTACTGATGAATTTAATTGAAAACAAGTTTGCCCAAAACTTTGACCTCAAACCAGTGGACTTGCCCACGGTGTCGCTCAATGACATTCATGTGTTGCCTTGCTTGTCGCAAGCGGCCATGGGTGGGGGCAACCCGCCGCACCGGGCGAGGTATCACTTCGCATCTTACTTGGCCGACCGCTTTCGTATGTTCTTTCCTGCGTGGCGTGTAGGAAATGAGGAGAAGGAAGAACACATAAAGAGCATCGTGAGCATCTGTGAACAGCAGGAGTGGGTGGACTACCGATACGAGAAAACTGAGGAGCAAGTACGGAGCATTGTGATGACGGGCTACTCGCACGCTACATGCTCTACACTGTACACCGAGGGATTTTGCATGGGGAAATGTAAATACCACGACGGAACAGGGGTGGCTTTATGAGGAATAAACGAGTGCTGACATTGGTGAAAAAACTACTGACTGAAAATGATGTGTTGAGTACACAAGAAATCCATGACCAAATGGTTGGGAAACGATATTGCCCATCAAGAAATCATTTGGGGACTATTCTCGCATCTCTTCCGTGGGTAGAGGTAGAGGGTGAATACAGCGTCAAAGAAGGCGGAGGCAAGAGAAACTTGTGGAGGTTAAAAAATGAAACCCCAACTGATAATTGACAGCAATGAGCGTGGTTTGCTTTGCGAATCTGTAGAGCGGAAGGCCACCAAAGCAGGATTAACCGTGGCTCGCCAAGCCTTGATAGTAGGAGACTACCAACTGGGTGGGGCGTGTGTTGAGGCCAAGAGCATAGGCGACTTGTTTCAATCAAGTCACAGTGGACACCTGTGGCGACAACTGGACAACATGGATGCCAACTACGAGCGTTTCTTCCTTGTCGTACACGGCGACATCGCCAAGTACATCGCCATGGCGAAAAAGAATGGGCGTTCAAGAATCTCATACTCCAAGGTGCAAAATGAATTGATAGGCACGATGGCCCGACTGATGGCTGATTTTGATTGCCAAGTGTTTTACTGCAACAATGTGAGTGAAGCGGCATCGTTCATCGTGCGTCTGCACGGTAAACTGCACAAACCAGCAAGCAAGCACGGGGCGCAAGCCATACGCCGTGTAGCATCCAACGACCTACGCCTTGACATGCTGATGACCGTGCCGGGTATCGGGCAGGAAACAGCGGAGAAGTTGCTTGAGAAGTGTGGAAACATTGAGGAGATGTGCTTCCCCGAATCCATCAAGCAGGTAAAGGGGCTTGGAGAAGTGAGAAGGAAGTTATTAGTTGATGTGCTTACGAGTGAAGAGCCTGTGCGCCAAGAGCGCAAGGTTCGTCGTTGAGTATATAAATCAGCAAAGAAAGAGGAGTTGAAGAATATGCTCAAAGAATACCGTGCTGTTGAACGATTCCCCATTTTGAAGGCATACCTTCATCACTTTTCGCAGACCTCAATGAATAACGAAATGCCGGGTTTGCTGTCATTCTTTTTCATTCAAGGACAAACCACATTACCATACCTCCGGTTGCCTACCAGCGATACTCACCTTGACTTGCGAGTGCATGTCTTTTGGATTCAACCGTCCCGTACAGGGAAGTCAATCGCTTGGAACTTTATCAGCGACATCATGGAGCAGGCCGAGATTCCTTTTGAGTTGTTTGCATCCGGTACAGATGCAGGACTGATTGGCTCAACAAACAACATCGTGGATGAACACGGTAAGCCGACAGGCGAGGTAGAAACCGTAGAAGGACTCCTTGCGGGGCGTAAGGCCATCAACTTTGACGAAGGCTCCATCCTTCTCACACCCAACAAGCACAGTCAAGAGACAGTGTTGTACCTACAAACAGCGTGCAACCCCGTAGGTAGCGGCAACAACACACTCGTGAAACACATGAAAGGTAACAAGATTGAGTGCCCCTCACTGGTGTCCTTGTGGATTACTACCTACCCACCAAAAGGTGTCAAGGATTATGTTCTCACGAAGGGTATCTTCCAGCGTGTGTTGTTGTACTACCGCCACTGGGACATGGACGAGCGACAGGAAGTGAGTAATCGTCGTCTTGGTACTTTCTTTGGCCGACCACCCAAGAATAAAATCACCAAGGATGATTTGTACGATTACTTCAAGGACACAGATAAACGCCTTCGTGACCGCCTGCTTGACATGAGTGAACTCACTTTCACACAGTGGTCGGAGATGAGCGGTGACGAGAAGGAAGAGGTTGTACAGGAGTACATGTGGGAGATGTTCACCCCTGCCAACGATTATCAAACCGCACTGTATCAAGCGTCCGATGAATTGTACGATTTGTTGCGTAACATGAGTCCATCCATGTCCGAGATTGTGGCATCGTTTACTCCCGCCATGGAGAATTACTTGGGTATCTTCTCAATGCACATGGCCATCCTTGATGAGAAATGGGAGGTCACTGCCGAGCATGTTGACTTGGCTCACGAGATTTTGATTGACCTGTTCCAAAACCTCATCGCATGGCTTGAAGACTCGGTTGAGGTTGGTGGCAACAAGCAGAAGGAAAGCAGGGCACAGGAGGGTATGATTGCCGCTTACAACGAGTGTCAAGCCTACGAGATTGAAGGACACGGTGACGGCTGGCGACTACGCTCCATGTTCTACACCACCTACATGGACAAAGCCAAAGTGTCCAAGAGCACCGCCGAAAGGCACTTCAAGGATTACGGCGGCTCGCTGTTCAAGAGCAGAAAGAGCGGTGGGCGTGTGTTCATTCGCAAGGTAGGCGATGCACAATGAAATGCGAGTGCGGTCGTGAAATCCATCCACGCACAGGCATGGGTATGCCGGGGGCATTGTATGACCACCTTTGTTCGCTTTGCGCTGACAAACAAAGGTGGAGCGGTTTTTTGAAGGAGGCTTCACAATGAGCGATATACTGGCACTTGACATTGAAACTGCGAACTTTTCCCATGAAATAGGAGGGTGGCACAACACTCACCTGTTTGAGCCATCGGTGGCCGCTACATGGGATGGGCACGACGGAACGATTTACTGCAACGAGGGGCTGGATGTGGACAGCACGGTGAAAGCCTTGCACCCACGCACTCTCGGTGATGATTTGGCCGACCATGTGGACAAGGGTGGTAAAATCCTTGGACACAACATAAAGGCGTTTGACCTACCAGTGCTAAGGGATGCACTGGATTGCTGGACAGCCAGCGACTTGATGAAATCGGATGCTGTCATTGATACTCGCAACTTGGTACGCAGTGCATCACTGAGTGTTGAGAGGGTGGACACATCGCTTGGAATGCTTACCAAGCACACCTTCAACACCAACAAGTTGATGAACAGTGCCGATGCACCTGTGGCTTGGAGAGAAGGCCGGTACGACGAGGTAGCGAAGTATTGCTTGAGCGATGCTAAACTCACCTATGACTTGTACCAGTTTGGAAAAGCCGAGGGACATGTCCTCTCAAGAAGCCTTGAGTCGGGAGAAGTTGTGGAAATTGAAGTAGATTGGTGAAGACAATGACGGAGAAGGATAGTGCAAAAGGCGGAAAAGCACAGATACACAATATTCGGGCGGCGAAGACGGTTGCTGAAACTGTCAAGACAACGCTTGGCCCGATGGGTATGGACAAGATGATGGTTGACGGTGGCGGAAATGTCATCGTCACGAATGACGGAGCAACAATCCTGCGAGAATTGGATGTCTCCCACCCCGGTGGGAAGATGATTGCAGAAGTCGCTCGTACCCAAGAGTCGCTGTGTTACGATGGAACAACGAGTACAGTCGTCCTTTCGGGACAACTGCTCGGCAACAGCGAAATGCTGTTTGAGAAGGGGTTGCACCCCAATGTGATTTGTCGTGGCTACCACGAAGCCGCTCAAATGGCGGTGAAGTATCTTGCTGATGAGGTGGCACAAGACAGCAAAGACCGTGACAGGCTCGTGCATGTAGCCAAGACCGCCATTACAGGTAAGACTCTTGAAACGGCTCTTGATGCAGTGGCCGAACTGTGTGTGAGCGCAGTGGAGAAGGCTGGCGATGCTGAGAGCGTCAAGGTCGTGTCATTCCCCGGTGGCTCGCTTGAGGACTCATACCTGTACAACGGTGTGATTGTCAACAAGGACTTCGTGCTTGAAGGTGAGAACGATTACCAAAACATGTTGCTCATCAACACAGGTCTTGAGACTGAGAAGGCTGAGGACAATGTACAGGTGCAACTTGATGCGAAGTCGTATCAGTCATTCAAGGGTGCAAGCAAAGCAGACTTGGTGGCCAGTGCAAAGCACATCGTAGATGCCATGCCCAAGGGCGGTGTCGTGTTCGTGCGTGATGGTGTGAGCGATATGGTGTGTTCGTACCTCAAGAAGAATGGCATCATGGTCGTGCGCCGTATGCCCGAATCATCCATGCGTGCCTTGGGCCGCATGTCGGGTCTTGACATCGTACAGGTGCCGGAAGAGATTGAGGGTACCGCTGTTGTTTCAATTACTCGTGAAAGAAAAAACGATGTTTGGTATTTATTTGTTGGAAGCGAAGAAGAGAACGAAGAAGCAACGCTGGTCTTGCACGGTGCCACCACGCACACGCTGGAAGAGGTTGAGCGTGGGTTTGATGATGCACTGGGTGTTGTCTCGCTGGTCATGAAGAGCGGGCAGTTTGTCGTGGGTGGTGGCAACGCCTATGTGCGTATGGCCACGCACCTGCGCCAACACGCCGCCTCGGTGGGTGGACGGGCACAGATGGCCATTGAGTCGTTTGCTGATGCCTTGGAGGTCATTCCTGCCACCATCGCTGAGAACGCTGGTCATGACCCGCTGGACACGATTCTTGCCATGCGCCACGAAATCCTACAGGGTAGGTTATCGGTCGGCCCCGATGTCACCGAGGGCGGTGTACGGGACTTACTGGCTGATGGTGTGATTGAACCTGTAGCATTGGTGCGCCAAGCCGTGCTGAGCGCAGGTGAAGTCACCAACGCCATTCTACGCATTGACGACATTGTGGCTCGTCGCCCCGTACAGTGATACCATGGGTAAATTGATGGACAAGTTGAGGCAGAAGTGCCCTGTATGTAAGGCACACGAGATACCTCGCCGCCTGCGTGGTCGCTTCATTGACTACGACAGCGAGCGTGTGTACCTCTTGCACTGTCGCAAGTGTGGCTTCTTTTGGCTTGACCCATCGGTAAAGAAACTCAAGCCGTATCGTTTGAAGGGTGTTTATTTGCACCCGTCAATGGACGAAGAAGAGTGAATCACATTTGTTGCATGACATTGCCGGGAAGCATTTGCACATTGTCGGGGTTGCCCTTTCTGCCTTGTCGTTCCATAAAGCGGTTGAATACTTCTTCAAACGCCTCGCTGTCTCTTGGACTCATTTCACCGTATTCCTGCGGTTCATATGGTTTAAAATCCGTTTGGAAATAATTCATGGGTGAAGGAGCGGCACCGGGTATTTGCAAGAGGTTAAGAACAGCATCGGGTGTACTATCGGGCCGATTGCTCACAGACACACCGGGGTCTTTGTCGCTTAATATCCCTGCTTGTGAGCCATCACCATAATTACGAGTGTCCATTCCAGTTGGTAATTGCACTATCGGGCCTCTTCTTCCGAACATTCGCGCATATTTATCAGTCGGCATATCGGTGTACCGGGAAGGATTATTTCTCAAACTAAATCTTGGATAATAACCAGCCTCAGTTTTGATTTGTGCACTAAACGGCGATGGCTCTTCCTTCAGTTCATTTAAGACTGGGTTTAACCTTCTATGCACATGACCGGCTATCGCAGGGTGCATCGCTTGACTCGTCGCCGACGAAGAAAAAGCACCCCCTTTGGGGTCACGAACACGGTATTCGGGGTCTGCTTTGAGTAATGACCACGCTAAATCCATCGGCTTCATTAAAACACCCATGAAGTCAAACTACTAAAAATCACTGCAAGCGCACAAAGGTTGGGTCGGTGGCGTGGCTCACCGTACATACGAAGCGTGCATAGCCTCCGTCAGCGTCAGCGGTATCACCAATGGCTGATGTGGTGGAGTTGGTCAATGCGAATGTGCCGGTGTTTGAACCATGAGTGTTTTTAATTTCAATGATGTAGCCAGCAGGGAATGGGCCGCTGGTGGTGATGGTGAATGTACCACTTGGTGTCAGCACGAGGATGTTCGCATCAGCGGCAGTGAGGTCAATACTCGTGGCTGTGCTGGTCAACACACGGTCAAACACAGAACGGGTGTATCTGTCAGCGGCATTTGCACCAAAAGTTCCACTGTAATACAACACATCCTTGCCGTTGTCGCCTGCTGTCGTGCTGGTGATTTGCGCCCCAAATGATTGCCATAATGCACCAAAACGACAAGCCGCCGTACTAAGGTTTCCTGTGTCTTGGTTGTAAGCATCAAGTTCAGTGTGTGAATCAACGGGAGTGGTAGCACCCACGGCTCCACTGGTCACTGGTGATAGGTACAGCGGTGTAGGACGCACGAACACTCTTTTGTCGTTACTTTCGCTGATGCTCAAATCAAGGTAGTTTGTACCACCACCTCCATCGGGGCCACCTGTTGCAGAATACACAACACGAATGACCGCAAGCACTACGCTTTGCGTCACATCAAGCCCGCTGGACTTTGGATTGCTGAGGAAAGCAGATGGGGTGGTTGGGTAGGTGTTGGAGGCTGTCGTCACCGCCGAGCCAAGTTCCCATGTGATGCACTGGTTGGCTGTGTCGGTAGAAACATACACAACGATGAGTGCTTCTTGCCCGCTGGAAAGTGCGCTGTAGGAAGCACGCTTGTGTGCGCTTGCATTTGAAAACTCCACAAGTTGAGAACCACCCGGCCCACCTGCAAACTTGTACAATACACCGTCAAGCACTGCATGTCCACCCACAATTCGTATGCTGTAAGTATTCGTGTCTTGTTCACATACGCCCGGTAGGTCTTCGGGTGTGTTGCGGCTACTTGCCGTACCCGCCGTGTCTTCCTCAAGAATGATGCCATTTCCATGCACACCCTCAAGCATGTTTGTGAGGGACGGACTGGTGATGTGTTGCCCGTCTTTCAAACTGTCCGTAAACACCCCACTACCTGTCATGGATGCTTGGTTTGCCGCTGTGTGTCCCGATAGTGGATTGCCTGTCATTATGCCACCTCAATTGCAATTTGGATTTTGAGTTCATTTGCTGATGATTTGGTTATCGGTGCAATCGTGTACCGTGCCACGGGTGTGAAATCGTTTGTATCACGAAACTGGATGTACACCTCTTTTATTTGGTCAGCAAATGTGGTGTCGTAAGGCAACTCAGCCTCAACGAGTAGAGAGGTGTCGTCCACGATGGTGATGGTAGGGACGAGGGTGACAGCAGGGCGACCTGCCGAGCCATCGTCGGTGGTGGCTGGTGTGCCATCAAAGCCCAAAATGACCTCGTTGATGTTGCTGGCGAGTGTGTCAAGCAACAGTCGTCGCATGTAGTCGCTAATCGGCATAGATGTTCCTCCGCTCCCTCGTCTTGTTCACACCGATGGGCAAGCCGTTCTTGCCGATTTTGCCTCTATCGTGCGTTCCTTTCACACCACCGATGAGGTATGCTGTGTTAAATACTCCTCTTTCTTTAACCACTGATACGATACGCAACTCCACCTTGCCGAACAAGGCCAAGTTCTGTTCTACTACCTGCACATAGGTAGCGGGGTTGCTATCGTTTGCACCCACGCTACTACCCTCAGCCACGCCTTGTAAGATACCCTCAATACCCGTGTCAAGGTTCATCATCGTAAGGTCGCTCATGTTCTTCATTGGCATGTGTTTGATTTCCGTGACGACCTTATTGCCGCCGTCATACTTGACCGTCATACCGGGGCGCAAGTTGAGCAGGTTGAGGTGGCCACCACTGGATATGGAGCCACGGATGAGCGAGCGTGATTTGAGTACCTGTCGTGCGACACGACGGGCGGCGTTGGTGGTGCGGGCGGTGTTGTCCACGATGGGTGCGCTGTCCTCTCGCACCTCCTCTACCTGTCCTTCTACATCGTCCACCGTGACAATCACCAAGTCATTGAGAGCCAACGGCTGGCCTTGCACAGTGACACGGTTAGAGATGTTCTCAATCGGGTTATCGGTCTTGGCACCGAATCGCAAGTTCTTGTCCACGAACACGCTTGCCTCGCTGAATGTGATGGGAATGTACAGCAGGTTGCCAAAGCGGTCAAGCAGGAGCATACGGCTGTCGTGACGGCCAAGGAAACGCAGGGCTGTCATGAGGTTCATGTTGTTGAAGTCTTGACCTACAAAGCGTGTGCTGTGCTTGCGTGCCGATGATGCGGTGACATTCTGTGGGCGTGAGATGTTCACGCTGGTTGCGCCGCTGTTGATGGACTCGCCAAGGCGCACAGCCAAGTCTGTGGTACGCAGGCCCACATCTACAGGCTGGCCGAGTTTGACAGTGCGACCAGTAAATCCGATACCGTCCAGCGTCTTGCCTTTCATGTTCCGTAGATTTACCAACACACCAAACGATGATGATTCAACCGTGTGCGGCAACAGGCGTTGCGCTGATGCGTCAGCGTTGTAGATGAGCATGGGGCTGTTGGTGCTGGAAATTAAATCATCAGCAAAAAAAGGGGCCGTATTGAGTGAATGGCCGGGGGTGTTGTTATGCGACAACTGAATGTACGATTCGCCCTCAAGGATGCGATAGTTGCGTTGCGGCATCACTTGTAAATTACGAGTGTTTTTCTTTTCTATCGTGACCTTGGCCTTGTTTGCCTTCTGCACGCTGATGCGACCGTGATGAATGGCGTTGTCCACAAACACAGGCTTACGCACATGGGTCATGACCTCATCTGCGTCAGTGCTGTACCGACCAGTCCTTGTGTTCTTGAGGACGGTCATTCACACCGCTCCTTCAAGTGTTCCCATGCTTTTTTCATGGGTAATTTTTTGCCCTTTGGGGTTTTTTTCTCAAACTCACGAGCCATTTTTGGATGTTTGGCATACATGAAACGCCGCTGTGCTTGACTTACGAATGGCACATGACCTCACCTCAGCAGTTCCATCGCTTCAAAGCCGCTCCTTTGGGTGTCAGTTTACCTTTCTTGCTGGTCGGGCCTTTTACGCCCGACATGCGAGCGCAAAACGACTTACGACGCTTTGCCTTCTTTGAACCGGGCTTGAGTTTGCTCGGCTTGGTTGTCACTGGCGGCTTGAGGTTCGCACCCTCTTTACGCTTAGCGGCGGCACGACCCTTGGCATTTAGTCCGCCTTTGCGGTGGTGCTTGTTTGGGTTGTAGCCATGGAATGGTTTACTCTTCTTCTTGGCTTTCATCACTGCAAAGGCCAGTTCAGCAGGGGAACAGCAATCACAAAACTCGTAGTCCATCACGAAGCATCACCACTGTGGTCATTTGAGTTGTAGGACACATCTCCTTTATGGCCTTTGGGATGCAGGGATTGGGAGAAACGAGGGTGGACGGTGTAATCCATGCGCTCTTCTTTGCTCTCGCCCTCTTGATGGGTGCGACGGCGAGCGGCATCAGCACGGTAGTGTTGCAGGGTGTTTTCGCTCATCACGACACGGGTAATCTCGTTGTCCAATAACGATGAATCAAATCCAGTAGCGGCGGTACCGATAATTTTCGGGCCTTGACTCATTGGCACAGTGTCACTTGTACTGATGTCCATGTAGTATGCGGGTGCATAAGGTGGGTTGGTGTCGGGATTGGTGCTACGAATGTAGGAGCCTGCCGATGCTTGACCGTTGGTTGTCTCGTACACATATAGCCCGTATTTACCACCAGCGGTGGCACCGAAGTAGTTGCTACCGTACTGTGGGCTTGACGAGTGTAGGTTGAGGTTAGAGCGGAACATTTCAGCATGTTGTTTGTCCAGTAAACGAACTGGGCGCAACATGTACGAAATGCGTTTGTCGGTAAGGTTAGTACGCTGATGGCCGTTGGTGTCGGTTTGATACGGGTTGCTGGACTTCCATTGTGAAACATTGTTTGTGAATCCGTATTTTTCTGCAAGGTAGCCTTCTACTTGTCTTTCTTCCTCAGTGGTCATTGCACGATTGTACTGTATTACTTCTGCAATTTTTCCATTTAAGTAAAATGACGCAGGTACATTACCAACAATATAGCCTCCTGTGTCTGCTTTCCAAAAGGCACTTGTTGCAGTGTAATTTCCTGCGCCTTGTAGGTTCAATTTGAGGGTGGCGGTACTTCCATTACCATCACCACCAGTGATAGAGGCAGTGACCAATTCAGCCTGTCCACCCACTGCGCTGTTTGTTGCTGAACTCACCGTAGCCCACCCAGTGTCAGCACCTCCCCACCACTGCCACCTGTTGTTTGAATCCATTCGGATGTACAGATTAAATCCACTACGAGTGACTGGACTACCTGCTCTTGACTCAATGATTCCATGAATACCACCATCATCGGCGTCTGCCCAAGCGACAACAAACACTGTCATTTCAGCAGTGTTTAAACGAGCGTCAAATGGTGTTTCCAATTTATCGTCGCCGTCGCAATCTACAACGGGCATGTTGTTTACATTGGATGATGAGGCAATATAGGATGGTTGGTTGGATGCAGTAGATTGTGTGAACTCAAAGCCATGCGGCCCGCTGTCTTTCCATGAAGTGACAGCCGCCCCATCTGCCAAATCAAGGCTGTCGGCTTTGAGCCACAACACCATGCCCGATGTTGGTATGCCACCCCATTCTGTGTCGTCAATCGGTGATACGAAGTTGCGGGCTTCTGCGATGTAGGTACCACCGAGTGGGTTGAAGTTGGAGGTATGGGAAAGACGCATAGCACCACCCTGTGGTTGGCCACTGAAATCAAGAGCGGTGAGGTCGTAGTGGCCAATTGTTTGCGAGCCTGCTTGCATACCACCATGCACGATGACACGCTGGCCCACACCACGGTCAGTATGCAGACTGTGAGCCTCAGTGTTGATGGCTATGAGGTTGTCATCCACACCCTCTACATTCTCGGTGTCAAGCCCGATACGGGGCGCACTGCGGCTCACAGCGTCCTTGTGTGGCGAGTCGCCACTCACTGTCTCCACACGGTCGCTTACCACGGCTTCGGGTTTGAGGAGGCCGTCTTCTGCGATGTCAAGGCGCGCACTGATACCACGGGGTACCTCGTCAGCCTGTAACACATCGTTGCGGGCACGGATGTACCCGTCGTTCATGTTTGGTTCAGCGGTATGATGAGATAGAACAACACCCGATGCGTGATACGGCTCGTCAAGGGCTGTCAGCACATCTTCGTTGAAGGCAGTGGGGTATCGCAATCCACGCCCGTGCCCGTCGTCGCCAACACGATGAGCGTTGGTAGGGAAGTACACATCCACAAGTTCAGTAGCATTGTTGTTATTGGTGTTGTTAAGCCGTCCACCAAAGCGTGGAACAGTGATACCCACACCAACGGTCAAGTCGCCGATGCTTCTGTCAATCAAGCCCTTCATGTTGACAATCGGCTTTCCGCTGTTGTAGATTCGTCGGTATGGTGTACGGTCGCTTGTACGGTCATATTCGTACACATCGGCGGCATCCCAAGCGGGGCGAATACCAAAACCACGAACAGGGTGACGGCGTACATCCTCACCACGGGTGTTGCCCCACCAATCCACCAAGTAGTAGGCTACAGCCTCGTCCAACTTGTGAATGTTCTTACCCTCACTATCTCCCCACCAATCACGAAGCACAGTGTTACTGTTTCGTAGTGTGCGTACAGGACAACCAAACGGGCGAGCGACACGCATTCCATCGCTGTAGCGCACCTGCCATTCGGGTTTATCCACACCAAGCATACCGGAGAAGTTGGTCTGCCGCTCCATGATACCGATTTGTGCGTGCGGGTATGCGCCAGCCGTTGGGTCACTTCCTTCACCACCGCCATATGTCCATGTAGGTTCAGCCTCGCTTTGCACAAGTGGCCCGTGTGGGTAGCCTACGACATTGTTGGTAGTCGTCACAGCCGCCTCACGGAAAGCACGCATACCGTACAACGACCACTGTGGTTTGTTGTATGGTTGGCGCAAGCCAATACGATAACCGAATGGTCGGGTACGAGTAGGGTTGCTGATGCTATCGTAGGAGGTTTTGCTAACGCCACTACTCACCGTGTACGAACCGTCGTCATCAGCGTCAGTCCACACCGGGCCGTCAAAGGTGTATTCTCGTGGGAAGTCCCATGCGGCTGAGACATACCCATATCCGTCAAGTCGGCTCACCAACGGGCCACCACGACTACCACATGGCCAGTAGTGGTTGAGGTTGGTCTTGGTTGCGGTATCGGAAGAATCAGCCTGTCCACCCTGTGGGTCAAAGTTACCAGCATTTAACGGGCTACCAAAGGTTGTGTCCAAAGCATGTGCCGTCTGTAGGCTACCTGTAGCATGGAGTTCTATAGTGGAACCAATCGGTATAGTAGCAACAATTGACTCAGCAACAACAAGAAGACCAAGTGTTGCGTTATCACTTGCTACAGTGTAAGCGATACCATCAATCATTATTTTTGTGCCACCAGTGAGAGTCGCAGTTCTTGAAGGAGAACCACCGCTTCTTGATGTGGTTATAGTTTTACTGGGAATATCTACCGATGCCACAGTAGATGGTACATTCGTTCCCAACGAAGCATGGGCAATCAATTGATATGGGGGAGACAGCGTTTTTCGGTCAAACGCAAACGGGCCAAGGCTGGCGTAATATGCCGCATCGTGGTAGTGTACAGTCTCAAAGTGTTCGGGCATACTGTTGAGTGGCTTCTTATCCACAGCACGGTCAGTCAACGGGTTAAGCCATGTACGGCTGGAATCCGAGTAAAAAGTGTGAGGTCGGCCAAGGTTGGGGTGCCACAGGCACAGGAAAGCATCAGCCAAGTGTAGGCTGTTGGTGTCTCGGCTACCCTGTAGCATCTGTGGTAGAATGCGTGTTACCATACTTGTCTTGGAGTCTGTAAAGATAGCACCAGCAGGGCGGAAGTCGTAGGCACGGGTGAGGCGCAATTTCGTGCCAGCGGTTAGTTTGCTCATGAAAGTATTATTCGCAACAATGGTGAATTGTTTTGGTTTGTTCATGTTAGTCGCATCGTACCCACTGCGCTCCGTGTAGGTGTGTGTGCGGCGCACCCCGTCTGCATCTATGTACTCCAACTTGTTGCCATAATACGGCTTTTGTGGGAAACCACGAGCATCGTCAACGGTAATTGTTGTGTCAGTAGATGGGCTGGATGGTGTGACTGTCACAGTACACACAGGGTTGAGGCTGATATTCTCAAGCACTTCGTGGTACAAGTCCGGGTAAAGGCTTGGATAACCTGCAAGTGTGATTTGACAAGCGATGCTACCAGCACTGGCACGCAGGAACTCGTAGTAGTTGTCAAGACGGTGATGGTTGAGATGGCGGAATCCTGTAGCGTCAACATGGTCGGGGCCGTCTTTGTGTACGATGCTCCACCACGGTATGTTGGTGGTCATACCCGGTGTAGAGTGGTCAAACATTTGCGGGTGGTAAGGCAGTGAACGCTTGACAAAAGCAGGGCTTTCGGTTGCCTGCACACCCAATGCGTTGTACAACATCAATGGCGGGATGTTGGTAAATTGGCTACCATGGTCGGGGTCGTGGTCAAGAATAAGTTCGTTGATGAACACCTCACATCCACGCACATCAGCCATCGTAGCCTCAGCCAACACAAGAGCGACCGCACCCGTAGCACTGTCGGGTTCACGCAAGCCCACAACAAGCGCAACTTGCTGGCTGGTCAATTCATTGACAGTCCCATCGGGCAACCCTGTAGCCGCACCGTTAGCGTGATAGCCAATAAACTGCGATTTGTGCAAGTTAGGTTGAATGACAATTTGGTATGCACCCACCTCGCTTGGGTCGGGGAAGTGATGACGCAGGGTGTAGGTAGCGGCGGCTTCCAGCACGATGGTATGTCCACCAGCGGCATTGACAACACCAGCCTGTCCCTCGGATGCCAGCACACCGTAGCCATCACTACGAATCTTAGATTCAAACATCAACGAGAATGCTCCACCGTGAATATCGCTTGGCCCACTGGGTGTGGCTGTTAGCGCACCAAAGGTATGCAGGGTATCGTAGCCGTACAGGTTTTGAGTGAGTGTAGTAGAAATATCGGTCTTAAGGTCATCAAGGTCTTGTTCTTCCATTAGTACAAATTCATGTGGTTTGACCGTAGCAGAACGGATTGCTCGGTGTTTGTTGTACAACCCTTGGTATGCAGGATGAGCGAAGTGGCCCGGTAGCATGGCCATGGTGGGATTGACAAAGTGATGTCCCATTCGTGGGAGGGGCAACGGAGACAGTTGAGGTTCTTTGTACACATCGTTACACAGCGTTGAGTCCAGCGTCAAACCGTCCACATAATTGGTGTGTGCAGTATCGGGACTGTTGCCACTTACTTCAGCATGGTCACGCAGGCGACGAGCGGCAAAGAAGCGAGTGCTACCGGCAGGGATGTAATACGAAGGTACGACTTTGAGTGTTGTGATAGACGACTTGACCAATTCAGCGAAATCAGCATCACCGACACAACCAGTGAAAGTAGAACCAGCGATGTTTGTAAAAGAAGCAACCCCACCTTTGTCGGTTGTAGGGTCATACAGACGCAAAAACCTACGATGGGGCGGAGTGGGGTCACGAATTGTTTCACTGAACAAGGAAGCATCGGGAGCGGCATTAACGGTAAGCGTGGTACCACTGTACGACACAGCCGTCAATTCAGCGTTGACCACACCACCAGCGTGGGTGTAGAAGGTTGGGTGGCGGTGGCTGTGCGTGTTGCCGTTCTTCGTGATATGGAAGAACAGCGTGCGGTCGTGCAATTCGTATGATGTCTCAAGTGGCGCATTGCCCGTGGCCGACTCCCACCCTGCATAGGTAGGGTCGGGGAACGAGCCTTGGCTGATGTGTTCCCAGTTGTGGTCGCTGAATGTTCCACCAAGGCGTGGCCCCTTCGTATCATCAGTAAACAAATGTTTGATGCTACTGCTTGACATTGGGCGCATCATGCCGCCCGTGCCCATGCTCTCATTTTGGTAGGCTTGCAGACGGTCAAATCCAGCACGCACGAGAAGGTTGCCGGGGATGCTATCGGGATGGGGCAGACGCACCTTGAGGTTAGGCTCTACGCCACTGCCTGCGGTTGCAGGTGCAAGCCCTTCTGCGCTACGGTCGGACACGGCGTTGAAGGTGCGAATAATCGTACCGAATGGCGAGCCGCCCTCAATGATGTGGACTTGTCCTGTGTCGTCTTCAACTTGCATTTCCTCAAACTGCAATTCCTCGTTGGGGATGGCTAACACATTCCGCAACTCATCGGGATGTGCGGCGGCAATCTGTGGGTGTGCCAATTCCTGCGCCTGTATGATGGGGAACATGGCACTGTTGGTCGTTTCAAACGAGAAGCGGTTGATACCGTACAGTTTTTCACCCGTTGTGTAGCCAGTATTACTGCTCACTCGTGTGACAAACGGTACAGCACCAAGCCCACGAGCATTGACAGCGGGAAGTGAGAGGTTGCCGCCGTCCATGCGTTTCCACACGATGTGTTCTACGGAGAAGTTCTTGGCTGGTGAGCGTTGATTCATCTTGAAAGCATTGGTGTCGCCAAGCCAGTAATTGGCATCATCACCATATCGGTCAAGTTCAGCACTGGTACTGGTCTTCATGTCAGTGATGAGATTACGCTCAACATCGGTAGCATCTTCTAAAAAGAAACTGCCGGGGCTTTGGTCAAGGTCAAAGAATAAATCACCAGTCTTTGCATAACAAGGCTCAGCGTTGAACAACACACTGTCAGCGGCCAAAGGCCCGTTGAATTGGAATGGAGTAGATGGAATGTCGTCGGTAGGTACACCCACAGGGCCAGTCACCAGTGCCTCAATGTTCGGCCCACCATGAGCAGGCGCAACGAACCTATCCACGCCGTGAATACGCTCGTCCCACTGTGCTGTACCAGCAAAGGTGATGGCTGTAGCGGCGGCTACACTACCGGCAGTCTTGTTCACAACCGCTAACCAGTCACCTGTGGCGGTGATACCATCACGGTCACGCTTTGCCACCAGCGGGAACTCAGCCTCGTATGAAATCACGAGGAATGCACGACCAAACACACCTTGGGTATGATGAAGCGCACGGGGCACAGCATCCTTGTCAGCGATGTGTAGGGGATTAGCATAGTAGCCACCGGAAGGATAATCCTCCACATCATCGTAAGTTGCCGCCGCTGTTGTAGTGTAATTCCATGAGTAAGGAGATGTCAAAACCGAATCGGATGGTTTTCCGGCACCATCATTTCGGTTGTTCAACGGCCCGCTGGCTTCGGGACTGTTACGCATGGGCGTGAAGTGCGGCAGGTGGCTGAAGGTACTCATTGCACTTGAGGCTGGCCCGTAGGGTGAGAAACCCAACATGGGGTGCCAAGCACCCAAGCCAGCCCCGTAACCTTGTGTGCCTACCTTGAGTGAGTTGAGGTACGAATAACGCTCACCAGCCCACCCCATGACACCCGTAGGTCGTGTACGGTCAATAGCGTCAACAACACCGCTAAAGTGAACACGAGTCATGTGGTCGCGGGCTGTTGCGTTTTCGTTGTTGTAGTAGTGAACACCCGACTTGCTCCATATGAAGAGTTTGGTAGGTAGTGGGTCGGGAAGTGCTGGTGGAGTTGGAGGTGCTAAACTCATACCGGGTACAGTGATTGGCGTTGTGCCAGCGCACTTGTCATTCCACGAGGTAATGTCCTCAAACTGCGCTTTACCTGTGATTCGGTTTGGTGCAAGCCAAAATCGCACTGTCCATGTGCCGCTGTTGTCGTACACTTCACGAGAATGATACGGTGCAAAGGCTGGACAGGGAGCCGAGCCGTGAACTGGTCGCCCACCATCGTCGGTACGAATCCAACCACACGCAGGGATTTGCTCAAGTGTTGCTTGAGTAGCACCGCTGATAAAACCCTCAATGTAGGACTGTGATGAAGAGGCGGTGGCGTTGTGGTACACTTGATTCCATTCAAGTTCAATCCACCCGTAGCGGTCTT
>Ga0160423_10001463_pt1 | contig 19718 bp, 16 predicted proteins | sample CRUFie14St8metaG_FD_108191 | JGI IMG/M metagenome (GOLD analysis project Ga0160423, IMG submission 108191) | Marine microbial communities from the Costa Rica Dome - CRUD Field 142mm St8 metaG | ecosystem: Environmental > Aquatic > Marine > Oceanic > Photic zone | place: Costa Rica: the Eastern... | reverse complement strand
TATTTTTCTGTTCGGTGCTCATTTTCGAAAAATCTGGAACACCAAGTTCGGTCGTCGGTAGTTCGGCGAACTCCGGGGACGGACTCTGCAGTGTTGCAGCGATATTGTGCAAACCCGATCCCTCCTCGACGCCAACTGTCAAGGCAGACACGACTGGCGTCGGCCAAAAGGCCTCGGAGATGCCTCCAAGGTCGGGCTCGAAACCGATGTATTCAGACATTTGCCGGGTCAATTGCGCTTCTTCAATGCCCCGCTGCTTCTGCCCTTCCATTCCGTAGAGACTCCTCGATTGATTACAAACGAAAGCCCAACGAATGCTGGCATGAAACCCAGGTGTTGCCAGGCATTCCTCTGGAATTTCCGCTCCACCCGACACAACACCGTTTTCCACCATGAAATAGTAGCCCGATTGAGGCCATTCAGAGCTTATCAGGCGCTCTGGTGGGCATGTGTAGACTTCACTGAAACCCCAGCAGAGATCTAGCGGGATATCGCCGCTCTCGAGAATCTTCACACCGTAAGAAGCACAGGCCTCGCACCACTCTCTAGAGCCAAATTCACCAACAGGCTTTAATCTGCGCACATCTATCAAAGACACAGCTTTTCCCCCGTTTCCACGCCGATCATCGTGATCAGGACTCTATAGCTTTTCAAAGGCTATCTTTAAGTAATTCACCCATATTTTATGGCAAATCGTGGCGGCCATCTGTACTGCGGCATCGACTTATTGCTCCCAAGTCGCCAGACAGATCGCCACGATTGCGGTAAATCGTCCAGATACGTCGCATTGGACCGGACCATGGTGCTGTCGGGCTATCCAGACTTTCCAAGGCAATTCCTGACGGCCGGACTAGGGCGATGCAGAGCTGATTGTGTTGTCACCCGCATCAAAAAGGTGCTGTCGAGCTTGTAGTTACTCAGACGGACGGCGCGATCGTCCCGGGACCAGTACTTTCCGCCAACCGGCGGGCCTTTTTTGCATCACGCCACTGCCGCCAGTCATACCCAATCAAGTACATGGCGGGCACCAGTAACAGGCTGACAAATAATGCGAAGAAAACACCAAAGGCCAGCGATAGCACTGCAGGCTTAAGAAACTGCGAGCCTGTGGATTGCTCCGCCATGATAGGGATCAGGCCCACAAAAGTTGTAACAGTCGTTAAGAAAATAGGCCGAAATCGACTCACCGCGGAAATTAGAATTGCCCGGGGTGGAGGCTGACCCTCATTTTCGAGACGGCGTGTGTAGTCAATGAGAACAAGATTGTCATTTACAACAACCCCCGCGGCAGCGCCAATGCCAAAGTAAGAGAACATTGCCATAGGCTCATTAAAAATGAGATGGCCGAAGACTGCCCCCATGAAGCCAAAGGGCATCGCGGTCATGATGAGTATCGGTAGGCTGTATGATCGGAAGGCAACTGCGATTAACGCGTAAATCACAAACAGGGCGATGGTATAAAGCGAGAAAATTTCGTCAAAAAATTCTGACTCCTCCTCCTGTGAACCACCCTTCAGCACCCGCAGGCCCGGGTACATCGCCAATAATTTTGGAACGAAACTCTCTTGAACCGCACGGTCAATGTCGCCGAGTGATTCGGGCTCAACAGTTGCGCTGACCGTGACGACCCGCTCACCGTTGCGGCGGGTGATGCGGCGCGTCGCTAACCCTTCATCGACTTCCGCCACAGCTAAAAGTGGTACTGACCTGCCATCCCCTGTCCGTATTCGAACATCCTCTAAGGTAGCGAGCGACTCACGGTCAGCTGGGGGATAGCGAACCATAACCCGGACGTCCCCGGCTTCGCGGGGTAAACGTTGCACCTCCTCGCCATAGAAGGCCTGGCGTACCTGACTCGATACGTCACCCATCGTGATCCCCAGCTTCTCCGCTCCGGGTAACAGTTTGAACCGTAGCTCAGGTAGCGCACCCCATTGATCATCTCGGATGAAATATGTCTCGTCGAAGCTAGCCAAATGTTGCTGAAGCGTGAGACTTGCGGAGAGAAGAGAATCCAAGTCGTCATGCTGCAACAAGAGAGTGATGTTTGCATCACTATCCTTGAAGCTATACCTGAATTTTACCTCGTCAGCATCCGGTATATCACCGACCAGATCTGCTAACCGCTCTGCTACCTCCCGAGTGCCCAGTTGACGGTCATCTGGGGGAGCTAGCTGAAGGATGGCTATCACCTCGCTGCGTTTCGCGAAAGTGGCCCAACCCTCGATCAGCTTCCCTCTACTATCTCCAGTCTCGGCCTCGGCCTGCACTTCAGCCTCCAAGACTTTCTCGGCACGCTGCAGTTGCCCCAAGACCTCCATCGATCTATCGAACGGCGTCCCTGGTGGCATGCGGACGTTGATAACAACCTCTTCCCCTTCCACTTGAGGACTAAAAAAGAATTTGACCCAACCACTATTGAATAGTCCGAGTGAAATTATAAAGAGGGAGAAAAAAACCGCAGTCGTTACATAACGTCGCTCTAAGCACCGCTCAAGAAAGGGCTGATAGGTGTGTTCAGCAAAATGTATGATTGCATTAGCGATACGCTCTTGCCGAATCTTCCATTTCGAGGTCGACATGTTTTTATTCATATCCCGCAGATGGCTCGGCAGGATTAGAAAAGCCTCAATCAAAGAGAAGACCAGGGCCAAAGTAATAACAATAGAAAGCTGTTGCGTGAACTGCGCAGTGACCCCGGAAACAAATAACCAAGGTGCAAATGCGACAATCGTGGTCAATACCGCAAAAATAACAGGGCGACTTACAGCCAGCGCCCCCTGTATCGCAGCCTCTTCACCAGTCAGCCCACGCTGATACACGTGATGATGGACGCTCTCTCCAACCACAATCGCGTCGTCCACAACAATCCCCAGCACCAACAAAAATGCGAATGTCGACAATAAATTGAGTGACACCTCGTTGGCTGGCAGTAACGCAAACGCACCCAAAAAGCTCACGCCGATTCCCACGGTCACCCACAAAGCTACCTTTAGCTCAAGCGTTAGAATCAAGACACAAAAGACCAACACAAGGCCCAAGATCGAGGACTCTGCAATAAGATCCATCCGGTTCTCGAAAACGTCAGCATTGTCAGACCAGAGTTCCAGCGTCACCCCGACAGGTAAAGTCGGCTGAGTCCTGGATATCCAGTTTTTAACCGCCTGACTGGCTCTCACTTCCTGCGTATCTTCTGTGGCGTCAGCCTCCAAAACTATCGCCGACCGCCCATCTAGGGCAGCCAGAATTTGATCTTGCTCGAAGCCATCAATCACGGTGGCAACGTCCATGACACGCACCTGACCACCGCCCGGAGTTTGGCGGATCACAATTCGTTCAAAGTCGCTCTGAGTATCCGCTAGATTCTGTGCTCTTAGTTGAACATCGCCAGTTTCTGTGCGGACTTCGCCGACTGAGACATTCATCGAATCCCGACGAATTGCGTTGGCCACATCAGAGAAGCTTAGTCCGAAATTTTGCAGATCCCGCTCTGACAACTGGATAGTGACTTCCTCTCGACGCGAGCCGGCAATTTCTACCTGTGAGATGTAAGGAAGGTTCGCTAATTGGTTACGTAACCGTTCCCCAAGGCGAGTAAGTGCTCTCTCGCCAATCTCGCCCGCCACGACGACCCGCAACATTGTCTTGCTCCAATCCAGTCGGCGCACTAAAGGATTTTCAATATCACGCGGGAACGACGTTACCGAATCGACGGCATTTTTTACGTCATTAAGAAAACTATCTAGGTCGACCGTGGGAAAGGTTTGCACACTGACTGATCCATAACTGTCCCGGGCATCCGACGTCACCCGATAAACGTTAGGAACATTTTTCAACGCCTCCTCAACACGTTGAACGACTTGCTGCTCTACTTCCTTTGGAGCGGCGCCTGGCCAGATAACCACTACCTGAACGATATCTGGCTGAACCGAAGGCATAGCCTCTTTCTCAATGTCACGCAATCCCAAATATCCCGCGGTGATGACAATGAGCATAAGGAGATTAGCGGCAACCGGATTACGCACCCACCAACGGATTAATCCCTCCATGTTGTGCCTCTTACGCCTCGTTATCGCTGTTGGCAGGTTCAGTGATAACGCTGTCAGCGATTTCAGCGCCGTCAATTGTTTGAAGGCGCATACCTCTCACAGGGTTTCGGATCGCTGACACGATTACCTGTTCCCCCGGCTCCACGCCTGCTGAAAGCAGAGCGTTGCTCCGTGATCGGTGAACAACGTCTGCCTGCCGGATATCCAACAGTCCCTCACCGGTGAGCACGAAAATCTTGTCGCCAGCCCTGAGTCCTTCTGATGGGATCTGAACCGCGTCCACCATAGCGCGCCCCTCAACCTCAGCATCAACGTAGAGCCCAACCGCAAGAGGCATATCTCCCACCGAGGAAGTCTCACGGTAGGGGTTTTCGATTACGACCGTGCCATAGACGGTCCGGGTTGCGGGATCAATGGACGCGTCAAGCCCAGTCAAGGTGCCTTGCCATCGGTGTACTGAACCCCCAAGTGTGGCAGTAAGGATCGTAGATAACCCTCCGTCCGCCGCTTCTTGGTAACCGATGGGGACTGCCAGAGCAGCGAGCTGGTTGGTAGTCAGCGGCAATCTTACTTGGACGACATCAGTGCCGAACACCGTTCCTAAAACCTTGCCAGGATTGACATACTGGCCTAGGTCCACAAATTTGTTTTCGACCCTTCCGGTATAAGGCAGCCTGATCTTGGTTCGTTCAAGGTTTGTTTTTGCGAGCGACAAGCTAGTCTGTGCTGCTCTCAGCGCCGATTCCGCTCGCGCCACCTGGGGCACGCGCAGTGCCAGGGGCGACGGGTTGCTTTGGCCCGCGAGCTGCTTACGCGCTACATCTGCGTCAGCCAAAGCCTGCTCCAGCTCTAATTTGGCGGCAGCGACACGTGCTTCGACCTCCTCCATCGCAGCCCGATAGTCAGTGTCTTCAATAGACAGAAGTATATCATCGGGGGAGAAATTACCGCCCTCAATAAAGGCGGGGGAGGTTGCCACAACTTTCCCGCCAACCTGCGCGACCAACTCAGTGCGGACCGCGGGACGCACCTCACCGAAGGCCACTACGGTGGGTCGAGTAAGAGTTCTGATAGCTGGCTCGACCTTTACGCTGATAGGTCGCGGTGCATCTAGCTTCGGAGCAGGCTGCGGCGCCGTGATCTGCAACAGCGCGTAGACAGCTAGACCCATTAGCCCAATCACTGCGGGCAAGGTAGCTCTCTTCAATTCACCGATCATGTACACCTCCTCAACGGCAGCGGGGGCGGAGCAGTCACATCACCAATGCGAATGAAGCTTTAGACTGCTGGCCGAAGCCCGAGATCTAATTATCTTAACGCGCAGAGATTTTCTACTCCACGGGGATTAAGTCGCATCTAGCCAACTGATCCCCCATTTAAATTAGAAGGATTTAGCGTAAGCAGATCAGTTTCCTGCGAAGAAATACCACGCTGTTAACCCAGTCATATGTTTTGAGCCTGCTACTCTGGACGCTTCAACACACAAGGCTTTTTAATTATGTCAGAGCGGCAATTTGAGATTGTGCTTTATGGCGCATCAGGCTTCACAGGCAAGCTAGTCGCGGAATACCTCGCCGAGGAGCACACTCAACTGAATTGGGCGATTGCCGGTCGAGATGAAGGGAAATTGAATAGGGTACGGCGGGAGCTCGGCGTGCCTGACCTTCCTATGATCATTGCCGATAGTGGCGATACTGATCAACTCAGCGCCATGGCCAAGCAAACCCGCACACTAATCAGCACCGTGGGACCATACGCCCGATTCGGCACACCGGTAATCGAAGCGTGTGCAACAGAGGGCACCCACTATTGCGACCTTACCGGTGAAGCCCAGTGGATGGCGCAGCTTTTCGAACGCATCAACCCCATTGCCCAGGCCAGCGGTGCACGACTCATTCATTGCTGCGGGTTCGACTCAGTACCCTCTGATCTATCGGTATTTTTCCTTCAAAAGCACTTCAAAGAGCGCTACGGCAATTACGCAACGCGGGTTGCCGGCCGCATGGGCGATGCCGCAGGCGGCGTGAGCGGTGGCACGGTCGCCAGCCTGATGTACGTGGCAGAGCAGGCATCAAAAGACCCCGCCATCCGCAAAACTGTGATGGATCCCTATGCGCTCTACCCGGCGGGCATCGCAAAAGGCCTCGACGGGCCGGACCAAAGCGGTATTTCATGGGACGACCATTTCGAGTCGTGGACAGGCCCCTTCGTCATGGCGGCCATCAATACTAAAGTGGTCAGACGCTCCCATGTGCTCGCGGGCTTACCCTACGGGCCGGATTTCCAGTACGACGAATCCCAGCTGTGCTCACGCCGCACTAAAGCGATTTTGAGCGCCGCCGGCCTGGGCACCGTGATGGCGGGAACGTTCTTTTCACCCACACGGGCCTTGCTCAAAAAATTGCTGCCCGACCCAGGTGAAGGGCCCAACCAAACCACCCGCGACAATGGCTTTTTTGAATTCTGGGCCTACGGTACTGACGGCACCCACTCACTCCGAGTGAAAGTGAAGGGCCAACGTGACCCGGGCTACGGGGCAACCTCTCGCATGCTCGCGCAAGCCGGGCTGTGTCTCACACGGGACGAGCTGAGCGTGGGTGGCGGCATTTGGACGCCTGCCAGTGCACTGGGAGACGCACTGCTCGCTCGATTACCCAGCGTCGATATTCATTTCTCGGTTGTGGAAAGAGCCTGATCCCATTGAAGGACAGCGCTCTGAGCTCAGATGTCCATGTAAACCGCGCCCCAAGACGCCAGTGAGTCGCGTTGCCAAGGCCGACAGCGGATTGATTACGGAAGTACAGCGATTTGGCGTGTATAAAGTGGCACAAATCAAAGGCCTGTAAACCTTACCAGGGAATCTCCTCGCCCTGCCAATCCAGATAGGAGAGCTCGCCGTCGATCATTAAACCTGCCATGACCTCGTCGAGAGCCTGTGCAGCACGTTGTGGTGGGAACAATTTCTCGGGAGAGACACTTGCTTGAAAGGGTTTGGACAGGGGGGTATCCACGGTGCCCGGGTGATACGCCAGCACCTTCGCGCGAGGGTTCACTCGACGCAATTCGAGCGCGGCGCACTTCAACATCATGTTGAGCGCCGCCTTGCTACCGCGGTAGCTGTACCAGCCACCCAAACGGTTATCCGAGATACTGCCCACCCGAGCAGACAGCACTGCAATCTTTGGTGACTCGCTCCGCTTGATGGCGGGCATCAGCGCGCTTAGTACCCGCATGGGCAGAAAAGTGTTGAGCTCAAACACTTGCTGCATCGCGGTGCCCTCGATCTGACTTAACGCCCGCTCAGGTCGATGCCCCTCTCCTTGCAACACGCCGTTGCAAATCACCAACCGCGCCACATCTGCACCCCGTTCGAGCAAGGTGTTAGCCAGGCTCGTCAGTTGCTCGTCGCTATAGTCTGTTGCCTCACAGGCGACACCGGGCAAATCGGCTAGAGCCGACAGCCTCTCTTTCGAGCGTGTAATGGCGAGCAACGGCCTCTCTGCCGCACGCTGCCATCGCTCGATCAACGCCCCACCGATTCCGCTACCCGCGCCGATCACTACATCAAGCGCGCTGTCCTCACACATATTCCTCTCCAAGATGAATGCGCTACTCTGCGTCTCTTTTTTACGGCAAGGATCGACGACAGATGACTTCAGCAAAACGCGTTGCGTTCATTGGCCTGGGCGCCATGGGCTACCCCATGGCCGGGCACCTCGCGACTTTAGGCCACACCGTGACGGTGTTTAATCGCACCCAAGAGCGCGCCCAGGGCTGGCAAGATCAGTACGGCGGCGCGGTGGCCGCAACGCCCGCGGAAGCAGCCGAGGGTCAGGATGCCGTCATGCTCTGCGTGGGCAATGACGATGACGTGCGCGAAGTCACCTGCGGCAGTGACGGCGCCTTGCAGGCCCTTCCCAAGGGCTCACTGCTCATCGACCACACAACCACTTCGCGAGAACTGGCCATTGCCATGGCAAAGCAAGCTGCCGCCTCGGGTGTCGATTTTTTGGATGCGCCGGTATCCGGCGGGCAAATTGGTGCCGAGACAGGCGCACTGACGATCATGGTCGGCGCGCATGAAAATACCTACGCGGCAGCCAAACCGCTTATGGCCTGCTACGCCAAAAGCATCCGATTGATGGGCGGTGTAGGCAGTGGTCAGCTTACCAAGATGGTCAATCAGATCTGCATCGCCGGTTTGCTTCAGGGCCTATCGGAAGGCCTGCATTTTGCTGAGCGCGCCGGCCTAGATGTCGCAGGCGCTGTCGAGGTCATTGGCCAGGGCGCTGCGCAGTCGTGGCAGATGAATAACCGCGCCAGCACCATGATTGCGGGAGAGTTCGATTTTGGTTTTGCGGTCGACTGGATGCGCAAGGATCTCGGCATAGCGATCGAGACTGCTCAAGCCGTAGGCGCCGCCATACCGGTTACCGAATTGGTCGATAGCTTCTACGCTGAAGTTCAGGACTTAGGAGGACGTCGCTGGGATACCTCAAGTCTCATCCAGCGACTAAGGGCGCAAACGTCCGACTAAGGCAGCCTAGGATTTTGATGCGCCGACCGGTTTACATCGCGCCGGGGAACGCACCCCCATCGAGCAGGATGTTTTGGCCGATGACAAAACCCGCTTTGTCCGAACACAACCACGCGCAGGCCGCGCCAAATTCCTCGGCAGTGCCGAACCGGCCGGCTGGTATCGTTGCGGTCCTTGCCTCGCGAGCAGCCTGTTCTGTGATGCCCTGTGCGGCAGCGTCTACCTTGTCAAGGGTGAGCAAACGATCCGTATCGTGCAGACCGGGGAGAAGATTGTTAATCGTGACGCCGTTACCCGCCACCTGTCGCGAGACACCCGCCACATAGCCGGTGAGGCCCGAGCGGGCCGTGTTAGATAACCCGAGTACAGGAATCGGTGCTTTCACGGCAACGCTCGTGATGTTGACGATGCGACCCCAACCGCGCTCCATCATGCCGGGCAACAGCGCTCTGATTAGCGCGATCGGAGTCAAAAGATTGGCATCGAAAGCGGAAATAAAATCGTCGCGGTCCCAATCGGTCCACATGCCGGGCGGCGGCCCGCCCGCATTGGTCACCAGAATATCGATCGATCCCGCAGCAGCCAACACCTCAGCCTGACCCGCCTCAGTGGTGATATCGGCAGCCACAGCGATAACGTCAACACCATGGGCCGCTCTTATCGCGTCTGAGGTTGCCTTGAGCGCTTCCGCACCACGAGCGTTTAAAACAAGATCGACGCCCTCTGCCGCGAGCGACTGGGCACAACCCCGGCCCAATCCTTTGGAGGATGCGCACACCAGCGCCCTGCGGCCTTTGATTCCCAAATCCATTCATCACTCCTGTACACCGCCGTTTGAGTGCCTCTATTATCCGCTATCCACGCCTAGGAGTGCGAGCCACGGGCAGCGATGCTGGTGCGTGAGCAATTCACAGAGGCTACCACTACACTAATGCGGGAGTATCGAGGTCCTATCGCGCGAAACTATCGAGACCAATGAGATAGACCCTTGAGCGCTGCCTGACCCGCCAAACTGTTTTAAGAATCGACGCCAGACGCCAGACCAAAAGACACTACCGAGAGAAAAGCCTTTTCCTATGTACACCGCGCGCTTCTGGGAACACAAATCCCTCGATGACCTGTCTACCGAGGAGTGGGAAGCGCTCTGTGACGGCTGCGGTCAATGCTGTCTGCACAAACTGGTCGATGATGAAACCGCCGATGTGTTCTACACACGCGTTGCGTGTCAGCTCCTCGACGCCGAGACCGGGCGGTGCACACGCTATACGCAACGATTCAAGGTCGTCGAGGATTGCCTCGACGTGCGGCAAATGCACTCATCAGAGCTCGCCTGGATGCCACGTAGCTGCGCCTACCGCCGACTCGCCGAGGGCAAACCCTTGCCCGACTGGCATCCATTACTGACGGGTGACCCTCAATCAGTAGTTGCCGCCGGTGTTGCGGTGGCAGGCCGCACCATCAGCGAAAGCATCGGGAATCTCGATAATCTGGAAGCTGAAATTATCGAATGGGTCGGCACCTGATACGCATCTCTTCCGCGCTCTGACGCACCCCGTGGTAGGGTTGTCTCAAAGCATTGAGTTCTGGGGGAAACACCATGCAAGACGAAACCGCAGCTAGCACTACATCGGGCTACCCTATGCTGGTCGTTTTACCTGTCACGGTCCTCACGGGCGTTGCCGGAGCCGCATTATTAAGCGGTGTGGCCATCAAGATCCTATCCTTGGTCGTTGCAGTACTCGCACTGATCTGCCTCGCGGGCTTTTATATGGTTGCGCCGAATGAAGGCCGCGTGCTGCAACTGTTTGGCCAGTATGTGGGCACCGATCGTGCGCTGGGGCTGCGCTGGGCCAATCCGTTCTACTCCAAGCAGCGCGTGTCGCTGCGTATCCGCAATTTCGAGAGTGGGCAACTCAAAGTCAACGACTCTTCGGGAAACCCCATCGAGATTGCTGCCGTTGTCGTGTGGCGGGTAGTCGATACTGCCGAGGCGGTGTTCGAGGTCGATGACTACGAGGACTATGTCGCCATCCAGAGCGAGGCCGCGATCCGCAACATGGCCACCAGCTACCCCTATGACGACCACGAAGGCCAATCGATCACTTTGCGGGGCAGTGCCAATGAGATCGGCGACATCCTCAAAGATGAAGTACAGGAGCGACTGGGCAAAGCCGGTGTCGAAGTGCTGGAGGCCCGCATTAGTCACCTCGCCTACGCGCCAGAAATCGCCAGCGCCATGCTGCAACGCCAACAGGCGTCCGCCATCGTGGCAGCGCGCAGCAAGATCGTTGAGGGTGCAGTGAGCATGGTCGAGACAGCATTGGGGCAACTGACCGAACGCGAAATCATCGAGCTCGACCCTCAGAGCCGTGCGTCGATGGTGAGTAATCTATTGGTGATCCTCTGCAGTGATCGCGCGGCTCAACCGGTCGTCAACAGCGGCACACCCTCTGGATAACAGCGCGCACAGGCGGCTGGCACAACGCGCCGGCCGTCCTATTTTTGTTGAGCGCGAGTGAGTATCCGATCCAACTGGTCGGCAAAGGCTTTCCGGTCAGTTTGATTCAAAGGCGGTGGGCCACCCGTGTGCTCGCCTGAGGCGCGCATGGTTTCCATAAAGTCGCGCATTTGCAGCCGTTGGCGAATATTGTTCTGCGTGTAGCGCTCACCCCGCGGCGTGATGACCAGCGCCCCCTTCTCCAACACCTCACTGGCGAGAGGGATGTCCGCAGTAATGACGAGGTCGCCCTCTTCCACTCTGCCGGCAATTTCGTGGTCAGCCATATCGGGCCCCTTGGCTACTTGATACAAGCTGATCAAAGGCGAAGCAGGCACCTGAAAGGACTGGTTCGCAAACAGGGTGAGCTTAAGCTCACGTTTTTGCGCGGCACGGTAGAGGATGTCGCGGATCACCACCGGACAGGCATCAGCATCGACCAAAATCTGCACAGCGAATCAGTTTCTCCTGGTTAATTTCGGGCGGGACGCTCGGGGCGCCCAGCACAAATTTTTTCCTGGTGGCGTAACCCGCAAGCCGCTGGCGGGCGATCGACAAGTGTGTATACTACGCGGCCTGCGAACTCCAGCCTCGCTGGATATTGCGCGGAATTAGCTCAGCTGGATAGAGCGTCGGTCTACGAAACCGAAGGTCGCAGGTTCGACTCCTGCATTCCGCGCCACTTTACCGCCGATTTGAAGTAACAGGGCGGAGAACAAACCTCACGATGATGCCGACCGGCACCCACCGCTGGTTTAGCTGCCGTCTGCCTTATTTCGCTTGGCTCTGTGGCCGTAAAAGAAGGCCATTGCGAAGAAGCCAAGAAAGCCGACCTGCACTATTAACTTACCGTCGTAACCGAGAGAGTCAGCCGCCACTTCAACCATGTACACCAAAACCACCAGCGGAATGATCACCCACCCATAGTGACGCAAGGCCCAATTCATTCTCTTGTGTGGGTCAGGGTTGCTCGCGTCGAAGTCCGTCATGCGCTCTCTCGTCCGTTCGTGTCGCGCAGCGCCGCGACTAGCGCGTAACCGCTGGCAATAACTCAATCTCGGGAGCGGCGGCCACCAAGCCAGCGAGGACTTTGTTCGCCTCGCGGAAATGATCACTTTGACTATGCGCCTCGAGCGCTTCCTGACTCGCGTACTGCTCCATTACCTTGTACACCTGCGAATCAGTGCCGCTGCGATGCAGCGCATAAAAATGATTGTCGGGCTCGTTGGCCCTCACCTGCTCTGCCAAATCCAAAAAGGCTATTTCAAATTCTTCATTCATACCTTCACGGACGGTAATCGTTGCCAGCAAACCAATGGCCATGGTGAGTCTCCTGTTAACTGCATCTGAATTAAGCCGCGAGTGTACCGGAGGACATCGTTGCCTGCCCCAGATCACTGACCTAGGGGACACTGATGGCGTCACACCGATTGATTGGCTTTGCTATTGACCGGGGGTTGGCAATCGGCGGACATGCTGCACACGCGCTCGTATCACGAAGATCAGTCATACTGGCGACCTAAACACAGGAGATACCGCATGAAAGCGTCCGCCGAACTCAAGCCCATGGGCACCATCACTGCGCAGCTTGGCCAGCGCGTCGAGGTTGGCGATGGCCCGAAAGGGTCACGCCTCTTGGTCGACGTTACCAGCGTCGAGGTGGAAGGCGAGCGCATTCGTGCCAGTCTCGCAGCGAACGACGCGGCGGACTGGCTAACCATGGCTGCAGATGGCTCGGTGGGCGCGGTAGATGTGCGCTTCACGCTCAAAACTGACGACGGAGCCTTCATTTACGTTGAGTACGGTGGCCGTGCCGACCTGGCAAACGGCCTAATCGCCACGGCGCCCACATTCCAAACGGGCGATTCGCGCTATACCTGGCTCAATCACATTCAAGCCGTCGGCGCGGGCGCGCTGGGTGAGGACGGCGTACTGACCTACACCCTGTATGAGGTTGTGCTGACCCGAGACTGAGTCCAAGCACACTTCGCTAGACTGCCGGTATGCCGCGCAGAACCTATGAAGCAGATGGTCGACATGTTGAGGTTGCTGAAGACCTCGACGGCTTCGTGTCGGACAAACGCGAAGGATGGCGTGCTACGCCCGCTAAAGCCCGTAGACGGCAACGCCGCTATGGCAAACGCCTGACGAAGACGATCCTGATTGGGGACATCGATCGCGACGATACATAGCCCGGCGCGAACCTCCACCAACACGCACTGAAAGCAAGTCCACCCGGGCGCTGCACACTGGCTTTGCAAGTCAGCTAGGTGAGAAGAGCAGAGAAAAAGAAAAGGCCCCGTTCAAGCCGCCGGTGTGGCGCTTGGCTGGGGCCAGCACAGACTTTTGGTCTGACGGTGTGTACGCCTTGCGTCGATAGCGGATCACTCGCTCCTTTCACAACCGCGGCCAACACAACCGCAGTCAATACAGACCCAATCAACACAGCGGCAATCAAAACGACGCCCCCAAGCACCCCCGATAAACCCAAGCCGTCATCCAATGCCTCAAGTCGGCGCTAAGCTCTCCCGCATCCGGTTCATGACTTTGCAACAAAACGTCTTTAGTGTGGGTTGTGGTGACGCATATGCCCACCATCAACAAAAACAACACAAGGGGAAAAACATGAAAAACTGGGTCACGACCGGAATGGCCGCTCTGATGACAATCGCGATCTCGCCGGTCAACGCGCAATCGTCCATGCCACAAATGGGCGCCGCGGAGAGCTGGGGCTGCCAAATGAACGAGGGCAAGTCCGCCGAGGATCTAATGGAAGTTGTCGACGACTGGAACGACTGGGCGGACGATAACGATCTCAACAACTACTCTGCGTGGATACTGAACCCCATCTTCAAGGCCGATTCGGACTTTGTGCGCGAAGCCGGCTGGTTCGGATATACGCCCAACTTCACCGAAATGGGAAAAGGTCTGCACGCCTGGATGACCAAGGGCCAAAAACTCAATGCCAGATTCAATGATGTATGGACCTGCGGGTGGCACAGTGAGAGTGCGACGCTGCTTGTTCGTCCACCGGCAAGCAACCCCTCTTCTGCGATTGTCAGCTTCAGTGATTGCAGCTTGAAGGACGGCGCGACCCCGGCAGACCTGATGGCCGCAGCCGCCAAGTGGAACGCCTACCTTGACGAGCAGGAAGTCATGGCTGCTATTGCTTACCACTTCCCGGGCCATGGCAATCCCACTGACATGGACGCAGACATGAAAGTGTCGGTGTGGCGCCCAAGCCTCGAGACCTACGGCCGCGACGCAGACATCTACGTCAACGGCGGTGGCTTACAGGCCAACAATGCCATCTTCGGCGATATCATGAGCTGCGACAGCCCGCGCATGTATGCGGCAACGCTGATTCGCTCAGGGCAGAGCGAGTAAACACCACTTGTAGGTGCCTCCGGCACCCAACTATCAGACTGAGATGACCGCCACGTGCGGTCATTTTTTATTTAGCCAACTCGCGTGCAGCCCGATGAGACAATCCGGGCGAGTGGCGTTAGCATGCTGCAAGTAAAAGACGCCTTCTGAATCCGCCTACCATGACTCGACCCCTCCTCGTCCTGTTCGTTTTTTGCCTGCTTTCCGGCTGCGGTGGAGGATCTGACGGAGCCGGAGCCACTGTCAATGCACCGGGCGGCACCACCCAGCCAGCGCCCGACCCCACCGGTTTGTGGATTACCTCTGAGCCTGGGGAAGGGTTCGCCGCCTATCGAGATAAGCTCTCCGGCGTTTCGCCCGAGCGATCACTGGTGGCATTTGATGCCGCCCCCTCCGCAGCACCATCTACCGAAGGCTCTGGAGGCGGGTTTTCCACGACCTACACGGTGGACGATGCCGTGGATGAACACGATATCGTCAAATACAACGGCACAGTATTGGCGGTCGCACCCAGCCGTAGCGCCTGCTGCTTCATTTTGGAAGATACTCCGACTGCTGAAGCAGACGATGCATTACCCCCTGAAACCGAACCCCAAGCATCAACGCTCCGCATCTTTACTACCGACCCCGCCTCGGGAACCGCCGCGTTGCAGGCGGCTATTCAACTACCGGAAGAAATGACTGCTGAAGGAATGTATTTGGAAGGCGACCGCTTGCACAGCCTTTTATCCAGTGGATGGTGGGGTGTATTCGGTCCGCGGCATATCGAACCAGGATACTGGGAGAGCCAGCAAGTCGAACTGCACACTCACGACATCAGCGACCCTTCCGAGCCCAAACGAGTCAATCGTCTCGAAATTGAGGGTGGGCTCGTCTCCTCCCGTAGGGCCGGCGATGACATCTATCTCATCACGCGTCACACGCCCGCGATAGAAGGACTGATCCCCTACCCCGCAACGGAAGCCGAGGCGCTCGCCAACGCCGATATCCTGGATGCCGTCGACGAAAACGCCATCCTGCCGGCTATCCGACTAAATAGTGAGTCCATCGCACCGCTGTCGCTCGACGACTGCTACCGCCAGGACCCGAGCCATCCCTTGGCGACTGATATGCCCGGTGATCCGGTGGTCACGACCATCCTAAAATTATCCGCTGCCTCTGGCGAGGTCACAGGCGCCGCCTGCGCGCTTGAATCGATTGATGGCATCTCTATTGGCGAGAGCTACATCGCACTCACCTTCGTCCGCTGGGATCTGTCCTCAGACGCAACGTTGCTCCATCTGCTATCGCTAGACGAGCTGGCTTACGTGGGCTCGGAATCCGTGAGCGGCGCATTGTACTCGGGCGGCAACGCCGACTTTCGAATCAATGAATTTGAGGGCGTCCTGCGCCTCGTCACGACAGGCTGGACCGGTGATCCGGATGATGCCTTTCAGCATGTGCTTTACACACTGAAGCCGAGTGAAGATGCGCCGGAATTGGTCACACTTGGCACGCTCGGAGATACCGCTGACACCCGCCTCGGCAAAATCAATGAAGACCTCTACGGCGTCAGGTTTAAAGGGAACCGCGCATACTTGGTCACGTTCGAGCGGATCGATCCGCTCTATGTGCTGGATCTGTCTGATGCCGCGAGCCCGCAAATCGTGAGCGAACTCGAGGTGCCGGGCTTTTCAGACCTATTGCATGAGGTCACACCTGATTTGCTACTGGGATTGGGCAGTGACACAGATCTGTTGCCCAAACTTGAGCTGTTCGATATCAGCGATCTTAACGAGCCAGCATCCCGAAGCTACATCCCGCTGGCACCAAGCTGGGATTGGGCTTACAGCCCTGCGCAGTACAACCGCTATGCGCTGACCTATCTGGCAGGCGAGGAGCGCGATCGTTTAACCGTCCCCTACTCGGCCCAGCGCTGGACTGATGACAGCTCCGAGCAAATTGACCGCATCGCACTCTTTGAGATTACGAATAAAAGCGACGCCAGCTCGGCAGCCATTGAACCGGTTGGAGAGGTCACCTTGCTACCGGGTACCGTCTCAGGTGAGACCCGCGTCGTGCTCGATAACGCAGCGCTGTATGTCATCGCCCACACCGATCTCCTGGGCGGTTTCTGGAGTAATCCCGAGGCGATGCGGCCCATAAGCCAATAGGGATGACAGAGATTCGCTAACCCCACCATATTTTTCTGGCGCGGCCCCGGTTTTTGCGGTATCTCTAAGGTGTTTTTCGACCCGGATAACAAGAGTGCCGGGGAGACGCTGGCCGGCTTTAGGGGGGGACCTGACGATGGCGAGACGTGCGGGAGGCCGACAGGCGCGACATGCTCAGCGCAGCGCGCCTTTGGAAGAGTCAATGAAGCCTGTGCGGCCCGGTGAACGCGGCGGCCGCTACCATCCTTTTACCGATCAAGATCTCGAAGCCATCGTCGAGAATATTTATCGCATTCTCGAAGAGGTCGGCTTTAAAGACGCCACCCTCCACTGCATTGAAACCTGTGAAGCGGTCGGTGCAGTGCTGGGGGACGACGGTCGGTTACGCATGCCCCGGGCTGTCGTAGATGCCGCACTCAAGCAAGCCAAACGCAATCTCACGCTTCACGCTCAGGACCCTGAATTTGATCTGGACCTGTCGGGATCCCGCGTGCACTTCGCCACCGCAGGCGCCGCCGTCATGATCGCCGACTCGGTCAAAAACGAATACCGCGACTCCACGACCCGCGACCTCTACGACCTGGCGCGCATTGCCGATAACTGCGAGCACATCCACATGTTCCAGCGCATGTGCGTGCTGCGTGATCTCGACAACACCTACGAGATGGATCTCAACACCACTTATTGTTGTGTCGCCGGCACGCGCAAGCATGTGGGGGCGAGCTGGAGTAACTGCGACCACCTAGGCAAAGCGCTGGAGATGCTGCACATCATTGCTGGCGGTGAAGCGGCGTGGCGCGCTAGACCTTTTGTGAGTCAGTCCAACTGTTTCGTCGTACCGCCGATGAAGTTCGCGCAGGAAGCGCTCGAGTGTCTCCGCGTTGCGGTGGAAGGCGGCATGCCCGTTCTGCTGCTATCAGCAGGGCAAGCCGGCGCCACCACCCCCGCCACACTGGCCGGCGCGGTCAGCCAGGCCTGGGCAGAATGCATTGGCGGGCTGGTTTATGTGAACGCGATCGAGCCCGGCGCACCCGCCATTATCGGCGCTTGGCCCTTCGTGTCAGACCTCCGCACCGGCGCCATGAGCGGCGGCTCACCCGAGCAGGGCTTGATCTCCAGCGGCTGCGCCCAGCTGGGCCTCTACTTTGACCTGCCCTTCGGTACCGCCTGCGGCATGACCGACGCCAACATGCCCGATTTTCAGGCGGGCGCAGAGCGGGCGCACACACTGATGCCACCCGCACTGGCGGGGTCCAATCTCATTTACGAAGCAGCCGGAATGTACTCGAGCCTGCTGGGCGTCTGCCCGGAGAGTTTGATCCTGGATAACGATGTATTGGGTGCGACGCTGCGAGCTGTACGCGGTATCGAGGTGAATGAAAAAACACTGGGATTCGACGACCTGGCCCAGGTCTGCCTAGGTGACAAAGGCCACTACCTCGGTTCAGACCACACGCTGGCGGTGATGCAGAGCGAGTACCTCTACCCCGAGGTAGGCAACCGGTTCAGCCCCACGGTGTGGGAAGCCTCCGACAAGCCGCTGGCCATCGACAATGCCATTCGTGCGCGTGATCACATATTGGCGACATATGTGCCGACACACATCCCGCCCGAAGTCGACGCCGAAATTCGCGCCAAGTTTCCAATTCGTTTAATGACCGAAGATCTGGTCGAGAGTGCCTGAAATAGCCGACCCCTAGCAGCGAATCTTGGCGTTCTCCGGGTCGTACAGCGGCCGCAGTGAAACGGCTGCGGAGAAGTGCTCGCAGGCGACTTCCACTTCATAGGCATCGCCCAACACCGAGTCAGCCGGTGCGCCGGGTTCCGCGGTAACGTAACCCAGCCCCACAGCACCCCCAAGGGTGTGCCCATAGGCTGCCGACGTGATGTGACCCACGATCTCATCGCCCCGCCAGATCGGCTCGTTGTGATAGATCAGCGGCTCAGGATCATTGAGCTTGAGTTGCACCAGATGCCGCGCGACGCCCTGATCCTGCTGGGCCAACAGTGCCTCGCGCCCGATAAAGCCGCCGGGTTTGTCGAACTTGATCACAAAACCGAGCCCCGCCTCCAATGGCGAGTCCTCGTCGGTGATGTCGTGACTCCAGTGCCGGTAGGCTTTTTCCAGTCGCAGTGAGTTGAGCGCGTGGTAGCCCGCGTGCACAAGCCCAACTGCCTCGCCCGCCGCCACAACACGGTCATACACATGCTGCATGAACTCGGTTGGTACGTAGAGCTCCCAACCCAGTTCCCCCACGAAGGTAATGCGCGAGGCGCGCACCATGGCATAACCGAGCTCGATCTTGCGACTGGTAGCAAAAGGAAAGCCTGCATGGCTCATGTCGGCAGGCGTCAGCGACTGCAAGAGATCCCGCGCCTTGGGCCCCATGATTGAGAGCACGCCCATGCTCGATGTCACATTGGTCAGCACACAGTGCGCGTCATCCGGAATCTGCCGTTTCAGCCAATAAAAGTCGCGCACCTCCGTCTCGGCGCCACCGACGATCATGAAGGCCGTCTCCGAGAGTCGCGTGACGGTGAGATCCGCCTCAATGCCACCGCGCTCATTGAGCCATTGCGTGTACACCACCCGACCCACGGCAACATCCACGTTATTGGCGCAAACGCGGTTCAATACCGTGACCGCGTCGCGGCCTTCTAGCCGAAATTTGCCGAAAGACGACTGATCGAACAGCGCAACGCCCTCGCGCACCGCGCGATGCTCGGCCGCCGAGTGCTCAAACCAGTTTTGTCGGCCGTAGCTGTATTCGTATTGGGGCTCCACACCTGCCGGGGCATACCAGTTGGGTCGCTCCCAACCAAAGGCCTCGCCATGGCAGGCACCGATCGCCGCGAGTCGGTCATGGATGGCCGATTTGCGAACGCCGCGGCCGGTCTCGTATTGGCGAGAGGGATAATGGGTGGCGTAGAGCAAACCGAGGCTCTCGCTAACGCGGGATTGCAGGTACTGACGGTTACCCTGAAACGGCATGTTGCGCCGGACATCGACTTCCCACAGATCCACCGGTGGTCTGCCGTCACGAATCCACTCGGCGGTGACCTTGCCCACACCGCCCGCCGACTGCAGGCCGATC